>ENA-UPXM01000065-UPXM01000065.1-activated-sludge-metagenome-genome-assembly--contig:-NODE-65-length-124274-cov-35.970101_pt1 | contig 124274 bp, 113 predicted proteins | sample MGYA00238178_ERZ772708 | MGnify/ENA primary metagenome ERZ772708 (study PRJEB29002, sample SAMN05720212) | activated sludge metagenome | isolation source: anaerobic digester from wastewater...
TTCTTTTCATGGCTGCCCCGACACTTAGTCGGGGCTTTTTTTCATGAGGCACCGGCAGCAAATGGACTTCTGACCCGGGGTTTCAGCAATCAGCTGACTCAAAAATACCTGCCACCGGGTTCATTGGCTTGATGTAGGCAAAAACCTTTGATTCATACCTTTCGGTTCAGAAAACCCTTCGACTGACTGCATGCAGGCACCCCCGCTCTCATTCATAATCACATATTTAACCTTTTTTATGACTTTAGCTGCAGCCCGGAAGTTATAATCAACCTTTGATATTCATATCTTAGCACTGACATCATAAATTAATACCATGCGTACCAAATTCCTTTTAATGACGCTCTGCCTTTTCGCGGTGTCATGCAAGCTTAATGAAGAGCAGGTCAGCCGCAAGGCTGAGAGGATTCATGATAACATCCTTTCTGTTGACACACACTGTGACACACCTATGCGGCTCTTAAGGGGCAGTTTTGACCTCGGAGCGCGTAATGATAGGAGCTGTGTCGATTTTCCGAAGATGAAGGAGGGAAGGCTTGATGCCGAATTCTTTGCCATTTTCATCGGACAGGGGCCGCGTACCCCCGAGGATTACGAGAGGGAGCACGGAAGGACCCTTGAAGTATTTGATTCAATCAAGGCAAGCGTAGCCCGCAACCAGGATATCGCCGGAATAGCACTTAATCCTGATGATGCCCTGCGGCTGAAGAATGAAGGCAAGGTGGCGGTGTTCATTGGAATAGAAAATGGCTATCCGATAGGTACAGACATCACAAGAATCGGGCAGTATTATGACCTCGGTGCGCGGTATATCACACTGTGCCATTCTTCCAACAACGACATATGTGACTCGTCGAGTGACAAGGGTGGCCCTGAACATAATGGTCTTTCCGCCTTCGGCGAAGAGGTGGTCAGGGAAATGAACCGCGTAGGGATGATGGTTGACGTTTCACACATCTCTGACGAATCATTTTATGATGTACTGGCCGTTACGAAGGCGCCTGTTATAGCTTCACATTCATCATGCCGCGCACTGTGTGAGAATCCGCGGAATCTGAATGATGACATGCTTCAGGCCCTGAAGAAAAACGGGGGCGTTATTCAGATATGCATACTGAGCGACTATCTCAGGCAGCCGGTACCAAACCCGGAGTATGATGCAAAGGTCAGGGAACTGCGCGAAAGTTGGAGGAGCATGGGTGAGTTGACCATGGAGCAGCAGGAAAAACGCTGGGAGGAGTTCTCAAAGCTGAAGGCACAGTATGTTAAACTGGCTACCATAGAAGATGCCGTGAACCATATTCAGCATGTGATTGACGTCATCGGGATTGACCATGTGGGCATAGGAACTGATTTCGACGGAGGAGGCAGCATAGAGGGGTGTACTGATGCCTCCATGATGAAGAATATCACGAAGGAGATGATCCGCCGCGGCTACAGCCGTGATGATATTGCCAGGATATGGGGCGGAAATATCATGAGGGTCATGAGGGAAGTGCAGGCAGCAGCCAGCAGGGAGCAGAGCGTGACCAACTGATCCGGCGGTTCATTTCAGTGAAGGCGCCGGACTACAGCGAAGACACCGGATTTCAGCGAAAGAGCCGGAGTGTAGTGAAGACGCCGGAGTGCAGCGAAGACACCGGATTTCAGCGAAGGCGCCGGACTACAATGAAGAGAATAGTGTGACAATGACAGCCTGCAGGGATTAAAGCATCAATGCCTGCTGCTTTTGACCCGCGAGAATCTCAATGCCCTGATCATCCATGACGGCAGTGGCTTGTTGGGATCGCGTTTCCGCAAATCAAAATACCATCCATACTTTTTGAGTATGGGCACTTTGTGTGTCTCCACGAATTCTATAAGGGTTCCGTCAGGATCTTCGATATAGGCGAAGAAGCCTGCTGCCTCGCCCATGTCAAAGCTGCTGCCCTCATGACTCGCCTTGCTGTCAACCGTAAACGGGAAGCCTGCCTCGCTGCAATACTTGCGCAGGTTATCCATTCCGCTGATGTCATAGCAGAGGTGAATGAATCCGGGGTCGCCCCAGAGCCTCCCTTCAAATATCTTCGTCGGTTCGCGGTCAAGCGCCTGTACCAGCTCAATGACACTCTGGCCGTAGACGGGATTGAATCCGCCATGGAATGGTTTTGAGGGCGCCAGAAGGATGCGTCTGAAGCGTCCATTGCCACCTGGCACCGAAGCCAGGTCTTCAAAAGTGCCTGTGCTATCGAACACCACCCTGTCATATCCCAGTATGTCAGAATAGAGCGGCAGGGCACGGTCAATATCTGATACGCCGATAATGGCTCCGTATGATCCGCCGGATATCTTTTTCAGATTCATAAACCAGTCGGATGCTCCCACGATGTGGAACAGGTTGCCGAACGGGTCTTTGACAAAGAAGCTCTTACTGCCTGAAGGATCAGCCGCTGGCTGGCCAATCACCTCCACATTGTTGTCTTTCCAGTATCTCCAGGCGCTGTCAACATCCTTCACCTTCATCTTACAGGCGAAGATTCCAAGGTCGCCCAGTTTGGTTTCACAATCACGGTATACCGGCTCTCTTCCCTTGTACTGCCACACCTCGAATCCGCCCCCGCTCTGCAGGTTCATCGCCAGTACGGCATGCCTGCTTCGCGGTTCGCCGCCGGTATATGGAAGCATAAGTTTCGCCACCGTATCATCCTCGAAGATGCGACAATCCATACCGAACACCCTGATGTACCAATCCCATGCTTCACTGAGGTCATAAACCCCTACGCCCATCTGTTGTATACCGCTGATGATGTAATCTTTATTTTTCATAATTCCTTCCTTACATTGGTTTGATCCGTCCCGCTATCCTGAAGAAAAGCGATGGTAAATATTTCCTTATTTTAAGCATCAGAAGCTCCTTGCTGCCAACAAGTATCTCCCTTTTATTCCGCTGAAGCCCCCTGATAATCTGCTTTGCAGCTTTTTCGGGGGTGACGCCGCCTTTCTGCCCGTCGTCCATCCTGCCGTGTTCCCTTCCGTTGGCTGTCAGCGCATGAAGCGAAATGGCAGTCTGTACCCTTCCCGGTATTAACACGGAGACCCGGATGTTGTCCTTGCCGTGTTCAATGAGAAGGGTCTCGAAGAAACCGTGCAGCGCCTGCTTGGAGGCTGAGTATGCCGAGCGTAGCGGGAAGCCGAACCGGCCTGTGATTGAGCTGGTGGCAGCAATATGCCCCCCTCCTCCGGCAATCATGTGGGGCAGGAGTGCCTTGGTGAGGGCGATGGTGCCGAAATAGTTGATCTCCATGATCTTACGATCAAGCCACATAGGTGTCTCTATAAGCAGAGCCCTCTGGCTTATCCCCCCGATATTGAGCAGCATGTCAATCCGGCCTTCCTTCTGAGCCACCTCTTTTACCAGGCTTTCGATACCGGAGGTATCTGACAGGTCAAAAGGCACGCAGGTAATACTCCCCTTCATTTCGGAGCACTCTCCGGCTACCCTTTCCAGCCCTTCTGTATCGATCGATGATGCTATCACCCTGCTTCCGCCGCGGGTGAAAGCTTTTACCAATGCTTCCCCTATTCCTGAGGAGGCCCCGGTAATCCAGACTACCTTTCCGGCAAAAAAATCTTTCATTATCAGAGAGATAAGGTGTGTGTGACGAGTTGATTATATGTGTTGAGCAATGATTTGAAGAGCGGGTTTCCGGTGCGGCGGAGGTTCCATATTCTGAAACCGCCCACGGTGCGAAGCAGCAGCAGAAACCAGTTCCATGCCATTATGCCCAGTACCGGGATAATCATGAAAACCATTATTGCCAGCCACCACGGCTTGATGAAGATAAGGGCCAGTATCAGGTAGAGCGGCCCGAAGATAAAGCTTAGCCCCAGGAAGAACCCGTATCTTGCCGTGCTGATGAATGCGGGGTCCTTTGACTTTATAGCCTGCTGGTATGCCACCTGGAATGTAAGTATATTGAAGAGGGAGCCGGCGACAAATATAGGAGAGGTGACAAGCAGCAGCAGTGATGACAGTATCAGCCATAAGAGCCGGTGGCTTTTCTTTCTCAGGTGACGGTATGTGACATTCAGCGCCGTGGCGTTGTCACGCACCGCAAGAGATTTCTCACATATCTCCCTGAAGCTCTCCCGGTCAGACAGTCTAAGCTCGTTGAGCTTGCTGATCAGCCGCTTGTCACGGAAAAGCTTCGGGTACTTTATCTTGTCACTGTACTTCTCATTGATGATGCTTCGAAGCTCATTGACAGCCTCATAGTTCTCCTCATCCTCAATATGGACCATAACCTTCTTCATCTCATCAGAGAGCCTGTCACGGAGTTCAGTTATCGCCCTGTTGGGATTCTCGCGGTATGAGTCATAGTATTCAGATACATGGATCGGATTGCCGTACACAACAGTAAGCACCTGCCTGAAACGCCAGTAATGTGAGTACTCAAGCCCGACCGGAACCAGGTTGATCTCACCCTTGAACTTCTTTGCCTCAGCAGTCTGGAAGGCGATGCGGCAGATACCCTTCTTCAGCTGTCTCAGCTTCCTGAAGGTGGCATGATTGCCTTCGGGCAGGATAACCACTCCGTTGCGGTTTTCCATCACCCTCAGTGTGGTACGGAAGGTATCGTCATTCTGCTTTACTGCATCAAAGCCGTCCCTGATACGGTAGACAGGCAGTATCTTCAGGAAATAGAGGATTTTTGCCACGAACTTCTTCCTGAAGATATCAGCCCTCGCCAGGAAGACCAGCTGACGGTCAAGGGTGCATAGCACAGCCATGGCATCCATCAGTGCATTCTGGTGATTGGGCGCCAGGATAGTTGGCACGGAAAAATCTATAGCATCCCTGCCCAGAACGATAACCCTGCGATAGAAAATATAATTGTGCCAGAAATCGACATATTGTTTCAAAAGCTGATAGAGAATATCATACTTCTCAATGTTCTTCTTACCCATTCCCCAATGAAGTTTTTACCTTCTGAAAGATAGTTGTGAAGCCCACGGGCCTCACATTTTGCTAATTTATGAAAAGTTTATCCGTACACTTGATAAATTGGCAGGAGTAATGGATTATTATCTCCTTTTTAGGTATTTATACCACCATGGCCGGAGGTGTGCTGCTTCAATCCATGAATTAATTCCGGAGTGTGACATTGATTCTATTCCAGGAAGTTGTCAAGTTCCCTGCGTTCCCTCTTGGTCGGACGGCCGCTGCCGCGGGGCCGGTAACCGCTGACCATTCTTCCCTGGCTAAGCTTCGCTTTCTCTTCTTCCGGGGTGATGTCAGTTATGAAGCTGCTTACCAGCGTCGCACCTATCCTTCCCCGGGGAATGCCGATGACGGTGTAGGTGTATGTGACCGGTGGTTTCCTGACGGTGATGGTTGCGCCCGGGGCGATAAGTGATGCCGGTTTGGCGGGATGGCCGCTGACAATGACCCTTCCCTTCCTGCATTCTTCGGTGGCTATACTGCGGGATTTATACAGCCTCACAAACCAGAGGAACTTATCTATCCTTTCACCCTTCTCTGCTTTCATAGCTCACTTTCTGGCAGCAGGGGTGACGCTGTCATCACTGAGATCTTTACCCTTGTGGTTATAGGCGGTCATAGTGAGCTCGCATCCTGCCACGGCAAAAGAGAGCATCATCTCCACCGCCAGTGGTATCCTTTTCTTCATAATGACAAGCTCTTCCGGGCTCCATTCGCCAAGGACATAGTCAACCTGCCTGCCTCTGGGGAAGTCACTCCCGATGCCTATCCTGAGGCGTGCATACTGATCTGTCCCAAGCACTTCACTGATACTTGTCAGTCCGTTGTGCCCGCCTGCGCTTCCCGCTGACCTGAGTCTTATGCTGCCGGTGGGTATGGCCAGATCATCTGTAATAACCAGTAGGTTTTCAATCTCAATCTTTTCCTTCTTCAGCCAGTACCGCACGGCATTGCCGCTGCGGTTCATGAATGTAGAGGGCTTGAGCAACACCAGTTCAGCGTTTTTGTGCCTCATCCTGGTGACATACCCGTAACGGCTGTCCTTAAAAATGATACCGGATGCTGCGGCTGCAGCATCCAGTACCATAAATCCTACATTATGACGCGTGTTCCTGTACTCGTCACCTATGTTGCCAAGACCGGCAATAAGATGTTTCATTACATACAGTTACCAGCTTATTTATTGTCAGGGGCATCAGCCTCGGCAGCAGAATCTTCAGCTTCCGGAGCAGCTGTTTCTTCCTCCTTGAGGGAAACCCTGGAGGCTTCGACAGATACAATCATTGCGCGCTTGTTGTCAATTACATCCAGGCTATCATATTTGAGATCACCTATTTTGATCGACTGTCCGATACCAAGGCCGGTTATGTCAATGGTCAGATGATCAGGCAAGTTCTTTATTAGTCCCTTAACCTTGAGAGTTCTGCGCTTGATTCGAAGCTTGCCGCCGGCCTTCACACCTGATGATTCACCGGTGATCCTGATCGGAATGTTAATTGTAACAGGCTTCTCTTCATGTACCTGCATGAAATCAATATGCTGCAGCCTGTCAGTAACAGGATGGAACTGGATTTCCTTCACCACTGCCTTATAGCTATTTCCTGCAACTTCAAGGTTCACAAGAAACACATCGGGAGTGTAGACCAGTCCGCGGAAAGTGTTCTCGTGTGCATAAAAATGAAGATTTTCCTTCTCCATGTACATCACACATGGTACATTATCCTCTGCCCGCAGGCTGTTTGTACTCTTCTTGCCTAAATGTTCACGGGGGAAGGCTTTGATCTCAATAGTTTTCATCAATCTTTAATTTGTTGTGCTACTCAAGGTTAATGCCATATAACCTCCCATCACACGTTTGACGCTTTGTTGAAAAAAATGGCGTGCAAATATAGCTAAAAAGCTTAGAAAACAAAACCCGAACTGATAGAGGTATTCGTATAAACCGCTTTTATTGTTTCGGCGAAGATCTCGTCAATTGAAAGCACCTTAATTTTCGGCGACTGGCAGACGAGTGGAATAGTGTCTGTGACAACGAGTTCCTCCAATGGAGACTTCTCTATCTTCTCGACCGCATTTCCGGAAAGTACGGGGTGTGTTGATACAGCTCTTACACTGAGAGCACCGCGGTCTTTCATAACCGTGGCAGCAAAAGTCATCGTCCCGGCAGTGTCTACCATGTCATCTATGATGACCACATTCCTTCCCTCCACATCTCCTATGATTGAAATCTCCTCAACCACGTTGGGCTTCTTCCTCAGCTTGTAGCACAGCACCATCTCACACTGCAGGTGGCGTGCATATGCATTAGCCCTTTTTGAGCCGCCCATATCAGGGGCTGAAACAGTCAGGTTGGGGAGATTAAGGTTGCTGATATATGGAGCGAAGAGGGCTGAACCGAAGAGGTGATCAACGGGTACATCGAAGAACCCCTGTATCTGGTCTGCATGAAGATCCATGGTAATGATCCTGTCAACACCAGCCTTGGTCAGCAGGTTGGCGGTGAGCTTTGCTCCCAGGGATACTCTCGGCCGGTCTTTGCGGTCTTGCCGTGCATAGCCGTAGTACGGTATTACCGCATTCACCTTGTAGGCCGAAGCCCTCTTGGCAGCGTCAATCATCAGGAGCAGCTCCATAAGGTTCTCGGCGGGAGGGTTGGTAGACTGAATTATGAACACGTGACAACCCCTGACCGATTCGTCAATACAGGGTTGGAATTCGCCGTCACTGAAACTCAGCAGTGAGCTCTTGCCTAGTTCGATGCCAAGGTGTTTGGCAATCTTTTCTGCTATTGTCAATGAAGAGGTACAGGAAAAAATCTTAAACGGAGCCCTGCTGATCATATAAGGAAGTTGTTTTTGGTTTCACTCTATGATGCCCCAAAATTAATATTTATGGGTTAATCATTTCATCCCGGTAAAGAAAATCATATTGCTTTCGATATAGTCTAATACCGCCTCCCTGCCCGTGCCCCTGGAAGCAGATGTTACGAAGGCAGGAGGGAGGCTCTCCCATGAGCGCAGCATTACTCTGTCATGGACCTCCCTGATCTTCGCTGCTTCAGCAGCTGACAGCCTGTCGGTTTTGGTGAAGACCCTGGCAAAGGGTATTCCGTTCATTGCCAGTCTCTCCATGAATGCCAGGTCAGATGCCATCGGTTCATGCCTGCCATCAATCAGCACGAAGAGCAGGATGAGATTCTCCCTCATAGTGATATATGATGTGATGAGCTTCTCCCACTGATCACGCATCTTCTGTGACACGCGTGCATAACCATATCCGGGCAGGTCAACCAGGTACCAGCTCTCATTGATAATGAAATGATTGATGGTCTGTGTTTTGCCCGGGCTTCCCGATGTCTTTGCCAGCCCTTTTCTCGAGACCAGCATATTTATCAGCGATGACTTGCCGACGTTCGACCTGCCTATGAATGCATATTCCGGAAGGTCAGGCGGCGGCAACTGACTGATCCTTGCACTACTGGTGACAAAGGAGGCTGATCTGATGATCATTATCCATTCAGCTTTTCCTTGAATCTCTGGTTGTTGATAATAAACCTCTCATGTTGTCCTTCGCCAATCTTGCCGATCTCGTCGTCTGCCTCTACATGAAAGAGGAGCCTGTTCCCGTTTACCTCCTGAAGGGTTGCGGTACAGGTGATGGTCATGCCCACCGGTGTGGCTTTAAGGTGTCTGATATTGACCTCCGTTCCCACGGTGCCCTCTCCCTCGTTGAGACAGGCTTCAACAGCCTGCATCGCTGTCTGTTCCATGAAAGCAACCATGGCAGGTGTGGAGAGCACATCATGCAGACCTGATCCGTAAACCGCGGCCGTATCATTTTTGCTGACCGTTCTTGTTGTTGTGAGCCTGATGCCAGGCACTAGAATCTGTGACATATAGTTTAGTTTAAATCTTTATAAGGTAAGGGTATTGCAAGCCGGTAATAGAGCCTGTTGCCAAACTGCGTCAGGTATGATGCTATTACTACCACTGAATCGGCTTTGTGGCCTGGTCTTTTCTGCAAATCGAGATACCCGGTGGTGACGGTCTGCAGCATGGGGTTCAGGGAGTCAAGGTCAACCAGGCCGTTGATGTAGTCACCCCTGTAAAACTTTCCATTCTCAGCCATGTTATCGAACTCGACGAATATTTTGTAAAGTCCTCTTTCCGCGTAACGGTCATTAACCCTGTAACGCAGTGCAGGATAATCGGTCACCTTCTCTCCGCTCATCAGGAACTCTTCCAGCGAGGGGTGACGCTTGCCGTCAGTATAGCTGAGACGTGCCTTTACCCCTCCGTTCTTGTAGTACTGCACCTGGTCACCATGAATGGTATCATTGACAAAGGGGGTTGTCCGGAATAACTTCCCGTCAGTATAGAACCATTTGGCTTCTCCGTTCTTGCTGTCACCGGAGTATGGTATCTCCTGCTCCAACTGGCCGCCCTTGTAAAAGGTACGGGTCATCCCTTCACGAATACCGTTTTTATATGTGACCTCCTTGAGCTTTATATTATCCTTGATATAGTTTTTTATGCCTGTATATCCTGTGTCAGCCTCATGCGCATCCTTCTTCCTGCCACTTCCTTCCTGGCCGGCACCTCCTCCGCAGGCGGAGGCAAGAATCATGATAATTGCTGCTGTAAGTAGTGTAAGCTGTTTCATTTTGATCTATTTTTTTGTGGTATGAATACTTCAAGCAGAGTGGCTGTGCCCCGGGGGATTATGGCAACACTGTCAGCCGAGGCAGGAATGAGAATGGTCTCACCAGCCTTTATCTCCTCACTGTGGCCGTTGCACTCCACTACTGCCAGGCTCTGTGTGCAGATGTAGATGATGAAGGAGTCAGTCAGGCTGTAATCCTTTATTATCGGCCTGTCAAAGGTTATCAGGCTGGTATGGAAATATTGACTTTCAGCCAGCAACACTGTCCGGTTGAGTTCCGGACTGGTTCTGATCAGATTGGTGCTGTCAAAGCTGAAATTTATGGCATCGAGAGCCAGTGAGGTATGCATCTCGCGCGGCCTGCCTGACGTGTCAACACGGTCCCAGTCGTAGATGCGATAGGTGACGTCAGATGTCTGCTGTATCTCCGCAAGAAGCACTCCCCCTCCGATGGCGTGCACCAATCCGGCAGGAATGAAGAAGACATCACCGGATCTGACAGGTGTAACATTTATCAGTTCAGCAAGCTTTTTTGCTTCCAGGTGTTCGAGATACTCTTCCCTTGTGGTCTTTTTCCTGAATCCGGTGTAGATTACACTCCCCGGTTTCGCATCAATTACATACCACATCTCGGTTTTTCCCCAGGCATGATGCCTCTCGGAAGCAAGCCTGTCATCCGGATGGACCTGAATCGAGAGTTTGTCGGCAGCATCAATGAGCTTTACAAGCAGCGGGAACTCCGTTCCGAACTTTGCGAAGACCGCTTCACCCAGCAGCTCATCCATGTAGATCTCCGCAATCTCTTCAAGGCTGTTTCCTTTCAGGAATCCGTTGGCCACCACTGAACTGTTTCCCGGCATTCCGCATATTTCCCAGCTCTCACCGATTTTGGTGCCCGGCTTTGCTTTCTTGCCGAACCGCTCCCTCAGGGCGTCTCCTCCCCAGAGCAACTCCCTGAGCATGGGCTTGAACCGGATGGGATAAAGTGAACTCATCAGCTTCAGAAGGTATAGTCAACCACCAGTTTTGCCTTTTTGATAATGGAAGCTGCCGCCACAGCCTCACGGTGAAGCTCACTTGACTGATACCGCCTCAGATCATCAAGTGAGGCAAATGTGGCATCAATTACAAAATCCCCGGCATGGTCCACATCGGAGATATTTACCCCTGTCCTGTACTCAACAATGTACTTCAGCCTGTTGCCCAGAGGCCCGAAAATCTCCTTCAGCTTCATCACAGACTGGTTCCTCTTTTCCGGAGTGACCGGCTGGGCAAGCTTGAAGATCACGATGTGCTTTACCATAAAGTGATTTTTGTTACTTTTGATACAAAAATAATCATTTTATGCTTATTGTCGGGATCGCCGGAGGCACAGGATCAGGAAAGACAACGGTAGTCAGGAAGCTGATTGATATGCTTCCGCAGGGGGAGGTGGTGGTACTGCCCCAGGACAGCTATTACCGTGATAACAGCCACATACCTGTTGAACAGAGGCAGAGCATCAATTTTGACCATCCTGACTCGGTTGAGTGGCCGCTGCTGATATCCCATCTGGCTGAGCTGAAAGCCGGCAGGCCGATCATGATGCCTATCTACTCATATCTTACCTGTGTCAGGTCAGAGGAGACCGTTCCCGTCAGGCCGGCCGAGGTGGTTGTGGTGGAGGGGATACTTGTTCTTGCCGATCCCGGCCTCCGCCAGATGCTTGATATAAAGGTATTTGTGGATGCAGATGCGGATGACCGGCTGGGCAGGGTGATACAACGTGACATAATTGAACGCGGCCGCTCGGTGCTGATGGTACTCGAACGATACAACAAAACGGTGAAACCCTCTCACCTTCAGTTTATTGAGCCGTCAAAGAGATATGCAGACATAATTATCCCGGGTGGAGGCGAGAACCTTGTTGGGATAGAAGTGCTGAAGACCATAGTTGAGAAACACCTGAGATAATGGTGGCGTTCTGTCAGCTTCTGCGCAATTCGCGCAGGTACATCTGAATGGTATTTTCGAGCCCGTAGTAGAGGGCGTCAGAAATAAGTGCATGCCCTATGGAGACCTCCATAAGCCACGGAATATTGCTGTGCAGCCATGCAAGATTGTGAAGGTCAAGGTCATGACCTGCGTTTACGCCCAGTCCGGCATTGCGTGCCACGATGGCTGCCGTCACGAAAGGGGCCACCGCTGCTTTCCTGTCAGCATGATACCCTGATGCGTAGGGTTCGGTATAGAGCTCAATCCGCTCAGTGCCGGTGCGTGCTGCATATTCTATTATCTCCGGATCAGTGCCTGTGAAGATGGAGGTACGTATCCCCTTCCCGTGAAACCGGGCAATCACGTCGGTAAGAAAGGAGAGGTTCTTCCTGGTATCCCAGCCTGCATTCGAGGTTATTGCATCGTGTGCATCGGGTACCAGAGTCACCTGGTCAGGCACCACGTCAAGCACCAGCCTGATGAATTGTTCCTCAGGATTGCCCTCGATGTTGAACTCGGTTGTGACTACATCCCTGATATCATAAACATCACTGTAACGGATATGCCTCTCGTCAGGCCTCGGGTGAACGGTGATTCCCCCGGCGCCGAATGACTGACATTTGATGGCAGCCAGCTTAACATCAGGTACGTTACCGCCACGGGCATTGCGCAGGGTGGCAACCTTGTTTATATTTACACTCAGTCTTGTCATGCCTCTCTTCTCTTCAGCTGATTCCGCGGGCAAAGTTATAAAGATCCGCAGTTTTTTGTACTTTTATTCGCCAAAGAGCTGCTGAATGCTTGCAAAAGATATGATATCGGACGTGGTTCCTGCACTGAAAACATCTGAAACAGCGCAGACTGCACTTAACTGGATGGAGACTTTCAGGGTGTCACACCTTCCCATCGTGAATGAGAGTGACTATCTCGGCCTCATCTCTGACAGTGACATCTATGACCTCAACCAGCCGGAAGAGCCTATAGGAAACCACCCGCTTTCATTGCCCAGACCCTCGGTAAAGATGCATCAGCATATATATGAGGTGATTGCGCTTGCAGCACGGCACAAGCTTACCGTTGTGCCGGTCATTGATGAGGATAACCATTACCGTGGCTCCATCACCGGCAATGATATAATAAGAGGTATCGCATCAATCTCAGCCATTGACCAGCCGGGCGGGATACTGATACTGAAGATGCTTCAGCGCGACTACTCCATGAGCAGGATATCACAGATAGTTGAGAGCAATGATGCAAGGATACTCAGCATGTACATCACATCTGACCCTGACTCCACCAGCCTTGAGATAACACTGAAGGTAAATACTACCGACCTTGTTTCCATCATAAAGACATTTGAGAGATACTCATGTGAGGTCACATCCTGGGTGACTGACAATGATGAACTTGACCGTTTCTATAGAGACAGGTACAACCTGCTGATGAAGTACCTGAACATGTAACCCGCTATCAAGATGGACAAAACCATTGCACTGTACAGCAAGAGCCTTACCGAAAAGACCACTGCAGGCCTGATGAGGGTCATTGATGCCCTCTATGACAGGGGTGTGACTATTTACCTGAACATCATGGACCCTGCAGGGAACCATTTCAAGCATGACCACAGGGTGATACTATTCAGCGAGTTGTCTGATCTCCCGGCCAATGTGTTCATGATACTGAGCATAGGCGGTGACGGAACTTTCCTTGAGACAGCCAGGAGGGTACGTACTTCCGGCATTCCGGTAGCGGGTATCAACACCGGGCGTCTTGGCTTCCTGGCCAATATTAAGGATAATGAAATAGGGAAGTCAGTTGATATGATTATTTCGGGCAATTATGAGCTTATCAGCCGCTCGATGCTCGAGATAACTTTCCCGCCGGAATTGGCAGCAGGTGGTAACGCCGTGGCACTGAATGAGATAACCGTACAGAAAGGTGACCAGAGCATGATCACTATTACTGTTGAGGTTGATGGTACCTTCCTGAATACTTACAGGGCCGACGGACTGATCGTCTCAACGGCTACAGGATCAACGGCCTACAATCTGAGTGTGGGTGGCCCCATTCTTTATCCTACTGATGACAGTATAATAATCGTTCCCATGTCACCGCATAACCTGACTGTGAGGCCAATAATTGTCTCAGGTGACAGTGTTATCACCCTGGTCACGGGAGGCCGGAGCAGCCAATGCATGGTTACCATTGATTCAAAGGCCATAAGGGTACCGTCAGGCACCGTTCTTGAGGTGCGGCGGTCGGCTTCCATGCTCAGCACGGTAACCATCGCCGGAAATGATTTTTTTAGCACCCTCAGAAATAAACTCATGTGGGGTGCTGATCCCCGTAACTGACAATAATTAAGGAATATTTAAGTTTTAAATATTGGACATTCCTTATATTTGTAGCCGCAATTGCAATGTGACTGATGGTTAAGCGTCTGATAGTGATGTGTATGGTGGTGTCTTTCACGGCGCCATTCGTATCAGGTCAGCTGTGGAAGATGAAACGATATGAAGCCACGGCGGCTATCGGCACATCACAATTCTTTGGTGACATCGGAGGTTACAGTGTTGGCGAAAACTTTCTCGGGCTCAAGGATATAACATTCAGGCAGACCCGCTTCAGCGTAAACGGGTCTTTCAGGTATTTTATCACTGACAACGTTGCTGCAAGGCTCTCATTCACCTACTGCATGTTTCACGCTGATGACGCCAGGGGAGCAAATGAACCCAGGGGCTACAAAACCAGCAGCTTCCTGTACGAACCGGCCTTGTTTGGAGAGTATTATCTGGTCAGGAACCGTGAGCGAAACAGCTTCCTCTTTCAGACCTACCGGTACAGGAGGGCAAGCAGGCTGCGCGACTTTTTCAGGAGTGTTGATGTCTATGCACTGACCGGTATCGGCGGAGCCGGATATAACGTCTTTTACGGTAATGAGAAGATGCAGGATAGGTGGGATAAGGAACCGTCACTAAAGAGGAGCGGATTCACCGCTGTGATTCCGCTGGGTGTGGGCGCCAAGCTGGCCATTGATCCCAACCTCCTGATAGGGGTGGAGCTGGCAGGCAGGTATGCTCTCTCTGATTATCTGGACGGTTATACCACGGATGATTTTTCGAGGAGAAATGATGCTTACCATACCTTCAGCGTGACAGTAAACTACAGGATTAAAACCGCGCGCAACGGTTTGCCTGATCTCAGATCATTGCGCCAATCACCACGGTTATGAAAAGATCAATAATAATAACCCTACTGATAATTCTGGCTCTTCCGGCATTGCCTCAGCGCAACGCTGATTACGGTGTCTCAGCCGGGGTGGTGAACTACCTGGGGGAACAGAACCCTCTCAACGCTTTCTTCAAACCCGGTCCTGCCGTACAGCTGTTTTACCGTTACAACTTCAATCCCAGACAGGCCGTAAGGGCAAACCTCCTGAGCGGTTACATGACCCCGCTCGGGTCATTGCTGGGAGAGCTGGGCGCAACCTATGAATTCAACTTTTACCCATACTCCACATTCAGCAGCAGGCGTATAGACTATTCACCATATATCGCCGGAGGCGCGGCCTTTTCAATGATGAGCAAGGCCGGCCCATTCCTCTCCATTCCATTCTCTGCCGGTTTTAAGGTCAACGTGGCTAACCAGGTTGGCGTTGAGATCGAATATGGATTCCGCAAGACTTTTACCGATAAACTGGATGGTCAGTCCTATATAACAGATCCGGGTGGCGAACCGGTTGACGGAACATGGACCCACAATAATGACTGGTATAGTTTCCTGGGGGTTTCAGTCACCTGGAAGATGTACAACAGGCTTGCAGGTTGTCCTGCCTTTGCAGAGATGGAGAAAGACAAAAAAAGAAAGAGGAGATAGCGTTGACTTTTAAGGATCAGATAGATTTGAACAGGTTGCCGGTGCATGTGGCTGTCATTATGGACGGCAACGGCCGCTGGGCACACATGAGAGGCCGTGAAAGGGTCTTCGGCCATCATGAGGGGGTCGTGGCAGTGCGCAAGACAGTGGAGGCTTCTGCCGAACTGGGAGTCAGGTATCTTACTCTGTATGCTTTCTCCACAGAGAACTGGAACAGGCCTGATGATGAGGTCTCAGCCCTGATGGACCTGATGATTGAGTCAATAAACAATGAGACCAGAACCCTGATAGAGAAGAGTATCTCTCTCAGGGTCATAGGTGACCTCTCACGCCTTTCGGAAAAAGTAAGGAGCAGGCTGTTCGAGACAATGCAGATCACATCCGGTGGTACACGGATGATGCTCGTTGTCGCTCTCAGTTACTCATCGCGCTGGGAGATTTCGGAGGCATGCCGCCGGATAGCAGTTGAAGCAAGGGAGGGTAGATTGAATCCTGATAAGATAGATGAGCATACCATAGGCACATATCTGACAACATCAGGTATTCCTGATCCCGAACTGATGATACGTACCAGCGGAGAACAGCGTATCAGCAACTTCCTTCTCTGGCAGCTTGCATATACTGAACTTTATTTCACTGAAAAACTTTGGCCCGATTTTGGTAAGGAGGATTTTTACGAAGCAGTGGCAGACTTTCAGAAAAGGGAAAGGAGATATGGGAAGACCAGTGAGCAGATTGCCGAAAACACCTGAGATGAAAAAAATGAAACCTATGCGGATACTATCTCTTTTTGCCTTGCTTCTGACAGGACTGATTGCCACAGCCCAGACGGAGGAAAAATACGTCAGCTATACCTACCCCGAAGAGTACACTCTTGCCGGCATAACCATCTCAGGGGTGAAATACCTTGATCCCAATGCCCTGATAAGCCTCTCCGGACTGAGGATAGGCCAAAAACTGGATATACCCGGTGAGTTGATTTCGGCAGCAGCAAAGAAACTGATGGATCAGGGGCTCTTCTCTGATGTAAGGATAACCGTTACCGGGAAAGAGGAAGAGAATATCTGGCTTGATATACATCTCCAGGAGCGCCCGAGGCTCTCCTCGCTCAGGTTCGAAGGGATCAGGAAATCGGAAGAGACAGACCTGACTGAAAAATTAAGCCTCCCTCCGGGTTCACAGGTAACGGCACACCTGCTGAACAGGGCCGAACGTACAATCAGGAATCATTATATTGAAAAGGGATTCCTTAACGCCGCAGTTGACATCATCCAGAAGGATGATCCCGATCTGCCCAATAATGTCATCCTCAATTTCGTCATTGCCAAGAATGCCAAAGTTAAGATTGAGCAGATCATTTTTGAAGGCAATGACTACTTCATGGACAAGCGCCTTCGCCGTGTGATGAAGAACACCAAGCAGAAGGACCTCAATATCTTCAAAGGCTCCAAGTTCATCGAGGACAAGTATGAGGAGGACCGTGCCAAGCTTGTTGAATTCTACAATGAAAACGGATTTCGCGACTTCCGCATACTGGGTGACTCTACCTATGCACTGGAAGACGGCAGGATAGCGCTGGTGATCAAAGTCAATGAGGGCAAGCAGTATTACCTTAGGAATGTTGACTGGGTTGGTAACAGCATCTATACAAAAGATCAGTTGTCACGTGTCTTCAACTTCCCCTCCGGTGAGATATACAACCAGACCATGATAGACAAGCGGCTTAACGTGGATGATGACGCCGTGAGTTCGCTCTACCTCAATTACGGCTATCTCTTCTCAAGGCTCACTCCCGTCGAGAAGAAGGTGGAGGGTGACTCCATTGACCTTGAAGTGCGAATCTACGAAGGTGAGCCGGCAGCTCTCAATAACATCATAATTACGGGTAACACCCGTACAAATGAACATGTGGCCAGGCGTGAGCTGTTCACATACCCGGGTGACCTCTTCAGCAAGGATAAACTCATTCGTTCAGCAAGGCAGGTAGCCGTACTGGGGCATTTCGACCCCGAAAAGATCAACCCCCAGCCTCTCCTCAACCAGGTGGAGGGAACCGTTGATCTGCTCTACGCACTCGAGGAAAAAGCCAATGACCAGTTTGAGATATCAGGCGGATGGGGACAAGGAATGCTCGTGGGAACGGTAGGGGTGAGATTCAATAACTTCGCAATGCGCAACTTCTTCAAGTGGAATGAGTGGAGACCGTACCCATCCGGTGACGGGCAGAGTCTCCAGATCAGGGCACAATCGAACGGCAGTTATTTTCAAAGTTATAATATCTCATTCATCGAACCATGGCTCGGTGGCAAGAAGCCCAATACCCTCTCCATTTCTGCATTCCGGAACAAGATGAGTGAAGGCAAGAAATCACTTGAGGAAGACAGGCAGTCAATGATCATTGACGGTGGTTCGATAGGCTTCGGCAAAAGGCTGGAATGGCCTGATGACTACTTCTCGGTATTCTATGAGGCCAGCTTTCAGAGATACAATCTGAACAAGTTCGACAGGTTCCAGTTTCTTTTCAAGACCGGTACGGCCAATCTGGCAACGCTGAGCGCCAAAATAACCAGATTCTCGGCAGGGCCCAACCCCATTTACCCGACCGGAGGTTCAACCTTCACATTCTCTCTGCAGGCCACGCCACCCTTTTCAGTAATCAGCGGAAAAAACTTTGCAGGCCTCACTGACCAGGAAAAGTACAAGTGGATAGAGTTCTACAAGGCTGTCTTCAAGGCAGATTATTACCTGCCCCTTGATGGCGCAGGCAAGCTCATTCTTAATACCAAAGCTGCTTTCGGGTACCTGGGATTTTACAATAAGGACATCGGGCCTTCGCCCTTTGAAAACTTTTATCTCGGAGGTGACGGCATGACCGGATACAGCTTTTACGGCCGCGAGGTTATAGCCCTCAGGGGTTACACCAACGGATCACTTACACCAAGGATTGAAAAGCTTGAGGCTGATGGAACTAGAAGACTGGTGGAATCCGGTAACGTTTACTCGAAACTCACCATGGAACTGCGTTACCCCATCTCTCTGAACCCGCAGGCAACCATTTACGCACTGGCCTTTCTCGAGGCAGGCAGGGCCTGGAATAATATCAGGGACTATAATCCTTTCCAGATGAACCGCTCGGCGGGGGTAGGCCTGAGGGCAAACCTGCCTATGTTTGGTCTCCTCGGCATTGACTGGGGTTACGGGTTCGATTCACCTGTCACCGGAAGATCCGAAGATGCCGGAAGCCAGTTCCACTTTGTAATAGGTCAGCAATTCTGATTAAAACAAGATCAAATACAACAGCAATGAGAAAGATCATTATCATGGCAGTAATTGTGTCTGCCGCCACGTTAAGCGGTATGGCACAGAAATTTGCGTTCGTTGACAGCGAATACATACGCAATAACATACCTGCTTTTACGGCAGCACAGCAGCAGCTTGAAAAACTTTCCAGGGGATGGGAGAAGGAGGTAGCTGACGGTTATGCGGCAGTGGAGCAGATGTACAAGGACTACCAGGCTGAGGTGGTGCTGCTCTCGCAGGATCAGAAAAAGAAAAGGGAAGAGGCCATCATTGCCAGGGAGAAGGAGGTAAAAGAGCTTCAGGAGAGCTATTTCGGCATGAAGGGCGAGCTCTACAAGAAACGCGAGGAACTGGTAAAACCTATCCAGGATGAGATACTGAAAGCAATAAAGGAGATATCTGTCGAGGGGAGCTATGCAGTGATTTTTGACACATCCGCAGGTTCGAATATCCTCTTCGCCAACCCGAGATATGATCTCTCCGACCAGATTCTGCAGAAAATGGGATATAAGAATTAAATAATTACATTTGCACGTTATAATTTGAAAATTAAGACAATGAAAAAAGTATTTGGGATACTCCTGTTTGCTGCAATGTTTTTCATGGCACAGGATGGATTTGCGCAGTCGTTCAAGACAGGTCACATCAATCGCGATGACATCATTACGGCGATGCCTGAATATGATACTGCAATGAAGAAGTACAATGAATTCGGTCAGGAGCTGACAAACGCCCTTGAACTGATGCAGGTTGAACTGAACAACAAGTATGATCAGTTTACGAAGGAGGAGAAGAATCTCTCTGAACTTGTAAAGGCAAACAAGGTGCAGGAGATAACAGACATGCAGACACGCATGAATAATTTCCAGCAGCAGGCCCAGATTCAGCTGCAGGAGAAGCAGGCTGAGCTTCTGAATCCTATCATCGAGAAGGCCAACAACGCTATCAATGCCGTTGCAAAGGAGGGTGGTTACATATATATATATGATATCCGCACCCTCGTTTACGTAGATACGGTAAAGAGCACTGACATCGGCCCGCTGGTAAGGACGAAGCTGGGAATCAAATAATTAAAATGAAATCAAAGTACTGCCCGCCCCTGGCGGGCAGTCGTACATTATAAAGTCATGGAAACTGGCAACCGGCCGATCGGGGTGTTTGACTCAGGTGTGGGAGGGTTGACGGTGGCACAGGCCATCCGCCAGATCCTGCCCGGGGAACAGATTGTATATTTTGGTGATACTGCGCACCTGCCTTACGGCGACAAGTCAGAAGAAGCCATCAGGGGTTATTCGGGGAAGATAACCGAGTTTCTCCTTGGCTATGATGCCAAAGTGGTACTCATTGCCTGCAATTCGGCATCAGCCTCAGCATATGAGGCATTGCTTGCAGAATACGGTAACAGGGTCATTATACTCGATGTGATAAACCCGGTGGTTGAATATTGCGCTTCACGCAACTTTCAGAAGCTGGGGGTTATAGGCACCAAAGTGACTGTTAATTCAGGCACATACACCAGGAAGCTGAAAGAGGCATCACCCTCTACCAGCGTGGTCTCACTTGCAACGCCGCTGCTCGTACCCATGATTGAGGAGGGCTTTATCTTTGATGACATCAGCAATGCCATCATCCGCACTTATCTCTCCAACCAGAAGCTGAATGACATTGACGGCCTGATACTCGGATGCACACACTACCCCATCATCCGTAACCAGATAAGCAAGTTCTTCAACTTTAGCGTGGAGGTGGTTGATTCAGCACGTATTGTTGCAGTCAGGCTCCGGGAAATCCTGGAGGAGCATAACCTGGTCAACAGGGGCAAGCCGGGTGAAGACCTGTTCTTTGTGTCCGATTTTACAGACTACTTCGAGAAGATTGCCAGGATGTTCTTTGAGAGCTCTATCAACCTCCGCAGGGCAGATATCTGGTCATGATATCTGGCAAATAGCTTTCCGAAGAGATAGCGGCATGTTTTTTCGCAGGAATCTGCCAGTCTGTTCAGGTTATTCAGTCTGACCAGGCTATTAGGAAGGTCATGGTATAACATGACCAAAATCATACAGTTGTATCAGGTTAATGGTGAACTTAGCTTCATCTTTTCAGGTTGATATTTTATATGGGTACTTACTCAAAATCAAATAGATAATAATCATCATGGGAAAAAGATCAAAGGTCATTGAGAAGGATGCGGTGGTGATCAGGTTCTCAGGCGACTCGGGAGACGGGATGCAGCTTACAGGCACCCTGTTCTCCAACACGTCGGCCCTGTTTGGTCATGACATCTCCACCTTTCCGGACTATCCTGCAGAGATAAGGGCTCCGCAGGGTACCGTCGGAGGCGTCTCCGGATTCCAGGTACACATCGGGCACAAACTGATTAACACTCCGGGAGATTTCACAGACATTCTTGTTGCGATGAACCCCGCCGCCATCCGTGCCAATGTAAGGTGGCTGAAGAAGGGGTCCACAATCATTTATGACTCAGATAACTTCACTGAAAAGTCGATACAGAGGGCAGGCTACAAGGCTGACCCGTTCGCAGAAGACAAGCTTGACTCTATGAACCTCATTGCGGCGCCTATCACCACCCTGGTGAAGGAAGCCCTCAAGGATATGGACCTCGACCCCAAGACCGTACTCAGGACGAAGAACATGTTTGCACTGGGGCTGATCTACTGGCTCTTTGACAGCAGGCTTAAGTACACTGAGGAGTTCATTGAGGAGAAATTCGGCAAGAAGCCGCTCGTGGCTGAGGCCAACAACAAGGTGCTCAGGGCAGGTTACTACTACGGAGAAACCATTGAGGCACTGACACCTTCATACAGGGTTAATCGTGCGCCAATCAAGAAAGGCACGTATCGCAACATCAACGGCAACCAGGCAACTGCATGGGGCGTACTTGCCGCTGCTGAGAAAGCCGGTCTGAAGCTCTTCATTGGTTCATATCCCATCACCCCGGCAACCGGTATCCTTGAGGAACTGGCGCTAAGGAAGGATATGGGTGTCAAGAGCCTCCAGGCTGAGGACGAGATAGCCGGTATTTGCACCTCCATCGGAGCCAGTTTCGCAGGGCGCATGGCTGTCACTTCAACATCCGGCCCCGGCCTTGCACTGAAGTCTGAAGCCCTTAACCTGGCCGTGATGACTGAATTGCCACTGCTGGTGATTGACGTTCAGCGTGGCGGACCCTCCACGGGGCTGCCAACCAAAACCGAGCAGGCCGACCTGTGGCAGGCACTCTATGGCCGTAACGGCGAAAGCCCGATACCGGTCATTGCAGCCAGCACACCATCAGACTGCTTCAGGTTCGGATTCGAGGCAGCAAAAATTGCCATCGAACACATGACCCCGGTGATCCTGCTTACTGACGGCTATCTGGCCAACGGATCGGAGCCATGGAGGATACCATCAACCAAGGACCTTCCATCAATCACCGTACCATACGCAGTCAGGAGTGACAAGGAGTTCCTTGCATACGAGAGAGACCCCAAGACACTGGTACGCAAATGGGCCATCCCCGGCACACCTGGACTGGAGCATCGTGTTGGCGGACTAGAGAAGACAATCAAGGGGAGCGTATCATACATCCCGGAGAACCATGAGTACATGGTCAAAACCCGTGAAGAAAAGGTGGAGCGGATTGTAAATGAATTGCCCAACCTGGAGGTCCTCGGAAAGAAAACCGGTGATCTGCTCGTTATCGGATGGGGCAGCACCTATGGGCATATTACTTCCGCCGTGACTGAATTGCAGAAGGAGGGATACGCAGTATCGGCAGCCATCTTCAACTACATCAGACCCCTGCCGAAAAACACTGCAAAGGTGTTTGCAGGATTTGACAAACTGCTGGTCTGTGAACTTAATACAGGTCAGTTTGCCAACTACCTGAGAATTAAGCACCAGAAGTACACGTACAACCAGTACAACAAGGTTCAGGGGCTTCCGTTCACAATCACGGAGATTAAAGATCATTGTGTTAAACTGCTTAAGGGTAAGAAAAATGGCTGAAACAAATAATAATAAATATGCAGCGAAAGACTTCAAAAGCGATCAGGAAGTAAGATGGTGCCCGGGATGCGGTGACCATGCCATTCTGGCCGCACTTCAGAAGACTCTTGCTGAACTTGATATACCGAAGGAAAAATATGTCTTCGTGTCAGGTATAGGTTGCTCTTCAAGGCTCCCGTATTACATGAATACCTACGGGTTTCACGGTATTCACGGCAGGGCGGCAGCAATAGCCACCGGTATAAAGATTGCAAACCCTGACCTGATGGTATGGGAGATGACCGGTGACGGCGACGCACTCGCAATCGGAGGGAACCACTATATACACGCTATAAGGCGTAATATTGACATCAAGATCGTCCTCTTCAACAACGAGATTTATGGCCTTACCAAAGGGCAGTATTCTCCTACTTCGAAAAAGGGACTCATAACCAAAACTTCGCCGTATGGCACAATAGAAGAACCCTTCAAGGTAGGGGAACTGACAATAGGTGCCAACGGACGCTTCTTCGCCCGTACGGTTGACTATAACCTGCAGCTCTCAAGTGAGGTTTACAAGGAGGCAGCAAAGTTCCACGGCACGGCCGTTGTGGAGGTTGTCCAGAACTGTGTCATCTTCAATGACGGAACTCATGACGCCTTCACCAGCAAGGAGAACCGTGATGAGAATACCATCATTCTCCGTCATGGTGAAAAGATGATCTTCGGCAAGAACCGGGATAAGGGCATCATCCTGAAGGACCTCAAGCTGAAAGTGGTAAAGATTGGCGAGGACGGTATTACAGAGAAGGATATCCTTACCCATGATGCACATGAGCCCAACCCGGGCATTCACTACAGGCTCGCAGGCATGTCGCTTCCTGAATACCCTGTGGCGCTTGGCGTTATAAGGGCCATCAGTACAAAAACCTATGACGCAGCCATGATGGAGCAGCATGAGCGGGTACAGGCCAGATCAAAGATCAGAACAGTAGATGAATTGCTCAAAAGCGGAGCAACCTGGGAGGTGAAGTAATCACCACTAAAACAACGCCGTTGCCGGGCTCTGCCCGGTGTGATGAAAAACAGCCGGTTCCTTGAAAGCAGGGGACCGGCTGTATGCGCAACATACATGACCGTCAGCAACAGTCCACACATCACATTGGGTCAATCGATGATGCGGCAACGTTCGGATTTATCTTCCTGATCAACCCCTGCAGCACGTTGCCCGGCCCCGCCTCAATGAACTCCGTCACACCGTCGGCAATCATCGTCTGTATGGTCTGTGTCCACCTCACCGGCGAGGTCAGCTGTGCAATCAGGTTCACCATAATCATATCAGGTTCCGTCACCGGCATGCCTGTCACATTCTGGTAGACGGGGCACAGCGGGCGGCTGAAGCGTGCCTTCCGTATGGCCTCTTCCAGATCCTGGCGGGCAGGCTCCATGCTTGGCGAATGAAATCCGCCGCTCACTGACAGCGGCACGATCCGTTTTGCTCCCCTCTTCTTCAGCTCCTCAGTGGCTGCTGACACCCCTTCCATGGTGCCGGAGATCACTATCTGGCCGGGACTGTTGTAGTTGGCCGGCACCACAATGCCGTTCAGCGCGGCACATACCTCTTCCACCACTGCATCATCCATGCCCAGCACTGCGGCCATGGTAGACGGGTTGATGTTGCAGGCCTTCTGCATCGCGGAGGCCCTTCTGGCAACAAGCGCCAGTCCCTCCTCAAAGGAGAGAGCTCCGGCAGCTACCAGCGCCGAAAACTCCCCCAGCGAGTGACCGGCAACCATCGCCGGTTTAAAGCTACTTCCGGCCACAGCCGTCAGGATCACCGAGTGAAGAAAAATCGCGGGCTGCGTCACACGCGTCTGCCTCAGCTCCTCGTCGGTGCCTGAAAACATGATGTCCGTAATGCGGAAGCCAAGCAAAGCATTGGCTTTTTCAAACATATCATGCGCCACGGGAAATTTCTCATACAAATCCTTTCCCATGCCGGAGTACTGCGCTCCCTGACCGGGGAATACATAAGCCTTCATATTTGGATTCAGTTGTTGGGTGAATAAATAAATTCAGTGTAACTTATTGGCTATCAGGTGCATGAATTCCTCGCGTGTATTCATGTTAGAGAGGAAACATCCGGTGAAAGCCGAGGTTGTAGTGACCGAGTTCTGCTTCTGCACACCTCGTATCTGCATGCACATATGCTGTGCCTCAATGACTACGGCCACACCAAGAGGCTTCAGGTTTTCCTGGATACAGTTTCGTATCTGTGTTGTCAGCCTCTCCTGCACCTGGAGCCGGGCAGCATAGGTTTCAACCACCCTTGCTATTTTGCTCAGCCCGGTGATATAACCATCGGGAATGTACGCCACATGCGCCTTGCCGTGGAACGGCAGCATGTGATGCTCGCACAGTGAGTAAATGTCTATGTCTTTCACAATCACCATCTGCCGGTACTCCTCCTTGAAGATGGCGCTGCGCAGAATCTCCTCGGGTTCAGAGTAGTAACCACGAGTCAGGAAGCTGAATGCCTTGGCAACGCGCTCGGGGGTCTTAAGTAACCCCTCCCTGTCAGGGTTTTCTCCCAGAAGCCTGAGTATCTTGTAGTAATATCCTGCGATCTCCTCTATGACCTCAGAGTTCCATTTCTCTATCTTGTTGTAGCCGTCAGACAGCTTTCCGCTGCCGTCATTAAGTTTTTCCATAGTTCTCCGTAGTATTCAACATAATTGTTTTCTGTCTCTTCCATCCTCACGCAATACAGCGTGGCTCCCTCCTCCATCCTCACGCAATGTAGCGTGGCTCCCTCCTCTGTCCTCACGCAATGTAGCGTGGCTCCCTCCTCTGTCCTCACGCAATGTAGCGTGGCTCCCTCCTCTGTCCTCATGCAATGTAGCGTGGCTCCCTCCTCCATCCTCACGCAATGCGGTGTGGCTCCCTCCTCCGCCAGTGGAATCTCTGGCTCATCCCATATTGTTATGGCAAGTTTTTTGCCTGTGGCTGCCTTGTCTGTCATGAAGTCCATCTTCAGATTCATATTCTTTTTGTCGAACTTTACAATGACCCGATCCTTCATTATCTCCTTATGCCTGGTGGCATTAATGAAATACCCTGTTGCAGTATGCGGTTCGCCTTTCACAGCTACCATGAGGAGGTAGTTATGCGTGTGCCACAGGTGATTGGAACACTTGCCGCAGACAATCATGTTCTCCTCATCGCTGAGCTCAGGGCGGAACATTCTGTGCGCGGCACTGTATTGCTCTCTTCTCGTCAGGCAGGTCATATCCGCTAAATCAGATGGTGTACCTGGTCAGGAAATTTTTTGTTCAAAAATAATATATTTATCGCTCCAACTTGTCTTACCTATGAACGATGCATTCAGGAACATTCTCATTGCGGTGGCTCACCCCTCCGAGGAGGAGGCGGTGAGGATCGCAGCATCGAACGCCGGCTTGAGCTGTGAGATAATTGTTACCGGGGTGGGAGGGGCGGCTATGTCATGGGCGCTGCAGAAGAGGTTTGCCTCCGGCGATGCCCCATCACTGGTGATCGGAGCCGGTATTGCAGGCAGCTACGTAGAGTCAATCCGGCCGGGAACTGTTGTCACCACCTCTTCTGACTGCTTTGCCGACATGGGTGTGGATGATAACGGCAGGTTCGTTCCCCTGTTTGGTGCAGGCCTTGCCGATCCTGACAAACCACCCTTCAGCGGCGGACGGATACCCTGCAGCGGCAGGTGGTTTGATCTGGCCGTCGGGCTGATGCCTGCCGTCAGGGGCGCAACTGTCAACATGGCCTCGGGCTCACAGTCAGTCATAGATCGGATCCGCAGGGCATGGGACCCGGAGATAGAGACAATGGAGGGCGCCTGGCTGGCTTATACCTGTGCAATGTCAGGGATACCATGGATATCTGTAAGGGCAATATCAAACATGGTGGAGCCCCGGAACATGAAGAACTGGAAGATTACAATGGCCCTTGGCAGGCTGCAGGAAAAAATGACCCTGCTCCTTGAGCTAATTGCAAAATTATGAAACTGACACTTGGTTTTTCCCCGTGCCCCAATGACACCTTCATCTTCGAGGCAATGGTGCATGGGAGAGTAGATACGGAGGGACTGGAATTCGACTGGTTTCTGGCTGATGTTGAGGAACTTAATCGGAGGGCTGTGGAGGGCAGTGTTGACATCACCAAAATGAGCTTCCACGCATACGCCCGCACGGCGCAAAAATACCTGATACTCGATTCCGGCAGCGCCCTGGGACGCAGCAACGGCCCGCTGGTGGTGAGCCGCAGGCCTGTCATGCCTGACGAGCTTGACGATGCCCTCATTGCCATTCCCGGAAAATACACCACCGCTAACCTCCTCTTCAGCATCTTCTGGCCCGGGGCCACGCGCAAACGCGAATACCTCTTTTCGGATATCCCAGGGGCGGTGCTCTCCGGAGAAGCCGATGCAGGGCTGATCATTCACGAGACACGCTTCACCTTCAGGTCCATGGGCCTGACAATGGTAGCTGACACCGGCGCCATGTGGGAGAAAATGACCGGGCTGCCGGTCCCGCTGGGCGGAATAGTGATCAGTCGCAACATTGATCCTCTTGTTGCATCAAAAGTGGAGAGGGCCATACGGCGAAGCATCGAATATGCCCGGTCCAGCCCGCGGGAATCGGTTGACTTTATCAGGCAGCACGCCCGCGAGACTGACGCTGAGGTGACCCGCGAACACATAAAGTTATATGTCAACGATTTCAGCCTGTCACTGGGAGAGGAGGGACGCCGGGCCATTGAAAAGCTGTTCTCCGTGGCCCTGGAAAAAGGCGTTGCAAACCCGCTCCCGGCAAGCATATTTCTGAAATGACAGGTTAAAAATCAACCTATTTTAGTATATTTACAGGTAATTCTAAAAATCTGTCCGGATTATGAAATTTGAACTACCCCCGTTGAAGTATGAAGCAGGTGACCTCGCACCGCAGTTGAGTGCAGAGACGCTTGAGTATCATCATGGCAAGCATCATCTGGCCTATGTCAATAACCTGAATAACCTTCTCCCCGGTTCCCCCTTCGAGGAGGCTACACTTGAGACTATGATCCGAAAGGCTGAAGGCGGTATTTTCAATAACGCCGCACAGGTATGGAATCATACTTTTTATTTTGCATCACTGTCGCCCACAGGCAAACGAACACCATCGGGAACCGTGGCGAAAGCCATCGATGCCGAATATGGCTCTTTCGAAGGTTTCAGGGAGGCATTCACCAAAGCCGCCACAACGCTCTTCGGTTCAGGGTGGGCATGGCTGTGCATGAAGCCTGACGGCCGCCTGTTGATAACTCAGGAATCAAATGCCGGAAACCCGATCAGATCAGGACTAATGCCGCTTATGACGTGCGATGTGTGGGAACATGCCTATTATATTGACTACAGAAACAGACGTCCTGACTACATCAAGGCATTCTGGGAGCTGCTCGACTGGAAGGTGATAGGAGAGCGGTACGACGAAGCACTGAAGAAATAGACACCCGTCAGGCTGCCGCCATTCATTATCCGGCAGCCTGTTGAAAGTGATATCTGGCAGCCCCGGCACGGGGCTGCTTCGTTTTGAAATCAGCGCTTTCTTTTTTCCCTATCTTTACGCAAAATTCCGACTATGAACTTCCATGACCTGATTGAAAAGACACGCACCTACAGACGGTTTGACGGTAAACATGAGATCACTGCCGACACCCTGGCTTCTCTTGTAGACCTGGCCCGCCTGTCGGCATCCGGCGCCAATCGTCAGCCACTTAAGTATATTCTTGTCACTGATCCTGTGCAACGCGAAACCCTTTACCCATGTCTCGCATGGGCCGGATATCTGACCACCTGGGAAGGGCCCGGCAACGGAGAAAGGCCAACAGCATACATTGTGATTCTGGGTGACAGGGAGATATCAGAATCCTTTGGCGTTGACCATGGCATTGCCGCACAGAGCATTATGCTCGGAGCCACCGAAGCAGGCCTGGGAGGTTGCATCATTGCATCCGTAAAGAAGGAGAGACTGAGAGCTGCCTTCGACATCCCGAAGCAGTATGAGGTTCTGCTTGTACTGGCCCTCGGCAAACCGGTAGAAGAGGTGGTCATAGAGACCATACGCAATAACGATGTCAAATACTGGAGAGATGATAACAGCGTTCACCATGTTCCGAAGAGGACGCTTGACGAGATCATTCTGCGCAGGTAAATCCGAACGGTCACTCCTGCTGCTCCTCGTTCTCCTCACCCTGGTTCTGCAGAGCGTATCCGCCCAGCAGCACGGATCAATACTCTTCCATGGCGTCATCTTTGACGCCTCCACACGCCAGCCCCTGCCTGACGCACACTGGATCATCCGAAGCCGTTCCGCCGGCGCCACCGACAGCAGGGGCATGTTCTCATTCTATGCACATTATAATGATACCATAACTTTTACCTGTATCGGCTACAGGCACTACACATTGGTGGTGACTGACACCCTGCGGGCAAGAGAATATACTGCCGGGATTTACCTTCCGGGTGACACCACCATGATCCCCGCTGTGGTCGTCATCCCACGGTTAGGCAACATCCGGGCTGAGATTATGGCTGAACGAGCATCCCCGAACCAGGATGTGATCAATGCCACCAACAATCTCAGAATGGCCGTCTACCAGGGCCTGGCCAATCCCCCTGAACTGGGAGACCCTGCAACAAATTACGAGGTGCTCAGGCAGAAACAAAGGATGGATGCCTATAACAAGGGTCAGATCGCTTCTGACCGGATGATCGGGCTTAGCCCGCTAACACTGATACCTTTAATATATCTGGCTGCCAAAGGCCTGCCGGAAGATCCCGAACCTCCTGCTCCGCACATCTCCGCCAGGGAGATGGATTACCTGAAGCAGGTGCATGACTCGCTGCTTATCAGGCAATAACCATCAGGCAGTAAGCAATAGTTTGACAATCAACCTTTTACAAAAATCGCCTTGATAATGTGGCTTGCTATCTTCGGATTTTCCTTCAGCCTCCTGGTTGAATATCCGAACCATTTTTCCCCGAACGGGACGTAGACCCTCATGAGGTGACCGCCGTCAACGATGCTCTGGCGCAGCTTCGGGGTGACCCCGTAAAGCATCTGGAACTCGTACATATTTTTGGGAACATTGTATTTCCTTATCAGCTCATATGCTCCCTCAATCAGCGGCTTGTCGTGAGTGGCAATGCCGACATATATCTTATTCCGGAACATGAATTCGAGATCCTCAAGATAGTGTTTGTTGATCTCCTCGTACTTCTTGTAGGCTATCTCAGCCGGCTCGATGTAGATGCCCTTGCAGAGACGGTAGTTGGTGGGTATCTCCGGTGTGTTCATGTCAAGCATCTTCTCCAGGTCACTGCAGGTCCGCTTCAGGTATGCCTGCACCACCAGTCCCACATTGCGCGGGAACTCTGCATGAAGACGCCTGTAAAGCTCAATCTCCAGGTCAGTGCAGGGAGAGTCTTCCATGTCAATCCTGCAGAAGTTGTTGTATGATGCTGCCTTTGCCACTATCTCGCGCATCAGCCGGTAGCATGCCTCCTTGTCAAGAAGCAGCCCGAAGCTTGTCGGCTTGAGCGAGTAATTGCCGTTGATCCCGTTTTTCTGGGTCTCCTCTATCAGGTCAAGATACTCCTGCTTGTTGGCTTCGGCCTCATCAAGCGACTTGATGAATTCTCCCAGTACGTCGAGGGTCACCCTGACACCCTGCGCGTTCAGCTCACGTGAGACCCGCATGGCATCAGCCATGGTCACTCCTGAGATATAGGCGCGTGAAAAGATCCAGATGAATTTCTTCGGGAACCAGGGCAGGATAGAGGCAATAAACTTGTTGAACATCTTTAAGTGCTTTTATTTTTTTTGGCGCTCAAAGATATGAAAAAGGTTAATACCTGATAACCTGTCTGATTACTCCGGATCGCGGCTGGAGAAAAGGAATCCCCGGAGACTATTTCCGCCGCTCGCCGGCGCTTATGGTGCCTTTTACTTGAAAGCCTTTTCCGGCAGCCCGTCGCCCTTGAGTGACAGCCTGCTGAAGTATGCAGGCACCTCACGCCCCGTCAGCTTATCTACATACAGTTTCGCCAGGTACTGTCCCAGCATGAATCCCTGCCCGCGCAGCCCGAGGAAGAGACCGTGTTCAGGATCGATGTACATGCGCGGCTCAGTGTAGTAACCGCTCCAGAGCGACTGGAATCCTGCTGTTGAGAGCTCGGGAAGCCATGAGGTGAATACCTCTGACACGATCTCCATGAACTCTTTGCTGTTTATCTTCAGGTTTCTTCCCGCTTCGGCAGGATCGGCTGCAGGCGATGCACATCCAATAATCTGTCCGGTTTCACCCAGCTGTTGTCCGTATACTGCTATGAATCCTTTGTAGTTACGACGGTCTATGAGCATCGGAAGCGGGGTATTGCCCGGTCCCATCATCGGCAGTCGCCTGGTGATGAAAGCCTGGTGCCGGACGCCGTAGGTACCGGTATATAGCCCCAGGCTGCGGGCAAACTCCTCACCATGAGCGCCCATGGCATTGATGAAGACGGGAGTCTCATACTCCACGTATTCGCCGCGGTGGTTCTGCACGGTTACGGTGTATTCGCGGCCGTTCCGGCTCACTGCCGTGACTGTGCTGTCCTCTTCTACAGCGCCTCCTGCCTTGATTCCCAGGTGTCTTATCAGGTCAATGACCCTGCCGGGCGTTGCCTGCCAGCAATCGTTGGTCAGCAGCGCCGCCCTGTAAGTCTTCTTCATCTCCGGGTTGATTCCCGGTGCAATCTTCGCCGCATAGTCGGCCGGCATCACCATTTCGCCGTCTGACCAGGCCAGAGAGGCCTCGAGCTGGCTCATCATGGTCTCGTCATGTGCGAAGGTCACGTATTTGATTTCCCTGTAGTTTATCTCGCCGGTCTTCTGAAGCTCCCTGAACAGCTCATGGTTATGCCTTGCCAGGTCAGACAGTTCGGGTACGCTGAAGTTGGGTCTTCCCCCGGCAATGTTGCGCCATGATGATCCGCGGTCATGGTTGATGAGAACGGGTTTCATTCCGGCCTCGGCCAGGTAACGCATAAGGGCGCTGCCGGTTATTCCTCCGCCGGCAACCAGCGCTCCCACCTTCACCTTCCTGCTGTCACCCTGGGTGACAATTATCTCAGGTGTATCCTGTGGGAAGAGTTCCCCCATGGTGATCTGGTTTGAGAGAGGGGCCCTGGGAGTGGCATCACCTACAATCTCTATGCCCGCCGGTCTGAGAAGCATCGAGAGCCTCTTTATGCACCGTTTGCCGCGGCAGGGACCCATCCCGAGACGCGTTGTATGCTTGATCTCGTCAACAGATATGTATTTCCTGTCGCCGATGACCGCCATTATCTCTTCCAGCTTTACATCCTCACAGTGGCAAACATACTCCTTTGCTTCCATGCTGGCAGCAGGGGTGAAGGTCACAGGCACAGGATAGTTCTCCTTCAGGATAAAGCCCCTGGCGCTGACAATGTCCGTGCCTGCCGGTGTAATGGCTCTTACCCTTGCAACATTTGTCCTGTTGGGTTTCATCATCACCTTCTCGATGACACCCTCGCCGACTTTCTTACCGTCATTGTCAACGAGCCAGGCCTCACTGCCCTCCTCCACGAAATACTCCACGGGCAGGAACAGCTGGTTCTTCGCGGTATTGTATCCGAAGATAGCCAGCCCGGGGCACTGGTAAACGCATGCCAGGCACCCCGTGCACTTGTCATAGTCTATTGCCGGCACCGTGTCAGGCGACGCCTTGGTTATCGCCCCGTGGGGGCAGGCGAACTGGCACGGGTTACAGGCGAAACTGTATAGGCAGTCAATTATCACGAACGGCCTCGCTTTCATCCTTGCTTCGTCAGGCATCCACGGGTTCTCAATGATCCTTGTCGGGTGCTGCTGTGAATCAATGTATTCCTTTGATAATGAGAGATATTCGTTGTAGTTACTGCGCACGCCCATCTCCTGGATGATCTCCATGGCGGCCTGCTTACCGCGAAGCACTGCCGTGGTACCCTCACCGATCCGCATGGCGTCGCCTGCTGCGAACACCTTCGTGCCGAACACCTCGCGACCCTTGATCAGGAGCTGGTTGTCGGGGATAAGGCCTGTACATATGTTGATGGCATCAATGCCTTCGATGATCTTCTCCGTTCCCGGGACGGGGGTGAAGTTGCGGCTTTCGGCTATCACTGCCCCGCATATGCCGTCATTGGTGCTGTTGGGAATAGCCCTGACCAGGGTGTGCGACAGGATGACCGGAATACCCAGCCTCCTCACCCTGTTGGCCTGCACCGGGAAGCCCCCCTCGTATGGCATTGCCTCTATGATGGCTTTGACCTTCGCACCGGCCTGCATCAGCTGGTAGGAGGTGAGGTACCCGATGTTGCCGGCACCCACGGTAAGTATGTTCCTGCCCAGCAGGGTGAACTCCTGGTTCATCATTTTCTGGATCACCGCGGCGGTATAGACCCCCGGCAGGTCATCGTTGCCGAAGGCCGGCATGAAGGGGACTGCGCCGGTGGCGACGATCATATATTGTGCGTCAACGTAAAATATCTCCCCGGTACGCATGTTCTTCGCGGCTATCCTTTTCCCCTCAAGTATATCCCATATTGTCGAGTTGAGCATGATGCCCGCGTGTGATTCCCCCGCCAGGTTCTTTGCAATGTCAAATCCCCTCATCCCGCCAAATTGCTTCTCCTTCTCGAAGAAGAAGAACTGGTGTGTCTGCATCAGGAATTGGCCGCCGATATGATCGTTGCTGTCGATCACCAGGTTAGGCACGCCATGTTTGTTAAGCATTTCCCTGGCTGCCAGCCCTGTCGGGCCGGCTCCGGCAATTGCCACGGTGGTACGGTATACCCTGCGCGTTTCGCCGTTGGCCTTCACCGCTGTTGCTGAATGGTATCCTGCAGGTATCTCGGCCACTTCCCTTACGCCGTCAACCGGGGTGATGCATATGCGCCTGACCACGCCGTCAACAAGCATCTCGCATGCTCCGCACTTGCCTATGCCACACTCCAGGCTCCTGTTGCGGTTGTCAAGGCTGTGCGTATGAACAGGATAACCCGACTGGTGCAATGCGGCAGCTATCGTAAAACCCTTCATCCCCTTCACAAAAGTTCCGTTATATTTAAAGGCGGTCTCCTCGTTGCGGGGAATCTCAAGTATCGGGTGCTGTAATATTCTTGTCATAGGATTTGCTTTCACATTAAAATTCAACTCCTAAAAATAGTTCTGACACTGCCCTTATTTCAATGACGGATATCAGAAGCATTCCATGATTTAATACATTTTTTTTCCTTATTTTGAAAAAAAATATCACCGCTTGCAACCATTTTTCAGTCTCCCTTGTCTTCTCAGAGTGCTCAGCTGATGATGAGTGAACAACATATCATTGATGGCTGTATCAGGCACAACAGAAATGCACAGCAGGCCCTGTGGAAACAGTACTCAGGATACCTGCTGGGCGTCTGCATGAGATACGCCACTGACCGGCCCGAGGCCGAGGATATGTTGCAGGAAGCGTTCCTGAAGATATATTTCAACGTCAGTGAGTATTCGGGCACTGGTTCTTTCAGGGGATGGCTCAGAAAGGTGACGGTAAACACGGCAATCACGTACTACCACAGGAACCTGAGGCACAAGCACCAGGTCGACATCGATGAGTACGTCAGCACCGAGACGGGAACAGCCGGTTTCGAGGAGGATTTTTATAACGCCGAGGATCTGTGCAGGGTCCTCGCTGAACTGTCACCGGGATACAGGATGGTCTTTAACCTCTACACAATAGAGGGCTATAAGCACCATGAGATTGCAGAGATGCTTGGAATAGACGTCAATACGTCAAAATCCCAGTATAGCAGGGCCAGGGCAATTCTGAGGAAGAAGCTCGAAGACCTGGCACGGATGAAAGGGAAATTTTCATGAACAGGAGATGACAGAGGAACAGAAAGATAACGGTCTTGAGGATCTCTTCCGCAGCAAGCTGGAAGAGAATGAGATGGTTGCCGGCAGTGACCTGGAGGGCCGTGTTATGCGCCGCCTCGAACGGCGCGAGTTCTTCCGTTTCAATATCTCACGATTCAATTTCTATTATCTCACCGCAGCCGTGACGGCACTGACAGTTGCGGGAGTGATGATCTTTTCCGACCCTGGCGACGAGAAGGGGCCATCCGCAACGGGTGTACAGCAGGAGACTGTGACCGGGGTGACCGGTGAGGCAGTTATTGCCGGGGAAGGGGAGATTGCGATAGATGACTCTGTTCAGGCATCAGTTGCCCCGCTGACTGAAACGGCCGCAGCAACGACATCAGCCGGTGTATCCTTCGACAGGCAGCCCGACCGCGAACCGGCACTGACCTTCGGACCTCCGGCAGCGGAGACTGTAAAAGTAAGCACTATCGCCAGCAGCGGCATCACTGCAGCCTCGCCGGCAGCGTTGCCGGAAATTGAATCATCGGTTGTCTCCGGGTGCGTCCCGCTACATGTCAGCTTCGCGTGCAACGCGGAAGAAGGACATAAAATCTTATGGAACTTTGGCGACGGGGGAACCTCATCACTCAGGAATCCTGACTACATCTATGACATACCCGGCGCTTACACTGTGACACTGACCGTCACCGACCGGAAGGGACTCTCATCCTCGGCTGGCATTGTAATAGAGGTGCATGGCCGTCCTGAAGCCGCCTTCGAGGTACGAAAAAATGACCCGTGGAATGAGGGTGACAGGGTGGAGTTCGTGAATCTGTCCACAGAGGCGGTCGATTATCTGTGGGACTTCGGTGACGGGATTTTCTCAACACTCAAAGATCCTTCACACAGGTACGCCGATATGGGCACATACAATGTCCGTCTGGTTGCCTGGTCAGCTGAAGGATGCGCCGATTCTGTCACGGTAAGCGACCTCTTCACCGACAGGGGAATGTACATAAGGTTCCCCAACGCATTCGTTCCCAATGAGGGAGGCCCGACAGGCGGTTACTACAACACACGTACTGACGAGGAGAGTTCCGTGTTTCACCCTGTCGCCGCAGGCATCGAAGATTACAATCTAAAAATATACAGCAAGGCCGGAATGCTGGTCTTCGAAAGCACCGAGACTGAGCTGGGATGGGATGGCTACCACAAGGGCGATCTATGCGCTCCCGGAGTCTATGTGTGGAAGGTCCGTGGCACTTACCGGAACGGACAGAAATTTATTATGGCAGGTGATGTGACGCTTTTAAAATATTGACTATTAGTTGGTTGTGGAAGACCTGTTAATATCTTGCCCATTATATGGGCAGATTGTTGATATAAATTGATGTAACCTTCCTGAGGTTTGGCCGTATAATTAGCTACTTTGTGTAACTAAAATCGGATCCGGTTTGCCATTACGAGCTAAATATCTGACAGGTCTGCTTCTAACCTTCTCGCTTTTCGCGAATAGTCAGGACCCACAGTTCTCGCAGTTCTATGCCAACCAGCTATACCTGGCGCCGTCTTTTGCAGGAGCAACGGAAGACTACCGTCTGGCACTCAACTGGCGCAACCAGTGGCCTTCCATCCCAGGAGTATTCCACACATACAGCTTTTCATTCGACAAGGCGGTACCGAATTTCAACTCGGGAATCGGATTCCTCGCAACTTACGACGTTGCCGGCTCCGGCGACCTGAGCACCACAAACCTGGGACTGCTCTATTCCTATGACATCCAGGTGAATGATGAATGGCATATCAGGCCCGGAGTAAATTTCAAGTTCACCTATCTTGGCCTCGACCTCACCAAGCTGGTGTGGAACAGCCAGATAACCACCGGAGGAACGCTGCCCCCCATCACACCGCCTCCCTTTGACAATGTTGCCGACATCGACTTCGCCGTGTCAGGACTTGCCTATAACCAGAAAACATGGGGCGGATTCAATATTGACCACCTGCTCAGACCAAAAACATCTTTCTGGGGTGAGAACACATCGGTCCCGATAAAGGTCGATCTCTTTGGCGGATTCCAGATCATAAGCCGCGGGCGCCTGAAGAAGAAACTTGAGGAAGTTTTGTCCGTTGCGGCCAATGTGATGTTCCAGGCTGACTTCTTCCAGTCGGACATCGGTGTTTACTATTACAAGAATCCTTTGGTGTTTGGCGTTTGGTACAGGGGTATTCCCTTTGCCACCTCGAAGGATGTGTCGGCCCAGGCGGGCGATGCAATCATCGGCATGCTGGGCATCAAGACCGATCAGCTGAACATAGGGCTGAGCTATGACTTTACAATCTCGAACCTAATCACATCTTCCGGTGGCGCATATGAAATCTCGCTGATATATTCGTTCACCTCATCGCAGGTTAAGCGCGGCGGAAGGATCCATGCCATCCCCTGCCCGGAATTCTGATTCCGGCCCACGCACACCGACAGTCACCGGTCAGCATCATCCACATCCTTTCCCGGTTTTCATGATTCCGGGCTCCAGCTCATCAACGACTGCACTTTCTGACACTCTTTGTCGTATTTAAAATTTATGTATGTTTGTGCAACAAATTGTTGAACCATAACCTAATTTCTGAAATGAATAGAATAACTGTTGCAAGGAACACCCTGATATTGACAGTGATGGTGGCCGCGGTGATGCTCATGTCTTCCGGATGCGGCAAGAACAAGCCGGCCGGCACCGATGAGTCCGCAGTGAAGAAACAACACGGCGGAATAGCATATGTTGAACTTGATTCGGTGATTGCCAACTTTGATATGGCAAAGGACAAATCAACTGAACTTGAGGAGAAGACGAAGAGCTCCGAGGCTGAACTCGCCTCCAAGTCGCAGGCTTTTGACCGCGATGTGAGAGACTTCCAGAACAAGGTGCAGAAGGGACTGGTTACCAGGGCCACTGCTGCCGAGATGGAGCAGACACTGCAGCAGCAGCAGCAGACACTGCTGGCAAGGCGTGACGAGATGGCTTATAACCTCAATGAGGAATCGCTTGTCGCACAGAGGCAGGTGCTCGAGTATATCAACTCTTACCTTGTTGAGTTCAATGCTGACCGCGGATACCAGTATATCCTGGCCAAGCAGTTCCCCGGCCCGGTGCTCTACAGCGACACCACACTTGATGTCACATCTGATGTCATCGCCGGCCTGAACGCCAAATACAGCGCCGAAAAGGCGAAGAAATAATTACTTTTTCTGTGATTTTTCCGAAGCCTGCCTGCGAGCAGGCTTCGGTGTTTTTGACACCTTCCGTTCACGCCTGATCTTCCTTTCCTGCTCGGGTGTGACGATGATGAAGAGATCCTCGTCAGGCCTTTTCATGCGGTACTGTTCACGCGCGTATTTCTCAAGGTTCTCGTTGCTGGTCCGTAGCTCATTGAGCTTGCTGCGGTCTTCCTCGATGCGGCTCATGTAGTACTCCTTCTCCTGCTGAAGCCTGCTGCGGTTTTTTATCTCGCGTACCCGCGAAATCAGGTTGTTGGGGTCAAGCAGGATGATCCAGACGATGAAGATGAGCAGGGTAAGGATATACTTGTTCTTCATCCATGGCGGCATCCTTTCGATCAGGGCTGCCAGTGTGAACCGCTGCCAGAAATCGCCTTTCCGGCTTTTGCCGTTATCATTATTCTCCTGTGCCGTCATCCTCCGCTCATAAGATAGATCACCTGCACAGTATCACCGTCATGGATCATCTCCCGGGCATAGCTGTCGCGGTCAATAATCCGCCCGTTGATCTTAACTATCCTGAGCCGGAATGTATATTTCCTGAGCTCAAGCAGTCTCTCGACGGTAACGGTGTCGCCGTCAATGGTCATCGGTTCATTGTTAAGGGTGATCTTCATGCGTGCAAAGGTATCATGCATATCGCAAATCGCAAATCCCAAATCGCAATTTTAGTGCGTCTGGCAATCGGCTGCATATTGACTATTATCATTAGATTACGGATATTTATACCAGATATTTGTAATTATCATCGGAAACAATAGAAAAACATAATATGGACATCAGCGAACTCAAGGCAAGACACAGGCTAATAAACAGGTGGAACTACAAATGGACTCCGCTTGATAAAGGCTATACCGACAAAACCCTGTACATCAACGTCGGTACCGGCGAGATGAAGGAAAAACCTGTTCCGCAGGTGATGAAGGAAAAATTCATCGGTGGAAAAGGATATGGTCTCAGGCTCCTGTGGGACGCCACCAAGCCGGATACCAGATGGGATGACCCCGAAAATGAAATTATCATATCGTCAGGCCCTGTTGGCGGCATCACCCAGTATTCAGGCTCCGGTAAATCGCTGGTGGTTACCATCTCACCGCAGACTGACTCGGTGATGGACAGCAACGTGGGTGGCTTCTTCGGACCTTTCCTGAAGTTCTCGGGTTTCGATGCCATCGAACTGCAGGGCAAGGCCGCCAATGATGTCATTGTTTTCATCAATGGTGTGGAGCATTACATCGAGGTCTTCGAGGCGCCGGCCGAAGCCATTGACAGTCACGTGCTTACCGAGCAGCTCACCGATATGTTCGCCAATGATGAGTCTGACAGGAAGAACATAGGTATTGTTTCCACCGGCTCTGCAGCTGACAACTCGCTCATCGGCATGCTCAACTTCACTTTCTATGACAACAAGCGCAAGAAGATCAGGATGAAGCAGGCCGGCCGCGGCGGCATCGGCACCGTTTTCCGCAACAAAAAGATCAAGGCAGTCGTCTGCAAGATTCCCGGCGTAAAGGGTAATCTCAACAATGTGGTTGACCTTGAAGCCATCCAGGAGCGCGGGCGTCGCTTCAACCGCGAGATGCGCGAGCTTGACGACAAGCAGTGCCGCATGCGCCAGGTGGGTACGGCACACCTGATGGAGATCATGGACGACCATGATCTGCTGCCCACACACAACTACAAGTTCGGATCACATAAGGATGCCCCGAAGATCGACTCCGCAGTATGGACCTCCTTCTTCACCCAGGGCATTCCCGACGGCTGCTGGATCGGATGCAACATGGCATGTGCGAAGGCTATTGACGACTACGAGATAACCACCGGACCCTATGCAGGGCAGAAGGTGATTGTTGACGGCCCGGAATATGAAACAGCTGCCGGCCTGGGTTCCAACGGAGGATTCTTTGATCCGCGCTATATCATTGAAACAAACTTTTACTGCGATACCTACGGTATCTGCACCATCACCTGGGGCACAAGCCTGGCATTCATCCAGGAGTGCTATGAGAACGGCATCCTGAACAAGGAGCGCACCGGCGGCCTCGAGCTGAAATTCGGGAACATTCCTGATGCACTGGAACTTCTTCACAGGGTGTCACGCGGCGAGGGATTCGGCCTGATAGCCGGACAGGGTATCCGCCGGATGAAAAAGATTTTTACCGAAAAGGGATGGGGCGACCCGCAGTTCATGCAGGATATCGGAATGGAAAACAAAGGCCTCGAATATTCACAGTACATGTCGAAGGAGTCGCTTGCCCAGCAGGGAGGATACGCAATGACAAACAAGGGGCCCCAGCATGACGAGGCATGGCTCATCTTCATGGATATGGTCAACAACCAGATCCCGACATTCGAGAACAAGGCCGAAGCGCTTCACTACTTCCCGATGTTCCGTACCTGGTTCGGCCTGGTGGGCCTCTGCAAACTGCCATGGAACGATGTGGAGCCGGAAACCAATGCCCAGACCGATGAACCGGCAAAGGTGCCCGAGCACGTAGACAACTACGTCACCATCTACAAGTCGGTGACAGGCAGGGAGTTCGACAAGCACAGGCTGATAGAGGATTCGGAGAGGGTATATAACTTCCAGAGAGTGTTTAACATACGTCGTGGTTACGGGAGGCGCAAGGATGATGATCAGCCTTATCGCGCATGCGGGCCCGTCACAGTGGAGGAGTATCTCTCACGGCAGGAGCGTTATGACAAGCAGATGAAGGAGAAGATTGGTGTTGACCCCGCGGGCATGAGCACTGAAGAAAAGATAAAGGTGACGAGACAGTTCCGCGAGAAGCAGTATGACCTCCTTCGCGATGCGGTCTACAAGCGCCGCGGATGGAACAACAACGGTATACCGACCATTGAGCACCTGAAGAAAATCGGAATGGATTTTCCGGAGGTGATAGAGGTGGTTGCCCCGTTGCAATAATCGAATTTCATCTGCCAACCGTGTATTCTGCATACGATGACGTAGCGGCGGGTCTGAGACCCGCCGCTACCTGCAAATGATGCAGATCATCACGTTATGAAGCGTAACCTGACCGCAGGAAGGCAGCCTCAATCTCATCATATGCATCCACCGGATTGGTCAGGGGCATATCCCCGTTGTTCAGCTCATAATCGAGCAACGCCGCCTTTTTTGTTTTCTCAAAGGTTGGCAACTTTGTCCGGTTGGTTGTCTCGAGGTGGTTCCCCTTTTCATCCACTATTATAATCCTCGGTACGAACACCCCCTTGCGCCCAATGAACCGGTCCATTATGCCGACAGCCATCTCATACTCCTCCCTTGTTGCCCTGCCAAGAGCCTCGTATTTCACGATCTTCTTGTGATCCCAGGTGAGCACATTGGCAAAACTCTCGGAGATCTTGTCATCGATGTTCGTATCGAGGTTCAGGGTGTCATGCCCTGATGGCATCAGAAGCACCTTGCCGCCACCGCCCTCGATGTTGGCTGCATAACGCGGTACCGTGATACCGCTTATCCATCCCTGCAGGTGCTTCATGTAGATCTTTCCCACCTGAATGGGGGTGATAAAGTGGACTATCCCCTTTTCCTTGTGGCACTGTAGGAGGTAGTAGGGGTGGACTCCGATCCAGAACATCCGCCTGAATGTCTCTGCCAGGGTCCGGTAGTGGTCATTGACATGATTAAGCAGCACCGTCTGGTTGCGGATAGTAAAACCATGGCCGGTGATCTTCTTCACGGCGGCGGCCAGGTCTGCCGTTACCTCCTGGTAATGGTTGATGTGGGTCATGAAGTAGACATTCTTTTCCGGCCCCTTACTGTACCTGTTCGATGCGGTCCGGATCATCTCCAGGAGCTCGTCAGTTATGAGCATCGGCAGCACCACCGGCACCCTGGTGGCTATCCTAATGACCCGCAGGTGGGGTATGCGGCTCAGTTCTCCAAGAATGTACTTCAGCCGCCTGAAGCTGATCATCAGCGCATCACCTCCGGTGACAAGCACCTCGTTGATGTTCCGGTTGTAACCTATGTAAAACAATCCCCTGTCAACTTCCCTGCTGTTCACGTCGGCTGTGGTGTCGAGCGATTTTGCCCGCTGGCAATGAACACAATAAGATGCGCAACTGGTGTTCTCTGCAACAAAGAGCGCCACCCTGTTCGGGTAGCGCTGATAGGCAGCACCGTAGCTGCGTGATCCTTCGCTCATGGCTCCCTCGACACCGGCGTCGGGGAACATCAGGTTGGCAGGAGTGGGGACGCTCTGCCAGAATATGGGATCGAGCCTTTTCTGCGATTTCTCTCCGAAGAATACAGGATTAAAGGGATCTTCCTGCATCAGCGAAGCGTAGTAAGGAGTGATCCTGAGCGGTTCCTTGCCTTCCTGCCGCAGCGTTCCGATAGTTCTTCTTATTTCTGATTCCTGGTGATCAGTCAGCCTGACCACCCTTTTCAACTGGTCAACAGACCTGATTGAATTCTTTCTCTGCCATCCAGCGTCATTCCACTGTTCTGGCGTTACATTTTTCCATAATTCAATAGTATTGTACTTCCGGGGACGGTAAAAGAAATCCTCGTTAAAAGTCATCAGCACCTCCTTTTTTTATGTTATTACCAATGGTATTCCACACCCTGAATAACAAATATAGGATTTTTCTCCTCTTTTTAAAGAGGAATTGTGCATAATACCACGTAACGACGGGTCTGAGACCCGTCGTTACATGCATGAAGGGCAGAAATTTCTATTTAATTTCGGTCCAGAGCCGTTCCCGCAATTCACGGAACTCATCCCACCGGCCCTCATCAAGGAGGCGGGCCTGGTGGGGCCAGCTCTCAGGGTTGTGGATACGGTAACGCTCACCGCCGTCTTTGTCGAGTATCTCCTGGATGTAAGGAACAGAGGTTTCTGCCAGTGCTTTCCAGGTTGTTATCCCGCGGTTGATGAGCAGCCTTGCAATCTTTGGCCCGATTCCTATCACTACCTCAAGGTCGTCAGGTCTGAACACCTCAGGTGCCACCGGCTCCTCGTGAGCCATGGCGGCCAGGGGCGTATCCGGGACAATACGGGCTTCTGCTGCCTTCAGTGCTTCGTCGTGAGCTGCCCTGAGCGCCACGGTTTCCTTCTCAAGCCTGTCTATTGTCAGTTTGAGGCTGGCGATCTCGTCGTCCATTCTGCGAGTATCCTCCCGCAGTTTTGTTTTGTCTCCCTCCAGACCGTCAATCTTTGCAGTGAGGGTGATTTTTTCATCCACTGCCAGTCTCAGCTTCGCGTCAAGCGCTGTCTTCTCCTCCTCCAGCCTGCGTATCTTCGCCTTCAGCCCTTCTATTTCCTCATCCAGTACGGCTATCCGTCTCCTGCAGCGGCCCCTTTCAAGGAGGTAACCGATGAGGAAACCAAGCAATGCTGCCACCAGCAGCACAAATAAAATGAACAGCAGATCTGCTGTAAAACGTTCTGCCATGATGTTTAAATTATTACTTTGATTTCACTTCTTCTGTTAGCGGCTCTCCCTTCGGGCGTGCTGTTTGACGCTGCAGGTTCTGATGAACCCTTCGATGATGTCACAATCTGTTCCGCTTTTATGCCTGCGTTGACCAGGTAAGATTTTACGAATTCAGCCCTTCTGAGGCCGAGCTCTTTGTTGAATGGAGCCGTGCCCGTGATGTCAGTATGACCGGTCACCTCCACACGGGCGGCCGGGTTATTGTCAAGCACGAGTTTCAGCTTCTTCAGATATTCATCGCTTATGCCGCTCATGTCTCCGTCGGCGGATGAGGTGGGGAAGAATCCTTTCCCGGCTCCTGATGCAGAGAGATACTGTTTTGCCTCATTTACGGAGGCGAGGAGAAGCTGTTCAGGGGTCGGAGCCGTGGTATCCGGGGTAGCCTGGATTTCAACGGAAGGTGCGACTGCCTTCTTGCAGTCGCACCTTATCTTGCATACATACCAGTATGATGCACCGGTTATCCAGAGTACCAGGAGAACAGACAGGAAAAGTACCGGCTGTTTCATGGTGACGCGGTTTACCTGCGGCGGGTGATCCCCCCGAGGATTGAACCGAGGAGGCCGCCACCCCTTGACTGGGTTGAGCTGCCGCCCTTGAGCAGGAATCCTGCCACGTCGTCAAGGATACTGCCGTCACCGTCAGCATCCAGGAGTGCACCTACACCTGAGATTCCCTTGCCACTGGTGTCACGTTTTTTAGTAAGCGCTCCCAGTACCAGGGGTGCCAGCGCCGGGATCATCTTCATGATCGTCGAAGAATCAATGTTCATCTTCCTGGCCAGAGCCTGGGCAGCCTGCAGTCCTCCTGCATCACCCAGAAGCCCGCCCAGGTTCGGATCAACATCCTGTGCCTGTGCCTTGTTGGAAATCAGATCTTTAATGTTGTTGAGCACGGAGGAGTCCCCATATTTGTTGAGGATGTGATCTACCCTCTCATCCCCGCCACGCGTGTCCTTTTGCTTCTTGAGACCCGCAAGAATCAGCGGCGCCAGTTGAGGGATAAGCTTCTGAACCGTGCCCTGGTCAACATTGAAGTTGCTTGACATCTGTTTTGTCACCTCAGGGCCATAGCTCTTAAGGAATTCATCAATAAATCCTGGCATAATTTTCGTTGTTGTTTAAGAAAGTGTTAAATATTTGCGTTAAGAAAATCCGATCAGTTAATCACTAAAGATAAAAACTCGGCGACTAAAATCAAAATCTTTTTTTTGCAAAACACGTGCCATTATTTGCCCTGCTAAACCTCTCGGCAAGCCCGACCTTCAGATTGATGAGCCATTCGGCGAACCGTACAGAGCCAGACCCTTGTGACAAAGAGCCGGGGCTTTCCGACCTTACCAGCCGAGCCTGACCACCACCCCGTCCATGGAATTGACAATCAGGCCATTGCCTTTCAACGGTACGATGTTGTTGATGAGGCATGATGAGATCCTGTGGCTCCACAGCAGCGTCCCGTTATCCCGCGAGGCACCATGTACAATACCTTTGTCAGAGGGAATGAAAATGATTCTGTCACGCCCTGTGATCACTCCCGGGGCAATGTCATATCCTATGTTGAAATCAGATTTCCATAATATCTCCGGGCTGTCGCCCGAAGCACTGACACCGATGACTTTGCCGTCCATCGTTTTGGCCAGCACCAGTCTCCTGTCCTCAGAGAGCCCCATCGATTCCCTGACGGTTGCTCCGCCGAGGTCGGATTGCCACAGGAGTTTCCCGGTATTGACGTCGAGACAGGCCATTTTCCTGTCTGGCGCCACCACGAACAGACGGTCTCCGGCAGCCACAGGTACGCATGCCGCAGGAGAGAGCATCCTGTTTGAATACCCGTTGTTCCATACCCACCTGGTGACTCCTGTTGCAATCTCAAGGGCATAAAGCCGGTTGTTCCATGTGCCGAAGATCAACATGTCCTTGTATATCAGCGGTATGGTCTCAACGAACCCGTTAATGTCACCGTTGGTCCAGAGCACGGAACCGCTGTTAATGTCAAGCGCATGACAGCGGCCAGACGAGCCCGCAATGAAAACACGGTCCCCGCTGATGACCGGGGAGGCCACCACCGGTTGCTGCGTGTCAAAACTCCACAGCAGCCTGCCTCTCTTAAGGGTGAAGGCCCTTACCATGCCGTCGGCTGATACTGCAATGACTCTTTTCCCGTCGGAAGCAGGAGTGCCGTAAATCTTTGCCCCGGTGGGGAAGGACCATTTCAAACGCCCGTTCCTGAGGGAAAGTGCCTTCACCTCACCGGCGGTGCTGGTGATGATTGCCAGCTTCCCTGTAACCAGGGTTCCGGCCCCGATGTCAGCTTTTTCCTGGAAACGCCATACTTCGCGCACCTGGCTGTACCGTTTATTCATTGAATAGTCAGGCCTCGGCCATCTGGTGGTGTCAGCGCTGAAATCTTGCCTCTCAAGCCTTACCGAGGCCCAGGCAGGCATCGTGGCTGCACCGTGGCCGGTTGCAGCCTCCGTTCCTTCACCTGTTCCCGGTTGCCTGACCGAAGCCATAAGCAGAGTGTCGCCCGTGATGGTCATGATATTGTATCCTCCCTGCGGATGGTTCCCGCGCAGGTTGGAACGGCCCATGAGAGCCGGAATACCTTCGAAATTCAGAACACTGTTCGAATGACCGTGACCGCACAGGGCCAGCCTCGTATCAAGCTGCTTCAGCCTTCCGGTCAGCTCGTACCAGTTGTTCAGCCCTTCGTCAAGAGGATAGTGATTGACTGATATAATCTTCATCGCCCTGTTGGCCGGAATGCTGAGAACAGAATCAAGCCATACAATGTTTTCCCTCGGTATCTGCCCCGGACCCATCCTCATGTTCGGTCCGGAGTTGGTACCGAGAAAAAGCCAGCCGCCATGGCTGAAGGCAAAGGCCTCGCCTCCAAAGACGACGCGGAAACTGTTGGCACCGCTCTCAGACCATTTGGTGTCATGGTTGCCGGGGATGATGTACCAGGGCTTTTCAAGCCTGTCGAGGATTTCCTTTGCGAGACGCAGCTCAGCATCCGAACCGAATTCCGTCACGTCACCTGATACTATTACAAAGACAATGGAGTCAATGTCATTGATGTCTTCAACTGTCCGCCGCAGGTCTTCATCTGCGGTGTTTCCCCCTATATGGGTGTCAGTGACCAGGGCGAAGCTGAACCTGCCTGCCTGCCCGCTGAGAAACAGGGTGCTGATAAAGAGACAAAGTGAAAACAGGTATGCAAGCTTGTTCATCGACGTTCTTCTTTTGAAAGCAATATACCACGAAATCATTGAAATTCTTAATTTGGTGCTGAATTCCAAAGAAGTACCTTTATGTGTTTTTCAGCAGGTGCAAGCTTCGCCGGCAGCGCTTACCTCCTTGTAACACTTGTACCGCTATTCATCTCCGGCATAAAGAGGATGTGGATGTTCGGGACCCTGATGGCTGCCTCATGCCTTGTGACCGGGATATTATAAAAGGAGTACCTCACCTCGATATGGTGCTTCTTTGCAGCCCTTATAAGCATCGTGATTTACTGCATTATTTCAGCAAACCCGGACAGGAAAAATTCAGACTGACAATATTATTTCATAGTTTTAGGGTTCATTGTATCCAATAAATCCACCGTGAAGAGATTCTCAATACAGGTCAAGATCGGCTTGCTGATGGTTCTGGCGGTTGCATTGCTGGCCGCCACTGGCTACCTGGCCTACAAGAACCTCTCTTCTATTGTCAGCTCAATTAACGTTGATGTTGATCCGGGCAGAAAGCTCCTGACCATACGCGAGATATCCATGGATCTCCAGAAGGCGGAAAACAGTTTCAGGATGTACTCTGTCACCAATGATGAAAAAGACCTTCAGCCCTATTATTCAGTTATTTCCGGGATTGATGAAAAAGTCAGCAGACTCCGGGAGGAATGCAGTGACTCCCCGCTCCTCATTACTCAGACAGACACCATTACAAAACTCATCGAAGAAAATATCTATATCTGGAATGAGCTTCTTTTCCTGAACCAGGACCACCGCGTGATTGAATACCTCATTCAACTGCCTGACAGACTGAATATCAGGACGGAGGGAGAACAGGAGGCTGAAAGGGGGATTCTAAGACGAGTCTTCAGCCGCTCCGAAAAGAACCGCATCGATGAGCAGGCTCTCCTCACTGACCTTGACAGGATTGAAAAGGAGGATCAGGCTGTCAGGGAGAAATTGAAACAGCAGGAACTCCAGTTGGCGGGCACCAGCACCAGGATCAGGGAGCAGTTTTATGACCTCACCGCCAAGATGGAATATGAGGTATCGGAAATACTCAGTGCCAAGGCATACGAGGCAGACCTTCTTTCCGGAAGGACCTACCGCTGGCTTGCCATGTTCCTGATCTCGGGCATACTCCTGGCCACCCTGGTGGTCTTTACAGTCACCAGGTATGCCAACAGGTCCGAAGCCTTTCGTGTCGCCCTGCAACGTTCCAGGGACGAAGCCGAAAACCTGGCAAGAACCAAGGAACAGTTCATGGCCAACATGAGTCATGAGATACGCACTCCGGTGACCTCCATAACAGGGTTTACCGAACAACTGCTTCATGAACCGCTGGATGATAACTCCCTTGGAAAACTGAAGATAATCAGATCGTCATCCCTCCACCTTGAAAAGATAATCAATGACATACTGGATTTCTCAAAACTGCAGGAAGGGAAGATGGTGCTGGAGGAGATTCCCTTCAGCATCGGAAGGATAACAGAGGAGGTGCATGCCATGTTCCTTGACCAGGCCAGGAAAAACAACACTGTCCTGTCGTTTTTCATTGATCAGGATACCCCCCCGGTTTTAATTGGTGATCCCTACCGGCTGAAGCAGGTTATGATCAACCTGGTCAGCAACTCTGTAAAGTTTACGGCTGGCGGCACGGTCAGGATTTCAGTTGCCGGTATTGCGAAACAACCCGGAGAAATATTGGCAGTGATGGAGTTTGCCGATACCGGGATTGGGATAGATGAGGATAAGATCAGCATCATCTTTGAGGATTTTGCCCAGGAAGAGATGAGTACCGCGCGGAGATACGGCGGGACAGGACTTGGCCTCTCAATCGTCAGGAAGCTCGTTGACCTGATGAACGGAAAAATTGAGTTCCACAGCAGGAAGAATGAAGGAACAACGGTGAGGTGCGAGATTCCGCTCAGGGTTGGCGAACCGGAGCAATTGACCGGGGAGACTGAGCCGGTTGCAGATGTGCCCTCTGAGCTTGGCAAGCTCAGGGTGCTTATTGTTGATGACGAGGAGTACAACCGGATGCTTTTCAAAACCATTTTCAGGCGATGGGGTGTTGAATGCTCCGAAGCTCCGGATGGGAGGGCGGCCCTCGGGGTACTCGGAAGGGAAAGGTTTGACCTGGCTCTGATGGATATGCGCATGCCGGGCCTCGACGGGGCGGAAACTACAGGGTATATACGCAATGAGCTGAAGATAAGTGAATCAGAAATGCCTGTGATCTGCGTGAGTGCCGGTTTTTCCGAAGAGGATATAAGTCGTTACCGCAAATCGGGAATAAACGGTTTTCTCCGGAAACCATTCTCGGAGAAAAGCCTGGCAGAGACTATTATGAGTGTTGCCGGCCATGGCGGCGATGAGGCAAATTCCATTACGCCGGGGATTGATCTCGGTGACCTCCGCCATATTGCCGGCGGAGATGAAAAGTTTGTAAGGGAAATGCTCGCTGCGTTCCTTGCAGATGCTGACAAAGGCATCGCTGAGATGGCCGGACTTTTACAAACAGGTGAGACCGGAAGGATAGCGGAAATATCTCATAAACTTATCCCTAAATTCCGCCATACCGGCGCCGAAAATATGGCTTCCCTTCTGACCCGTATTGAGCAAGCTGCGAGGGATGGAGGCGATGTAAGGCAGCTTGAAATCCTTGTCAGATCACTTGTCAAAGGATTCCCGCAGGTACGGAAAGAGATCACGGATTACCTTTATGAAAATGGCTGAAACACATCTGAAGATCTTCGTTGTTGAAGACGACGAATGGTACAACAGGCTCCTGGTTCACACCCTCAGCCTGAATGCAGATTATGAGATCAGAAGCTTTAATACGGCTGCCGGTTTCCTGGAGGCCCTGCATGAAGCGCCTGACATTGTAACCCTCGATTACAGGCTGCCTGACATGAACGGCCTCGATCTCCTGAAGAAAATAAGGGAGGAGAACAGTGAGGTGCAGGTTATCCTCATTTCCGAACAGAAGGATATCGAGACGGTGGTCAGCCTGCTTAAGCTCGGGGTCTTTGACTATCTGGTAAAGACAAATGATATCCGTGACCGGCTTCTCTTTACTGTTCAGAACATCAGGAACGGCATCGGTCTGAAGCGGGAGATAACCTCTCTTCGCCAGGAAGTGCAGAACAAGTATATGTTCCGCAACACCATCATGGGTGAGAGTCCGGCCGTCAGGGCTGTTTTTACCCTTATGGAGAAGGCCCTTGACACCAACATCACAGTCATACTTACGGGCGAGACCGGAACCGGGAAGGAGCTGGCAGCAAAGGCGATTCATTACAACTCAAAGCGGAAGGACAAACCATTCGTGCCAGTCAACGTAGCAGCCATACCTTCGGAACTTATTGAAAGTGAACTTTTCGGTCATGAGAAAGGAGCTTTCACAGGCGCCACATTCAGACGTACAGGCAGGTTTGAAGAGGCTGACGGAGGCACCCTTTTCCTGGATGAAATAGGGGAGATGAATCCCGCACTGCAGGCAAAGCTGCTAAGAGCCCTACAGGAGAAGGAGTTCGTGCGGATAGGAAGCAACAAGGCCATTAAAACCGATTGCCGGATAATTGTGGCAACCAACAGAAACCTCCTGGAGGAAGTAAAAAAGGGAAACTTCCGTGAAGATCTCTATTACAGGCTGCGCGGCCTCCCGATAGAACTCCCCCCACTGAGGGAGAGAGGCAATGACATGCTTATCCTGGCCAGTCATTTTACAGAGAGATTCTGTGCCGAAAACGGTATCCCCCTCAGGAAATTTACACAGAGTGCACAGCAAAAACTGCTCGGATACCCTTTCCCCGGAAACATCAGGGAGCTTAAATCAGTTGTTGAACTTGCGGTCACCCTCTCAGAAAACCAAACCATCGAAACTGAAGATATAATCCTTGACCCGGGAAATCCGCTCTCCGAGATCATGAATGAGGAGCTGACGCTGCGACAGTATGAGATTAAGATCATAAAGGCCATGCTCAGGAAACATAATAACGATATCAAAGTGGTGGCCGGCAAACTCGATATCGGGATCTCCACAATCTACAGGCTCCTGAAAGAAGAGAAGCAATCATGACATCTCAAAATCCTGTTTTCTCATTTTGAGAAAATAGTTCTCATATTGAACATATTCGCATGATGCGATGTTTCGTGGATGCTCTGGTTATCAATACATTATAGCTAACCACCATTCCCGGCACACCCTTTGCATTTTTCATGGCCGGAAAACCAATAAGAAGGAAAAACATGAAAAATGAAGAAACAACTAACCGTAATAACGCCAGCGATGACCCTTCAGGCATCAGTTATGCGGAAAACGCGCGCAGGGACGGCATTGCCAGAGGAGTCAGAACAACCGCAATCATCAGCCTGTTAATTCTCGTTGCGGCAGGCGTCGTTGCATGGCTAGGGTTCAGCAGGCACCAGGAAAAACAGCTGGCACTTATGGAAAACGAGAGGGGTACCTTCAATGAGATGCTGTCAGTTCGTGACTCAACCCTGAACGACTGGCTTCAGACGTTCACCCAGATTGAAAATGACCTCAATGCTCTCAAACAAAAAGAGAACCTTATCACAATCCGCAACTCTGATAATGTCGAATTCACTTTGACCAGGAGAGAGCAGATTCTTGGTGACATTAAGAGTATCAGCCTGCGGCTCGATGAAAACAGGAAGAAACTTGCATCCCTGAATTCCCAGCTGAAGAATTCGGGCAGGGAGATCAAAGGCCTCCGCGAAATGATAGCAGGCCTTGAAGCCAGGATTGAGGGACATGAGAAGGAGATAGCAGCTCTTGAACAGTCTGTCACTGAAAAAGATTTAAAGATAGGTGAACTTAATACTCTCACTGCTGACCTGCAGAACACCGTTACTGCGAGGGAAGAGGTTATCACCACCCAGCAGGCAGAGATGAACAGGGCTTACATTGCCTCAGGAAGCTACAAGGACCTGAGAGATTTGGGGATTGTCTCAAAGGACGGGGGATTCCTCGGAATCGGCAGAACAGAATCACTGGTCAATGATATAGCTGACAGCCTGTTTGCCCAGATTGATATCACCCAGCTGAAATATATACCTGTGAATTCCAGGGATGCAAAACTTGTGACTGAACATCCCACAGATTCGTATCAGTTTGTCCGTGAGGATGACGGCCTTGTTGCCAGCATCGAGATCAAGGATCCTGAACGGTTCTGGAAGATATCGAGGTATGCTGTTGTAGAACTAAAAAAATAAAGCCGGGATGACGGTGATTCCTTTGGAATTTCCTTCATTACACTAATATATACCCCGGAACTACAGGGTTGACAATCAACGGCAGAAGTTGGGACTGAGACTATCAACTGCCGGCGAAAGCAGGAGGGAGAGTTCCGGGACCTAAAAAGACGCTGAAAGGCGTCTTTTTATTTGCTTTCGGCTGAAAAATATCCTAATTTTAGTGAAATATTGCATCGCGGGATGATCTTTGCTGTACGAATATTCCTGGCAGGAGTGGCGTTCATGGCATCTTCCCTCCCGGGTCTGTCTGAAGTGCCCGGGATCACTGATGAAATATCAACCCGGCAATATGAAGGGACTCTGTCTCTCACAGGGCTTAATGACACCGTGATTGTATACCGTGATGAGCGGGGCATGCCGCATATTTATGCAAAGAATGAGCATGACCTCTACATGGCAACGGGCTACATAACTGCACAGGAGAGGCTGTGGCAGATGGACCTTGTTCGCAGGAGCGCATCCGGACGCCTTGCGGAGATCTTCGGGAAGTCATTTGTACAGGCTGATATATTCTCCAGGTGCCTGCGTATCCGGGAAAAGGCGAGACAAATCATTGATAATGAAGATCCCCGTATCCTCAGTTCCCTGACAGCATATACTGACGGTGTGAATGCTTTTATCGCCTCGTGCGGAAAGCACCTGCCACTCGAGTTCAGACTTCTCTCATACACTCCGGAGCCATGGACTCTGGAAAACATTGCCAGCATTATCGGGTTGCTGGGCTGGAATCTCGACTGCCGCAATCTTACCGCTGAACTCTATGTATATCAGCTGGTAAGCAGGATCGGTGCCGAAAAGGCCGCTGCGCTGATACCTGACTGGCAGGCGACGGATGCTGTGGTATATCCTGATTTTGCCCTGAGTGACAGCGTCATTCTGCGTACCAGGGAGATGATATCTTCCCTGGCCGGCATTGCAGAACTCGGTGTTTCCGGATTGTCTTCCAGCAATAACTGGGCTGTATCCGGAAACAGAAGCGAGACCGGTATGCCGCTGATGTCAAATGACATGCACCTGAATCTGCCGTCGCCCGGCATATGGATGCAGATGCACCAGGTCATCCCCGGTGAACTGAATGTAACAGGAGTCCTGATCCCCGGCGCACCTTTCATCATAGCCGGGCATAACAGCTCCATAGCATGGGGAATGACCAACTTCAGGGTCGATGCCATCGACCTCTATGCCGAAAAGCTCAATCCTGACAATCCCGGCCTGTATCTTTTAAACGGTGATTGGAGGGAGATGACTAAAATGAAAGAAGTTGTGAATATCAGGGGAGGAAAGGCAGATACGGTTACCATCTGTTTCACCCACAGAGGGCCGGTGATATCCGGTTGCATCGACACAGACGACATCTCTCCGAACCTTCAATGGATCGGGTATGATTACCTGATGGGACTTCATGGCCATGAGAATCCGGCAATCAGCATGAAGTGGTCCGGATATGACGACAGCGATGAGGTGAAAGCCGTCTGGCTGATTAACCGAGCCAGGGGATGGGACGACTTCAGGGTCGGGATCAGCCTGTTCAGGGCCATTAGCCAGAATTGCGTATATGCTGACACAATGGGCAATATCGGGATGAGCAGCGGCGGCGGAATTCCCCTCAGAAACGGCAGCGCAATACTGATCAGAAACGGCGAAACCGATGAATATGACTGGAAAGGGTATGTTCCGTTCGATCAGATGCCCTGGGAATTCAATCCCGCTTCAGGTTATGTCTCCTCGGCAAACAACAGGATTGTGGACGATGACTATCCATGGTTCATCAGCAACAGCTTCGAGCTGCCATACCGCATCAACCGCATCAGGACAATGATAGGGGAGAAGGAAAAGTTTGGGATTGACGACTTCTGCATGATGATCACTGACCAGCACTCTGACCTGGCACGGCTGATGACCCCTTTGATCCTGAGGATCCGGGAAGATCATGTCCCGGTCTCACCGCTGGAGGCAGCAATGCTTGACACCCTCGCCGCCTGGGATTATGATATGAACCCTTCGCTTGTCTCACCAACCATTCTCGAATACTTTCGGACCAGCTTCAGGCGAAACCTCCTGGCCGATGAGCTTGGTGAGCTGTATGAGTCGATGTGGGATATCTCAGCCGAATACTACATCTACAGGTTGCTTGCGGAAGGATATGACGGGATGGTGGATGACATCACCACGGAACGCCCCGAGACGCAGGATGATATTGTACGCCGGAGCTTTACCGAGGCGATCGCTTCCCTTGAGAAGGATTATGGCCGCCATCCGGAACACTGGAACTGGGGGAGGATACACTCTGTCACCTTTACCCATCCGCTGGGTTCCGTAAAGATACTGGGTTCGCTCCTGCATCTGAATTCCAGGAAATACCCGGTCGGGGGAAGTGATCACACTGTCTGCCCTTTCTTTACCTATAAACCAGGATTTGCTGCAGTAAACGGGGCATCAGTCAGACATATCTTCAACACAGCCGACTGGGATGCGTCACTTTCAGTGATCCCGGGAGGTATCTCGGGTGTGCCCGGAAGTGAGTTTTACCTTTCCCAGGCGGATGATTACATAGACGGGAAATTCTATCCTGATCATTTCAGCCGCGAGGCGGTGCTCTCCTCGGTAAAATACACCCTGATGCTCATGCCTCCGCCCCAGCTTGACATCACTCACTGAAATGCCTATCTTTGTGAATGAGGAACTTTCAACTAAAAAAAATCGACAGAGTGAAAGAGCTTATTCACATAAGGACCGAATGCTACTCAGGCTACAGGGATGATGAGACTCCCAAGTGTTTCATGTGGCAGAACACCAGGCACGAGGTGAAGGAAGTAATGGACCGCTGGTACCAGTGGGACCCCGACCAGAAGCATCCGGTGGCAGATTACTTCCTGGTGGAAACCGTTGCAGGTGAACAGTACATTCTGAAACATGAACTGGAGCACAACAAATGGTTTCTCTGCAGGCCCGGAGGAGAATCTGTCAGGGAGTGTTGATTTTTATCCGTACCATCATAACCAATGTACCGGAATAATTTCTAAATTCGGGTTGTCACTGTTTTAGGTGAAAAGCTAACCCTCAAATCGTAGAATCATGCAAAGTAATTTCAAAACATTTTTTCTCCTTGCTTTTCTGACTGTATTGCTTGTGGTGGCGGGCAGGCTGATAGGGGGAACCCAGGGTGCGGTGATCGCATTTGGCCTGGCCCTGATCATGAACGTAATCAGCTTTTGGTTCAGCGACAAGATTGTGCTGAAGAGGTACCGCGCACGGGAGGTGACCCGTGAGGATAACTCCAGGCTCTACTCAATTGTTGAATCGCTTGTTCAGCGGTCGGGAATGCCAATGCCAAAGGTCTATATAATCCCCGATTCGACACCCAACGCCTTTGCCACCGGCAGGAACCCGCGCCATGCCGCAGTGGCGGCCACACAGGGCATATTGACCCTGCTGAATGACCAGGAGCTTGCAGGTGTCATGGCCCACGAGCTGACCCATGTAAAGAACCGCGATACCCTCACCAGCACTGTTGCAGCCACACTTGTAGGCGCCATCACCCTCCTGGGCCAGATGGGTCGCAGCGGCTCGGGCTCAAGTCGTAATCCTCTGGTAATCATTGGAATACTGCTTCTGCCCCTCGCCGCTATGCTGATCAGGATGGCAGTGTCACGCACCAGGGAATACTCGGCTGACGAGGGTGGGGCCAGGATGTCAGGCTATCCGTTGGGACTGGCCAATGCCCTGAACAAGCTGGGCCGCGGTGTGGCTGCCAACCCCATTGATCATGGCAAACCTTCTGACAGCCATCTCTTTATTGTCAATCCCTTCACGGGCGGACTGCAGAGCCTGCTGAGCACCCACCCGCCAATGGCGGAGCGGATCAGGCGGCTGCAGGAAATGGGCTGATGATGTTTAACCAAATATCTCCTGACTGTGAAATATCTTAATCTTATCCTCTTTGCCGGTATGGTGGTAATGAACTACCTGGCGAACGCCCTGCCGCTGAACGGAAAGACAACCGGGCAGCTCTCCGATGCCTACCCCAACCTCTTCACACCGGCCGGTGTGACTTTCTCCATATGGGGATTTATCTATATCCTGCTTCTCATTTTTTGCGTGATCCAGTTCACCACCTCTTACCAGGCAGCCATCTCGCGCATAGGATGGCTCTTTGGCTTTACCTGTGTCTTCAATGCCCTGTGGATAGTGGCCTGGCATTATGAAAGGCTGCCGCTGTCCCTCATACTGATGCTGGGACTGCTTGTATCGCTGATATGGATCAATGTGTTCATCAGGGGGCTGCCCGATGCATTTATCAAGGCGGGTTTCGGAGTCTACCTGGGATGGATATGCATTGCCACAATTGCCAATGTCAGTGCACTGCTGGTGAATTACGGGTGGGGCGGATTCGGAATCAGTGAACAGACCTGGACAATCATAATGATTTTGGTTGGCGCGGTCATCGTTTCGCTGACCATATGGAGGCTGGAGAATCCATTCATCGGACTGGCGGTTGTATGGGCATTTGCAGGGATAATGATAAAACGGCAGGCTGACAACAGGGCAATTTTCATCACTGCTGCGGTGATGATGGTTGCGGTTGCAGTGGTGCTGATGCTGGCATTCTTCCGCCGCCGGCTTTCCGGTGTATAACGGAGCTACAATGCCTGATCGCCTGCGGCGAACCTCACTGTTGCCTGTTGCCCGGCTCAGATGAACATCCCGTCATAATCCATCCTTGGATCCGGGTGGGAAAGATCAATCACCCGGTGATAACCCGTATTTCCGTTCTTGTGCGTTGAACTCCCGGCGTTGTAGCACCTCGGGATACCCCAGACCCCGTGATAAACCCTCCCCACGGTGGTCTTGTTGCGGTGATAATGGCCGAAAAGCAGCATGTCAATCCGGTTCTCAATCACCTCCTGCAGCTTTTCGCTGTCTCGAAGATGCCTCCACAGCTTGAAATCAAACGGGTGATGGTGCATATAGACCACCTTTTTCAGCCCGTCAAGCGAGCCACCATCAAGCAGCTCCTTCAGCCTGTCCAACTGCGCATCACCAAGCTCCCCCTCAGAGAATATACGGTCGTGCCAGTGGAGCTCCTCTGCCGTGGAATCGAGCCCGATGAAGGCCACGCCCTCAATTATGTCCAGCTTCGGGAAAACCACACCGGGATTTTTGTAGAACCGCTCCTTAAACACCGGTACGCAGTCAGGATTTCCCATTGAGCCGGTACCATAGTCGTGGTTCCCCGGCACCAGGAGCACATTGTAGCCCAGTGATCCGAGCCTCGCGACAGACTCCATCGCCTCCTCCGCAATCAGCGGATCATTGGCGTTCTCCTCGAGGTCACCCGTTATTACGATGATATAGTTGGAGGCCGGCCGCTTCAGGAATGCAATGTTGTCAATGATTGTTCTGAAATTCTTCCCGCAGTTGCGGTAGCCGATGTGCAGGTCCGAGAGGTGGATGATCTTCTTCATGTCAGGGTGAGGCAATTAACAGGTACAAACCATAAAGGTAGCGATTTCGGCATCTTTGATCAAAACTTTTACGCGTGTCAGGCGTTTCTGAAGTAACTTTGAGTACAGGAAATACAACAGGGTCATGAAGATAAACAACAATGCCGGGATCTTCGCACCGGAGGTGCAGATGGAAGGTGCAAGCAATGTCAGGATGAAGATACTGATTGGTCCCGATGACGGATCAGGCAACATAATCATGCGCCACTTCTTTGTTGCACCGGGAGGCAACACGCCGTTTCACAACCATAATTACGAGCATGTAATCAAGATAGAGCGCGGAAAGGGCCTCGCCGTGGATGAGAAGGGCGTGGAGCATGAGGTCACGGAGGGTCAGAGCCTTTATGTCAGGCCGGGCGACCTTCACCAGTTCAAGAATCCCTTCGGAGAAACCTTCGAGTTTCTTTGCATCATCCCCAATCCGGCAAAACTGCAATAGTGCTTCACTATTGCCTTCCCGACATTGCATATGCGGGATTGGCTATCCTCATGTTCCGGAGCCATGGATTGCCTGTTTTCTTATTTTGTAATATGCGGGGATCGTCATAACTTCGTTACGGAATCATTAAAACACTGACTTATGGTATCACATGAAATTGACTATCGCATCTTCGGCGACGATATCCAGTTCGTTGAGATAGAGCTTGACCCGAATGAAACAATCGTTGCCGAGGCCGGCACCATGGTATATATGGAACAGGGAATCACCTATGAGACCAGGATGGGCGATGGCGCATCACCTGACCGCGGCGTGATGGACAAGCTCTTCCAGGCAGGCTCCAGAATACTGACGGGTGAATCACTCTTCCTGACCCACTTCACCAACAAAGGTTCAATGAGGAGCAAGGTGGCCTTCGCTGCCCCTTATCCGGGATCAATCATCCCAATTGACCTCAGGAACGTCAACGGAAGCCTGATAGTTCAGAAAGACGGGTTCCTGTGTGCTGCCTTCGGCACGAAGCTGTCGGTCACACTGAACCGTAAGCTGGGAGCAGGACTGCTCGGCGGCGAGGGATTTATCCTGCAACGCGTCGAGGGCGACGGAAAAATGTTTGTTCATGCCGGGGGAACGGTGATTGAGAAGCAGCTCAGCGGGGAGACGCTGCGGATAGACACCGGCTGCATAGTAGCATATGAACCCTCCCTTGATTTTGACATCGAGACCACCGGCAGCCTGAAGACGATGGTCTTCGGCGGCGAGGGAATTTTCCTAGCCACAATGCGCGGTACCGGGAAGGTGTGGTTGCAGAGCATGCCCATCCGCAAGCTTATCCGCGCCCTCTCACCCATGAGTTCCAACAGGGGCAAGGAGGCGCAGGGGCTGCTCGGAAACCTGTTCCAGTAGAATTTGCGAATTGCGATTTTGCCCGCCGGGCATACAGCAGTGTATACTCAAGCCCCCTTTTTTGCGGCCTGACAGAAAATTATGCCTACTGCTGACTGCCGGCTGCATTGTTCCGGAGTACCTGGCAGGTCCTGCCATAACATACCGTCTCCGGCTCACCGCGCCGCTGGAGGGAGTTGACCGGAATTGAGCTCCACGACAGCGGATCCCTGGTAGTATAGAGATGGAAGAGATCCTCGGTCAGCAATACGTTGATATTGTAAAAATCCGACTGATATGGTCTTCGGTGCACTGCCGGGGTCACCTCTCCGCCCGTGAGCAGCGCCACGCGTGTCAGCGCCGTCTCCGCCAGGCTCACTGCCGAAGGCACAGGGTGGTCAAACCATGATGCATATATCTTTTGAAAATCATCGGCATCAGATTCAATCCAGTGGCCGGACCCGTCGCGGAATGACCTGACATATTCCGCCATGGAATCCATCGTCTCTCCCCATGACTCATCAGTCTCGTAAAGCATAGAGACTGCCAGCAGCATTGCCGCGGCATCGGAGAGGAAGCTCTGCCGGAGCATCACCCCGTCATAAAATGAATGAGCCAGTGACGAGCCGTCCCGGAAAGTTTCCAGCAGCTTACGTGTCAGCTCTGCCGCCTCAGCCTCAAGCCCGGGCATATCCAGATTGCGGCCGGCCTGGATAAACGCCACTGCTGTCAGTGCATTCAGGCCGCTGAGTATCTTGTCATCACGGAAGGGCTGGCTGCGCTGCTTCCGCGCTGCCAGAAGCTTCTCCTCAATATCATCTACCCGCCCGGCATTCTTTCTGACCAGGTGGTTCAGCCCCTCGAAGTTGCCGTCTTCTGTTACCACATACACATCGCGGAACCTTGAAAGTTCCTCCCGGGTCAGCAGCGCAGCCAGCTCCTTAAGGCTCCAGAGGTAGGTGGCACCCTCCTTATGATCTGTATCAGCATTGAAGGCCGAGACATACATCCCGTCAGCGGCAAAGGTCTCGTGAAGGCCCCTGGTGATCTTCTCTGCCATCGTAAGATAGCTCTCCCTGCCCGTCACACGGTATGCCAGCGAATAACTCCAAAGCGACATCGCCTGGTCATAAAGCATCTTCTCAAAATGAGGAATTGTCCATTCGCGGTCAACGCAGTAACGGTAGATGCCTCCCTGCAGATGGTCATTCAGTCCCCGCATCATCATCGCGTCGAGCGTCGTGGTGACCATCCGGCTGAGGGTCTCATCGGGTGAGACAGAAAGACGGTAAAGCATATAAAGCAGGGTGGAGTGGGGAGGGAATTTCTGGCCCTGGCCGAAGCCACCGTCTTCGGCATCAAAATACTCCGAGAGGCTTTCAGTCAGGCGTTCAGAATCTGCGTGAGGCGCCTCCTGCTCCGTCAGGCTGAAGGGAACAATTCTGTCAGCCTGCTTCTCCAGAAAATCAATAACAGCCCGGGCTATATGGAGGAACGAGTACCGGTACCCTGATGTCTGAAGCGGAGCGTAGGTCAGCGCATGAACAGGCTTAAGGTCATGTGTGAGGAAAACATTCAGCGGCCATCCCCCGCTGCCTGTCTGAGCCTGTATGAAGTTCATCATGTACTGATCGATGTCAGGCCTCTGCTCACGGTCTACCTTGATGCTGATGAAGTGATCATTGACATATTCAGCTGTCTCCGGATCGGAAAAGGCCTCCCTGGCCATCACATGACACCAGTGGCATGTGGCGTATCCCACAGAGACAAGCAGCGGCTTCTTCTCAGATGCTGCATAGGCAAGCGTTTCGCTGGTCCATTCCTGCCACCATATCGGGTTGCCTGCATGCTGTCGGAGATAGGGAGATGATGACTCTCTGAGGTTATTGCGATTGAATTGTTCCGGCATTGTGATGTTTTTCGAAATTTAATCAAACCTGCCGGAACGCCTCCAGGTATTTCGCAATGTATTCATGCATCCGCTTCGAGCGGTATTGCATGATGAACCTCGGATGTTCCACTGCTATGATCCGGCCAAAGAAATTGTGCTTCGCGTTTAGCGCAATGAGGAACTTCTCATTCTTCCCGGTCCCGAGACAGAAGCAGGTGTCGGTCATCACCCCGAGTGCAATCTGCCTCCTGATGTTCTCAACCATGAATTCATATACGGCCGCGGTCAGGTCAGGCCGGTCATAGTAATTGTAGTTCTTTTCCCTGCCGCCCGGGCTGCTCTGCGTGAACCCCAGGGGGCAAACCGAAGTGATGTAGAATTGGCTGTAGAACTTCTCCTGCCCGCCATAGGCTTTAATCATCTCATAGACAAAGACCGATGAGGGTTCATGTGTCTGACGACCCGAATAGGGGATGCCGCACTCTGCCGTCAGCCGTTTCGTGTCAGTGAATGGCACTCCGGTGAATCCGGCGCCGAAACGGCCGGGATTGATACCAAGAATCAGCCGCCGCGGACTGTTGTCACTGTAAAATTTCCTGTAAAATGCAGATGAAACCTGAAAGATGTAGTCATCCTCACCCCTGAAGGGATTCATGATATTAATTCCGTCGGGCAGACTGCCCGTGAACTCCACTGTCCTGTTGAATTCAATGATCCGGTCTGCAAAGAAACGCATCTGGCATTTCGCATTTGGCATTTGGCTTCTCAGCAGATCGAATTTCGCAAATCGCAAATCGCAAATCCCTCAGACCTTCAGACTTTCCGACCTTTCGACCTTCAGATACTTCCCGTACTCTTCTATCTTGGCTGCCAGCCTTGCCTCAAGGTATTCATTCGAACCATGCAAAGCCTTGAGTATCTGCTTGGCATCAAACAGGTAGTCACTGATATGGCCCTTGCTCCAGCTTTTCGGCGGAGCCTGCAAATTGGTGATACGGTCGGCAAGCTTGACTGCTCCCACCTCGCGCGGACACTGCCTTATTTTGGCCAGGCTGTCGGAGAGCCTGTACTCCTTGAGCAGCTTCGGATCTCCCGTGAGCGCCCAGACAGCATCGGCAATATCCTTTCCGAAAACCATCTCCAGCTCCTGGCGGGTGGTTTCCGTGTCTTCTATCGTGTCATGCAGGAGAGCCACCTGGAGAGCATAACCGAGGTCAAATCCATGGGTTTTGCGTGCAGCCATGAATATCTCCATTGTAACATTGCTCAGGTGAACAACATACGGAATTTTAGCTCCTTTAACCTTCTGTGCGCCGTGCTTTTCCGCCGCAAATTTTATAGTCTCCTGGTAGATCGTCTGAATATCAGCCATATATGAAACACTAATTGGACCGGGTGAAGATAGTAAAAAAAATGCTGACATTTTAATTATCACAAAAAGTCATTATTCCAAACAGTCAGTGATTTTCCGGCGAAGTTGGCTGTGCTGACATCCTTCATGGCTGCCATGCACTTATTTAGACTCTCTGAGCGGGCCATCTTTTTAATCCGGTACTTGACATGCTTCTTCCGGTAGCCTAACTTTACAGATAAGAAAATGGCCATGAAAACACTGAGATTTTTTTTAGCAATTGCTGTAGCCCTCAGCCTGCAACTGAATGTATGCGGGCAGGATTACAGGTTCCCCGGGAATGCCGGGAACCTTACCACGGTGAACCGCGAAAGCGGAATCACATCCCCGGTCACCGTCACAGTGATATATGACAACTATGTTCATTCGGAAGGGATGAAGCCGGACTGGGGATACTCAATCCTAATTGAAGGACTTGATAAGACTGTGCTGTTCGATACCGGTACAAAGCCTGCCATCTTCAGTTCAAACTTTAAGTTGACGGGCATCGACGCCGGGTCTATTGACATCCTGGCATTTTCGCACGAACACCTCGATCATGTGGGAGGTCTCTCTGCATTTGCTGAGATGAAGACAGGGATCCCGGCTGTCATTCCTCATTCCTTTACCCCTCCGGTTGTCTCATCCATCGTAAACGCCGGCTACATACCTCTCCTGGTCAGAGATGCCGCAATGATATGCAACAACCTGTATACATCAGGGGAATTTGATTTCGGGATTGCCGAGCAGTGTCTTGTCCTTGATACAAGGGCAGGACTCGTGGTGATGACGGGGTGTGCTCATCCGGGAATAGTGAGGATGCTCAGTGAAATCAAACAAACATTCAACAAGAACATAGTTGCCGTTTTCGGAGGCTTCCATCTTATGGACAAATCAAAAGCCGGGACGGAGGAGATTATTGCCGGTATGAAATCTCTCGGAATTGTAAGATGCGGCGCCACCCACTGTACAGGTGAAAAGCAGATTGACATGTTCCGCGAAGCGTTTGGCGAAAACTATTTTGAGCTCGGTGCCGGTAACAGGGTAATCTTCAACTGAACAACCCCTGATCTGCTCCCTGAGGGTTTTCCGGGGGAACAATCAGCCATGTTTCATGTTTATCCGATATGGGCGGAACTGTTTTATATGACGGTGAGTGCAGCTTTTGCAACAGCCAGGTGAGATTCATCCGGGAGCGCGACACGCGGAACAGGTTCCGTTTCGTTCCGCTGCAATCAGATGAGGGAAGGGAGTTGTTGCGCAAAGCCGGATTACCTGAAAATGAACTTGATTCTGTTGTGTATGACAGGTCAGGGCGGCAATACCTCCGCTCATCAGCCGTTCTGGGCATTTTCAGAGATATGGGCCGTGGATGGTCGCTGCTTTATTCTCTGGTGATTGTACCTGCCTGCATCCGTGATGTCTTCTACCGGCTCGTTGCAAGGAATCGTCACCGGCTGACTCCACGGAGCAGATCTTAGCAAGCTGATCATTTTCCCTGTAATTATCATGCCTGTTAAACAGGAATCTGCTTAAATTGCATCAAATTATCAAAGCCATGATACTGAGTACATGCGGACTCAAATGCGATGAATGCGAGTTCTACAACAAAACCTGTTCCGGCTGCCGTAACGTTATGGGAGCCACCTTCTGGGCAATTGAGATGATGCCCGCAAAGGTATGCCCGCTCTATGACTGCGCAGTGAACCAGCGGGGTCATAAAGATTGCGGCGAGTGCGCCGAACTTCCGTGCGCAACTTTCCTTCAGATGAAAGACCCTGCCACCTCCGACGAGGAGCACCAGCGTATGATAGGCATCAGGGTTGACTTGCTCAGGGCGACGGCCAACTGACCACCACAGCCTCCCCGTTGACCATGGAGGAGATCACCCGCAAATCGCTGCTTTACAGGAGCGGGCTGGGCTTCTGGTGCATTAACCATGTCCACGGCTGCAGCCACGGCTGTAAATATCCGTGCTATGCCTGGATGATGGCACACTCTCACGGCAGGGTGGGAACCTATGCCGAATGGTGCAGACCTTCACTGGTCGTTAACGCCGAGGCTCTGCTCTCAAAAGAGCTGGAGCGAATGAAGTCAAAGCCCGGCAACATCCATCTGTGCCTGACGACCGATCCGTTTATGTATGGTTACCCGGAAGTGACATCCCTGACCCTGCGCATGATCGAACTGATCAACTCATATGGGATTAGTTGTTCCACCCTCACCAAGGGTGTCATGCCGGTTGACCTGGCCGACTCCATCAGGTTCCCGGAGCAGAATTCGTACGGTATCAGCCTGGTGTCGCTCAGCGAGGAGTTCAGAAAAAAGTGGGAGCCGGGAGCTGCACCGTACAATGAACGTATCGGCGCATTACGCGAACTGCATGATCTTGGCTGCAGCACCCTTGTGCATATCGAACCTTACCCCACACCGAACATTATTGAACAGGACCTCCGGGAACTGCTTGATGCCGTTGACTTTGCCGATGAGATATGGTTTGGCTCCTGGAACTATAACAACCTCGCCAAACAGTACCCGGGCTTCAGGGAATTCTATGACGAGCAGTCAGCCATCCTCAGCCGTTTCCTCTCCACCCGCCAAGACTCGCTATAGAATCGCCGTTGGCGGTCAGGAATTGTATGCCAATTAATCGCCGTAGGCAATAAAGCATTGTATACGCAAGGCACCCCCATCCACCCGCACCGCACTTTATTCTCCGATGGACAAAAAGACAGGAAGACCCCATATTCCCCCACCTATCTGTAAATGACGTATCTTTATGCTGGATAATAGTGACCGGATGAGGAGCCTGCTTCAAAAATACCTGTCAGCACTGGTGCTCATGTCAGCAGTTTCGTCTGTGGCTTCAGGACAACCCTGGTACGTGGCCACCACCGGCTCCGACTCCAACGCCGGGACACTCAGCAGCCCCTTCAAATCCATTGAAAAAGCTGTCTCGGTGGTAAAAGGCGGGGAGACAATCTATCTCCGCGGCGGCACATATAACCTGACAGCAACAATAACCCTCAGCAAGAGCGGCGCAGAGAACACGGTCATTTCAGTCATCGCATATCCCGGGGAGGTGCCTGTACTCAATTTCTCAGCACAGACACAAAGCTCCGGCAACAGGGGCCTCGTGCTGACAGGCAGCTGGTGGCACATAAAAGGGATCAGCATCACCGGGGCAGGCGACAACGGGATGATCATCAGCGGCGGAAACAATAACCTCATCGACCAGTGCAGCTTCTATCGCAATCGCGACACGGGGTTGCAGATTGACAACGGCGCATCAGATAACCAGGTTCGCAACTGCGACTCCTACTTCAACGCCGATCCGCCTGACAACGACGATGCCGACGGCTTTGCGCCGAAGCTCACCGCCGGCAGCGGGAACAGCTTCTACGGCTGCCGCGCATGGCGCAACAGTGATGACGGCTGGGACGGATACCTCAGGGGAACCAATGATATCACCACCACCCTCGAATATTGTTGGGCTTTTGAGAACGGATTCCTGGAAAACGGCACCGATGCCGGCGAAAATGCCAACGGCAACGGTTTCAAGATAGGAGGGAGCGATGATAAAATGCTGATGCATAACTTCATCCTGAAGAATTGTCTGGCCTTTGGCAACAAGTCGAAGGGGTTTGATCAGAACAACAACAGGGGATCGATGACTCTCTATAACTGCACCGGCCATAATAACGGGGCAGATAATTACCGCATCAGTCAGGCACTGGCGGCCGGCAAGGCGCTTACCCTGAAGAACTGTGCCGAACTCGGGGGCAAGGTGAGCATCGGCACCTTCGCGGTGCAGGAGAAAAACAGCTGGCTGACGCCATTCGTTGTCACCACGGCCGACTTCCGGAGCACTGATCCTTCCGGTGCCACAGGCCCGAGAAACAGTGACGGCACCCTGCCGCACATCGAATACATGCACCTCGCAGCGGGGAGTGACCTCATTGACAGCGGGGTGGACGCAGGCCTGCCCTTCGCCGGCACGGCGCCTGACCTTGGATGCTTTGAGACAGGCCTCTCATCCGTAGCCTCTGCCGGAGCGCCCCGCACAGTACTCTTTTATCCCAACCCGGTGACAGAAACAGGCTTCCTCCGGTTTACCGCCTCCACTGCCGGCAGGTGCGAGGTCAGACTCTATGATGTGACAGGCACGCTGGTCGCCACACTGGCCGACCAGCAGGTTGAACCCGGAGAGCATACCCTCAGGCTCGATTTCAGCAGCATCCGGGAGGGGATATTCATATATGATATAATTATCAACTCTGAACGCCTCGGGGTAGGCCGCCTGGCCCGGACATACAAACCACTCTGATTCTCTGCCTCTAAAGTGATAATCTCCCCCCCGCCGGTAAAATCGACAAAAATACGCTCTGAATTTATTGCCGGTTGGCTCGGTTTTTGTGCATTGATGCCGGGTCAGGACACCTTCCCCGGCCCGTCTAACCTTAATGAGATGAAAAGAACCTTCGCCATCATGGCTTTGCTGGTCCTGGTGACCGCAACCGGTCATGCACAGCAAAAAGTCAGGAAATCAGTCTTTGGCGTCCATACCGGCGTCTCGGTGCCGCTTGGTGAGTTTGCGCTCAAAACATTCACCTGGGATGCAGGATTCGCCGCCCCTGGCCCAAACCTCGAAGCGGAATACCTCTATTACGGCAAAGTATTCGGCTTCTCCTCATCGCTCGGCTATGCCAACTTTTTTTTCAATGAAAAGGCATACCTGTCTGAATATGACCGGACCCTTAACGATTACGGCGTTAATGAGGTCTCCGCAGGTAACTACCAGGTAATCAAGGCCCTCATCGGCTTCACTCTTAAAATCCCTGAGTTCAGCAATACCGATGTAATGCTTCTGTTCCACCTGGGATACGCCCGCGCAGTGCACCCCAACCTGCTTGTGACAAACTCGGAGCTGGGAGTAATAAACAGTGTGGAGAGAAATACCGGAAGCGGTGGCGCGGTAGCGAGCGCGGGCTTGAAAATAAACTACTGGCTGAATGAACGATACGGTGTATCGCTTAACGCCAGCGTGAATGGCATGTCATCCGGATTCATTGATGAAACAGCACCGGACGGCAACTTCTCTCAGCCAATGAGCTACGCCAATGTAAATGTCGGTTTCGTTATGAACCTTAAAACTGCCAAAAAATGAAAAGGATACTCTGCTTTTTAATTATAGCGCTTCTGCTCACCTCATGCGGCGGTAACCGGGTGAATTATGACAAGGGTATCATTCCTCCTGTTCCGGTTAATTTTTCATCTGTGAATTCTTCATATGACGATTACAATTCAAACTTGCAGATATCCTGGACTGAGAAGACATTCAGCCTGATCTTTTCAACGAACAGGAATTCATTTGGAACCGATTTCGACTTCATCGCATACAACGGGCATATCGTTTTTGATCTGATTGATGGCGAGTTTAAAATGACTACTGATTTGCAGGAGTTCGGGCTGCTTGATGCTGTCAACACTGAAAATAACGAGCTGGGGCCATATTTTACCAATGACTTTCCTTACTTCCATTACTTTTGGAAAGAGGCTGAGGACACGCGTTTCTTCTACAGCAGTGATCCGGAAGGGGACCTTGATATATTCTGCTGCGGGTATGAATTCGCTGATAACGGTTTTGATCCGTCGGGCGATCCGTTCGCCCTGACCCTGCTGAATACAGAATTTAATGAAGGCTATCTTTCCCTCCACAGTGGCGCGTCGGAGAATATGGAAACAGCCTGCTTCATGTCTGATCGTGACGGCTCATTTGATATCTACAGCGTCACCGGCGAGGAGGGAAAACTGATCACCGAATCTTCATCCGTAACCGTTACGCGGCCAACGGTGCTGAGCAGCACCGCCGATGATAAGTGTCCGTACATTGCCGGAAACGTGATGGTCTTTACCTCTGACCGTGAGGGCGGGTTTGGCGGATTTGATCTGTATTATTCTGTTTATGACGGCCAGCAGTGGTCGGCTCCGGTCAACATGGGAGAGCTGATAAACACGGAATATGACGAGTACCGGCCGGTGCTGGTTCCCGGAGGGGAGTGGTACCTCAATGATCTGATGATATTTTCCTCCAACAGGCCTGGCGGAAAGGGTGGGTTTGACCTCTATTACGCCGGCGTGCCTAAGAGGTAGAACCAGTCGGCAGTCAGCCGTCAGCAGTCGGCAGTCAAATTTGACCCCACTACCCTCAGACCTTCCGACCTTCCGACCTTCCTACCTTCAGACCTTCAGACCTTCCGACCTTCAGACCTTCTCAGGACACAAACAGACTTTTACTGGAATACTCCGGATCACACGTCACGTTGACATTCAGCTTGCGCAGGCCGGCTTCATCACCCGGGGTGGGGATGTGTGTCAGGTGCACCTCGCAGCCGCGAAGCACCGTCAGCTGCTCAAGCGCTGCCTGTGCAGCGGGATTGAACAGCGCACTGATCCCCAGCAGAATCAGCGTCTCCTCCACATCCAGGCTCACCTCCTTGCCGTTGAGAATATCCTTCTTCAGGTAGGTGACCGAGTCAATGAGGGTCTTAGGCAGCAGAAGCAGGCTGTCAGGCAACCCTGCCATATGCTTCGTGGCATTGAGTATCAGGCTTGAGGCTGAATGCATCAGGGGAGAGTTCTTGCCGGTGATGATCGTTCCGTTGCCCAGTTCAATCGCTGCTCCGCTGAAGATACCACCGTTGCCCTTGCCGCCCTTCTCCGCTTCGGCGGCAGCCCTGCGTGCCGGCATCACAACCCTGCGGTCCTCCGGCTTCGCCTTAACCTTTCCCATGATCTTCCCGGCATGCTCCAGTATCTCCTTGTCAGCCAGCCCGATGGCATACTCCACGGCACACCTGAAGTACCTTCGTATTATCTCCTGGTGCGCAGCCTCCTGGATCAGGACGTCATTTATAATTCCCGCACTGGCACGATTGACACCCATATCGGTGGGCGACTGGTACATTGATTCACCTCCGGTAATCTTTTCAAGGATCCTCTTGAGCAGGTGAAACGCCTCGATGTCGCGGTTGTAGTTTACAACGTTCTGTCCGTACCGTTTGAGGTGATAGCTGTCAACAAGCACCTCGTCCTTAAGGTCGAGGGTGGCGGCCTCGTACGCGATGTTCACCTTGTGGTCAAGGGGCAGATCCCAGATAGGGAAGGTCTCGAACTTGGCATAACCGGCCTTAACACCATGCCGGTACTCGTGGTAGAGGTTGCACAGACAGGTGGCCAGCTTGCCGCTTCCCGGCCCCGGCCCCGTCACCACTACAATCGGGTGGGTGGTTTTAATATACTCGTTGGCGCCGTACCCCTCATCACTGACAATCAGATCCACATCGGTGGGATATCCCTTCGTCGGTGTATGGGTATACACCTTTACTCCCCTGAGTTCCAGCTTGTTCCTGAAAGCCCTGGCCGGCTGCTGTCCCGTGTAACGGGTGATGACGACGGCTGTTACATCAATGCCCCACTCCCTGAAATCATCAATGGTCTTGAGCGCATCCACATCGTAGGTAGGGTTTGCTGAGAAAATCAAGTTAAGCAATAAAGCAACCTGATATTTCTACTCTGTTCGCTGATCCTGTAGTAAAAGAACTGAATCATATTGGCTGTATCCAATGCACCTCCTTCAGCCAGAGAGGTAATCCATTTGAAAAAAGAGCCAAAAAAATGATTAGCCTCAAGATGTATGAGGTTCATCACAAAGAAGATACATGCGACCCAGCTCTCTGAGGTCTCTTTGAGTCTGGCTCGTATTTGATTCAGTGCGTATCCGTTCTTACCCTGTCCGAACTTGCCTTCTATACGATTTCTTTCAGCAGCTTCTTTCCTTGCTTTCCTCTTCTGAGAGTAACTCTGTTTTTCCTTTGCCGGCCTTCGACCCAATGGTGGTGCCGTAATCTTTATATCCCTTTCTTTCAACCATCTCCTGTTCTCCTGAGTGGCATATATCTTATCAACCTGCACCAGTTCCGGGTAATGACCGTGCAATGCTCTGTATTCTTCTACCTGTTTGATCAAGTCGCCGGCTTCGTGATAGGCGTCCCAGCTAAATGTAGTTATCCGGGCAAAACCATCATCAAGGCTAACCCCAAGCTTGGACCCAAACTCTATCTGCGAGCCAAGCTTCCCTCTTGGAATAGGACGAACATGTGGCTGATAGATACTGACAATGCGGTCCGCGCAACTATGGGTATTGGTATCATACATGTACCTCTGCTGCTGGTAGGCAGTCCGGATAATCCACAGCAAACGAAGATCCCGGTGAGTCACAGGCATTTGTTCTCCCCTTAACTCAACCTGATCTAACATACGATCTATGTGCTTAAGATCACGCTTCAGGCTCTCCAGCAGCTTACGTGTCATCTTACGGTGAGTGGCTTCAGTTTTCTTCTTTTTCTTTGAGTAATCAAGCCAGTCCTTATCCATGGTACGCCTATAAGTCCTGGGCTTGACTCCCTGACTTCCGGCGTGATGGTATAACTTGTCAATCAGACCCTCACACTTCTTCCTGCTCTCGTTCAATATCCCGTTATCGGTCGGGAAGGTAATATACTGATCGGCTACAGTGGCATCTGACTGAAGCTTCCCTTTGTTCGATGGTTCATCAGAGTCTTCTTTCTTATGCTTCTTATTATGTGAACCGTCCTTCTTGCCTTTAACGGTTCGGATTAAGTCCGCACTCATAGAATCAAACTCCTTATGTCCAACTCTTTTCCGTATCTCAACAAACAGTGAGGGATCAAATACCGGATCAACTTTGAACTCCTTCAACCCTACAAAATACTGCATATACAAGTTTTCCTGAATGGCCTGTATAACACCCCTGTCATCCAGCTTCTCCAAATGTTTGATTATCAATGCCCCAAGTACTGTGCGCGGAGAAACTCCGGGACGACCTAAATCACTGCTCATCAACGTCATATATATACTGGCGAACTTATCCCAGGGTACAACCCTGGCCAGTTTAACCCAACGGTTTTCGGCGGACAGGTTTGCCCGAAAGGGGGTCTTGAATTCTTCAATTGTCAACTGTTTCTCTGAAATATACCGTACCATAATGCAAGCTTTATGAAGGCAATCTATGTTTTTACTTGCATTTTTGCTAATTCCCAGATCGAAAGTTATTAACTTATTATGTTGATTATCAACCTAATGCCAGAATAATCCGACTTTCTCAGCAAACCCTAGGTAATGCCGAAATCAGCCCGCACCTTCTTTCTCTCGATATCGCCGGCATGAATGCAGAGGATCACATCGATCTTTTCCTTCAGCATCTGCAGCAGCCTCATCTTGACGTTCGGGTCGAAACCCGGAAGGACTCTCGATGCATGATAGTCATAAAGCAGCTTACCCCCGAACTCGAGGTAAAGCTTGTTGTTGAAACGCTCTACCCTCTCAAGGATGGATGCGGTCTGCTCAATGAGGTATTTCTCATTGTCAAACCCGGTATAGTATAAATCAGTCATTTAGCTCTCCCCCTGAATAATTCCGACAACAATCAGGATCAGCTTCCAATATTAAGTAAATTTTCTTTGTATGTTGGATTCAGCCGCGACAAAAAATATTCACCGCAGGGGGTTGAAAACTTAATTGCCATGCGGCGAAGCTCCTGTCGCCGGGGCGAAGCTCCTGTCACCCGATCTTCACCGAGGTCATCGTCAGCGATCCCCCGACAGGCTTGTCATTGAACAGTTCCACCGGTTCATCCTTCTCCTGCAATGCCAGCGAATAGAGCAAAGGGATGAAGTGCTCCGGGGTGGGAATGGCGAGCCTGAAAGCCCTGCCCTGGGCCTGGTAATTGATAAGAGGGGCATGGTCGCCCCCGAGGATGCTCTTCTTTATTGCCGCATCGGCTTCAATGGCCCAGTCATATGCATATCCCGGCGTGTTAACGTGGTCCCACGCCACCAGCCCCAGGTTATGCACCATATTGCCGCTGCCGATGATCAGCACCCCTTTCCTGCGCAGCGGCGCAATCTCACGTGCCAGGTCATAATGCTGTTGCGGAGTCAGGTGATAGTTGAGGCTCAGCTCCACAACCGGGATATCGGCAGCGGGGTACATCCGCCTGATCACACTCCAGGCACCATGGTCAAGACCCCAGGTTTTGTCCAGCTCGATAACCCTGTCATGCACCGTCGTGGCAGTGGTGCGTGCCAGCTCCGGACTGCCGGGCGCAGGATACTGCACCTCGTAAAGTTCGCGGGGAAACCCCCCGAAGTCGTGGATGGTCTCCGGCTTTTCCATTGCTGTTACCTTTGTTCCCTTCGACTGCCAGTGAGCCGAAACGCACAGTATGGCGGCCGGACGCGGAAGCTTGCTGCCCATCTCGCGCCATCCTGCGGCAAATTCATTCTCCTCGATGGCATTCATCGGGCTGCCGTGCCCGACGAACAGCACGGGCATCTTCTCTGAGTGATAACCGTCACCGGCGAAACTCAGCCCCTCATCATGCATTCTTGAAAGCAATCGTGCCATAGCCGTCTTTTGTTATTCAACAATGCAGGCCGGGAAAAGTTAAACAGGACTATTATCTCATGCTCTGAATACCTCTTTTCTGACTGTCACTTTTTCGAGCATCTTCATGTCTACCTCAACACCAATGCCCGGCCCTGACGGCACATCCATGGTTCCGTCACTGTTCACAACAAACTCAGGAATGACTATGTCTTCCTTATAATACCGTTTGCTGGCAGAGATATCGCCGGGAAGAATAAAATTCGGAAGAGAAGCCAGGGCAACATTTCCGGCCCGGCCGATTCCCGACTCCAGCATCCCTCCGTGCCATACGGGAATCATCATCGAGGCACAGTAATCATGAATCAGTTTCGACTCGGTAAAACCGCCAACCCGCCCGGGCTTGATGTTTATTATCCTGCAGCTTTTCAGTTCAATCGCAGCCCTCGTATCATCGAGTGAATGAATGCTCTCATCAAGGCAGATGGGCGTCTTTATTTCACGCTGTAGCTTTGAATGATCATAAATATCCTCGTATCCGAGAGGCTGCTCGATCAGCGAAAGGTTGTACTCATCGAGTCTTTTGAACAGGTCAATTTCATTGAGAGTATATGCTGAGTTTGCATCCACCTGGAGGAGCAGCCGGGGGAACTCATTACGCAGAGCACTTACATACTGAATGTCATTTCCCGGGGCAATCTTGATTTTGATCCTCTTATATCCCTCTGCAAGATAACCCTCCACCTTTTTTATCAGATCCTTCTCCGTCGGTTGTATCCCGATACTCACGCCAACATCAACCCTGTCTCTCACCCCGCCAAGCATCCGCGAAAGAGACCTGTTCTCCGACCTGGCAAATGCATCCCACAGGGCAGCCTCCAGTCCCGCTTTTGCCATCATATGTCCTCTCACAATTGCATAGGAGGCAATAGCCTCATCAACCCCTTTCAGATCCTTTCCCAGGATGGAGGGGATCAAAAAATCACGAAGAATATGCCAGGCGGTCTGCACTGTTTCATAAGAGTAGTAAGGAGTCCCCTCAGCAACGCTTTCACCCCAGCCGGTGATGCCTTCGCCGTCAACGCGGACAATTATGTGTTCCTCATCATACTCTGTCCCCATGGATGTGACAAACGGACTGACCAGGACCATCTTGATGTGCCTGAGTTCTACCTGTGTGATACGCATTTCGAGTTTTTTTAGAGTTAAGTAACAATGATGGTACCGGGCGGGTTACTTTCGCGTAACCCGGAGTATCGGGAACTTGTCGTTTGCCCTGAGCAGATTAGCAAAACCCGGATATGTCACAAGACCCAGCATCGATTTGGGCTCGAGGGCAATGACTATCATGTTCCCCTTTAACTGTGATGTGGGAACATATATATAATCGCTGTACTTAATCCCAGCATCGTGCTCACGCAAAGTCACCTCCGGGTTCACTATCATATCTCCCTCAAAGTCTGTTGAATCAATTGAGGAAACATCGTACTGTTCTATCCTGTAACGGTCACCGCCGGCAAAGTTTTCTGTCACAAGAGCATGTCTGGCTATCCAGGCGGTAACATCAACCAGCTCTGCGGGGATCATGTAACCGCATGGTTTCCTGACATCATACAGTGATCTGACCACAGGCCTGTAATCAATTACATTCACCACGGTATCGGTGCCTGTGGAATATGACCAGAGTGGCAGCGGAAGCGTACGGCCGTCTCTCACATGTTCATTCTGTATCGAGACGGTTTTTCCAGCCACGCCACGTATCAGTTTTTTCCTCTCAGCAGCTACCGTTTTTTTGATTTTCCGGTAATTGTCATACGAATACTCCAGCAGTCCCCTCATCCCCGTCATCTGTCCTTCGGCCCGGCGCCTGATGTTATCGGTAAAAAGATCCCTGCCGTTAATCCCTTCCTGGATGAATGAAAGAGTATTAAGGATGGCAAAGCTCTGCCTGCCGTCATTGATATCAAATGTGCTGTGCCTGATATAATCGATTTCCGGGGGCCCCCCGGGACTGTAAATGAAATTGGAAACATTTCTCCCGGAAAAGAATTCTTTCATAAATGGAAGAAAACTTTCATTGGATAGTCGCCTCAGTTTTTCTGAGACGTTGATATTGGTGGCAGTTCCAAGCAGTTCGTCCGAGTTGTTGCGGTAACCGTATTCTTTCCATGTCTCACCGTACGGGTAGTATTCATGAACATCCATGGTCACATCAAAATGATACTGATCGAAGAGCCGGTGCAGGGTGATGGTTTCCGGTTCAGTAAGAATCAGGTGATTGCGGTTCAGGTCAGCTTCATTGCCGTTACGGCGCTGACTTTCTTCTGATCCGTCCGGATTCACCTGGGGCACCAGCAACAGGTCAATACGGTCAAACAGGTACCGGTTTTCAGGTTTTAAAAGTTCTGCGGCAAGGAGCAGGGCTCCCTCTTTCCCTGAATGTTCGTTTCCATGCTGCTGCGCGAAAAGGAACACCCTGATCTTCGACCTGTCTACTCCGAATACAGAGGAGGAAAACTTCATCGCATAAATGTTCCTCCCCCGGACCGAGTTCCCGGCTGCCTCAACCGTGAGAAGGCCGGAACCGGCGTCCGCCTGCCTCACGAATTCACTCAGCTCTTCATAGGACGAAGGCCTGGTAAACCCGTTTTTCTGCAAAGGTGTCTGAAAATCCTGGGCTGATACAGAGTAGCAGCCAACCAGGAAACAGAAGATGATAAGCCTGTTCATTTTATTAATATCGAAGCATATGGAATACTATTCATAGGTCCCTTTTTTCAATCGCTCGTAATTGCGGGTCATCATCTGTCCGCGGGAAATAAGATCAGAGATTGCATAATCCTTGTCGAGAATCACGATGTCAGCATCTTTCCCGGGTTCAATCCTTCCCTTGTCCCTGAGCCTAAGGATTGAAGCAACGTTGGAGGTCACCACCGCAACTGCTGTTTCAAGGGGAAGATTTTCCTCTGTCACGGTATCAATCATCACCGACATGATCGATTTCGGTAATCCCATGTCCATGCTGATCAGCCTGCCCTCCCTGTCGAAGTTAGGCAGTGATCCGTTTCCGTCTGATGTCAGTGTGATATGTTCCAGCGGCACTCCGGCCGATAAAAGCTCAACGATTGCCTTCGATGGCTTGATCTCATTTTCAGGGTCATATGGGTATGAGCTGGCTGTCAGGTCAACATATCCCTTCTTCCCGTAGGCTTTTGCGTCTTCGAAAATATAGGGATTCCTGTTGCAGTGTGTCGGGAAAAACTGGGTCAGCTTCAATTCGCTGTTTTCAACAGCGTCATAAATCGGCCGGAAGGGATCCCTTGCATCACCCATGTGCATATTGGCAATACCTGCTTTTCCTCCGAGCATGCCGCCCACCCTTGCATGTTCCACGAGACGGATAAGCTCCGCGGTGGAAGGACAGGAGCTTCTGTGATCAGATATGGCTATTTCTCCGATTCCTATAACCTCTTCAATAAGGGCTATATCCCTTCCCACATCGCCAAGCAATGTGGGTGTGGGAACCTGGTATGAACCGGTATACATATAAGCTGATACACCCTGGGCCTTCAGCGACTTGACCTTCATCAGGACCGCTTCAAGTGATCTTGTGAACCCGTCGGTTCCCAGGCATCCTACAACAGTTGTTATACCGCCATCGAGCATATGTGACAGCTGCATTTCCGGAGTACGGGTGGCCGGCCCACCTTCACCGCCGGCGCCGGCAACATGAACATGGGCGTCGATAAGCCCCGGGATCACTCTCTTTCCGGTACCGTCAATGGTTATGATCTCGATACTCTTCAATGCCCTTGCGTCGATCTCATTTTCAACGGCAATGATTTTTTCTCCTGCTATAAGGATATCTTTTATGCCTAAAAAAACCGGGCTGTGCACTTCGGCATTTTTTATCAGCAGCATGTTCATAATCAGTTTTTTAGTAATGAAAAACAGCTAGAATCCATTTAGATCCAGTGTTGCGGTCGGGAGCAGCAGCAACAGTCCGAGGATCATTAAGAACAGTATCAGGGGCCATGCCCACCTGAACCATTTTTCGTAAGGGATTTTGGCAACACCCAGCACACCGACCAGCACGGCAGAAGTGGGGGTGATCATGTTCGTTATGCCGTCGCCAAGCTGGTAAGCCACTACAGTCGCCTGCCGCGAAACCTCAATAAGGTCTGAGAACGGCGCCATGATTGGCATGGTCAGTGCTGCCTTGGCTGACCCGGAGGTCATTACAAGGTTAATCAGGGTCTGGATCCCGTACATGATACTAAGCGAGCCAAATTTACCGACATCGCTCATTGACTCTGCAATGCCGTGCAGCATCGCATCAATGACCTTGCCGTTCTGCAATACTACAATTATTCCTCCGGCCAGACCAACTACAAGGGCAGCAGACAGAATATCCTTTACTCCGGCAATGAACAGCTCCGTGATTTTATTCGGAGAATAGCCCATTGCCGCTCCGCTCGAAAGCCCCATTACAAAAAACAGGGTTGCAATCTCCATCACGTACCAGTGATAGCCCATAACCCCCACCAGGAGAAACAGGATGGTGAAGATGAAGATGTCAAGGATAAAGAAATGCACTGACTTGCGGAGAGCAACATAAGCTGATATCAGGAACAGCCCCGCAATAACCGGGAGAGCCGGTATTGTAAGTTTTGCCTGCCCGAAACTGATAGTCGAAACAGGATACAAAACTGCAAAGACAACCATTACAGCAAAGAGGACGATGTACACGACCCAGGCGGAGACCGGGGTTGTGTATGCTGTTTTTGTCTCCCTCTGCAGAACCATCTTCCGCCATACATCATCAAGCTCATACATAACCGATCTTTTCGGATCACGTTTAATCCTCCTGGCGTACCATAGTACATACAATATGCCCGTCAGGGTGAGCACAACCCACATGAATATGCGGTACTCCAGGCCTGAAAACAGCGGAAGGTCAGATAATCCCTGGGCGATGCCTATGGTGAACGGATTCAGGGTTGCGCCTGCAAAACCCAGCCCGGCAGCAAAAAAACACATGCATATCCCCACTATCGAATCATACCCCATGCTGATCGCAAGAGGCACGAAGATGATAATGAATGCGATGGTCTCTTCCGACATCCCGAACACTGATCCGAAAAGGCTGAAGAGTATCATAAAGAGGGTAATGATGATATTGTCTATGCCCAGCCATTTTATGAACCTGAATCTCTCCAGCCGCCGGGCAACACCCAGAAAGGCAATAATTGAAACATCAATTGCCTTGCTCTCATTCATAATCCAGAACGCACCACCGATAAGCAGTATGAATATTATTATATCCGACTTGGCTACGAATCCCTCGAACAGGGCAGAAAAAACCTGCCATGTCTGAGGATTATTTTCAACGTTCTGATATGATCCGGGGTCAATGACAGTCCTGGTAGTACCGTCAGGCATTACTTTAAGCGTCCTGGAATATTCACCTCCGTCTACGAACCAGCTGGCAGCGGCAGCCAATACAATAATAGAAAAGACAAGGACAAAAGTGTGGGGGATCTGTCTCTTTTTCGCCATTTATCAGTTCCTCATTTTAATATCCGGAAGCTTTCTCCCGGCAGGTAGACATCAAGTTGAATATTCCGGGCTCCCAGCAATCCGTTTTCCGATTTCGGGTCAACCGGATTCCGAAGCACCACCACCTGGGCATCCAGAACCGTGGCTGTATTGCCTTCCACGAAAATACCTGCAGGCTCGTCTATTCCCACCACCATCTGTTCAGGGTGCTCAATGCATGCGCAGACCGACCTGTTCAGGCGCTTCCGGATAATGAAATGCTGGTCAATGATCACCTTTTCAAGCATCCCGAGACCCTCTATGGTTTCAACGTTCTCCGCCTCCATAGTGGCGAACACAACATCAGCATCCGGATTTTTCAGTTCATTCCCGGTGATCATGGTCTTGCTCATCAGTGCTGCTCCCGCGCTGGTACCGCATACCACATTTCCTTTTTCAAAGGCCTCATGGATGGCAGCCTTTATGGGAGTACCCTCAACCGCCTCCATGAAGCGGCTCTGATCGCCTCCTGAAATAAAAACCATTCTTGCATTGCGGATGGAATCGATCCTGGCCTGTGAATATGGTTTACCCCTGACAAAATGTAGGCCATGCACATTGTTCAGTCCCTGTTTCGTGAAATACGCAGTAGTGTAAAAAATTGCAGTATCAGGCTCTTCACTTGACATTGGAAGGATAACACCGTACCCCCCTTTGTCCAGTCCTGATTCTGCAACTATTTTCGAAATGATGGAGGAGGAGAGGTTTCCTCCTCCGAGAATGAACAGTTTTCCTTCTTTCGGGGTTTCGCTCCGGCACGAATAACCTGCTGCGCACAATGCCGTCAGCAGCATCATGCGTACCGCTATTGATTTTAACATACAGTCTCTTTTTTAATCCTTCTTGCCAAATTCTATTCCGCGCGGGCTTGATCCTGATTTAACATACCAGGTCTCAATACCTGATCCGTCACGGTTCGCTCTCATGATCTTGCCCGGAGTGCGGTCACCCCAATATATCTTATCATATTCAGCTTCGTATCCAAGGCCAAATACCACCCGGCTTACCCCTGTGGCAACAGTGCTGATACCGGTACCGTCGGGGTTTGCAGATTTGATATGGATATCTCCCGAAGCCACCCACTGGTCAAAATAGATCCGGCTGCCGATAACTATGGTAGATCCTCCCTCAACCAGCGGAATTATTTCAGTCTCACCTGTCCCGTCGAGGTTCTTTGACCACAGGCCGCCATTGTAATTAACCCAATAAAGCTTACGGTTGACCTGGTCTATTGACACCCCTTCCGGGTCGCCCGAGCCCTGTCCGGTGACGAAATCCTCTTTCTGGTTAACATCAGTGTTTGACATATCCGCCCTCTGGATGCCCTCATCCGTATCCCAGTAAAGCCTGTTGCCGGCATAATCTATTGCCAGTCCGTCAGGTCCGGGCAAACCGGTCCTGAACTCGGTCAGGTTGCTTCCATCGAGTTCGCAGCGGTAAATGGTGCTTGCATCGTAATCACTGATGTACAGTTTTGAGTTAACCGTATCAACTGCCAGGTCATACGCATCCTGGAATGGCCCGATGGGCAGTGCGGAAAATACGGGAGCATCATCATTGAGAAAGCCGGAATATACCGTGCTTCCGTCAGTAAAGAAAGCAGGTATTCCTGTCACTTCCGAATTCAATATGACGATCTCCTCCGATTGTTGCTTTATCTCCATCGAGACATCGGTTTTGATCATCAGCGATGCCGTAAAGACCCCTGATGCGGAATACAGATGCTCCGGGCTCACATCGGTTGACCTGGTACCGTCGCCGAAATCCCAGTAATAAAATGGATTTCCGGCCTCCGCCGGGACGATGGACTCATTGGTGAAATTTACCGTGGCCGGAGCATACCCGTTGTTGTCAACCGTGTAGGAAAAGCGGGGAACTGTGCTCGCGGGGGGAACGGGAAAGCCCTCGTCCTTGCAGCTGTTGAGCAGCAGGGAAAGTGACAGCACTATAACAATCCGACTTACAAACTTCATTTTCATATTTTCATTTTTTATTGGATCAGATCACCTGTTGTGGTCTGACCCGTCGACACTTCAGTCAGTAATACAGCCAGGCAGGCTATGCGGACCGGCGACGCCGGTCCGCATAGGGCCACCCGCTTTTCTATTTGACCAGCACAATGCCCCTCGGGCTTGAGAGCCCTGTAGCCAGGGTAACCTTTCCTGTACCGTTGAGGTTGGCTTCGTAAATCTCTCCCAGACCCCTGTCGGACCAGTACAGCTTGTCCTTCTCATAATCAATGGCAATGCCGAAAACACGGTCATCAACATCAGCAATTGTCACAACACCGGAACCGTCAAGATTGGCCCTCTTCAGTGTCATCGAATTCTGGTCATCAAAGTAAATCTTGTTGTTCTCGGTGTCCACAAATAATGAATATCCGTATACGCCTGAGACCAGGATTGTGGGATTGGTGCCGTCAAGGTTGGCAACATACAGATTCTCAAACCAAGCCTCATAAAAGTACAGTTTGTCGTTCTTCTCGTCAATGGCAACCGCCCTCATACTCGCTTCCTCTATTGTCACCAGTTCAGTCTGAAGGCTTGAACCATCGAGGTTTGCCCTGGAGATGTGCTCGGCGTCATCAGCCCAGTAAACCTTGTTATTGTCATGATCTATGGCAACACCGTAGGGATCAAGGATACCGGTTACTATTGATGCAAGTCCGGTACCGTCAGGCTTCATTTTCCAGATCTTGCCGTCAGGCGTGTCAGCATCATAATAATCACTGAAAAAGAGATAGCCTGTTTCATCGTCATAGGCAATGCCGGGCCCTGACATTCCTGCCACATCCTTGACAGTTGAGAGAGTATTGGTTCCGTCGAGAACTATTTTCCCGATGATCTCGTCAGAAGTATCCATGAAGTAAAGTGCCGGAATTACTTCAGGTTCTTCTACTCCCTTGCACGAAACCATAAAGGTCAGTGCCGCAGCAGCAATCAGTAAAAGGAGTTTTGTAGCTTTCATTGTCATGTGTTTTAGTTTATCATCAAGATTTTAATATCCGGGATTTTGTATCATTTCAGGACTGTTGTTTGTCAGGATCTCATCGGCAGGGATGGGAAACAGTGTCTGGTTGGCCCTGGTGACATTGGGCAGTACTTCCAGTGCCCTCCCGGTCCTTACCAGGTCAAACCACCGGTGCCCCTCGAAAGCAAATTCCACCCGTCTTTCCTGCTCAATGGCCAGTAACATTTCATCTGCAGTCACAGCACCTGTGGGGCCAAGATCAGCCCTGCTCCTTATCGCATTGATATCCGACCTGACTGCTGTGATATTCCCTCCGGCCAGTCTGGCTTCAGCCTCTGCCCTGATCAGGTACATCTCTGCCAGGCGCAGGACTATGAGGTTATCGGCACCCTTGCTCAGGTCATTGTATTTGTTGGCATATGCCAGGGCCCCGTCATAGGCTATTGAGACTGCTTTCCGTTCGTCACCCGCTTCATAGGCAGTGATAAGGCTTGCATCAGGTTCCACCTCTCTTCTCCCGTTAAGGGTTTTCGGGAAATTGTGCTCGGCAATTCTGTTCCGGTCGAGCTCGGTGAAATCAATCTCGAATATCGTCTCTGCTGATCCGTCAGATGAGAAAACATCAGCGTAGTTTCCCGGAAGGGTGTAACCTCCGTATTTGATCACACTGTCTGCCTTTTCGCGGGCCATCGCATAATCACCCGAATAAAGGGAGAGTCTTGCAAGAAGGGCAAGGGCAGCATATTTCGATGCCCTGGTTTTGGTTGATACGGAAGGCTGCAGGTATTTAGAGGCCAGCACAAGATCAGACCTGATCTGGGCATACACTTCATTTACCGGGTCACGCCCGGCGTCAAGGTTGCTGACCCCTACCGTGGGTTCGATCTTTATGGGTATGGCCCCGAAATAGTTCACGAGGTTAAAATGTCCCAGGGCCCGGAGAAAATAAAGCTCACCCAACGCCCTGTTTTTTTCGGTGTCGGTCATGTCAGCCATCTCCGGAACTTTGACAATCACATTGTTGGCAACGTTGATGCCGTCATAGCAGGCAGCCCAGATCCCGCTTATTGAAGAGTTTTCTGCAAGTATGGCGTTGTTGTCAACCTCAGCGTAGTCAGAATTGGTGGCGTCTGTAGGGTGCGACAGGTTATCAGCGGCGAGGTCAGAAAAAATCAGGTAAGTCCTGCCGTAATAGCTCAGGTACTGAAGCGAGGAGTAACTGCCCAGTATGCCCTTTTCAATCCCGGCCTTATCCTTGAATGCCTCACCTGCAGGGATGGCGTCTTCAGGTTCAACGTTCAGAACCTCACATCCGGTCAGGATGGCCAGTATACCGATTATATACAATGCTTTCTTCATAGCCTAGAATTTTAAATTGATGCCGAAATTGATACTGCGTGCAGCCGGATACGTGAAGAAATCCGTCCCGATGACCGTATTGTCATCGCCCCGGTAATTCACCTCAGGATCAAGGCCTGAATAATTGGTGAATGTGAACAGGTTCTGGCAGGTGAGATAGAGCCTGAGGCTCGAAAGATTCAGTCTGCTCATCAGGTTGTCACTGAAAGTATAACCGAAAGTCAGGTTCTTGATCCTGAGGTACGATCCGTCCTCGATGAACCTCGAGGAGACGCGTTTGTTCGACGCTGCAGCGACCGCATCGGAGGTTGCCCTGGGGATATCTGTTATATCACCGGGCTGCTGCCATCTGCGTACGATATCAGCCACCTGGTTGTCTCCGCCCCGAAGCGATTCCAGAAAAAGGCGCGATCCGTTGAAAATATCATTCCCGTATGAGAACTGAAGGAAAACACTCAGGTCAAATCCCTGGTAACTGAAGTTGTTGGTTATGCCCCCCGTGAAATCAGGATGAGGGTTTCCGACAATGGTGCGGTCATGCGTCGTTATCTGCTCATTCTTGTCAAGATCAGTATAAACGCAGTCACCGGTCGAGGGATCTATGCCCAACCATTCATAACTGTAAAAAATGCCTATGGGCTGACCCTCCATCACACGGTTGCCTCCGCGTCCAATGTCATCTATCGGCTGCCCGTTGTACAGTTTAAGCACCTTGTTCCTGTTGACCGACAGATTGGCTACAGTGTTCCATTTGAACCGGCCCACCAGGTTGTTGGTGGTTAAATTAAGCTCCACCCCCTTGTTTTCGACCTGTCCGATATTTTCCGTGATGGAAGAAAATCCTGAACTTCCCGGTAACGGCCTTGCAAGAAGAAGATCCTTCGTCTGCTTGTTATAATAATCAGCGGTAAGGAATATCCGGTTTTCAAGAAATCCGATATCCAGACCGATGTCCAGATGGGCCGTAGTTTCCCATTTCAGGTCCGGATTGGGGATGCTGCTCGGGTAGATGGCTGAGGCGCTGTTGTAGGAGGTGACACCGTAAAGCTCGGCATACAGGAAGTGGGGGATGTCATCATTCCCCGTGAGGCCGTAACTGGCCCTTATCTTTAGCTCGGATACAGCCGGAAGGTTGTCCATGAAGCTTTCCTCGCCCATCCTCCAGGCAACTGAAGCTGCCGGGAAAAAGCCCGTCCTGTTGTTCTCTCCGAATTTTGAGGATGAGTCAAACCGTCCTGACAGTGAGATTATGTATTTCGTTTTATAGTCATAATTGAACTTTCCGAAGAATGAGTTCAGCCCCGAGTTATTTGCATCTGAACTTGCCGAGGCAATGGTTGAGGCTGAGTTGATGTATTCCAGGCTCTCATCTGCATAGTCCTGTGCCCTGATAAATGAAGACCTGTCCTGGTATTTTTCAAAGCTGTAACCGGCCAGGAATCCGAATTTATTTTCACTTACGGTGAAATCATATGTGAGCACGTTGTTGGAGACAATGTTCAGCACATTTGTGTATGTCTCGAATCCCAGTCCGTTGTATTTCTTCCCCTGAACCGTATTGAACTCAAAGGCATGCTCGCGGAAGTTCAGGAAGTCAGCACCCCACTTGGTGGTGAGGTTCAGGCGGGGCAGTATATGCCAGGTGAGGTACGAGTTGGCCAGAGTCCTGAATGAGAAGTTCTGGTTGGTTGCCTCGTTTGCGATTGAAACAGCATTTGAATAGGGACCGCTCTGGTTGTACGAGCCATCTTCATTATATACCGGATAAATGGCAGGAGTTGATATGCCATTCGGCAGCGGACCGTGGAGCGTCTGGTCTCCCTCAACACGGTTGGTTTTCGCATAGGTCAGTCCGACACTGGCACCGACAGTGAATTTATCAGTAAGATTATGGTCTATATTCATTCTGCCGTTCAACCTCTGATAATCAGTGCCTATCAGTATCCCATCCTGGGTGAAATAGTCTCCGCTCAGGAAAAACTTCGTATTCTCGTTTCCGCCATTGGCTGTCAGCTCATAATTGGCGTTGGGTGCAGTCCGGAAAATAATATCCTGCCAATCGGTGTCAATGGTAATATTGTCCATCTGCTCCTGCGAAAAGACGGGTGTGCCTGCCAGGTCATTCCTGTACTCCATCCATCCGCGTGCATCGAGCATATCAAGTGTTCTCCACACCTGCTGTACCCCGTAATATGAATTCAGGCTGACCTGTGTTTTCTGATTGGCGCCTCTTTTTGTGGTGATTACGATAACACCGTTGGATGCACGGGCTCCGTAGATTGAAGCAGCAGCTGCATCCTTCAGGATACTTATTGTTTCTATATCATTGGGGTTGAGGTCAGATATTGCATTGATGCCCTGCCCCTCATATCCAACCTGTCCATAGTCACCGGTGACAACCGGGATCCCGTCTATTACATAAAGAGGCTGATTGGAACCGCTGATCGAGTTCACCCCCCTTATCCTGACGGAAGTTGCCCCTCCGGGTGTTCCCGAGTTCTGGGTAACCTGAACCCCGCTGGCCTGCCCCTGCATCAGGTTGTCGATATTCATGACAGGGATATCCCTGATCGCGTCAGAACTGACCACATCTATTGATCCGGTAAGAAGTGCCTTCTGCTCCGTTGCATAACCTACCACAACCACATCTGAAATGCTGTTGTACTGCATCACCAGCTGCACGTTGATGACAGTTCTTGTTCCTACCCTGATCTGTTGCTTTATGTAACCCACATAAGAAAACTCGAGGGTGCTTTCTGCGGAAGGTACGTTAATGGCATAGGATCCGTCGGCTTCGGACATGGCGCCTGTCATTGAACCTGCAACCAGGATGCTTGCGCCCGGCAGGGGTTTGCCTTCTTCGTCCAGCACCTTGCCTGTGACCCGGATTGCCTGCCGGGTCTGGGCTGGTATGGCTTTATTATCCTCCTGGCTCTTCCCGGGTAAATTCAGACTCCCTGCAAATGAGACATCACCGAGCAGGAAAAGCACTGCACAGATAACAATCCTGATACCTGTGGTATTTAGGAGTTGTGTTTGTGAAATGGGTTTTTTCATTATGGTAAGAATTACTTGAGTTTTTCAGTCAGAAGTTTTACAATGTGTATGCTGCTGCAGGCTGTTGGTTCCTGATGTTCTCCAGGCATTGGCTCATAAATGAGGTTAACCCTATTGTAAGATGGATTCCGGCATGGGAAGGTTGCGTCAGATGAATTTTTTTTTACAAATACCTGTTTATCATGTTTATAAAAACGGGTGTCTGTTGATAATTGCTGCCCGGTCCGGGCTGACTGAACCAATAATATGTTAAATTTGCAGAATATTTTTCGGGGAGATGGAAGAAGAAAGATCCGGTTTTGTGCACGACAGTGAGTTGGATGAGGTGATTCTCCGGTTTGAGAGAATGCGGAAGAACAAGGAAACCTGCTATTTCGACGTCAATGAGTTTGAGACCATTATAGACTATTACCTTAAAATTATGTCTTTTTGATATTACTTTTTGCTCTCCCTGAAAATTTTATATTTCTTTAAGAGATCCTGATTTCAGGATCCCCGTAACCGGGGGATTTTGTTATTGCCGTTAACCAAAAGAGCAGATTGTAAATGAAAATATTTCTCCTGATCGTCTGTCTTTCCCTTGGCGGAGTCTTCTGTGCCGGAGCACAAAGCCTTGGGAGAGTGGGCTCTCCGGCGGATGTAAATACAGCAGTATCGGCCGGAACGGTGCTGATGGGCGGAGGCGCTGACGTGGATGCTGCTTTTACATGGATGATTGACAAATCGGGCGGGGGAGATTTTGTGGTTATTCGTGCCACCGGCACAGATGCCTACAACAGTTATATATATGGTCTGGGTTCAGCCAATTCTGTTGAGACCTTTCTGATTGATTCGAGAGAGCTGGCAAATGATTCTGCTGTTGTCCAGGCCGTAAGAAAGGCTGAAGCGCTGTTTTTTGCCGGGGGTGATCAGAATGATTATATCAGGTTCTACCGGGGAACGGCGCTGGGCTCGGCTTTGAATTACCTGGCAAATGTCAAACATGTGCCTTTTGGCGGCACCAGCGCTGGCATGGCGATCCAGGGATATGTTTATTATGACGGCATCACAAACGTCGTGTCAGAAGAGGTTCTGCTGAACCCGTACAGATCAGGCACTGGAATACACTATAATGATTTCCTTCATAATCCTTTTTTGCAGAGGACAATCTGCGATACTCATTTCAATACAAAAGGAGGCACCACAGACAATGGCATCAGGGGGAGACAGGGAAGGATGATGTCATTTTTGGCACGAATGATTACAGACTCTTCAATGGCAGATGTGAAAGGTATTGCCTGTGATGAAAAAACAGCTGTTTGCATTGATCAGGATGGGATTGCAATGGTTGTGGGGCTTGGCAAAGCCTACTTTCTCAGGCAATGGTGCGCCGCCCCGGAGACATGCGTTCAGGGGCAGCCACTGACATGGACAAATGGTGCAAGGGTTTATGTGATACCAGGACCGGGGAATTATACCGCCATCCCTGCAACTGCAAAATCGGTAGATTTAAAGGATTGGACAACTGTCTCGGGCGGAACCTACGAATACTGGACTGTCGATTCCGGCATACTTACCCTCGGTCAAACAACCGGAACGCCATCTGTATGCAATCTGGCAGGAGTGGCAAATCCGGCTGAAGAAGACGACATATGTGTTTATCCGAATCCGACTACTGGCAGAATAACAGTTTTATCGGCAGAACCGTTTCATAATTCATCGATAAAGCTGTATAACATTCTGGGAGTGATAGTATGTAAGAAGGATAACCAGAATGGGGATCAAATAAATGTAGATGCTTCCGGTTTACCACGGGGCACTTACATACTCGAGATCAATCAGAAAGACAATAAATACACCAGGAAGATAATTAAGAAATGAGCAAAAAAATATGGAAATCAGCATATTGCTAATCCTTCCTGTCACTGCCATGTTCAATCCGGTTGTCTGCAGGCCGGCATAGTAAATCGCAAATGAGTTGAGATAATGAAGGAAATACTTAAACTTTTACTTAGACTATTATTGCTGCTTGTAATTCTTATCCTTGTAGCCAGAACATATAAACGGGCTGACGAGGTTGGAATCATGGCACCGGCAACTGCCCCCTATTCAATTGGAACCGCTCCTGACAGCATCAGGAAGGAGATAATAGGTCAGTTGCACAAATTCCAGAAGGGTTATTATGACAGGGATGCCAGCCAGGTTGGCGCTTTTATGGAATCTCTTTATTCGAAGGAAAATCTTCTGATACTTGGCACCGGCCCGCGTGAAGTATTCAGAAGTTATGACGGGGCGGCATCCCTTGTCAGGGCTGACTGGGAGTCATGGGGCGATTGCAGGTTCATGGTTGACGGTGCAGGCATTTCATCGGCAGGGGATGTGGCGTGGTTCGCAACAAAAGGTTATGTTGAATTTGACCTTTCAAAATTGCTTGTACTGCCACTGCGTCTGACAGGTGTCATGGTAATGGAGGACCAGGTATGGAAATTCCAACAGCAACAGTTTCAGTTTGATATCGATTTCAGCTTCAGCCTCCTGGCCATCGCGTTGTTATCTGCCTGGATACTCGTCAGCCTGGTCACACTCGTGATTAAAACTGTCAGAGTCGCAAAATCCAGGAGGTTGTCGCCAAAATAACCCGGCAGTCCCCGTAGTCTCAGCGCACCTCCAGCCTCACCTTCAGCCGTTCCCAGTAGTTGGGTGCATAGGTGAAGACGTCGTCCTCGGTGTATGGAGTATTGTCCCGCCCGGCATACACCTGGATCAGGTTGTCAGTGATGAAACTGATGGTCGAATACATTTCTATCGTTTCTCCGTTATCGGGCATCGTGACTGTGATGGGAGCAAAGTGATTGCTCCTTATTATACAATGATTTCCTCCGGTCGGCATATCTTCAGATGGAGGCAGATCAAGACACTCCTTGTTTACGACATAAGTGCTGTCGGTATTACCGAAGTAATATCCGTAGGGTTGTTGATACGGATATCCGTAAATACTTTCAGGTAAAAGTTGGCAATCCTTGAACCATCGTTTGCCAGTCTGGGGATCAATATAATCCGTGCCATTCTGACCCATGATATCGACGCCCGCATATCCGGCCGGAACCTCGAATTCCTGCTCGAAATAATCCGGAACCAGGAAAAAATAGTTGAAGGTCACCTCTTTCTGTCTGAAAAGCCCATCAAATAAATCGCCGTAAAGAATCGGAAAATAGCTGTTCTCTTCGTTGTTGGAAAAGTCCACCAGCAGTATGTTCACAAAGTTCGGATCATTATCGTGACCGTCAATGTATGAAATCATGTGTGTACCCTCCTGCTGCCACTGATCCTGATACATCATGACACTCAACCTTGCCCCGAAATACCTTGGTGTGATGCTGGTGATGTAGTCACCCAGCGTAGTATAGTAACCCTCTGGTTCGACAGTCCCGGCTTTCAGTCCGACTGCCTCAGTTGTGTATTTTATTTTGTGTTCAATTGTGCCTGAATTGCGGCCACAGCCCATCAGGAGTGAAGCTAACAGAAATAGACAGACAATCTGTTTCATATGATTTAATTCAGTGCGATTTTAGATTTAAACGCTCATAATCGTCAGATATTTCATTTTGGTCCTCGCTGGGCATCTAAGCAGGAAAAGTAAAGAACAATTAAACGTATAAATGCCTTGATCGAGTTAACCATATAACTGGTAAGATAACAGCAGTAATAGTCGGCGGCATAAGTGGCATTGGCGCTGCCCTTGTCAGATCGTTTCTTGGTGCGGGATGGAATGTTGGATATTCGGGAACATCGGAAAACACTTTTGAAAGATCGTTACAGTCGCTTGAGGGTCATTTTGAAAGACGAAGATATACCGCCTTCAAAAGCGAAGTACCTCATGTACTTGCCGAAGAAGCAAACAGAGGTTGACCTGCTGCTGCATTTCTGCACCAGGCTGAAGAGCCTCTCACCGCCAATACGGCAGAATACGGCCCTCATGAATCTCTACAACCGGCAGATTGACACAATAATCAAGAAGGTCTCCGTACTGCATGAGGACCTGCAGTATGATTACGGCCTCGAGGTGAATGAGCTGAGGAAATAATTTTACCTGCCGGGGGTTGCCGCCGTCAGCGCACCTCCAGCCTCACCTTCAGCCGTTCCCAGTAGTTGGGTGCATAGACGAAGACGTCGTCCACGGTGTATGGAGTATTGTCCCTCCCGGCATACACCTGGATCAGGTTGTCAGTGTTGAAACTGAGTGTCGAATACATCTCGATAGTCTCATCTTCCTCAGGCATTGTGACAGTAACCGGATTAAACTGGTGGCTTCTGATCATACAACGACTGCCTCCGTTGGGTGAATCCTCCGAGGCCGGCAAATCAGCACATTCCTTGTTGAAAACATATGTCGTTTCAGTATTCCCGAAAAAATATCCCCATGGCTGACTGGCCGGCATCCCCATGAAAGGCTCAAGTAAAGGTTGTTGGTAGATTTTAATAAAACGCTTGCCTGTCCCGGGCTCAGTCCTGTATGTTCCATTTTGCCCGATTATCTGCATTGAACCGTAGCCGGCAGGGATTTCAAACTCCTGCTCGAAATAACTGGGAGCAAAAAGCAGGTACTTAAAGGTTATCTCTTTCTGTCTGAACATTCCTTTCCAGAGGTCTCCGTAAAGGATCGGATCATACTGGCTTTCCTGGTTATTTGAAAAATCAACGTTGATTGCAATCTCATAATTCGGGTCATTGTCATGTCCGTCGACATATGAAATCATGCTCGCACCCTGCTGCCACTGATCGAGGTACATCAGCACATTTATTTTTGAACCGAAATAGTTTGGTGTTATGCTGGTGATATAGTCACCCATGCCTGTATGGTAGAGCTCCGGTTCTGCCGGCCCTGATTTCAGGCTGATGTCTTCAGTTGTGTATTTGACCAAATATTTGATATAGCCTGCGTTGTTATTGCAGCTCCACGTCAGTGAAGCTAAAACGAAAAGACAGATTGCTGCTCTCATGATACCGCTGTTTTTGTGGGGGTTATACATTATAACGCAGCGGCAGCCCGGATATTTCAATTTGCTTGCCCCCTGAGACATCAGGCCCGGCAGTCTGCCCCGGAACTCCACATTCCTGTTGAATTCGATGACCCTGTCGGCAAACGTCTTAATCAGCAGTCAAACCTGTGAATTATCTTGAGCATCAGCATGATTTTCTTCCAGCCAGGTTATGCAATCTCTTCAAGTGATAAAACAGACAGATGGCTAAAGAGGATCAGCCTCAGTTGCTACGGGCTTGCCTGAGGCGGATCCCGATTATATTCGGTAGCGGCAACTCCAGGCCCGGTTCTTCCGACAGGATCAATTCTGTTTTTCCGGTCTTCAGATAGAGCTGCGCCGGGGCATTGCCGTCGAGGTGCTGGGTGGCCACAACCGCCAGGTCAGAGGAGAGGAGGATCTTGCTGAAATCATGCATCGAGACCGGGGTGCTGCTGTAGAGGAAGATTATACGGCCCTGCCTGTCCTCGGCAAGTGCAGCCTCAGTCCATATATTCTGCTGCTGTCCCCAGACATTTATTCCCGGCCGTCTGATCAGGCGCAGGTTCTGGATGACTGTGCCGTAGTCCTTAAGCACGCTGTCAATTGTCACTCCCGGCTGGTCAATGTCAAAAATCTTCACCGGGGGCACTGACTTGTTTGGCTTTGGGTTGAAGGCCAGAAGCGATTTATAGCTGTTCCTGCCTCTGCTGTTCACATGGGCGCCGTCGCGAAGGTAACCGGTGTGGGTTCTATAATCCCCGTTGTACATGCCCGCATTGATTGCTGCTGTGAGATTGTACTTCTCGCACCATTCCTTTGGGGTTTTCGACTCTGCTTCTATCTCCTGGCTTATCCCCCTGAATACAAAATCCCATTTATCGGGATCAATTCGTATTGCATTAATCTCTATGCGATAGCTGTACTCCTCCAGCTTCACTGAAAGTACCCGGTGTTCAAGCCCCGGAGCAACCTGCTTCCATTGTTCCTGAACGGAGGCAGAGATAAACAGTGATATGAGCCAGATTATAAGATGCATGGTGTTCTAAATTACGATAACTCTGTTCATTTCTAACTTATTATAGCATTGAGGAATAAGGAATAGGTTAATACTTGTCATGTTCTTACCAGGGACATTGACGCTGTGTAATTGTGCTGAAAATCTTGTTATCAAGCTATTGTTTTAATCAGCCATAACCTGAAAAATGGGTCATTAAAATTATAGCTATCGGCATTTTTAGAGAGTATGCCATCCTTAAGTAACCTTTGGATAGAACGTTGAGTGGATGAAACAGGATTTAAATGAAATCTCTCGGCAAATTCTGATGTGTAAATATTTTTGTTCTCTTCGCAAACTGCCAGTAGGACCCTCTGCTGATGTGCAGTCAATTCTTCATATTGATTCATGAAATAGTCATTTTGGTTCATTACAATTCGGTCTATTGCATTTCCCAGGACAACCTGATCCAGAATCCCATTGTTTTCCTGGGCCTCTTCCCAGGCTCCTGATGCCAGGTACTGAACATAGTGGGGAATAGCATCACAGGTTTCAATTATCTGATTCGAAATAGCCGACCCGAGTTTTATTTCTGTATTTTGGAATCCTTTATCGAGGTAAGCCGCCAGAATACCAGCAGGGATTTTTTTAAGTTCATATAACTTTCCAAATTGGTAAAATGCCCTGTTACGATGGGTAAATATGTTAAGCAGGATATGAATTTTGGATCCCATAAAAACATAACTGACTTTTGAGTGATGGATCACTGACGCCCTCAGCTCCTTTTCAAAACTCTCTCCATTTAGTCGGGTTATGTCCTGAAATTCATCAAAGACAACAACCCATTGCTTATGTTCAGCAAGCCTTTCGGGCAGATCAAACACTTCAGTCAGATCCTCTTTTTCCGAACCGTTTTCAAATTTGACGCTTATATTTGGCAGCCCCTGCTGGTCCAGGGAGATTACAGGCCTAACCCTTTTTGTAAGCCCAGCTATTTTTTTTAAAGCTTTTTCCCATGATGGCATTTGCTTCATTATCTCACCATAATACAGCTCCGCAAAACGCCTTCTTGAACTGACTTTGAAGAAATCCACGTACACGGTTTTGTATCCCTCTGCCTGCAAGTTTTTAAGAATCTTCAGGATCAATGAGGTTTTGCCATATCTGCGTGGAGAATAGACAACCAGGCTTTGACCAGATGTAAGCCATCCGGAGAACTCCTTTATCTCCTGTTCCCTGTCAATGAAGTATGGCTCATCAACTGCTATTCCGTATCGAAAGGGATTGTTCATATTGTTCTGTTAATAGTACAGCATAAAATTACGCATTTCTGCGTAACGCAACATTGCGTAATCCCATTTTTTTGAACTAAAACTCCGATCGCCTGCAAATTGCCTGTTCTGAATCTTCACCCTGGATCTCTCCTCACGGCCTTGATTCCTTCTATTTCTTTGCCAAATCCGCTGGCAAAGAACACAACAAACGCCGTAATCATATTTAATGCAATTTTCTTTATATTGCAGAAGGTTACTTTATACCTTCCTTTTATTATCGGAAACCATGGAACATACCGTCTCACGCACCTTTGACCTGCTCGACAGGTTCAGGGACCGCTTTGCAAAGGATGACGTCCTCTGTTTTAAACAGAAAGGCGTCTGGAGAAAATTCAGCACTGAAGAATATATCGAATACTCATACAGCTTCTGTTATGGACTATGGGAATCCGGCTTCCGCAAAGGAGACAAGATAATCACAGTTTCAGCAAACAGGCCGGAATGGAACTTCGCGGATATGGGCATGTCAATGCTCGGCGTGGTCCACGTGCCGGTGTTTACCTCACTGTCGGCCAAAGAATATGAGTACATTATAAGAAACTCCGGTGCCAGGTTGATCCTCATATCCGACAAGAAACTCTACCGCACCCTCGAACCTGCCCTGAACGCCACAGCCGGCTCATGCCCGGCCTACACCTTCGATGAGATAGAGGGCGCCGCCAACTGGCTGGAAATAGTAGAGAGAGGCAGAAAAGCCACTGAAAAGACAAAACAGGAGGTCACGGAGGTAAAAAACCTTATTGCCCCCGATGATTTTGCCACACTGATCTATACATCCGGCACAACAGGCATCCCCAAAGGGGTGATGCTCTCCCACCGGAACATGGTCAGCAACTTCATCTCGGCGGCCGCGGTGTTTAACCTTAAAACAACCGACAAGTATCTCAGCATCCTGCCTCTGTGCCACGTCGGCGGCCGTCTTGGCAACTACCAGACACAGTACAGCGGGGCAAGCATCTACTACGCCGAGAACATGGGCGCCATAGCTGCAAACATGAAGGAGATGCGCCCTGACGGCTTCGATGCGGTGCCACGCGTCCTGGAGAAATTCTACGATGTGATAATCTCAAAAGGCAAGAACCTGAAGGGAATAAAAAAGACACTCTTCTTCTGGGCCGTGAACCTGGGCCTGAAATACCAGCCCTTCGGCGAAAACGGCTGGCTCTATGAGAAGAAGCTGGCGCTGGCTGATAAACTGATCTTCTGCAAATGGCGCGAAGCTCTCGGCGGAAACGTCCGAATAGTGGGCTGCGGCGGCGCCTCACTGCAGCCACGGCTCGAAAGGGTCTTCTGGGCGGCAGGAATAAAGGTAGTTAACATGTACGGCCTCACTGAGACCTCTCCGATTATAACAATCAACAGAACCGAAAAGGGCAAGGTGAAGCTGGGATCAGTCGGCATGCCAATCGAGGGCGTGGAGGTCAAAATCTCCGACGACGGTGAGATACTCTGCAAAGGCCCTAATGTAATGCTGGGCTATTTCAATGATCCCGAACAGACCAAATCGGCCTTCGACAGTGAAGGCTGGTTCCGCACAGGCGACATGGGCCACATCGAGGACGGGAAGTTCCTGATGGTCACAGACAGGAAGAAGGAGATTTTCAAACTCTCAAACGGGAAGTTCATCGCACCGCAGATAGTGGAGAACATCTTTAAGGAATCGCCTGCCATTGACCAGATAATGGTCATCGGCGAGCACGAGAAATTCGCCAGCGCCCTGATCTCTCCAAACTTCAAATACTTCGAAGACTGGAAGGCGTCACGGAAGGTTAACTTTTCGAGTAATGACGAGCTGATAACCCTTCCCGAAGTCCTTGCCTTCTTCTCTTCCGAAGTCAGCAGGATGAACAAAAGGCTGAGCCCGCCTGAAAGAATCAACAGGTTCAGGCTCGTGAAAGATGAATGGAGCCCTGCCACCGGCGAGCTCTCTCCTACGCTGAAACTGCGCAGGAAATTCATCCACGAAAAATACAGTGAGGTGGTTGAGCAGGTATACAGCAAATAGCCAGCAAGTTACTAATTCGCAACCCTATGAAACTCATCGAAGTCACCGACAGGAAAACGGCCAGGATGTTCCTTGACACCGCCAGGGTCATCTATAAGGATGATGATACCTGGGTCTGCCCGCTCGACAGGCATATAAACGGCGTCTTCGATCCCGCTGTAAACCCCTACTTCAGACACGGTACCGCCACCAGGTGGGTGCTTGCCGGAGAGGATAACAGACTCATCGGCCGGATAGCAGCCTTTATCGACTTCAACATGGCAAAAACCTATGACCAGCCAACCGGCGGTATAGGATTCTTTGAGTGCATTGATGATGACACGGCAGCCGGATTGCTTTTTGATACCGCCAGGGAGTGGCTCCGCACGCGTGGCATGGAGGCCATGGACGGCCCGATAAACTTCGGTGAGACAGATAAATACTGGGGACTGCTTGTCGAAGGCTTTACTCACCCCTCTTTCGAGATAAACTATAACCCGCCCTATTACAGGGGTCTCTTTGAGCGGTACGGCTTCCGGACCTGGTTTAAGCAGGAGGGGTTTCACTATGACCTCACCAAACCGCTGGATGAGAGGTTCCGCAAGATCGCACAGTGGGTGGCTGATAAACCCGGTTATGAGTTCAGACACTTCACATGGAAAGAGCAGGATAAATACATCGCCGATTTTGCCGAGGTCTTTAACGAGGCATGGGCATCCTTCAAGGCCAACTTCGAGCCCCTCGAACCGGATTATATAAAAAGCACGCTGCAAAAAGCAAAGGCTATACTTGACGAGGAGTTTATCTGGCTGGCATATTTCGAGGGCAAACCCATCGCCATCTACCTTATGTTCCCCGACCTGAACCAGATTCTCAAACACCTTAACGGGAAGCTCGATCCATTGTCCATGATCAGATTCCTCTGGCTGAAAAAGCGAAATACAATGACAAGGGCGAGAGGGATGCTGATGGGGGTGATCCCGAAATTCCAGAAACTGGGAATAGAGTCAGCCTTTATCCTGAAGGTAAGGGAAGCAATCGAGAAGAAACCTCATTACAGGGAAGTTGAATTTTCATGGGTGGGTGATTTTAACCCCAAGATGCGGAAGATATTCATTTCCGTGGGCTCTGTCTCGGTAAAACATTATATCACATACAGATACCTGTTTGACAGGACCAGGGAGTTCAAACGTTTACCAATACCTGACATCAAATGAAGTATGACGTCATCGTTATCGGAGCAGGCCTGGGTGGTCTCACCGCAGGGGCGAAGCTGGCCCGCGAAGGGATGAAGGTGCTGGTCCTCGAGCAGCACAGCCAGCCGGGAGGATGCGCCACTACTTTCAGACGAGGAGACTTCACCCTTGAGGTGGGACTTCACGAGATGGACGGCCCGGGAGGGCGCGACATGAAAAACCGCATCTTCAGCGAGCTTGATGTCACAGGCAATGTTGAATTTATTCATGTCCCTGAATTCTACCGTTTCATCAGGGGCGACCTCGCGGTGACAATACCACATGACCCGCAGATGGCCTCGGCAAGATTGACGGAGATGTTCCCCGGTGAGAAGGAGGGGATCGCGAAATACTTTGAACAGTTGCTCGGTCCCAGAAAGAAGCCGGCAGGAGAACATGAACCCGATAGAAGCGTCGGCGATTTCCTTGACTCGGTCATAGGTAACGACGACCTGAAGCTCATCCTCCTCGGCAACCTGGGGTATTTTCATGATGATCCGTATTCGCTCTCTCTGGCATATTACTCGGTCGCCGAAGGGAGCTATTACACAAACGGGGCAAGCTTCATAAAGGGAGGCTCGCAGAAGCTGTCTGACCACCTTTCGGCCTATATAAAGTCGCACGGCGGAGAGGTGCTGCTGAACCGGCTTGTAACCGGCATCACGGTAAAAGATGGCCGGGCGACGGGAGTGACATTCCGCAAGAGAAGCGGCGCACAACAGACTCCTGAGGAGGCGATGGCTGACGAGATAGTGGCAAACTGCTCCATCCCGGCGCTTGCCGGTATGCTGCCGCCGGAACAGGGCGAGCTGCTCCGCGGGGAGTGCAGCGGACTGAACACCGGAGCCTCGCTGCTGACAGTCTATTTCGGATTTGACAGGCCCTTGCAGGAGATCGGGCATTATTACTATTCGACATTCATCTATGACAACACGGTGAGGTCGCAGGCAGATATAGCCGCAAACAACAGGGCCGACTTCGCCCTGCGCAGCTTCACCTTTGTGGATTACGGACAGGTCGATTCCGCCCTCGCGCCGGAAGGGAAGTCGGTGGGTGCAGTGTGCTGCATAGACTACCTGGCTGATTGGGAAAATCTTCCGAAGGAGGAGTATGAGCAGAAGAAGGAATATGTGGCGCGGACTTACATCAAAAGATTAGACAAACTGATACCGGGATTTGAGGAGGCCGTTGCATATTATGAGGTTGGCACCCCTGTCACGGTGAAGAGGTACTCACTTAATCCCGGCGGTGCAGTGTACGGTTTTGCACAGAATCCCGGCAGGAAAGTGATTGACTCATTCAGTGCTGTTGAGAACCTGCACATCGCGTCAGCCTGGGGCAGAACCGGTGGCGGCTTCTCAGGAGCCATATGCGGAGGCTATCTCTGTGCATTCAATATCCTCCGGAAGAAAGCCAGGAGGTAACTGCTGCTGCTTCTCAAATAATTACTTATTGATAAGCCTTGCTATTTCCTCCCACTTTATCAGGTTAACGAAGAGTTGAGGATAGTTTGGGAAGCCTTCCCGGCGCAGATGGCATTATGATTTTTTCCCGTACACTTCAAGCAGTTTCATCTCTCCACTCCATGCATCGATATGCCAGATGTCGAGATTCCTGTCCTGAAAGATTATTCCGTCCTTGCAGGTGTCAGTGCGCTTTTTGAAGTTCTTGTAGGTTCCGGTACCGGTTGAAACCCAGACGTTATCAAGGTGGTCCACAAACACCGAGGTGACATTCTCTCCTTCGAGGTAATGGTGCCATTCACCGGCGTCAGCGCGCCCCTTCCCGGTATACTTATGCAATCCGTATTTTGCTGATTTGGTGTAGCTGGTAATCCAGATGTTGTCATTTTTATCGGTACTGATCTTTGCATACTCCAGACTCTCCTGAGGGCCGGTAGTGTAAAGCATCTGCTGACCGTTGTAGTAATACAATCGTTCTGAATCTCCTAATATCCAGGGAACTCCGTCCTTGTCAGTTACAATCGGTCTTCTTGTCACCCCGGAGTCATAATCGCTTGCAATCTTCTGTGATTCCTTGCCGTCAAATTTGTAGAATCCCTCCTCTGTGGAATAATACACAAAGCCCCCGGTACCTGCCGCCACATAGTAGATCTCCTGTTTTTCAGTCTTCTTGTATCTCGTCCAGGTTTTGCCGTCAAAAGAAGCCAGACCCTTTAGAGTGCCTGCCCAGACGATCCCGTTGTCATCAATGTCAATATCATGGACAATGATTGTTTTCAGTGCTTCAATCCAGTCATAGCTGAGTTTCTTGCTTCCGGGGTCATACATCGTCATATTGCCGTCTTGGTCTGAGGTCCAGATTGTATTACTGTTGTCGGCCAGAACTTTCAACAGGTAATGCTTCCTTGCGCCCCATGAGAGGTTTATGTACTCGTCTTCCCTGGTACAGCGGACGGAAAAGCCGTTTTTCCCGAGGGGAATTTTGGAACTGGTGCCAAGAACACAGGAATCATTCTTCAGATCGGCTTTGGCCCTGATTGCAAAAATGCCCTCGAAGGTCGGATTTGTCCACCAGACTCCTGAATATCCTGAAGAGATGGCACTGCCTTCTCCGGTTACCATTCCTGCCGGGAGGGCGTTGAATCCGGATTCATTTGTGCCAGGGTCGAGGTTCCATCTCGTCTCGCTCCTCAGTTTCTTCCCGGCCTCATTACTACCTCCCAGAAACATAAGCAGATCCTCCCATTGATAAACCTCGGTCCTGTATCCTTCCGGGAGCAGGCCGCGCTTGTCATGGACAGCATTCCAGTTGTACAGTTTTCCGTACCCCTTGTATTTATCCTCCAGCCACAGATCGGTCCAGTCATCATTGTTATCAAACCTGTAACACCAGGCGGGCTTTCCTTCTTCTACGGCCTTCACCCACTCTTCTGCCGTTTTTACCTGCATTATAGAGTCTCCGTTCCTGAAAGTGCTGACATCGAGATTCGAAGTCATCCACAGGTATTTTCCTATTCTTGCTTCAGTGGGTCCCTGGGCGCTGATACCCAGGTTGAAAGATACGAGTACAACCGTAGTTGCCAGACAGTTAAATAAAGTCTTCATGGGGTTTTGATAAAGAAATGTTATACAATTGATATGGGGTCTGAAATCTTCTCAATGCGTTACACAGTGACGTGTACAGTCGCAAAATTACCCAATGCGGGAAAAAGTTTTAAAAATTATGTTGCAGAACATGTTGTCTCTGCCCGCTTCTCTCAGGAAGCATTGAAAAATGCATTATGGAAGGTCCAGTTCGTAATCATGCTTCTTTTATTCAGATGCACCTTAATGAATTGGCCCTCAAGAACCAAATCACTTCTTCACTTGTTATTGTATTTGCATTCCGGAATATGTTTCCGGAATTTCTGAAACAGGAAATTCTTACCGTTGTCATTCAACCATTGTGATCTTGAGTAAAACCAATCAGGAACAGGCACTATGAACGCACTTAGAAAAACTTCCCTGGTATTCGGTCTTTTCTTCGCAGGCACTTTTATTTTCTCGATTCCTGCACTCTTCTTTTACGATCCTGTACTTCACGACACTAACTATCTTCTGGCCGGGGGGTTCGACAGGCGTGCTTCAATGGGCGCCCTTTTCGAGATACTGACTGCAATCTGTAACATCGCGACTGCAATTGTCATCTTCCCTCTTGTAAAAAGAGTCAGTGAAACGGTTTCTGTCGGGTACATTGCATCGCGCACCGTTGAGTCGGTAATGATTCTCTCAGGTGTCGTCAGCCTTATGGCTGTTGTGTCATTGCGGGCCGGTTTCCAGCCTGGCGCTGACACCCTGGCCCTCACTATGACAGGCCAGGGGCTTCTTGCTTTTCATGACTGGACATTTCTGCTTGGACCTCAGTTCGGTTCCGGATTCGGTAACGGCATACTGCTTGGGTACCTGATGTACCGGTCGGGACTCGTTCCCCGGCGGATGGCCCTGCTTGGCCTTATCGGCGGACCCCTGGCATTTGCCGGTGGTGTACTTGTTCTTTTCGATGTGCTTAAGCCCTTGAGCGCCGGGCTGTTTGCTCTCACAGCCTTCGAGATCGCCTGGGAGCTTTCCATTACGATATATGCAATCTTCCTTGGATTCAGACCGATAAAAGAAAAATGAAATAAAATGGAAAAAATGAAAGCTGTGGTGTATGAAAAGTACGGACCACCGGATGTTTTGAAACTCACTGAGGTTGAAAAACCGGTACCGCGGGACGATGAGGTTCTGATAAAAATCAATGCCACAACGGTGACAGCGGCAGACTGGAGACTGCGAAAAGCGGACCCTTTTCTTGCCCGGATTTTCAACGGACTGTTCAGGCCCAGGAAGATAAAAATCCTGGGGTTTGAACTGGCAGGTGAGATAACCGATACAGGCAAGGATGTAAAACAGTTCATCAGGGGAGACCAGGTGTTCGCCACCACCGGATTTGCATTTGGCGCCTATGCTGAGTATAAATGCATTCCGGAAAAGGGAACCATCGCCTTAAAACCTGTCAATCTGACTTTTGAAGAGGCTGCTGCTGTTCCTGTCGGAGGCATTACAGCATTATACTTCCTGCGGGATTCCGGTAAAATCCGGAGCGGATCCAAAGTGCTGATCTACGGAGCCTCCGGCAGTGTGGGAAGTTATGCCGTTCAGCTTGCAAAGTATTATGGGGCTGAAGTCACGGCAGTATGCAGCACCTCCAATGTTGAACTGATAAAATCACTTCAGGCTGATAAGGTTATCGACTATACAAAGGAAGCTTTCAACAGGGAAGGTGAATTATATGATCTGATTTTTGATGCGGTTGGAAAGATTTCGTTGTCGGACTGCAAAAAAATACTGAAGCGGGATGGAAAATTTGTGACAGTGAAAAAAGGTACCGCAAAAGGCAGGGATGGAGATCTGTCATTCCTGAAGGAGCTTGCCGAGTCCGGGAAAATCAAACCTGTAATTGACAGACGCTATAATCTTTCCCAGATTGCCGAAGCCCATGCCTATGTAGAAAAGCAGCATAAAAAGGGAAATGTTGTAATCACTGTTTAATCAGGAGCCGGATACGAACCCGTCTGATCTGCTGCAGGGCATGATAAGCTTAATTCCGCATGTCGTAAAAAATCAGCATTTTTACGAAAAGGAAATTCCCGGATTCATGTGTAAAATTTTAAGCAGATCTTCTCTCATACGGAATGCGCTGATTTTAATGCTGTTGTCAGGACTGTTATCTCCGGCAGCATCCCAGAATTCTTATTCAGACCAGACTATTGCCTTCGGCGAAGATGAATTCTTCCCATATACCCGTGGAAGGATTCTTAAAAACATTGAGGGCGAAAACGCCGCGATGATGGAACAGATATGCCGGGCCATCATCTCCTGGGACAGTCTGAATCCTCCGAAGGGTTTTGAAATCAGGTTCAACAGCAGTGAAACCGTCGCTCAGATGGCCTTCTTAGCCTATGTTATGGAGGGTGGCTTGAAAACAACCAAATCCGGACCAACACTCAATATATATATTAATGACCCGGTCAGGATTTTGGGTTCACCCGTTGCTGAGAATATATTCCTTCAGCCGGAAAAGGTAAGTGATTTTTATGGCTGCCCCGTTTACCGGAATACGGATAACGAGGTCACGGTAATCTATAAGGCCGGGACTCCGTTGTTTGTCCCGGTGACCCGGGAGGAATACCTGCAGCAATTAATAAGGACAGAATCAGCCAGACAGGGTAAGGAGGATAGAGGTCAGCAGAAAAGCGATTCGGAGATAATTCTTGAGGAGATGGAGAAATCTTACCGCGATCTCCTTAAAGTGGATCCTGATGCTGCTGCTGAATTCAAAATTGAGATTCAGAAATTCAGGGCTGATATGGAAAAGGATCAGGATGCAGGTGCCCCTGTCGGTCTTCTTGCTTCGCTGAAGGCGGAACTGGAAAAGCTCTCGCCGGCTGAACGAAAACAACCGGCGTTATACTCTGTAGGGGCATTTGAAAGATACGGCAACTTTTCGGGGCTGGTCCCTGAATCCGGCAAAGAGACAGGAGCCGCACTGGTCAGGCTGGCTCCTGAATATGCCGGCATGACAGACAACAGGGATGCAATTAAGATTCTGATCCTCTCCTGGAACGTCGGCTCTGATAACGCAAAATCAGACAAACCACGCCTGTTCCAGGGCAGTCCAAAGGGATTCCAGCTGGCCGATTATCACATGGCCAGGCTGTATCATCAGCAAAAAATCTGGAACAGTATCATAAGCCTGGTCTTATAGCAGGCCCCTTCTCATCCCTACTTCAATGCAACATCCAGGTAAACAGAGTGCCTGCCGTAAGTGTCAAAGAACGGCTTGTACACCACTCCGTCAATTGTGAACTCCAGCTTCGTGGGATCACCTGAGATGGACTTACTTATGTCTGAAGCATCCAGCGTCACCTTGCGCCACTCAGTGCGGGCCTCGGGCTCCTGTGCTGCCAGCAGCACCGGCCCGTAGAACAGACTGGCTATATTCTGCTGATCCATCACCGGCTCAAGGTAGAACCTGAACGGCATACGCAGCTCAACAGTGTCACCCTTCTTCCACTTGCGACTGATTGTAAGATAGCTTCCCGGAACCGCCGATACCTTCATCTCCTTACCGTTGATCTTCACGAAGAAACCCTTCGTAGCCCAGTTCGGCACGCGAACGTTCAGGTCAAACCTACCCTTCCCGTTAATTGTCAGACGCGTCCGGTCTTCCTTCGGATAAGCCGTCTCCTGCTTCACAGTAACCTTTCTCTCGGTCCATGTCAGGGTCGATGGTACATACAGGTTCACATACAGTGCCTTATTATCGGCACTCCTGAAGTATATCGAGTTCTGAAGCTTCGTGCTGCTCTCCAGGGCTGTCCCGTTACAGCATGAGAACCCGTCCATGTCCTCGTTCCCGAACTGCTTCATCGAACCCGGCCTCAGCGGCACGTGATACGTGTTGGCGGGCGTGTGCTCTGCCACCGAGGCAAGGATGTGATTGTACAAACCGCGCTCATAGTAATCCATCAGCGCCGCATCCTGGTTGAAGAGGAACAGGCTGCCGGTCAGCTTTAGCATGTTGTATGTAGCACATGTCTCGTTCTGTCCGCCTGCGGCGAAACCGTTCTCATACAACGATGCCGGCTGCGCGGTGAAACACTCGGCATTGTTCGGATTGCGCGCTCCTGCAACACCCCCGATGCTGTACATGTAGTCATGTGTGACCATATCCCAGAAGTTGTCAGCAATGCTGTAATACTCCGGCGACTCGGTATCACGGTATATCTCTATCGCCCCGATGATCTGGGGAATATGCTGGTTGGCATGCAGGCCGCGAAACATATCCACATTCTTAGCAAGCCCGTGCGAATGACCGGCATCACCGTAGAAGAGCCTGATATTGTCAAACAGCTGCGCAGCCTTCATGTAACTGGTCTCGCTTGTAAGGCGTGACAGACGAGCAAGCGCCTCATTCATCCCTCCGAACTCGCCGGCGATGTACCTGTTCCACATGCTTATAAGCGTCTCTTGCGGAAGCTGGCTCAGACGCGCATGAACCCATGTGCCCATCCCTTTCGCTGTCTCCAGCGCCTTCTCGTTGCCGCTGACCTCGTAGATGTCCATCAGCCCGGCCATGATCTTGTGCAGGGTGTAGTATGGCGCCCATATCTGTGCATTCGATCCGCCGTAGGTGGCTCCCTTCTCAAGCATGATGAACTGATCAGGCGGATAGGCGCTTATAAATCCCTTGCCCCAGTTCTGGTAGTCAGTGCGTATACCTTCCTCACTCAGGTCTGAGTCATAACCCGTCTTTCCCGCCGCAGGCGGAACGGCTGTCGGATCAGATACATGCTCTCCGCCGGCTGTCCGGGGCTGCCCTGACATCTGCGACAGCTCATAAAGCGTGTTAACCATATAATCCATCTTGCCGGCAAACTTTGCCTGCAGTTCCGCATTATAACCGGTGCTTGCATAGGCCTGCGCGATGGCGCTGAGGTAATGACCGGTAGCGTGACCGCGAAGCTTGGTCTGCTGGCTGTCCCACCCGCCGAGTGGCTTCGCACTCTCAGGCTGCTTCTGCCCGAAGGCGTTGCGGAACATGTAAAGGAAATTGTCAGGATTGGTGGCGGCAAGGCCTGTTATGAACTTATCACGGTTCTCGATGAACTTCGTCTTGTGATCATGGATGTCAGCATCCAGTGTGACCTGGTCAAGCCTGAACGCTTCGAGGGCGCGGTGTGGTGCGACAGGCGCCACGGCTGCCCTGACAGTCACTACCGCCTTCGGCTGCAGGCTCGTGCCGGCAATCTTTCCGGTAACCGTATATGTTCCGGGGGCAAGCACCTGGCTGTTGTTCTCGGCTGCCGGCCAGATGACTCTCACATCCGGCCCCGCAATACCGCTGCTGTAAACACCTTTCACATAACGCGGCAGCCTGGGCAGATGCCCTACGGCTGTCTCAACCTGTGTGGCAGGAACGCTGATAAGGAATGCATTGTAAAGCTGCGGAGTGGTCGCGGGAAACACCGGGAGGCTCTGTTCAGCCTGTCCCCGGCGCCCTGCCTGCGGATTACCCCCTCTCAGCCCGGTGAAATATATTCTGGCTATCTGTCTCGCTGTCAATGGAATACGATAAATTCTGAAGTCGGAGAGCTTTGCATTCAGGAAAACCTTATCACCGCTGATAGATTTGCCAATAAAGAGCTGATTATTTTTATCGGTATTGAAATCGAAAAGCTGCGACAGTTCGAGTGCCACATCCTTAACCTCAACTGCCGGCACACCGTTGAGGTACGTGCTGATTGTCTTCGCCGGGATGTCAATCACCACGGCAACGTGGCTCCATTTGTTCAGGGGAACCGCATCAAAGGAAGTTGTATAGTCCTTTGACCCGGCCACGATGGCTGTCTGCAGCCCGGGCTTCTCCTTCGTTCCTGCGGGAGCAACAAAGAAACGCGAACCGGCGTCTTTCCCGAAATCGAAAAACACCTGTCCGCTTTTCGCAGAGCGAAGATTGATCCATCCCATGACTGTAAGCGATTCCTCACCTTTCACTGCCTCGCCCGGTATTGTTATATAGGTCTCGCTTTCACCAGAAAGCGCCAGTACGTTGCCGAAGAGACTGTCAGGGACGAACCTGAAGTCAGTCCCCTGCATGATTCCATGGAGGTTGTTGCGCGACCAGTCCCTGTCATTTCCCTTGAACTGGTAGCGTGATATCAATCCGGTTTCACCTATTCCGTCAAGCATCTGGTCACCATCCTGGGCAAATCCAGGGGATGTAACCAACGAGCATAAGATCAATACAATAACAATGAACAGCCTGTTAATCTTCATGATCAGAATTGTTTTCTTAATGTTTATCCGCCACTGTATCAGCAAGTTTAACAAATTCTCCTGACGGATATAAGAGAATTGTGGTCATTCCGCCCGACGGGCGAACTATTAACCGGCTATAAATATATAAAAAAATGTATTTATTACACTTATTCGATAAAATGTTATGATTCTGAAAAAACTTTGCTGCAAATCCTGTGGTGATGTTGTTGTCTTAATACAGGTTGCGAAGCTATCTGACCCAGTTAACGGTCTCCTCCTTCGTTTTGCGGGGCGATGCGCCCGAGATGGCGTCACTGCTTTTCTCCATGTTACCCACGCGAATCATCATGACAGGAGAGAATTCCTCGGGTATCTGCAGTGCCTCTTTTTTGCTTCTGACAGCGGCTACCGGGGCGCCGTAAATCCTTGCTCCGAGGCCCATTGATGTTGCCGCGACGAACATGTTCTGTGTTGCCAGTCCGCAGTCGAAATCGGGTGTGGCGCCTGATTGTGACACTTTGCCGGAGATGACTATGATCACATTCCCCGGTGTGATGTTGGGGATGATCTCCTTCATCACTGCTTCGTTCGTAATTACCGTGAAGTGCCATGGCTGTGCGTTTCTTGCGCTTGGTGCCTTGATGCCGCACTGCAATATCATATCAATCTGCTGATCAGTGACAGGCACGCTGGTGAAGTTCCGGGGTGACCATGCCGACAGCAGGAGGTCGGTGACAGGATTGCCTGTCGTTTGTGACAGGGCGCTGCCGGTTGCCAGGACGAGAAGTGCAAGTAAAAGTGATAACGGTTTTGTTTTCATGACCGGATTATTTATATGGTTTGTTATCTGATTCCATGGCTGAATTTAAACAAAATGCAGTTATATCCGGTGAGAAGATCCCTGAAATCTCCGCTCTGAGTTCACAGGTCAATAACAGATTCTTGCAATGGCAACCCAAAGCATGATTCTCCAGGCTTGGCATATCTATTATCCTTATAAAGCAGGATGGTTTCCCCGAGGGTCAGGATGCCTGAGAGAGGCTTGGCCTATCTGTTATCCTTATTCAGCTTTATCCAGGATGGCGTTTTAATCTCTTCGATGGTGGTCCCTCACATAGCTGTTATATGGGTAGTTCATCACATTGGTGGCACATTGGTGGTCCATTACATAGCTGTTATATGGGTGGTCCCTCACATAGCTGTTACATGTGAATTATTTCGTAATCACCATCTGTCATTATTGGATTCTGGCGCGGACCCGGGGAGAGATTGAAAAGTCTATTGCAAAAAATCACCATTTAGCATTATTGAACTCTGACGGACTGAATATGGCCGGTGACAACTCGCAGTCAGGGGTGATGTTGAAATACTTCTCAATCATGCTCAGTGCACCTTCATTGTCGTAAAACCTGATCTCCGTTGCAACGGGATAACCATTGACAGTATCATATCTGGCAAATTCCACCTCCCTGGAATTCTCTCCTGACCGGCGCCTCATCTTCAGGAACAGATGTGAACTCTTGTCAACCCAGAAGCAGGTACTGAGAGTGTCACCCACTATCCATGCATCGCGCCCCATGCATTGTCCTTCCGCCAGACGATTGAGGTCATAGTTGCATTTCAATGCCCGTTCAGCAGTTGTTTCGGGCAAAACAGTATTAATATCAAGACCCAGCACAACAAGATCGTGTAAATAGTATCTGACTGATTCAAGAGTACCATCCCTGTAACTGAAGATGCTGTCATTTATAAACAATATGCCTGTGCCGTTATCCGGGTCATTGAACTTGATTATGAGATTGCCGGGTGACTTGTAAGCTTCATGCCATATCTCGGTGGCAGTTACGGTGTCATTCCTGTAATGGAGAACCTCCTGCGAGAAGCAGAGAGTCTCATACCAGTTTGATTTGTGCGCTTCGTACATCTGCTCAATTAATTCGTATCCGTCGCGGGGTCTCTGAGAGCATGATGTGATTAAGCAAAATAGAATCAGGACAGGCAGTATATTCTTCATGGTCTTAGGATTTTTTGTTCGTGAACAGACTGGTTTGGGTCATACAACTATTCTTCCGTAAAGTTATAAAGTCGCGGTTAATATTTTACAGTCGAAGCACATTATGCATGGCTGTTATACTGACACTATCTTCAGGATTTGACGAATGATTATAGTCGGTACAGGCTTACAGAGAAATGAGTGTTGAAAACTCCGGGCAAAACTTAATAAGTTAATCTGTGACTCTCCTTTTACAATACTTAGATTTGTATTGCTATCGGTTCTTATCAGATTAATAGGGAATCCGGTGTGAATCCGGAGCTATCCCCGTAGCTGTAAGTCCTGTTATAAAGTTCAATCATACAGCCACTTTTCTTTGTTGAATGGGAAGGCGGTTGAAAGAGGACGAGCCAGAAGACCTGCCGATGCATAGTTTCGTAGCTTTCGGGTGAAAGGCGATTGATACTCTGCCAACGGCAGCCACTCAATTTCAGAATCCCCGCATGCTACCATTTGTTAACAGTTTAATCTTTTAATAAAATGAATGGCAGACTTTACACTATCCGGCAGATCATCAAACGTAACGGCGATCTGGTTGAGTTTAATCCACAAAAAATTGAGCATGCAATCTTCAGGGCCATGCGTGCAACAGGCGTCCCCGACAGAAAGAAGGCAGGTGAACTGTCTGCAAAAGTGGTTGAGCAGCTTGAAACAGAAAAAGTGGAGATACCAACCGTTGAGCAGGTACAGGATATTGTTGAAGGAATACTTTTTCAATCAGGTGATTTCCGGCTGGTAAAGGCTTATATCCTGTATCGCAAACAGCGGGAACTGGTACGTAATACCAAAGACATTTTCTCAAATATTGAGGTGGTTGATGATTATCTTTCCCTTAAAGACTGGAGGGTAAAGGAGAGTGCCAATTCATCATACTCACTGCAGGGACTTAATCAGCATATCTCAACTGTGATAACCTCGCAATACTGGCTCAACAAACTCTATCCTGAGAATATTGCGGCGATGCATCGCCAGGGTTATTTCCATATTCACGACCTGGGTTTCCTGAGTGTTTATTGTGTGGGCTGGGATCTGCGTGACCTGCTCGTCTCCGGCTTCAGGGGCGTTACCGGTAAGACACAGACAAGGCCTGCCAGGCATTTCAGAACCGCCCTCGGGCAGATAGTCAATTTCTTCTATACCATGCAGGGTGAAGCTGCAGGTGCGCAGGCCTTCTCCAACTTTGACACACTGCTGGCTCCATTTATCAGGTTTGATAACCTTGGTTATTCCCAGGTAAAGCAGTCGCTGCAGGAATTCCTGTATAATATGAATATCCCAACAAGGGTGGGCTTCCAGACACCATTTACAAACGTGACCCTTGACCTTGTGGTTCCTGATTTTCTTAAAAATGAACCGGTTGTTTACGGGGGAGAACTGCACGAGTCTGTTTATGGCGACTACCAGCATGAGATTAATCTCTTCAACAAGGCATTCGCCGAACTGATGAGCGAAGGAGATGCAACAGGAACACCCTTCTCATTTCCCATACCCACTTACAATATTACCAAAGATTTCGACTGGGATAACCCTGATTATAAGCCAATATGGGAGATGACATCAAAGTACGGTATTCCCTATTTCTCAAACTTCGTCAATTCTGACTTGAGTCCTGATGATGTAAGGAGCATGTGCTGCCGTCTTCGCCTTGATAAGCGTGAGCTCAACAGGAGGGGAGGCGGGCTTTTTGCTTCTAACCCGCTGACAGGCTCCGTGGGAGTGGTTACAATCAACCTGCCGAAACTTGGATACGAAGCCTCTTCGGAACAACAACTGATGCAACGGTTGAGAAACCTGATGGAACTGGCTAAAAGCAGTCTCGAGATTAAGCGGAAAACAATTGAATCATACACTGAAAAGGGATTATATCCCTATTCAAAATACTATCTGCGTGACATCCGAAAAAGGTATAACTGTTTCTGGAAGAACCACTTTTCAACCATAGGTATTGTCGGGATGAATGAGTGCTGCCTCAATTTCCTGGGTGTGGGAATTGCAGACCCTGATGGCAAGGCATTCGCAATACGAGTGCTCAACTACATGAGAGATGTTCTTGTTGAGTTCCAGGAAGAGACCGGAAACATTTACAATCTGGAAGCCACACCGGCAGAAAGCACCGCTTATCGCTTTGCCAGGATCGATACCATGCAGTACGAAGATATAATCACTGCCAACCATAAAGATTACCTTAACGGCTCAAAGCCTTATTATACAAACTCAACACACCTCCCGGTAAACTTCAGTGATGATGTTTTCAGGGTACTCAATCACCAGGATGAGTTGCAGACTCTTTACACGGGAGGCACTGTTCTGCATATCTTTACCGGAGAAAAGGCTATTCCGGCAGCATCAGTCAGGAGTATAGTTAAAAAGATTGCCGGGCAATTCAGGCTGCCTTACTTTACTCTTTCACCCACGTTCAGTATATGCCCCTCTCACGGCTATATCCATGGTGAACACTTTGAATGCCCCGAGTGCGGAAGCGCCTGCGAGGTATTCAGCAGGATAGTCGGTTATCTCAGGCCTGTCAGTCAGTGGAACGATGGTAAGAAAAAGGAGTTCATTGACCGTAAGGTATTCCGGTTTGATAACGTGGCGAAAAAAAACAGCCTGTATAATAGGAATGAAAATAGTGACCCTGTTGCCGTTTCCGCCGGGGATGACGGATCAAAACAGCCGGAAGGATGCGCATAGGGGGAATCGTGCACAGCAGCCTGATTGACTGGGAAGGCAAAATAGCATCGGTGATTTTTACAAAGGGCTGTAACTTCAGGTGCGGTTACTGCCATAACCCTTATCTGGTCTTACCGCATCTTATCCGTAAAACGAGGGATATACCGGTTGAAGAGGTGCTTGGTGACCTGGAGGAACGGAAGGAATGGATTGATGGAGTGGTGGTTACAGGAGGTGAGCCAACCATCCATGCTGACCTGCCTGATTTCATCGGACACCTCAACGCAATGGGCCTGCTTATTAAGCTTGATACCAACGGCACCAACCCTGAAATGTTAAGATATCTGATTGTGAACAAACTCCTGGATTATGTGGCAATGGATATCAAGACAGTGATTGAAGTGTCACAGTACCAGGAAATCACAGGTTGTTCTGTCAATGGCATTACATCACTGATCACTGAGTCTGTTGAAATACTGAGATCGTCAGGCATTAGCTATCAGTTACGTACAACAGTGATACCCGGGTATCACACAGATGAAATATTAGAGCAACTTAACAGGGAGCTTGCTGCAGATTATTACGTGACACAACCTTTCAGAGAAGGAGAGAATATTTGTTTTTACACTGATATGTCCAAAATATGTAATGGAAGAAAAGCATTTTAACGGAATTAGAGGAACGAAGCCATCAAGGGGGTACATCCAGGTATATACCGGTAACGGGAAGGGGAAGACCACTGCGGCCCTGGGCCTTGCACTGAGGGCGGCCGGAGCAAGAAAAAAAGTCTTCTTTGCACAGTTCGTCAAGGGTCTTCCTTACTCTGAAACAAAGATAATTGAACGTTGCCTCCCCGGAATAGTTCTCAGACAATACGGTCGAGGTTGTTTTATTCATGGCAAACCGGGTGAGAAGGATATTGAAGCAGCTGCTGCCGGCATGGAGGAGATCAGTGAAATAGTCAGGTCAGGTGTCTATGACATCGTTGTTCTGGATGAAGCTTCAATAGCAGTTTATTTTAACCTGATCACCCCTGACATGCTTATTGAACTGCTTAAATCAAAACCAGAGCAGACTGAAATCATCGTTACCGGCAGATATGCTCCGCAGGAACTCATTGATATGGCTGATCTTGTGACCGAGATGAAAGAGATAAAGCATTACTATAATGAGGGAGTGGAAGCAAGAGAAGGTATTGAGTACTAATAAACTATGTTGCCGTGCTCATGCCAAAAAATGCCATGGAATGCGCAACAGAATACTCATCTCGGTTCCAATTTAGTCCGGCAGATATATCCTTGCTGAGTTTTTTCGAGCATCACTACTCCGCCGAACGGGATTTTTTTACCAAAAACAGTATCAGCCTCTTCCAGTCCCAGGCTAACCAGCATGGCCCTCATCAGTCCGGCATGCGTCACTGCAAGTATTCTTTTCCCCTTGCCGCTGATATCCTGAAGGAATGACCACGCGCGTTGTTGCAGGTCGATGAATGATTCGCCCCCCGGGCAGCGCATGGAAGTATAGTCAGAGAACCATTTTTTGCCATCAGGCGAGCCAAAAATATCATCCCATCTTACTCCCTCCCAGTCTCCGAAGTTCACTTCCAGGAGCCGGCTGTCAGGCAGTATGTCATTGCTGAAAAGCTCTGCAAGACGAAGGCACCTCTTCAGGGGACTGCTGTAAATAAGGTCGAATTCAATACCTGCCAGCTGAGAGACAACTGCCGGATACTCGGAACAGAAGGTGTCGGCCACGTCGATATCAGTCTGCCCGTAACAGATACCTTCAGACATGGCTGTCCGTGTATGTCTTACAAGACAGAGGAATTCATCCATGATGCAGGCACTGCTGTTAATAGAAGATAAAAGATCAGTTCCGTAATCTGTTGTACGGCACCCAGAGTGTCTCCCGTGTAGCCTCCTATCCGGCGGTGAAGGTAGTGACGGAAAGCTGCAAGGAAGGCAAGAGAGAGAGCAGTATAAAGAATCACAAATCTGTAATTGAACAATATCATGGGGATAAAACCGGTAACTGATATGATTACAATGGATTTCCAGTCAATTCCATTTCTTGAGAAAAAGGCTTTTCCTTCATTCTTACGCGCATATACAGAGGTTTTGACCAGCAGTGAGGGGAAGACCCTGCTTACGCAATATGCCGCGATTATAATTGCCGGGAGCTTTTCCACGGGCAGACTTATCAATGCAACTATTTTCAGGGCAAAAAGCAGAATGAGGGCAATGGTTCCGAATGTCCCGATACGGCTATCTTTCATTATCTCCAGTATCCTGTCCCTGGACCAGCCCCCGCCAAACCCGTCAACAAAGTCGGCCAGCCCGTCCTCGTGGAAAGCTCCTGTCACCAGAACAGAAACAGTCAGGGCAATAGTCACCGCCACGGGCACCGGCATCACGAGTAAAGCCAGCCACAGGACACCTGCCGTAATTGCGGCAACGATAAACCCGGTGAGCGGGTAGTATCGAAGCGTCTTGCTCATGATTGCTTCAGAGTATTCCGTGACACGGGGGCAGGGAATACGCGTGAAGAACATCAGCGCATTGAGAAACAGGTTAAACTCTTTACTTATTGCTTTTTTCATCCGAATATAGTTTATTTTAATGGTCGGATGGAACCGCACATGTTTGATAATTACATATATATGTGTTTGTGTATGACATACATGTGGGTTTCATTGCTGTTAATGTCTGACAGCTTCAGAGATCGAAGCACTTCCAAAACTTGCCATCTCATTCATAAACGAAACGGCCGATTGCAACAGCGGGTAGGCTATTGCAGCACCGGTTCCTTCTCCAAGCCTCAGGTTGAGCCTGAGAAGGGGGTCTCCCTTAAGAAACCCGATCATCGCATTGTGGCCCGTTTCATCCGAGAGATGGCTGAAGATGGTATTATCCATGATGTCAGGCTGCATTGCATGTGCTGCCAGGAAGGCAGAGGTGACTATATAGCCGTCAGCAATTATCAGCATGTTTTGCTTTTTTGCTTCAAGCACTGCACCGCAAATCATTGCAATCTCAAACCCGCCGAATGTTGCAAGAATCTCCTCCGGTGAACCGGGAGAATATTTGCTGTTTACAATCTTAAGTATCCGTTTTTTGTGTCTTAATCCTTCATCACTCATTCCTGCTCCCCGTCCTATGCAGCGTGACAGCGGGAAGCCGGTGTAGCGGTGATGAAGGAGAGATGCTGATGAGCTGTTTCCTATCCCCATCTCTCCGAAGCCTATGATATTGCAACCGCCGGCTGCTTCTCTCCTTACCATCTCCCGGCCTGATTCTATAGCTCTCCTGCATTCTTCAAGACTCATTGCCGGTTCATTGAGCATATTCTTTGTACCCCCGGCTATCCTTGCATCAATCAGACCGGGTAAACCTGCAGAAAGGCCTGCAACACCGGCATCAACCACTCTCAGGGCTATGTTATGCTGCCTGGTAAAGACATTGATCGCCGCCCCGCCATTGAGAATATTGATCACCATCTGCTTCGTGACTTCGCCGGGATAAGCACTCACCCCCGCTTCTGATATCCCGTGATCAGCAGCAAATACAATTATTGCAGGGTTGCGGAGTTCAGGGGTCAGGGTTCCCTGCACCAGTCCAATCCTGAGCGCAACTTTTTCGAGCTTGCCAAGAGAACCCAGTGGCTTGGTACGCGAGTCTATCTTTTTGATCAGTTCCTTTTCGAGATTCATAGGTTTCATTCGTATATAATTCATTTTAATGGTCGGATGGAACCGCACATGTTTGATAATTACATATATACGTGTTTGTGTATGACATACATGTGGGTTTCATTTGTAATCAAATTGGCTTAAAAAACGGGCGGAACCGCGGGTGATTGAATAATCCTTACAGCTGTTTTTATTTGATATCAGTCACGCGGGTTTCATTCCTGTATCTCTTATGTAACTTTTTTATTGCGAGTCCTACTTTACTTTAACCGGTATTCCTGATACCATCAGGTACACTTCCGGAGCTTTTCGTGCAATATACTGATTCATCCAACCCTGCAGATCAGTGAAGTGCCTTGCCGTTTCGCTTTGCGCGTGTACTCCCATCCCAATCTCATTGGTTACCACTATAAGCCTGAAATCACGTTCAATGAACCTGTCCCACTCTTCCATTGCCCACTTAAGTGATGCTTCGGCGTTATACTCGTGATCATAATAGATATTTGTCAGCCAGAGAGTAATGCAGTCAAGAACAACCGTTTGGCCGGTGAGATCAGGCCTGCTGATATGTTTTTCCTCCTCCACCGTCCGCCAGGCGTCACCTCTGTCACTCCTGTGCCTTGCGATCCGCTTTTCAAAATCCTGATCCCATTGTCTGGCTGTTGCCAGATAAACAGGTTCAGAGGAAAATTCCCTGGCCAGTTGCTGGGCAAAGCTGCTTTTACCTGACCGTTGCCCGCCTGTAATCACTATTATCTCAGTTGCCATGATATGATAGTTGCACACTGCCCGGCATTGAATCATTGATTGTCTGTTGTTCCGGCCTGTTCCCGGGGTTCCTGAGGATAACAGGCCTGCCCGTGACCGGATGAGGTGTGATCAGCACATCAGCTCCAAATGCATCCATGATATTCCGGGAAGAGAGTACTTCTTCCGGCGTGCCGTCAGCACATATTTTACCATCTTTCATCATCACAAGATAGTCACAATACTCTCCTGCAAGATTCAGATCGTGAATAATCATCAAGACCGTTAGTTTTTCCGCCCTGTTCAGACTGTAAAGCATATCCATGATCATTGCCTGGTAATGAATATCCAGGTGCGCGGTGGGTTCATCAAGCAGCAGGAGGGAGGGCTCCTGCGTCAGGGCTGATGCAATGGCTGAAAGCTGAAGCTCACCGCCGCTGATGCCTGTTAAAGGGTTATCACTGAGTTTGTTCAGGCCCGTGAGATTGATATACTTTTCAGCTATCTCATTATCCGTTTTATTATATGAATAGCTGAACCTGCTGAGCCAGGGAACCCTTCCCATAAGAACATGTTCCCTGACAGTGATCGGCCCTGTCTCAACAAATTGCGGCACTGTGGCAATCCTCCTGGCCCTCTCCTTCAGTGTCAGGCCCGACAGGGAGATGCCGTCAAGTATCACTGATCCGCCGGTAAGCTTTATATCACCGGTTATGCTTTTGAAGAGAGTACTCTTGCCTGAGCCGTTGCGGCCAATGATGCCTGCAAAAGCCCCTTTCTGCAGAGTCAGGTTCAGTGAGTTTAACATGAAACCACCGGGGTAGCCGCAGGTGACGTTCTCTATCTCCAGGAAATTGTCCCTCATAGTAATCCCGCTTTTATCCTCCGGCTGCTGAGGATGATTATAAAGGTAATGCCCCCGAAAATGCCGGTTATAACACCTATCGGGAGTTCGTTGGGAGAGATGATGATCCTTGCCAGGATGTCACACCAGATAAGGAATATTGCCCCGTTGAGGAATGCAGAAGGAAGCAGTACACGGTAGTCAGTACCAATAATGAGCCTTGAAAAATGCGGCATGATAAGCCCTACAAATCCAATTATACCGGCTACTGCAATGCAACTGCCGGTCATCAGGGAGGTGATGATGAAAAGAATCCTTATGATGACGGTTGTATTGATTCCCAGGTGCCTCGCCTTAGCCTCTCCCAACCGCATTGCATTTAACGGAACAGCAAAGAGAATAGTGACCCCAAGCATCACGACAGAAATCCCCAAAAGGGTGAAGACAACAGTGTTATCTGTTTCATTCAGTGACCCCATGGTCCAGAATATTATACCGTGGAGCTGTTCAGCGTTGGTTAGAGACATGAGCAGCATCACTACTGAAGAGGAAATGAAGCTGATCATTACCCCTATGAGGAGCATTTTTCCGGTACTCATTCTGTTGTTCCTGATACTCAGGGTGTAAACAAGAAAAATGGTTACCAGCGCACCGGCAAAGCCGAAAAATGAGAGCGGGATACCTTTCATGGCAAGACCGGTCACAATGGCAAGTGTTACGCCAACAGCAGCTCCCCCGGAAATTCCGAGCGTGTAAGGCTCTACCAGCGGGTTGCGGTAAATACCCTGCAGAATGACTCCGCAAAGGCTGAGGCTGCCCCCGATGGCCATGGCAAGTATTGTCCGCGGGATGCGTATATGCGTCAGTATCCCGTGTTCCATTGATGAAGGATCAGACAGTATTGACGGTACATCTGCCAGAGAGAAAGGTACTTCACCAATGACCAGGGAGAAGAGGGATGACAATACCAGCAACAGTGCTGATATTGACAGCATAAGAGTATATTTCATCCCTTTTCTTTTCCTGCTCATCTGTCTGACCTGCCTGTGAGCCCCGTCATTGGTCAGACAAGGGTTGTCCGTCCAGTTCTTTTCCCATGTAACCTGCCATTATTCTCAGGGTTTTGATAAAATTCTCTGGCGTGGGTTCACAGGCAATTCTGGAATCTAATATATGAATATTGTTTTGTCTGACTGCATTCATCAGTGAAAAACGCGACCATTGCTCCTTTTCCAGGTCTCCGGCAACGCCCATGGTTACAATAAAAATGTAATCCGGATTCTTTGCCACAACAAACTCGCGGCCGACAATACCGTTCGTAAGGTCTGCGGCTATATTCTCCGCTCCGCAAAACTTAATATAATCATCCATGTAGGTTCCGGGCAGTACCGTGAAGATGGGAGAGCTCCCAATCTGCATGAATACACCAGGTTTGGGGCTTTTCTGTTCCCACTCGTCAGAAAGAAGGCGAACTTCGTTTTTAATATCCGCAGCTATCTGTTCAGCCTCTTTCTCCTTGCCTGTCAACTGCCCCAGCCTGATAAACTGTAAACAGAGTTCATCAAAAGATTCCGGTGAACGGAATACTTCAACTCTCAGCCCGAACTTTTTAAGTGTTTTTACATCATTTTCGGATATGAATTCTGACAGTATTACCAAATCGGGTCTCAGGCTTACAATTCTTTCTATATCAGGCCCTATTACCGATCCGGCTACAACGATACTGTCTTTCTCTTCAACAACGCAGTAGCTGGAGCAGCCTGCAAGCCTGTCTTCCGCCTCAAGCTGGTACATGCTCCTGGTAACTGAGGGTGTCAGTGAAACAACCCTTGAGAAAGTAACAGTGTCTTTGCCGGGGAGAGCCGTTCGCGGGGAACCCCCGCATCCTGAAAGCCAGGCAACAGTAATTGCCGTGACAAGTAACAGTCCTGTTTTACGCAGAAACCTTGCGTTTATATTCATGCCGGTATTTATAAAACCTTACACAGGAAGTTTGTCAGTAATTCAATAACTGAAGACAACTGAATTGGGGAAGTCACCTGTTTCAAAGCTGTCTTGCTCAATGCCGTTGGTATTGAAGATAACAGCCTTTGAGTTAACAGCGTCAAGCCCGACCAGGTTTCCACTCTTCGGATCAACGTCAATACCGTAGAATGAGCCGTTGATAAGAGCTGAAGCGGGCAGGGATGTAGCAGCTGACTCCACTGCAAATAACCCGTTGTTCAGATAATAGATTGTTTTGCCGTCAGGTGATGCTGCAACATTATATATCCCGGGTGAGACCATTTCAGTAAACGGGAACGTTGTCACCTTGCCGGTGGTTCTGTCTATCTTGCATAACCCCATGCCGGTATATGTAATATCCGGATAAGATGCAATGCCTTTACAATAGACCCAGATGTTCATGTTATTGTCGGCAACAAGATCAACGGGACAGGAGCCCACGGTATATGTCTTTGTGATTTCGAAGGTTTCCGGGTCTATTTCAATAACGGTATTGCCGTCGTTGTTCCAGCCGCCGGAGATTGTTGCATACACTTTGTTGCCTGCTGTTATTAGTGACTCAGGCCCCGTGGTGACCACGAGCGAGTCAGTTTTTTTGAGGGTTGCAAGGTCAATGCTGTAGATGTAATTGTCAGCAAACCCGTTTCCGTTGGCCACATAAACGGTTTTTTCATTTGCACGCGTAATACTGCGGGGATAAGAGAAATTATTCAGGGTTTTAACCGCAACAAAGCTCTTCATATTTATCACGGTTACCTTCTGAGAGTTGTTTACTGCAATAAAGCCCAGCGTGTCTGCAATGACGAATGATTGGGCTATATCACCGAGCTCCGTGCTGTTTGCAGAGTAATAAAGACTCTTAACCGTTTTGCCATCATCAGGATTGTACCAGGTGATATCACCTTCAGCGCTTCCAAAATTCCCTTCACAAACAACAAACATCCCCTTCAGGTTTTTTGCGGTGATGTCATCATCAGGGTCTTTTTGGCATGAGACAAGCATGATAATTGCTCCGGCGCACAGGAGCATAGCTTTTTGGAGAAGATTGGTTTTCATAATAATCATTTTAAAAGTGGTTAGAATTCATAATTTATTTTGGCTGACCAATACCTTCCGGGCATTGGGTAGAGCTTTATCAGTTCATAGGTTGTATTGGTTACATTGTTACAGGATAAGTGCATACCGATCTTTCCCTTTCCTGCCTTGATATTGACACCGGCTCTGATATCAATCAGATTATAGGGATCAAGAAGGCGGTCATCGCTGTAATGGCGTGCCGAGGTAAAACCATGTGTAACTTCAAGATCAAATATCCCGGCTGTCAGACTGTTCTTCCATGATGAGACAAACAGGGGAGAGTATAGCATGGTGAGCTTTTCCTGTCCATCTTCCTCATTTGCAACTGAATGGTTCAGACCGACCTTTAACATGGAGGAAAACTTGATTTTTTCATGTTTCATGGTAAAACCTGCAGACAAGTCAATGCCCACAGACCTGACCTCCTGGTAGTTTTTGGGCGACCAGTAAGCTCCCCCCGGCCGCCACACTATCATGTCATTGACATGAGTATAATAAGGAGTGATATCTGTTTCTATCACTGACTTTTCACTGACGTGGAAAGTGTTTTCTGAACCTGCTTCAATGGTGCAGCCATTTTCCGGGTTGAGGTCCGGATTACCGCCCGGTATCCAGAAGAGGTCATTAAATGTTGGTTTTCGGAATTTCTTCGAGTAATTTGCACGCAGAACCCATTGCCCCGGAATGGCATCCCATTTCAATCCAAACGAAGGCAGGAGTCCTGAGCTGAAGGTGTTGAACCACTCTTTGCGTAATGCACTCTGCAGGGTTAAACGGTCAAAGGTGTATTTCAGTCCGGTGAAGAGGGCTATCCCTTTTTCAAGCTTCTTATCACCGTAGGCTGATACATCTGCAGTGACCATTGAGCCTGTAAGCCCGGCATCAAATGAGAGGCCGGAAGGCATGTAATACCTGAAGTTAATATCTCCGTGATGCTGTAGCGCGGCGATTCTTGAGTCAATGCTGTTTACCGGTGAGTCAGGAGCAGGCTTTTGCCAGTATGTCTGAAGGTCATCGAACCGTGCTGCCCTGACCTTAAGGCTCCAGCGGTTGCCTATATACCTGTACCCCAGGTAGAGTTTCAGTGTGGAGTCTGACTGCTGTTCATAGGTTGTGGAGCCTATCCGAGACGGAATATCGTATTCCTTTTCCTGGTACCATAACCCGGCTTCAAGCAGAGAAGCCGGCGACAGTCTGAATGCCAGGTTGTGAATCATGCCGTAGTCATGCCAGTCGCCATCGGTTTGCCGGTGTTCAGTCTGCCTTATATAATCATAATAGGTGAATTCATTTTCTGAGACTGTGCCCCAGGCAAACACTTTCCAGGCGAGCCTGTCACTGCCTGCCTTGAATGTAAACCCTCCGTTGAGTGCGCGCAATGACTGTGCACCTATGTAAGCGCTGCCTGAAATGCCCCTTTCCGGTGTTAACTCACTGTTAAGGCTCACGGCTCCGCCGAAAGTGCCGCTTCCATAGAGAGCTCCCGAGGCTCCGTACACCAGAGATATACGGTCAAATCCGGCTGCAGGGATCATTGATATGTCTGAGGAGCCGAGCGTCACGGAATTGATCGGGAACCCGTTCCAGTTAACCTGCACCTGGCTGGCTGAAGCCCCGCGAATGGAGATGGATGATGCCCCGCCTCCAACGCCGTATGCCTTAATATTCAGTGCAGTCTGACCGCTCAGGAGCCTTACGAGTGACTCCCCGGCGTACTGATTTAATATACTGTCCCTGAATTCTTCGGTTTTAACATCATGCCTGAAATGATCAGTACGTGAGGCGTTTACAACAACATCGGGAATATGTATCAGGGTATCTGTTATTGACTGGGCGCCTGTGACTCCCGGAAATGATAAAACTGCAGCCAGAGTCAGCCTGGTTGCGGTTCGCATCAATTGCTTTGTCAGCTTCTGCACGGTTACAATACTTAGAACAGTCACATTTGTCATGGTCTTTAAAATCCATGACCTCAATTCAAATTCTCGTAACCTTTTGAGAGACAGGGGTAGAAAAACCAGTTTCTGCTCTTTGCCTTTCACCCGAAAGCTACGAGGTCAATTTGCAGGCAGGTCTTCTGGCTCATCCTGTTCCGGCTGCCTTCCCATTTCACATTTTGTGTAACAGTGGCGGGGGGTGCCGGAACAATTATCGGATTTACAGCTGCGGGTACAGCTCCCGGTTTCCTGCAACCGTTCGGTTTACAGGTCACGGGATTCCCTATTCACTCAGGCCGGAGCGGTTCAGGCCTGAGCACCTGAAATCGTCAGGCAAATATATACATTTTATTATTGCAACATGAATTCTGTGCCAATGCTGACTCTATTTACTATCAGTCGCAGATCCGCACTTGAAAATCCGTCTGGCATGCTCAGGCAGAAATAATGAGCCGGATCATTAAAATGTATCAATCCTTTAATATTTGCGTAAACTTTTTGTAATAAACTGAAAGTAATTTTGCCATGAATTCCAAAATAAATCATGACACATTTAAAATCTTACCTATCTGTGCTTCTGACAGCATTGACAATATGTTCTCAGGCACAACAATCAGGGATTATTAAAGGAAGAGTCCTGGATACCGACAACCTTTCAATGCCTGGTGCAGCTGTATCCTTAAAATCAATTTCGAAAGGCACCATCAGTGACAGCTACGGTTATTACACTATTACCGGAGTTCCCGCCGGGACATACGAACTGATTGCCACATACATCGGCTATAGCCCCGAAGCAAAACAGATTTCAGTCGAGCCTGGCAGGACAACTGTTGTCGACTTCAGCCTGGAAGCGGGTATTGAATTATCCGAAATAACTGTGACCGGGCAGCTGCAGGGGCAGTCAAAAGCTTTAAATACACAAATGAATAAGGGTAACATCACCAACATTATTTCATCTGACCAGGTAGGCCGATTCCCCGACGCCAATATCGGTGATGCCCTTAAGAGAATTCCGGGTATCAATGTTCAGTATGATCAGGGCGAAGCGCGCTTCGGGAACATAAGGGGAACAGCACCGCAATACAACTCGGTGATGGTAAACGGCGAACGCATCCCTTCTGCCGAGGCTGAAGACCGGACGGTGCAGCTCGATCTGATTCCTGCCGACATGATTCAGGCTGTCGAGGTGAACAAAGCGGTCACACCCGATATGGACGCTGATGCCATTGGTGGTTCGGTTAACCTGGTATCGCGCTCTGCTCCATACGACCGTCGTGTTAGTATGACACTTGGATCCGGGTATAATCTCCTTGCCTCAAAGCCAATATATAATGGCGCTGTTATACTTGGCGACCGGTTTTTCAACAATAAGCTGGGCGTAATTATTGGTGCCTCTTACCACAATCACCAGCTGGGAAGTGACAATATTGAATCAGAATGGGATTATACTGATGACAATAATAAAGATCTTTCAGCCTTCGCAGAAGAGATTCAAATACGGCAGTACTATTTACAGCGTATCCGTCAAAGTTATTCACTGAGTCTTGATTATAAAATTAACGGGAATCATACATTGTTTGCCAATGGTATATACAACCATCGTAACGACTGGGAAAACCGTTACAGAAACGTCTATAAGGATATTGAGTATGATGAAGAGAGTGATTCATGGACAGGCATTATGAAAAAGGAGACCAAAGGCGGCAATAATGATATTAAGAATGCACGTCTGGAAGACCAGCGCATGATGAATTTCACGCTGGGTGGGGAACACCAGTTTAGCAGAGTTAAGGCTGACTGGACAGCATCATACAGCAAAGCCTCTGAGGAAAGACCTAATGAAAGATATATTGCATATAAGGTTAAAAAACTGACCTTTACAACCGATTTTTCAGATAAAAGCGCTCCAAGAATTACAGGCGTGACTCCTGCTTCGGCAGCCGATTTCAGTTCTGACTATAAATTTGATGAAATCACTGAGGAATTTCAGTTTACAGAAGACATTGATAAAAACTTCAAGTTGAATTTTACAATCCCGCTGCTTGAAAATAATTTTAAAAACAGTATTAAACTTGGAGTACGATACAAGGGTAAGGAGAAAATGCGTGATAACAGGCTGTTCGAATACACTCCGGTTGATAAAGATGCTTTTAATGAAGCTACCCTTAATAACCTGAAAAACTTTACAAAGGATAACTTCCTGGCGGGTGACTATGCAACCGGCAACCATGTGTCAAGAGAATACCTGGGAGGGCTTGATCTGACCAACTCTTCTCTGTTTGAGGAAGAAAGAAGTGCTGAAGGAGAAGCAGGAAATTTTAATGCAACAGAGGATATTATTGGTGGATATATTATGCTGAACCAGAACATTGGTCCTAAGCTGTTGATAATTGCCGGCGTACGTATCGAAAACACCTCGCAGAAATACCAGGGGAACCAGTATGATGCTGATGAGGATGAAAACATTCTTACCCCCATTGTTTCCGATTCCTACATAAATGTTCTTCCCGGCCTGCATCTTAAATATGATTTTAGCAAAACTGCAATATTAAGGGCTGCATGGACAAATACTCTTGCGAGGCCAAACTATTATTCACTGGTGCCTTACAGGGAAATAGCCAGGGAAGACCACGAAATAGCCATAGGGAACCCCGGATTAATCCCTACCACATCAATGAATTTTGACCTCTCGTTTGAGAAATATTTTAAAACAATAGGTATTGTGTCTGCAGGGGCTTTCTATAAGGATATAAATGATTTTATTGTGACAGAAACACGAGAGGACTATCTGTTCGAAGGAACAACCTGGGATACATACAGCCAGCCTGTCAATGGAGGCAATGCTGAAATATTTGGCATTGAACTGGCAGCCCAGCGACAGCTTGATTTTCTGCCCGGTTTCCTGAAAGGTTTTGGATTGTATGCCAATTATACTTATACAACAAGCTCTGTAAGCAATTTCCGTATCGAAGGACGCGAAAACGATGATATTCCGCTTCCCGGAACGGCTAACCATACAGTGAATGCATCCTTGTCATACGATAGCAAACGCTTCTCCTTCAGAACATCTGTCAGCTACTCTTCAGCCTATATTGATGAATTTGGTGAGGAGGCATTTTATGACAGATACTATGATAAGGCAATACATCTTGATATGAACGCCAACTTTTCGATTACCCCAAAATTCAGAGTGTATGCCGAAGCAAACAACCTGTTGAACCAGCCGTTGAGATACTACCAGGGCATAAGCTCACGGGTAATGCAGGCTGAATACTACAACGTGCGCTTCCAGTTTGGATTAAAAATTGATTTGTAATAGATCTGGCACAAATGAACCTGGGGAAAATAGGGTATCTGCTTATTCTGTCATGCTTTCTGTTATCAGCATGTAATGATAAAACCTCAAAGGTTGCCAAACATAATCAGGGCAATCAGTCAAAATCAATAGTTCCTGAAGTTGCGTTGATTAAAGAGTCATTCACAACCCTGCGCGATGAAAGCGACAATGTTGACAGTCCGGCTTTGTGGCATGGCAGGGAGGGACAGAACTGGCTGCTGGCAACAGCAAAGGAAGGCAACGCCATTATTGTATATGATGCAGCAAGCGGAGAAAAAATTGCCCGCTTTGGCACTATCGGAACCGGTCTGGGAGAACTTAGCCGGCCAAACGGTATTGCCGTGATAGATGATTATGCAGTGGTTATTGAAAGAGACAACCACAGGGTACAGATTTTCATTTTGCCCGAATTCAGGCCCCTGGGAGTTTTCGGCGAAACAGTTTTACGCTTACCCTACGGCATCACCATTGACCGGTTTGAAGGCAAATACCATCTTTATGTTACCG
>ENA-UPXM01000087-UPXM01000087.1-activated-sludge-metagenome-genome-assembly--contig:-NODE-87-length-115211-cov-17.141191_pt1 | contig 115211 bp, 111 predicted proteins | sample MGYA00238178_ERZ772708 | MGnify/ENA primary metagenome ERZ772708 (study PRJEB29002, sample SAMN05720212) | activated sludge metagenome | isolation source: anaerobic digester from wastewater...
CGCGGCATCTGCAACCTCCACAGCTAGGAAATTGCATTGACCGTATGAATCCACCCTAGTAGATGTCTGCAAGGTTCCTCACTCAACGCACGGGGCAAGGGGCGGGGCGACTAGCGAGGCGGGTCGCCGCGCCAGGCGAAGCTGTTGACGTACTTACCCATGTCCTGGGCGACCTGCAGGTTGGCCGGTGACGGCGGTCCGGGGCCGAAGTTCGGGGTGAACTCCCGAAACGGCCCCGCCGCCGCGGCGACCAGTGCGAGGTCGTTCTTGATCGCGACGATGATGATGATCCGAACCCGTTCCGTCTCACCCCCGCCGGACATCGGGCGGAAGTCGGCGACCTCGCCGTAGCCGAGTTGGTAACCGACGGTGGCATTGGGCAGCTCATAGGCCTTGCTGGCGCCGGGGAACGCGTCCTCCAGCAGTGCCTCGGCGATCGTCCTGGCGTCCCGGCCGGCGGCAGGCTGGCTGAGCAACCGAATCGTGCCGCCGTCGCCGCCGGTCCACTCCGCAGTCACCCCGTCTGCTCCGGTGGTGACCTGATAGGCCGCGCCCGGCGCCGGGTAGGACACCGAGAACGAACCGTCGGCGGCGGTGAAGCGTGGATTGGTGGCCACCGGCTGACCGGTCGGCGGCCGTCCGCAGTCCGGCGGGCAGACGTAACGGGTCGGAACGTCAGGCACTCTCTGATCCACGAGCGCCAGGGTCATCATCACCGCCACCAGAGTCAGCACCCACAGGCCCAGCGTCACCAGGTAGCGCGGCCCGCGGGTACGTTGCGCGCGGTAGCGGCCTGGCGCGACGGCGTAACCCTCGAACGACACGCCTTCAGGCGAATCCTGTTGCGCCGCAGACTTCATCGGTTCGCCGACCTGTTCAGCAGGATGCCCCTGATGAGGTTCAGGACGCTCGGACTGCCCAGCCCGGTCACCATGTCGTAGCCGGGATGCGGGACGGTGACGGCGTTGCCGCCGAGTTGGATGTCGCGGAAGCCGGGGGCGGCCGAGCCCTTGGCGACGGCGTACAGCACCGGGTTGAGATCACCGAGCGGGTCGGCGCCCTGATCCTTGAGCAGTTGGTTCATCAGCGCGGCCAGCCCGGCCCAGATCGGGGCGGACTGCGAGGTGCCGCCGCCGACCGCAACCTGTTGCCCGAGAACGAATTTCACGCCGGTGAACGGATCGGCGACCGCGGCCACATCGGGCACCAGCCGGCGGGCTTTGGACGCGCCGCCGCCGGAACCGGTGATCTGCCAGGACGGCCGGCCGTACAACGCCGAAGCGCCGCCGGCGCTGCCCTGGGTCAGCGGCACGTCATACCAACCCTGTTCGGCGAGGAAGCCGCCACTGGCGTCGGTGGACAGCGTGGTGCCGCCGACGGAGGTCATCTCCGGCAGCGACGCGACCGCATCCACCCCGTAGTCGTCCGGGGTCGGCGGGTCCGACCAGTCATGTCCCCCTTTGCATTCCAGGCCGGCGAGATCTCCGGTCGCGTCGAAGGCGGTCGTCCCGTGCTTGTGCGCGGCGGCCACCGCCGCGCGCACGGGTGCGAGATCGGCGGCTGTGAACAGCCGGTCACAACCCCAGCCGATGGACAGGCTCCAGATCGCGCCGGGGAACTCACGGTCCACCGACTCCATCAGCCGGCCGAGCTTCTCGAAGGTTCCACCGGACTCGACAGTCGAGCGGGCGTTGACCATCACCAGCCTGGCGTCAGGCGCGACGGCGTGAATCACCTGCAGGTCCATGGTGGATTCGCCGGTGATCTGGCTGGGCATGCCGCCGACCACCTCGGGGGTGAACTTCGGCACGTCGAACCACTCGGCGAAGGTGTCCATGTCCTGCTGCTTGAACCCGTCGAAGCTGAACACCACCACGGTCTGGCCCTTGCCCGTGTAGCCGGAGTCGGTCAGTTCGTTGGCGTCGTAGGCCTTCCACAGCTGGGTGGGCAGAAGTCCGCCGTCGGGGACGTCGCGCGGCGGCGTCGGCGGCAGGCCCTCCCGGTACGGGGTGCGGCTGAGGATGCGGCCGAACTCGGCGACCTCGGCGCGGGCGACGGACGGGATCGGAGGCTGCTGCGGCGAGGCGTAGAAGACGGTTCCCTGCCGGTCGCGATAGTCGTGCACGGCGATGCCGAGTGCGTCGGCGACAGCATCCGGCGAACCCTCGACGATCGCCCAGGCGTCGCTCTCGCGCCAGCGCACCGAAAGGCCGTGCAGGTCCGCCCACCGGGCCAGCCGCACGGGTTCACCGCTATCGCGCAACGCGGCGGTGAGTTGGATGCGCGGATCGCGGGCCGGACCGAGGTCGGTGGCCTCCGCCAACAGCCGGGCGTAGGGACCCTCGATGTCGCCGGCCGGCCGGTCAGCCCGGGGCCGGTCGGCGGTGGCCAGCGCCGCGACGGCGACCACTGCGGTCAACGACGCGGCCAGCGCGGCCCGGGAACATCTCACTTCTGCAGATCGTATTCACCCAGCACCGAGGATGGGTTCCCGCAGCAGGTTCAGATCGCGATGGTCAACTGACGGAAGATCAGCGGGGCGATCTTGTCGGCCATGTACGCGTGCCCGGCGTCGTTGGGATGCACGCCGTCCTGCCCGATGAGTTCGGGACGGCCGACGAACCATCCGTCGGTGATCGGGTCGACGAACACCGCGCCGATCTGGGCGGCCTGATCACGCAGGCTGTCCCGGATCTTGAGCACGGCAGCCGGCGGGCTGGCAGTCGGCCACGCCGGACCGATCACCAGGAACTTGGCGGCCGGCGCCGCGTAGCGCGCCAGGTGCAGCGTCTCGGAGGCGAAACCGTTGAACTTCTGCGGGTCCACCGGCTGATCGTTGCGGGAGCCGAAGAAGACCACGAGGGCGTCGTTGTGCCGGACCGCCTGCGCGGTCAGGTCCTCGAAGATGTTGCCGCTGTTGCCGCGCTGGCCGTAGCCGGCACCGCCCTCGGCTGCGACGTCGGCGTCGACCTGCACGCCCTGGCGGGCCAGCTGTTGCCAGGCCAGCTGCGGCCACGACCGCGGGCCGTTGCCGCCCTCGGTGGATCCGGCGGTGTAGGAGTCGCCGATGACCGCGATGCGGGCGGACTCCCCGGCATGCGCCGCCGGGGTGCCCGAAGCCAGGACGCCCCAAGCCAGGACGGCCACGGCGCCGGTACGTGCGATGATCTGCCTCAAGCTCACCCTCACCTTTATGGTTTGAATCGAGGGTAGACCGGGTCAGCGCAGATCAGGCGGAGGCGCGCGACGTGCCGCTATCCCCAGCGGCGCTGTCCCCGACGGCTTGGAGCCGGCCGCCCTTGACGTCGCGGACGTCGACCATGCTGCGCATCCAGCGTCGCGCCGGCTCCTCGACGAAACGGAACAGCACCGCCGACAACGCCAGCGCCGCGGCGATCAGTCCGACGGCCGCCAGCTTCGCGCCCCACATCGGCAGCGCGATCGTGTACTCCTGCACCGCCCAATCCCAGGCGGTGTGCACCGGCTCGTGAATCATGTAGAGGCTGAACGAGATCTGCCCGCCGTAGATGAACGGCCGGGTGGACAACAGCGCGGGCAGGCTGCCCGTCCCCATCGAGAGCGCCACCACCAGCGGCATGAACAACACCGCCAGGATGCCGCCGGAGTCGATCATGCCGGTGATCGGATGGGCGTCGAACCAGTACAGCCCGCCGACGATCGCGGCGAGAATCAGCAGCGAGACCAGCCCGGCCACCCGGCCGCCGCGCTCGGAGACCTGCAGGCGTCGCACGGCGGCACACGCCAGCGCACCGGCGGCGAACTGCGCCACGATCCGCGGCACCCAACTCCACGGCGTGTAGAGCATCCCGCTGGCCAGCAGCAACAGCGTCGGCGGCAGGGCCGCGACGAAGGCCAGCATCAGCAGCGTCCGGGCTCGGGAAACGTGCGCGATCCGGAAGATCAGCAGGATCAGCGCCGCGAACAGCAGGTAGGCCAACCATTCCGCGCTGATCGACCAGGCCGGGCCGTCCCAACTCGTCTCGTCGAAGAACGGTGCGAACCACAGTTGAACGAGGAAGAACTGGCGCAGGTAACTGATCGCGGTGAGCTTGTCGACGTCCGGGGATGGGGTGTTCCCGACGTGCAGGGTGAAGATGATCCACAGTGCGGCGATGTGCATGGTCACCAGATAGATCGGGAACACCCGGGACAGCCGCAGCCACAGGAAGTGCCAGGTGGCGCGCATCGAGAACGACGGGCCCATCCGTTCGAGGTAGTTCCACGTCAGGACGAATCCGCTGAGGATGAAGAACAGGTCGACGCCCTGGGCGCCGGCGTCGAACAACGGCGCGAAGTCGTCGTGCAGACGCGGCGAGGACGCCCACAGCAGCGGCCGGAAGTGGAAGAGCACCACCCACAGTGCGGCGACGATGCGAAGCCCGGTCAAGGCTTTGATCTCTCCGGTCCGCACGGCACCCATTGTCCAGGTTGTGAAACCATGCGTCGCAACGGACACGGCCGACAGCGAGGCAACCAGTGGCATCACAGGGTCTACGGGCAATCACCCGCGTCATGGGCATCTTGCTGGGCGTGACGTCCGTCGCGGCGGGGATGGTGCTGCCGGCAGGCCCGGCGCAGGCTGAAACACCGGGGCTCGACGTCGAGGGCCACCGCGGCGCACGCGGGTATCGGCCGGAGAACACGCTGCCCGCCTTCACCTTCGCCGACGAGCTCGGTGTGACGACCCTGGAGATGGACACCAAGGTGACCGCCGACGGTGTGCTGGTGGTCACCCACGACAGCATCCTCAACCCCGACCTGGTCCGGGATGCATCCGGTCGGTGGGTGGCTGCCGGCATTCCGTTCAACTCACTGACGCTCGACGAGGTGGAGCTCCTCGACGTGGGACGGCTGCGCCCGGGAAGTGCCTACGCGCAACGCTTCCCGCTGCAGGTGCCGATCGACGGCACCCGGATGCCGACACTCAAACAGGTGCTCGACACGTTCCGGGACCGGTCCGATCTGCGGTTCAACATCGAGACCAAGATCGAGCCCGACGCCCCCACCCTCTCCCCCGTCCCGGCCGAGTTCGCCCGGCTGCTGGTCGACGAGATACGGGCCGCCGGCCTCGAGAAGCGGGCGATGATCCAGAGTTTCGACTGGCGCACGCTGCTCGAAGTTCAGCGGATCGCACCCGAGATCACCACCGTCGCGTTGACCGAGGCCGACCCGGCTCTGCTCACCGACGGCGTGTGGACTGCCGGGCTGCGGTTGGGCGACTACGCCGGTTCGGTCCCGGCCATGGTGGCCGCGCTGGGTGCCGACGTATGGTCACCCGATTCGGAGGGCCTGACCGCCGAGGCGGTTCGTGACGCGCACGCCCGCGGCCTGACGGTCGTGCCGTGGACGGTCAATGAGCCCAGCGAGATCGACGCCATGATCGCCATGGGCGTCGACGGAATCATCTCCGACTACCCCGACCGCGTGCTGGCGGCTAGAGCACGTCGGTGATGTCGTTCTTCAGCGCCTCGGCCTGAGTTCCGAACACCGCCTGGACGCTGCTGCCGACCTCGATCACGCCGGCCGCGCCGAGTGCCTTGAGCCGGGCGTGGTCGACCTTGGAGGTGTCGGCGACGTCCATCCGCAGCCGGGTGATGCAGGCGTCGACGTTGACCAGGTTCTCCCGGCCGCCGAACGCCGCGATGAGCTGCTCGGCCTTGCTGTCGGTCTTGGGCGCGGCGGTCGCGACGCCACCTGCCGCCGGGATCGCGGTGGCCGCGTCGGAACCCTCGCTGAGGTTGGCCTTCTGCTCCTCCTCGAAGTCCGACTCGAGTTCACGGCCCGGCGTGCGCATGTTCCACCGGGTGATGACGAACCGGAACAGCACGTAGTAGAGCGCGAAGAACGCCACTCCCATGCCGATCAGAATCGGGACGTTCTTGGCCGCCGGGGCGTTGCCCCACAGCAACAGGTCGATCAGCCCGGCGGAGAACGAGTACCCGAGATGGATGTCGAGCAGGTAGGCGATCGCCAGCGACAGTCCGGTCAGCAGTGCGTGCACGATGTAGAGCGGGAACGCCACGAACATGAAGGAGAACTCCAGCGGTTCGGTCACGCCGGTGAGGAAGGCGGTCAGCGCCGCCGCCGAGAGGATGCCGAAGGCGACCTTCTTCTGCTTGGCGTTGGCCACGTGGATCATCGCCAGTGCCGCGGCGGGCAGTCCGAACATCAGGATCGGGTAGAAGCCGGCCGTGAGCCGACCCGAGGTGGGATCGCCGGCGGCGAACCGGCTCAGCTCGCCGGTGACCGTCGCTCCGCCGTTCGGGCCGGTGTAGCTGCCGTAGATGAAGTAGACGTATGAGTTCAGGATGTGGTGCAGCCCAACGGGAATCAGCATCCGGTTGGCGAAGCCGAAGACGAACGCACCCAGTGCGCCGGCACCGCCGATGAACCTGCCGAGGCCGGTCAGGCCGGCGTCGAAGATCGGGTAGAAGTAGCTCATCGCGAACGCGACGATCAGGCTGGCCATCGAGACCGCGATCGGCACGAAGCGGCGGCCGCCGAAGAATCCGAGATAGGGCGGCAACTGGATGGTGTGGTACCGGTCGAACAACACCGCGGTGATCAGACCGACCACGATGCCGCCCAGCACGCTGTAGTTGATCTGCGCCTGCTCGCCGGATTGGTCGAGCACACCCTTGAGCACGAACGGCGACATGGTCTTGAACACCGCCTGCATCACCAGGTAGCCCACCACCGCCGAGAGTGCGGTGGACCCGTCGGCCTTGCGGGCGAAGCCGATCGCCACACCGACGGCGAACAGCAGGGCGAGATTCTCGAACAGCGCGCCGCCGGCCGCACTCATCGCCTGGAAGAACGGGCCGATCACCGGGGCCTTGATCTTGCCCAGCAGATCGTCCTGACCCAGGCGCAACAGGATGCCGGCCGCCGGCAGCACGGCGATCGGCAGCATCAGGCTCTTGCCCAGGCGTTGCAGTTGGGCGAAGCCCGGGATGCTCAGCCCTGATTTCGATTGCGCGCCTGTGGCTTTGCTCATGGTGCGGAAGCTTAGACCACAATCCCTCCACGTCGAGGGCGGTTTTTGCCGCAACGACGCCCTCGGCTCTCTATCCTTTGGGCAGCCGAGGTAAGGAGACCCTCTTGAGCACCACAACCGTCCTGGCTCCCGTGCAGGGACGCGCCGTCGCCCTCGCCGATGTCCCCGATCCGGTCTTCTCCGGAGGCATGGTGGGCTACGGGGCGGCGATCGACCCGCCACGCGAGGTTGTCGATGCCGTGGCGCCGGTGAGCGGCAAGATCCTCAAGCTGCTACCGCACGCCTACGTGATCATGACCCCCGACAACGTCGGGGTCCTGGTGCATCTGGGATTGGACACCGTGCAGCTCAACGGCGCCGGTTTCACCGCGCTTGCCGCCCAGGGCGATACCGTCACGGCCGGCCAGCCGGTGATCATCTACGACGTTCCCGCCATCGTCGCCGCCGGAATGAGTCCCATCGTCCCGGTGGTGGTCATGGACGAGCGCGACCCGTCGAACGTCGCGGTGAGCGACGCGGTGGCTGCCGCCGCGGACATCACCACCGGCGCAACCCTTTTCACGGCGAGCAAGTAGCGGCGATGGAAGTCGTCATCCTGAAGGACTCGGCTGAGATCGGCTCGGTGGCGGCCGACTCGATCGAGTCGCTGCTGAAGAGCAAGCCCGATGCGGTGCTGGGTCTGGCCACCGGATCATCGCCGCTGGCGATCTACGACGAACTGGCCACGCGATGCGACGCCGGGCGGATCTCTTTCAAGAAGGCACGCGGGTTCACCCTCGACGAGTACGTCGGCCTGCCGCCCGACCATCCGGAGCGCTACCGCAACGTCATCGACTCGGTCTTCGTCTCACGGGTGGACTTCGCCCCGGGCGCGGTGCACGGTCCGAACGGTCTGGCCGACGACATCCCGGACGCCTGCGCGCAGTACGAGGCGGCGATCCGTGCGGTGGGCGGCATCGACCTGCAGATCCTCGGAATCGGCACCGACGGGCACATCGCCTTCAACGAACCGGGCTCCTCGCTGGCCTCACGCACCAGGATCAAAACGCTCACCCACCAGACCCGGATGGACAACGCGCGCTTCTTCGGTGACGACATCGACGCGGTCCCCACGCACTGCCTCACCCAGGGCCTGGGCACGATCATGGAAGCCCGGCATCTGGTGCTGGTCGCCACCGGACGTAACAAGGCCGAGGCCGTGCACCATCTGGTGGAGGGCGCGGTCAGCGCGATGTGGCCGGCCACGATCATGCAGCACCATCCGCACGCGACCGTGCTGATCGACGACGCCGCCGCACGCCGTCTGCAACTCGCCGACTACTACCGGGAGACCTACCAGACCAAGCCCGGATGGCAGGGCATCTGACGTGTTGCTGACCGCCGGCACGGTACTGACCGGCTCAGATCTGTTGCGGCCCGGCTGGATTGAGGTGACGGGATCGACGATCACCGACATCGGCGCGGGAGTCCCGGACCGTCCGGCCGATCACGACCTCGGTGATGCGACGGTGGTGCCCGGGTTCGTCGACACCCATGTGCACGGCGGCGGCGGCGCCAGTTTTTCCGGCGGCCCGACCGGGACGGCGACGGCGGTTGCCCTGCACCGGCGGCATGGCACCACCACATTGGTGGCCTCGCTGGTGACCGAGAGTCCGGCCGACCTGCTGCGCCAGGTCACCGAACTGGCCGGCGAGGTGCGGGCCGGGGTGATCGCAGGCATCCATCTGGAAGGCCCGTGGCTGGCCGCCGAACGCTGCGGCGCACACGATCCGGCGCTGCTGCGCGATCCCGAACCCGGGGAACTACGACGGGTGCTCGACGCCGGCGGCGGGACGATCCGGATGGTGACGCTGGCTCCGGAACGCAGCGGCGCACTGGATGCGATCGCCACCCTGGTTGATGCGAATGTGGTTGCGGCCGTTGGCCACACCGAGGCGACCTACGCCCAGACCCGGGCCGCGATCGAGGCCGGGGCGACGGTGGCGACGCATCTGTTCAACGCGATGCGACCGATCCACCACCGCGAGCCGGGTCCGGTCATCGCCCTGCTGGAGGATCCGCGGGTGACCGTCGAGTTGATCACCGACGGAGTGCACGTCGATGCTGCGCTCTACCGCCATGTGAGCCGCACTGCCGGTGCCGACCGCGTCGATCTGGTGACCGATGCGATGGCGGCGGCGGGAATGTCCGACGGTGCCTACCGGATCGGCCCGCTGGCCGTCGACGTCACCGACGGTGTAGCACACCTGGCCGGTACCCAGACCATCGCCGGCAGCACCGCGACGATGGACCGGCTGTTCCGGTTCGCCGTCGCCAACAGCGAACTGCCGCGCGACGAAGCGCTGCGTCAGGCGGTGCGGCAGTCGTCGGTCAATCCGGCCCGCGCACTGGGTCTCCCCGACCCGACGCTGACCCCCGGCGCCACCGCCGATCTGGTGGTTCTCGATGCGGACCTCGGTGTTGAGGCCGTCTTGTGCCGCGGCGAATGGGTCTCAGACACTTAACAATTGAGTGAAAGCTCGGCAACTCCACTGGCCTCCCGCAATAGAGGTGTGATCTCGTTGAGCAAATGAAACCCACATCCCGGAACTTCGCCCTGGCCGTCGGAGCGGCGGCCGCGTCGGCGATTGTTGCCATCGGAGTGCCGCTGGCGATCGCCGCCCCCACCGCTGCGCCCCCTTCCGACGGCCAGGGCTATATCAACTCCACCGCACGATGCACCGCGCCGGATTCCGCAGTGCTCTTCGGGACCACCGGCACCTCGCGTGTCGCGATCTGCAAGACCCCGGCCGGCGCCTTCGAGTACCGCGGCGTTCGTGTCAGTGACGGCGCCAAGCTGATCGTCACCGCGACGCAGTCGACCACCGACACATTCGTCGCCAAGAACGACGGTGTGACCTACATGGTCACACCGACTGCGCTCAGCGTGACCATCGGCGGCAACACCCTCCGCACCGAGTCCTGGGTCGACTTCCACGGCGCCCCCGCCCCGGCGGCCTCGGGCACCACGAGTTCCAAACCGAGCACGTCGTCATCGGCCACCACATCGGCGGCGACACCGACGACGTCGGGCACCGCCACGCCGAGCACGGCCGCGACCGCAGCCCCGTCCTCAACGCCTGGTCTGTCGACGCCGGGCCTGTCCACACCGGCTGCGACCACCGCGCCGAGTTCGGCTGTTCCGCTCCCGCCTCCGCTGCCCGCCGAGGCCGGGGGCAGCACCTCATCTGGTCGTTAGGCCTTGCTCGGACCGGCCCTGACGCTGTCGCTGACGGACACCCCTGAGCAATACTGACGTGGTGCATGAGCAATCCGGTACCAAGGTTTCCGTCGTCGGGGTCGGCAGCGTCGGGACGGCTATCGCCTACGCCTGCCTGATCCGTGGATCGGCCGGTGCGATCGCGCTCTTCGACACCAACGCCAAGAAGGTCCACGCCGAGGTCCTCGACCTCAACCACGGCAGCCAGTTCGTACCCAACTGCACGATCACCGGATCCGACGACATCGGCGTCACCGCCGGTTCGTCGATCGTGATCGTGACCGCCGGCGCCAAACAGCAGCCGGGCCAGACCCGGCTGGATCTGGCGGCCACGAATGTGGCCATGGCGCAACAACTCACGCCGCAACTGCTGGAGCACTCACCCGATGCGGTGATCATCTTCGTCACCAACCCGGTCGATCTGGTCACCTACGCCGCCGCCAAGTCCGTGGACCTGCCGCCGGGACGCATCTTCGGTTCCGGAACGGTGCTGGACTCCAGCCGCTTCCGGTATCTCATCGGCCGGCGCGCCGGGGTCGACGTGGGCAACGTGCACGGATTCATCGTCGGTGAGCACGGCGATTCCGAGATCCCTTTGTGGTCCAGCGTGTCGATCGGCGGGATGCCCGCCGACCAGTTCCGGGCAGGCGGGCAACAGGTGTTCGACGAGGCCACCCGGACGCAGATCGGCAAGGACGTGGTCAACGCCGCGTACCACATCATCGAAGGCAAGGGCGCGACGAACCTGGCGATCGGCTTGGCCACCGCCCGGATCATCGAGGCCGTGCTCGGCGATCAGAACCGGGTGCTGCCGATCTCATCGGTGCAGCGCGGCGCGTACGAAATCACCGACGTCGCACTGTCATTGCCGACGCTGGTGTCGGCCCGCGGCGCCGGGGAGGTGCTGGAGGTCCCACTGGCCGTGCACGAACTGCTCGGCCTGCAGGGCTCGGCGAAGACGCTGCGTGACGCCGCCACGTCCCTCAACGTCTGAGCGTCCCTCAACGTCTGAGCGTCCCTCAACGTCTGAGCGTCCCCCAACGTCTGAGCGTCCCCCAACGTCTGAGCGACTCAGAAGAAACTGGCGAACCGTATCGGCGGCGGAGTCCAGGTACGGTCCTGGGCGGCCTGATCCGGGACGTACATCCGCAGGTACGCGCTGAACCCGCCGAACGGTAGGGCCAACCAGTTGGAGTTCGGATCCGCCGGATCGGTCCGGGAGAAGATGATGTTGATCGACCCGTCCGGTTCGTAGACCAGTTCCGCGGGGCGACTGCTGCTCACGCTGTACCGACCCTCGGAGTTGGGCACCAGGTTTCCGTTGCGGTCGTAGACGGTGACCGACCAGAACGCCTCGGCGGGCGGCAACTGACCGGCGTCGAAATGCAGGGTGTAGGTCTTGCCCGGCAGGTACGCCATCAACGGCAGGTACCAGCGGCCCAGGATGCCGGCCTCGTACATCGCCTCGTCCTGGGTGTTGGCCACCAGGCCGACCTCGGCCACACCGGCCCGAAGGAGGTAGTTGGTCCCGTAGTTCCCGATGTCGGCACTCGGGATGGCCCAGCCACGGTTCTGCACGGCCGAGACGAACTGGATCACCTGGGTCAGCGGCGGCAGCAGGGCCGCGGTCACCTTGACCGCGATGTCGGCGGCCAGCGTGGCCAGCGGTCCGAGGTGGGCGTCGGAGACCTGAAGATTCGGTCCCACACCGATTTTCGCCAGCGTGGCCAGGATCGGGTCGTCCTCGGCGGGCGGCGGATTCAGGGTGATCGCGTCACTGATGCCGTTGAGGTAGGCGATACCCGAATTGTTCGCCGGCAGCACCGCGTTGTTGGGTCCGGTGGCCCCGGTGGGGGTCAGGGTGTACTGCCTGATGAGTTCGCGCGCGATGTTCTGGTCGGCGGCATCACCGGCCAGCGTGCGACCGAGGATCAGCATGCTGGAATAGGGGACCTCGACGACCGTCGCGCCCGGGACGTCGACCGTCGGGCCGCCGGTCCAGGTGATCGCGTACTGACCCGGGCCGGAACCCGTTGTGTTGGAACCGATGTAGCCCGAGACGTTGGTGTAGGGATCGGTCAGCTGCCAACTGTAGTAGCGGTCGCCCATGTCCGGGATAGACAGCACGACCGGGCCGCCTGAGAGGTCGAGTTCGGCAACCGAGTAGAAGGTGTCGACGTTGGGCCGCTTGCCGCCGCCGATGGCGATCCAGATCGGGTCCACATCGGGGTTGGCGAACGTGGTGAGGTTGTAGAGGGCGTTGAGATTGTCGCCCACCACCGAGCGGACCCGCTCGTACTCCATCAGGGGGTAGCCGTAGATGTAGGCCTGGGCGGCGTACAGCGCCGCACGGATCGGACCGACCGGAAGGTTGAAGCCGAGGCTCGCGGCCTGAGTCGACGCCTGGGCCACTGGTGCGGCGGGCGCGGCGACCGCTCCGGTGACGGTCTGTGCGGTAGCAGCCTGGGCAGAGGCGCCGCGTTGCACGGCGGCCTGAACGCCCCGCGCCGGACGGACCGCGGCCGCCGCGGCGGGAGCCTTCATGCCGCGCGCAGCGGCAGCCTTGGCGACACCGCGATTCGGATTGGCCCGCAACGTCTTTCGGGCAGCTGGCCCGGCATTGGCTGAGCGCCCTGAACTGACAGCAGGAGCATCAGCGGCGTCGTCGGGCGCTGCGGCGGCCACTCCGGCACCGCCGACCAGGGCCGCACCGACACCGGCAGCCAAGACGCCGGCCTGAAGCCAATGACGCTGCGATCCGCGTTCGGTCATCGCCATTTCCTAACTACGCGCTGAGGTTGATGCCGACGATGCCTGCGATCGCCTGGGCCCACGACAGCGCCACCACCAGGCTCGCCGTGGTCACCAGACCCACGTTGGCGGCGATCGGCAGTCCGATGGCGTTGACCAGACCACCGATCAGATCGCCGTTGATCATCTGGTTCACACCACCGAGGAACAGGCTCACGCTGTAGCCGGGAAGCGCAGTCAGCATCGCGTTGACGACGTCGGCGGTCGGCAGCAGTCCCGAATAGAAGCTGGCCGCACTGTAGGAGATCGCATTGGCGACGCCGGTGACGAGTCTCTGCAACGTGGGGATGATCTGGTCGGGGGTCGGCAGGGTGAGCGATGCCGGGTTCGGCAGTTGGATGCTGGACAGTTCCTGAACGATCGATCCGCTGGGGCCGAAGTCATTGATGAAGTCGGTGATTCCCTGGCCGATCCCGTTGAAGATCCGGGTGGCCACCTCGAGCGGATCGACTTGCGGGAACAGCCCGAACGGCACCAGGACGTTGGCATCGGGCTGGCCGCCGGACACATATCCGTGCGCCGCGTCGCCGTAGCCGAGGTCCACGATGGCTTTGAGGACCGGCTGGACCAGATCAGCGATCGGGTTGCCGATGATCGGAATCGCCCGCAGCGGCGCCAGCAGCGGCAGGTCCTCGGTCGGCATGAAGTAGTAGCTCTGGGCCGTCGAGGTCTGCGACACCGGGAGCGGGATTGCAGACGCGACCTGGAAGATCGTCGTGCAGTAGGTCCGGCAATTGGGACCCGGGGCGTACTTGGTGTGGACCAGGGCGAGTCCCAGACCCGCGTTGAGATCGGCCAGGAGGTTCAACGGGTACCGGGGGAAGTCGGCGAAGCCGTCGTATTCCAATGTGTAGTTGGTCGTGGGATAGGCGTCCGCGGGAGTCGCCTCGTAGAACGGAATGCCCAGGCTGGGAAGATCCAGTGCCGGCGCGTAGGCGGTGGTGGTGAATCGGGACAGGAAACCGCCGTTGGGGTTCAACTCGTTGCCGACGAGCACGAAGTCGACAGTGGACTTGATGTTGTCGGGGACGGTGTAGGTGACCGCGGTGGCTCCGGTCCCGACCGTGTATCCGGACTGTAGAAGTCCCGAGATGATGGCGCTCTGGGAGTACCCGAACACCGTGGTCTCAGTTCCATCCGGAAGAGCCTTCAACGTGTCGGACAGGATCTCTATCCCCTGGTTCACCGACGTGTTCAACGGAAGGCTCTTCACGCCGGTGATCGGGTACAGACCTTCCGGGGTGAAGATGACCTGGGGCAACGGCGCTGCGGTCGGATCGCCACCCGGACGCACGTAGTACTCCATCACCTTGTCCACATAGTTCTGAGACGGGATCGGAACACCGCTGGGCCCCATGATCTCGGGCTGGGTCAGCGCCGCGGCCGAGGACACTGCGGTGGTCGCCGGCGCTGCCGACTTGACTGCCGCGACTGAAAGAGCGCGCGGCGCCGCCGCGGCCCGCCGGGTTGCCTGCGCGGCGGCCGGCTTGCCGGCACGGGGGGCCTGGGCGCGAGCGGGTGCGGAATGGGAAGCCCGGCCCGTCGCCGGGCCGGCCGACACCGAACCGGTCGGCGAAGAAGAATCCGCCGAGGCCACCGCGGCACCGGTGTAGACAGCAGCCCCGATACCGAGGGCGATGGCCAGCCCCCCGACGCGTCCGACATAACGGCATGCACTCATAACGGGCCCTCCCGGCAACCTGAGACGAAACTGAAACGGACAGTAACCGACGCTGGGGCAGCCGGGACAGCGAAACTCAGTTCAGGTCCCCGATTTCCGCGAGCAGTTCGCGCAGACTGCAGTGAACGGGCGGGAATCCGGGTGGCGCTCCGGGGGGGTTCAGCCAGACCAGGCGATGGTCCGCGGCACCGGCGTCGGGGTCACCCGCTTCCGGCCTAAGGTTCACGTGACGCTGTGGAGTTAGAGGCCCCCCGGGCGCACGATGAAAGGAACGGCAGTGGTTGCGATTCCGGCCGAGTTGGAAGACCTGTTGACCCGCCCGCTGTACGGGCATCTGGCCACCAGCCGGCCTGACGGCACCGTCCAGGTGAACCCGATGTGGTTCGAATGGGACGGCGAGCGGATCCGGTTCACCCACACCGACCAGCGGCAGAAGTACCGCAATATCGCGCACAACCCCGCGGTGGCGATGTCGATCATCGACCCGGACAACCCGTACCGCTACCTGGAGGTCCGCGGCGTGGTCGAGGACATCGAGCGCGACCCGGAGGCGAAGTTCTACCTGCACCTCAACGACCGCTATGACGGCCCGCTGACCGGAACCCCCGCCGACGCCCCGCAACGGGTGATCTTCGTGGTGCGTCCGACGGCGATCAGCCTGCACTCGCCGTCGCACTCGAAATCCTCCTGATCCGGTCGCCTATCTCCGCGGAATAACGCTCAGCGTGAATTAATTGCCGATATCAAGAAATTGACAACCTCGAATATCGGCCGGCGTTATGAACGGCCGCTACCGCTGGGCGCATTTAATAGACCACTGGCGGCAATTTCGGTTGTCGACCAACTACTTCGCCATTAGCATCCCGATCGCACCCCACTTCGGGGAATCAGCGCCAGCGGGAAGGACCTCCCACGCCGATGACGGTCAGCAACGAGCCGCGAACCGCGGCCGGCATTCCGTTGCGAGCGGGGGCCGGCTGAGCGTCGCGCAAACGAACCCGGAGCCTGGGACTCAGGTTATTTTCAGTCTTTATTTACCTGAACTTCAGCTTCTGGCTAACATCTAGGAAGTCGAACGCAACCCGGTTGACGTTGCATTCACCGAGAACACACCCCCGAGATCAAACGGCCTCAGCGAAGGGAACCCACCGTGGCCAAGCACCGCACATCATCCGCCCGCAAGATCATGCCCCTGGTCTCCAGCAACGTTGCGGGAGCAGCACTGATCGGCACCGGGCTCTTCATGGCCGCCGGCCACGCGGCTCCGCAGCAGTTCAGCCCCACCTTCACGCTCGCCTCGGTGCAGTGTGACCTGACCGACGCCCTGTGCGCCGGCGACGTCCTGACCGCCGCCCCGACGGCCAGCGCCACCGCCGCCGCCGCCGCAGGTCCGGACGTGTTCGGTTTCTTCGTCGGCAACGGCACTGCGGACAGCCCCAACGCAGGGCTGCTGGTCGGTGACGGCTACAGCTTCACCGCTGACGATGTCGGTAGGACCACGAACTGCGTTGCGGGCTCGCCCTGCAACGGCGGCAACGCCGGCCTGATCTTCGGCAACGGCGGCAACGGGTACGACGGCGGCAGCGGCGGCGATGCGTTCCTGTTCGGCAAGGGCGGCAACGGCGGCAACGCGGTCGACTTCGGCCTCGCCGGTGAGAACAACGACGGCGGTAACGGCGGCCGGGGCGGGTTCCTCGGTGGTATCGACGCCGCAGGCAACCTGTTCTACGCGGGCGGCGGAAACGGCGGCAACGGCGTCAACGGCGGCAAGGGCGGCAACGGCGGTGACGCTGGATTCTTCGGCATCGCAATCGGCGGCAGCGGCGGCAAGGGCGGCAACGGCGGCAACGGAAACGCTGCCAAACCGAACGGCGGCAACGGCGGCAACGGCGGCCAGGAACCGCTGTTCCCACTCTTGTACCCCGGTGACGCATCCGGCGCGACACACGGCGGCGGAAACGGCGGCAACGGCTACGGCGGCGGTGCGGTCGGCGGCAACGGCGGCAACGGCGGCCACGGCGGCAGCGGCGGCATCTGGGGCGCGGAGCCCGGCGGCCTCGGCGGCAACGGCGGCAACGCCGGTGCCGGCACCGTGACTGCCGGCACCGCGGGCAACGGCGGCAACGGCGGCAACGGCAGTTTTGTGGCGGGCGGCGGCGGGAGGGCCGGCAACGGCGGTTCCGGCGGCGCGGGTCCGACCGGCACCAAGGGCGGCAACGGCGGTAACGGCGGGATCGGCGGCCTTCTCGGCAACAGGGCTGGTGCCGGCGGCGCCGGCGGTTCCGGCGGCGCCGGAACCGCGGGAGCCGGAGGCAACGGCGGCGCCGGCGGCGACGGTGGACTCGACCTCGGCAACCTCGGCGGTAACGGCGGCGCAGGCGGCGTTGGCGGCAGCGGGACGGGTGGAGCGGGCGGCATCGGCGGCACCGGCGGTAACGGCGGCTTCGGCCCGTTCTCCGGCGGTATGGGCGGCGCTGGCGGCACGGGAGGCCAGGGCGGCACCGGCTACGCCGGCGGTAACGGCGGTGGAGGCGGTACCGGTGGCGGGTCGATTCTGATCTCGCAGAACGGCGGCAACGGCGGCAACGGCGGCAGGGGCAACGGTGGCGGGAACCCCGGCGTTGACGGTCAGCCGGGCAAGAGCGGCACCGGCCCCAGCATCCGCGGCGGCGCGGGCGGCGCGGGCGGCAGTGGCGGCGCCGCGACATAGCAGCACAACGAAATGGGCCCCTCCGCCTGGCGGAGGGGCCCATTTCGTTGGCCGTGATTCAAATTCCGTCAGCCGCGATGGACCATCGTCACCGCGCACGCCTGGTTGGCTTTTCCGTAGTCGTCGTTCAACTGGTTGACCGCGTTGTTCATGGTGTCACGGCCGGCGTGCAGTCCGAGGATGACGATCAGCTTGGTGGCGTGCATCGACCAGGACCGCATCGGATCGGAGATCTCCGGGGGCAGCCCGGGAACGTTGGCCGCATCGAGTGCGGCTCCGGCCGCTGAGCGCAAGGCCGCCCGGCTGATCAGGGACGTGCGCTGTACCTCCGGATCAGCATAATTGACGTTATTGTCAGGACCTTCGCTGGCGTCCGCGAATTCCTCGTAGGTCGTCGCCCCCAGGTTAACGGCCTGGGCGAACTGGTCGCAGGCGTCCTTGACCGGGTCTCCGGTGCCCGCGAGCGGGGGAAATGCGTCGGACTGCTGGTCGGCCGGATCCGCCGGATCGGCGGGATCAGCCGGCCCGGGCACGGGACCGGGAAGCGGACCGGGCGTCACAGGAGCCGGAGCACCCGGACTGGGAGCCGGTGTCGGAGCCGGAGTCGGATCGGCCTGGGCCGGCCCCGCGACCGAGAGTGCCATGACCAGTGCGGCACTGCCGATCGTCGCTCCAACGCGATTCATTTGGGTGCTCTCCCGTTTAAGTGGTCCGTTCCGGCTGCGGCCGAGATTACCGCTCCATGGGGCCCGATCCGAAGTTTGCGACCGCCACCGATGCCACTCGCCGCAGGTTAGGCCCCGTTCGTCGCAAATAAAAAATAAACCGGCCACCCGCAGTTAACTTTCCATTTCGTAACGGGCAATCTGTGTAGTCAAATATCATCCGCGCGCAGGACTCATTAATATCTCGCTCGCGACACGATCACATCTCAAACCGAGAGGGCGTCAAACTCCGATGATGCACCGCCTTTCCACCCTGCTGGGTGTTTGCCTGCTGGCCGCAACCGCGACAGCGCCCCAGGTTCTGGCGGATCCGCCGGCCGACCCCAACGTGACCCCGGTCGCCGACGTCGCTCCCGCGCCGGCTCCCGCGCCGGGCGGCCCCGGCGTCGCTCCGATCGCGTCCGCCGCGCCGGGAACGCTGACGACGCCGGACGGTTGGACCCTCACGGTGTCCGGCAAGGACGAGTCCCTCGAACCGGTCTCCACCCTGACGGGTTCTGCGGTGTCGCGGGAGTACCTGGTCGACGGAACCTTCGTGGGTGCGATCACCGGTGGCGGCAAGACAAAGCTGACCGGCGGCACGCTTGAGGCCGGTTACCAGATCGGCTGCGGCATCGTCCAGGACACCGTCGAGTCGTACACCCAGGCCGGCATCACTCCCGGTATCGGCATCCCGTTCATCTCGGGCACGATCTTCCCGATCTTCCTCGGCCTGACCGCCTCCCAGCAGCTGAAGGTCAACCTGAAGCCGGGCACGGTGAACATCGTGTCGGTCGGCAAGAAGACCTTCAAGGGCAGCAAGTCGCGGGTGTCCATCACCGGCTTCCGGGTGAAGATCGACGGCTGCGCCGGCCAGTCCTTCATCCGCTCCTACGCGACCTTCACCGGTTCGACCGACAACACCGACGATGTCGTGACCTACTACGGCGTGACGAGGGCAGTGTGATCTCCCGCAAGCGCTTGAGCGTCCCATCCCACACCGCCGAGAGGGCCCCCAAGGACATGTTGAACCGGTTGGCCATCGCGGCCGCAACCTGCCTCGTGCTCGGCGCCGGAGTCACTCCGATCGCCGCAGCCGACCCGGCCCCCGCCCCGGCTCCGATTCCGGCGCCGGGCGCGGCGGAGGTCGTTCCGGCCGCCAACACCGCACCTGCGGCCGAACCCGCCGCAGCCCCCGCGGACAACGGCATCTGGGCTTCGAGCGACCCCGGTATCGCCAAGACACCTGACGGCCGCACCCTGACGGTGGCCGGCAAGAACGAGACGCTGCTGCCGATCGCACCCCTGACGACGGCGCTGTCCTCACGCGACTGGCTGGCCGGTGGCACGTTCACCGGCGCCACCACCGGCTCGACGGCCGGCGGCACGCTCGAGGTCGGCTACCAGATCGGCTGCGGGATCGAGTTGAACAACATGAAGCTCGCCGGCTCGATCTCAGGCACCTTCGGCAACAGCACGCTGGGAATCGCCGGCTTCAATGCCCCCGGCACCATCTCCCTGCCCATCATCGGCGGCGTCGAGGTGTACCCGAAGCCCGGCACAGTGACCAACGTGGTCGTCGACAAGAAGACGTTCAAGGCGACATCGGCGCGCGTCACCCTCAAGGACATCCACATCAAGGTCGACGGTTGCGTGGGCGCTTCGTCGATCCGGTCCTACGCGGTCCTGACGAGTTCGTCCACCGACGACGACGACATCGTCGCCTACTACGGCGTCTCCAAGCAGTTCTGATCCCGATGCGACACCGCCTGTCGGCCGCACTGGTCTGCGCCACCGCGGCCGTGTGGTCTGGTTCCGGAGTTCCGGCGGCCCATGCGGACCCGCCGCCGCCGGACCCGGCGCTGATCGGTCCGGCAGCCGGCGGTGAGGCGCCGCCACCCGCGCCGGTGGACACCTTCGCGGCGGCGTCCGAGCAGACCAAGTCCAATCCCACCGGGTTCCTGTCGGGGCTGATGGGACCCGGCGGGCTTGCCGCAAATGCGGGGATCGGTCTGACCGCCGCCTCCCCGGTCGATCCGCTGGCCGCCGGGTGGAACCTCCTGCTGCCGAACAACTACCGCATGCCGGCGGGTGACAACCCCTACGTCCTGGAGTCCGGAGTGGCGCCGGGGCCGTTCGCCCGCGTCGACGCCTTCAAGGGCCAACACGCCATCGCGCACGGCGGGATGGGCCGGATGCCCGGCAGCGAGCTCGGTGCCCCCCTGCCGGGGACCGCTCCCCTGCCGGGGACCAATGTTCCGGCGGGCCTGGAGCAGTATTACGTGCCGCCCGGTGCGCCGGGTGACGCTCCGCCGGCGGTTCCGATCTTCGATCCGGCCGCGCCTGCGGGCTGAGCGGTAGCGCCGGTCAGCGGAGAGGATTCACCCGACTCCGTGAAAGGGTGACCGGATGGACATCACCGCCAGACGGGGACCACTGCAGTGGACCGTCATCGCGCCCGTGCTCGCCCTTGTCGTGCTCGGCGCAACCTGGTCCCATCACCAGCACCCGGTGACCCTGGCGGTGATCGCCGCCTTCCTGATCGGCGCGGTGCTCGCGTCCGTGCATCACGCGGAGGTGGTGGCGCACCGCGTCGGCGAGCCGGCCGGCTCGCTGGTGCTGGCCGTCGCGGTGACGGTCATCGAAGTCGGGCTGATCGTGATGCTGATGGCCGGCGGCGGTCCTGGTGCGGCGACCTACGCGCGCAACACCGTGTTCGCGGCGGTGATGATCACGCTCAACGGCATCGTCGGGGTGAGCCTGCTGGCCGCCGCCGGACGCGGCCGAGTGGCGACGTTCAACGCCGCGGGCTCCGGCTCGGCGCTGGCCACCGTGGTGACCCTCGCCGGAGTCACGATGGTGCTGCCCGGGTTCACCGTGAGCGCGGCCGGATTGCAGTACTCCACTTCGCAATTGGCGTTCGCCGGGGTGGCGGCGCTGGCGCTGTATGCGGCCTTCGTGGTCACCCAGACCGTGCGGCACCGCGACTTCTTCGTGCCGGAGTACGTCCCCGACATCGACGGCGACGGCCATGCCGACCCACCCTCGAAGCGGGAAGCCGCAATCAGTCTCGGGCTGCTGATGGCCGCACTGGTCTCGGTCGTCGGCTTGGCCAAACTCCTCTCGCCCGCCATCGAGGCCACCGTCACCGGATTGGGACTGCCGTACGCGGTGGTCGGTGTGGTGATCGCGCTCGTGGTGCTGGCGCCCGAGACCCTGGCCGCCCTCACCAACGCCAGGCGCGACCAGGTGCAGATCAGTCTCAACCTCGCCTACGGCTCGGCGATGGCCTCGATCGGGCTGACCATCCCGGTGATCGCGCTGGCGATGATCTGGTTGCCGGGGCCGCTCACGCTGGGCCTGGAGCCCATGCAGATCGTCCTGCTGACACTGTCGGTCATCGTCTCGATCCTGACCCTGGCCGAGGGCCGCGCCATCGCACTGCAGGGCCTGGTGCACCTGGTGCTGCTGGCGACCTTCCTGTTCCTGTCCGCTCAGCCCTGACCCGGTCTATGCCGTGACGATGGCGGGCAGAGTCCCAACCGGCGCATTGGATGCCAGGCCGGAGAAGTAGGCGCCCGACCACATCCACAGGCCGGCCTGCAGTCGCAGCGCGGCGGCGGCGATGTCGCCGTTGCCCTCGGCCGCCCCGATCATGCTGGAGAGCACCGCGGCCTTGCTGACCATCAGGTAGTCCGAGCTCAGTTCGACCAGCGCCGCGTAGGAGGTCGGCGAGAACGCACCGGCTCTGGCGATGTTCTCCCAGACGAATCGCCCTGCACCGGTGGCGGTTTCAAGCAGTTTGGCCCAGGCGGTCATCTCCAGCCAGGGCAGGTTCGGCGGGTCCGCGAGGTTGGTCAGCGCGGTGTCGTAGCTGGTGGCGATCTGCAACGGGAAGGCACTGGAAGAGCAGTCCAGGAACCCGCGGCAGGTCAGGGTGTCTGCCATGGAGGGCACACCCGCGGGCGGATTCTGCAGGATGACGTCGAGGTACCCGCGGTTGTAGCCGTACAGGGCCAGCAGCACCGGAACCGAGGCGTGCGCCACCGTCGTCGTGATCCACGGATTCCCGGCGCCGGCCGCACCGGTCAGTCCGGCGGCGAGTGCGTCGAAGAGGTGTATGCCGATCGAGGAGACGGTGAGGTCGACGGTCGCGGTGTCGGCGTTGGGATCAGGGGCGGTCCCGTTGTCCCGCAGGTTGTCCCGTAGCCAGATGCCGCCGAAGTAGCCCGACACCGCGAGGTTGCCGAGTTGGGTACGCACCTGCCCGGACGTGATGTCCGGGTTCGCGAGAGTCTGCAGACTCGAGACCGCGAGGTCGCCGAAGAAGAACCGGGCGCTGTCGGCCGGGTCTCCGCCGGCCGCGACATAGTCGGCGGCCACCCCGGCGATGGCGTCGGTGGAGATGGTGAAGGACGCACCACTGGCGACCGGCAACTGCGGAAGGCGCACCGAGACGCCCGGCGCAGCCGTCGAGACGCGGGCGGTCGGCCTGGCTCGCTTGGTCTGCTTGGTGGGCGAAACATGTTGGCGCGCCGGTGATCGGGTGGCGTGGGTTGCTGATCGGGAATCTGATGCGGAAGCGTCCGGCGCCGCGGCAGCCTCGCCGCAGCCCCACACGATCGCCGCTCCCACACCGAGTGCGGCCGTAACTCCCGCCAGGATTCCCCCGCGCCGGATCATCTCGGTAGGTCCCACTGTCCGAAGTCGGCGGCGAACACATCGTCGACGTCCACGCTGACGCCGTCGATCAGCGCCCCGGGATCCGATGCCGTGACGACCTCACGCTGGAAGAGTGCCGCCGCCGGGTTGAGCTTGCCGCCCGACCATGCCTTGGTCTGCCACGCCCACCGGTATCCCGGCGTGGTGGAGTGCCCGACCACGCCGTCGGCGATGGCCCAGCCCAATTCGTTCACGCCGCCGTAGATTCCGGTGCGCTCAACCCCCATCACCGAGTTGAGGCCACGGAACCATTGCAGCGCAACGTTCTTCCAGCGGCTGTAGTCCAGAGGTTCGTCGACGCTGAAGTAAATCGGTGCGGTTGCCGGACCGCCGGCCGCGCCGTGCAATCGAAGCGCGGTCTGGGCGTCGGCGACTCCGCCGTCGAATCCGCGGGTGAAGTCCGACGGGCTGTTGACCCAGCCGGGCTTCCCGTACTGGTAGATGCTGACCACATGCAGGCCGTTGGCCCGCATCCCGTCGGTGAATTCCCGCGTGACGGGTTTGAAGTCGAAGGTGGCACCGGGGCGCAGCTCGGAGACGTAGACCAGCGCACCGTCATACCCGGCGGCCTTGATCTGTTCCGGCGAGACCTGTCGGGTGGCGAAGTCGATCAGCCGCATTCCCGGCGCCGCCGCCGCAATCGGCGCAACTGCCGTCAGACCCAGCGCGGCTCCGCCCGTCACCGCGGCGTATTTGAGCGCGTCGCGTCGGGAAAGGTTGGCGGACATGGGTTTTACTCGCTGAACTTGCCGCTGCGGATGCGGTCGGCTTCCATCAGGTGCAGTTCGTGGGCACCGGGAACCACGATCTCAGGGTCCGGCACGAAGTCGATATCGGTGGCCCGGCCGGTGTAAGGCACCGCATCGAGGATCACCTTCATCGCGTTGAGCCGGGCCTTGTGCTTGTTCTCCGAACGGATGATGGTCCAGGGCGCATCCGGAGTGCTGGTGCGGCGCAGCATCTGGTACTTGGCCGCGGTGAAGTCGTCCCAGTGTTCCTGGGCCTGGACGTCGATCTCACTGAGCTTCCACTGCCGCAGGGGATCATCGCGACGCCGGTCGAAGCGGCGGGCCTGCTCATCCTTGGTGACGCTGAAGTACAACTTCACCAGGATGGTGCCCTGCCGGACCAAGTCCTTCTCGAAGCCCACAACACCCTTGAGGAAGTTGCGGTACTCCTCATCGGTGCAGAAGCCGAATACCGGCTCCACCATGGCGCGGTTGTACCAGGACCGGTCGAACAGCACCATCTCGCCGCCGGTGGGGAACTGCGCGACGTAGCGCTGGAAGTACCACTGGCTGCGCTGCTCCTCGGTGGGCCGGCCCAGCGCGACGACGCGGTAGTGCTTCTCGTTCATGTAGCGGGTCACCCGACGGATGGTGCCGCCCTTGCCCGCCGCGTCGCGGCCCTCGAACAGCACGATCATCCGGCGGTTCTCGGCTTCGAGATAGCGCTGCAGTTTCAGGAGCTCAACCTGGTAGGGCTTGAGCTCTTCTTCTTCGAGGACACGACGGGGAACGGCCATTCCTCAATTGTTGCCCAGGGGTCAATAGCGGCCGCGGTCAGGTTGGGCTACCTAGCCGATCAGCGGCGAGTAATGCCGGCCGCTGTCCCGTTCTGAGACCGGTGGCAGGTTTCTGGCCGGGGTGTGCGCCAGTGGGCTGTCGGCGGCGATGCGGCCGTCGGCCCGGTCCCATCCGGCCCGTGCGCGAGGGTGCATCCGGCGCCGTCTCGGCACCACCTTGAACACCACGTTCACCGCGCGGCCGAACAACCGGTGCAGCCGGGCGTCACGCGGCGACCAGGAATAGCCCATGAGCTCCCGGACCGGTTGGTCGTAGAGGCCGACGGTCACCCACACCACCAGTGGCTCGAGGAGCTTGAGTTGGGCGGCCCACAACCGGTCCGGAATCCACTGCAGCGAAGGATGCTTGGGCATGGTGGACAGGTCCAGAACCGCGCGTGCGGCCCAGGTGTTCTCCAACTCCTCGCGGCACATGCGATCCCAGTAGAGCTGGAAGTCCTCCCAGGACTGCGGGACCGGACGCATGCTCATGCCGTACATCCGGTACCACTGCACATGCTCGTCGAACAGCTGGCGCTTCTCGTCCTCGGTGATGCCGCCCCCGAAGTACTCGGCGGTGAGGATGGTGCCCATGAAGAAGGTGGCGTGCGCCCAGTAGAAGACGTCCGGGTTCAGCGCGCTGTAGCGCCGGCCCTGCTCGTCGACGCCGTTGATCCCGACGTGGTAGTCGCGCACTTCGGCACCGGTCTGCGGCGCGCGATCGCCGTCGAAGACCACCCCGCCGATCGGGTACAGCGACCGGAACAGCCGGGGCAGCCGCTCGGTGAAGAAGATCGAATGGTCCTTGACCGCCGCGCCCAGTTGCGGATGCATGTTCTGCATGGACCCGGCCCACGGGCCCTGAAGCACCCCGCGCCAGTCGCCGAAGAGCTTCCAGGTCAGCGAGTCCGGACCCAGGGGAACGGCTTCATACCCGCTGCTCACCGGGCAGCCGGACTCCGACTCCTGCGTCACGCCTCGAGTGTAGGTGCGCGGGAGTCTGGGCTCAGGACTCCTTGACGCGTGAGTACCAGATCCGGTCGGCGACCGAGACGATGTCATCGGAGATGGCCGAGATCCGCCGGTAGAACTCGCGGCGGGCGGTGACGACCCGGACGTCGGTGAACTGAAGCAGGTCCCCGGCCGCCTGCCGGTAGATCCGCTCAAGGCTGCGCTGGGACTTCACCGCGGCGTCGGCGGCCTCGGTGGCCGACACGGCCGACTTGCCGCTGCCGTCCAGAAACGCGAACGCGGTGCGCAGGTGTCCGACTCCCTCGGCGAGCAGGACTGCCATCTCGGCGGTGGCCTGATCCGGCGGCACCTCCATCGCCTCGGCCTCGCGCACGGTGTTCTTGGCGCCGTTGATCACCTTGTCGAGATCGCGGGACAACTGGAACAAGTCCTCCGGTTCGAGCGGCGTGGTGAAGGCCTCGCTGACGGCGTCGACGAGGCGGCGGCGCACCTCGTCGCAGTCGTGTTCGGCGTCACGCACCTCGTCGGCCTTGGCGGTGTCGCCGGCAGCCCAGGCCGCGAACGCGTCCATCCCCTTGGTGGTGATCTCGGCCTGCGACTGCAGCATGCCGATGACGTCGGGAGTGTCCGGAAGGAACCAGCGGGTGCCCTTACCACTCATGTCAGTGCTCTCCATCCGAGAAGGACGACGACCGCCAACGCGGCGGCCGCCGGAATCGTGGTCAGCCAGGCGATGCCCATCTCCCGGACGATCTGCCAGCGGACGTGCTGCCAGCGCCGGCGACCCGCGCCGACGCCGACCACCGATGAGGCCACCACCTGGGTGGTGCTCACCGGCGCCCCGATCAGGGAGGCGCCGAGGATCACCGCGGTGGACGAGGTCTGGCTGGTGAAGGAATCGATGGGGGTGAGGCTGAAGATGCGCCGGCCGATGGTCCTGACGATGCGCCAACCGCCCAGGGCGGTGCCCATCGTGAGCGCGATGCCGGTGGCGATCTTGGCCCACAACGGCACCGACATGGTTTCGGTCTGGCCGGCGGCCAGCAGCAGCACCGCGATGACGCCCATGGACTTCTGGGCGTCGTTGCCGCCGTGACTGAAGGACAGGCCCGCGGCCGCGACCCAGCCGCCGCCGCGCACCGGACCATTCCAGCGCGTGGTCCACCGGCGCGAGATCAGCCGGAGGAAACGCAGCAGCACGAAGGCGAACGCGAATCCCAGTGGCGGCGAGATGAACAGCGCGATGAGAACACCGAAGACCCCGGTGGGATGCCACCCCTCCAGACCGCCCCACTGCACCGACTTCAGCCCGCCGTAGCCGGACAGCATGCCGTCGGCCACCGCCGCTCCGACCAGACCGCCGACCAGACTGTGGCCCGACGACGAGGGAAGTCCCAGCCACCAGGTGAGCAGATTCCACGCCGTCGCGCCGGCCAGGCCCGCACCGACGACGGCGACCATCTGTCCCTGCGGGACGGTGACGATCTTGCCGATGGTGTCGGCCACCGCCGTGCCGAGGAAGACCGCGCCGGCCATGTTGAACACCGCCGACAGCAGCACGGCCTGACCGGGGGTCGCGCCCTTCGTCGCCACCAGGGTGGCGATCGCGTTGGAGGCGTCGTGGAAGCCGTTGGTGAGGGCGAAGGCGAGCGCGAAGCCGATGGCGATGATCAGCCCGACTTCCATTGACTCTTCCCTTCGGTGAACGCCCGGGAAACATAGCAGGAACGGGAGGTGAACCGCGGGGTGAACACTGCCATCGAAGCTGAGTTAACGTCGGCGGATGAAGAAGTTCGCCGTTCCCGATCCGTCCGCCATCGGACGGCCCGTGGGGCCGGGCGCCTCCGACGCCGTGGACATCTCGAGGATGACGGGAACACCCCTGGACCTCGCCGAGGACCTGGCCGCGCTGATCGGCCGGGACCAGGTGCTGACCCGGATCAGCGACCTGATCCGCTACGCATCCGATGCCAGCCCGTACCGGTACCTGCCGCAGGTGGTCGTGCTGCCGCGCACCATCGAGGACGTCGCGGCACTGCTGACCTATTGCGCGGGCACCGGGCGCAACGCCACCTTCCGGGCCGGCGGCACCAGTCTCAACGGCCAGTCCCAATCCGACGACGTCCTCATCGACGTGCGCCGGCATTGGGGTGGTCTGGTCGTCGAGGACGGCGGGGAAAGCCTGCGCGCGCGGTGCGGCGTCATCCTCGGCCACGCCCAGACGGTGTTGCGCCGGCAGGGCCGCCGGCTCGGCCCCGACCCGGCGTCATCGGACGTCGCGACCATCGGCGGGGTGATCGCCAACAACGCCGCGGGTATGCGGTGCACGATCGAACGCAACTCGTACCACACGGTGTCGGCGATGACGTTCGTGTTGCCCTCCGGCACCGTGATCGACACCGCCGCACCGGATGCCGAGGCGGCCTTCGCCGCCGCCGAACCGGACCTGGCCGCCGGATTGCTGGCGCTGCGCGCGGAACTGCTGGCCGACGAACCGCTCGCCGCCCGGGTACGGCGCAAGTTCAGCATCCGCAACACCACGGGCTATTCGCTCTCGGCGCTGCTCGACGCGGACACCCCGCTGGAGATCTTCCGGCGGTTGATCGTCGGGTCCGAAGGCACCCTCGCATTCCTCGCGGAAGCGGTATTCGACACCCTGCCGGCGCCGGCCACCACCACCATCACCTGGCTGGTGCTGCCGTCGATCACCGAAGCCACCGCGCTGGTCCCGGATCTGGTGGCGCTGGGCGCCGAAGCCGTCGAATTGATGGTCGCCCCGGCACTGATCGCCGCGGGCTACTCGGTAGCCGGCACCCCGGAGTATTGGAAGACACTCGAGCCCACCTCGGCGGCGCTGCTGGTCGAATTCGGCGCTGCCACAACCGAAGAACTCGGCAAGGCCGAGGAGCAGGTCGCCGCGGCGGTAGCGGGAGCGAACCTGTTGCGTCCGATCGAGTTCGCCCGCGACGAGGAGTTCATCGAACTCAGCTGGCGGGTCCGGGAAGGCCTGCTGGGCATCGTCGGTCTGCTGCGCCCCGAGGGCGCCGCGGTGGTCAACGAGGACGTCTGCTTCCCGCCGGACCGGATCGCCGAGGGCGCCACCGATCTGATGGCGCTGCTGGCCGAACACGGCTTCCTGCCCGGCGTCGCCGGTCACGCCGCGTACGGCAACCTGCACTTCAGCCTCACGCCGAAGCTGTCCGACCCGGCAGACCGGGATCGCTACGGCGCCTTCATGTCCGACCTCGTCGAGCTGGTGATCGACAAGTACGACGGCTCACTGAAAGCCGAGCACGGCACCGGAATCAACATGGCGCCGTTCGTCGTCCACGAGTGGGGCGAGAAGGCCACCGCGATGATGTGGCGGATCAAGGAACTGGCCGATCCGCACGGTGTGCTCGGACCCAACGTGGTGCTGACCCGTGATGCCGACGTTCATCTGCGCGAGTTCAAATCCATACCGGCCATCGAGGAGGTGGCCACCCGTTGCATCGAGTGCGGATTCTGCGAAGCCGTCTGCCCGAGCCGCAACATCACCACCACGCCCCGCCAGCGGATCGTGCTGCGCCGGGAGATGGCCCGCCAACCCGAGGGGTCACCGCTGCTGGCCCGACTGCAGGCCGAGTACGCCTACGACGGTACCGAGACCTGCGCCGTGGACGGCATGTGTGAGATCCCGTGCCCGATGCACATCAACACCGGCGCGCTGACGAAGGGCTTCCGGCGCGCGGAGTCGACGCCGCGACGGGAGAAGGTCGCCCTGGCGGTCGCGCGGCGGTGGGCGATGGTGGAGAAGGTGGCCCGCGCCGCGATGGGTGTCGCCGACGCAGTCCAACGCACGCTCGGGGTGAAGGCGCTGACCGGGCTGACCGGTGCGATCCGTTCCGCGGTCAGCACCGATCTCGTTCCGGCGGTCGCCGGACCGATGCCCCATCCCGCACCGCCGGCGCTCCCGGTCACCAGGCGGGCCGGCGCGGAAGCGGTGTATTTCCCGGCGTGCATCAACCGCATCTTCGGGCGCGACCCGGACCGGCCGCGCTACCCGTCGCTGCCGCAGGCCCTGGTCGATGTGTCGGCACGGGCCGGACGGCCGCTGTGGATCCCCGGCGACGTGGCGGGCAAGTGCTGTTCCACTCCGTGGAGCAGCAAGGGGTACACCGAGGGCCACGAGTGGATGGCTGCGGCGATGTGCGATGCGTTGTGGCAGTGGAGCGGTCACGGCGAAATTCCGGTGGTGATCGACGCGGCCTCGTGCACCAACGGTCTGCTCGACGACGTCAAGAACCATCTCGACGACGAACGCCGCGCCCGGTTGGAGCAGATCACCCTGCTCGACTCGATCGCCTGGTGCGAGCAGTTGCTGCCGAATCTGACCGTGCGGCAGAAGGTTTCGCGAGTCGCCCTGCATCCGACCTGTTCGACGACCCACCTGGGACTGAACCGGGCCTTCCAGCGACTGGCGTCCACGCTCGCCGAGGACGTCCTGATCCCGGTCGGCACGACGTGCTGCGGCACGGCCGGTGACCGCGGCCTGCTGCACCCGGAACTGGTGGTCTCGGCCACCCGCGAGGAGAAGGCGGCACTCGACCAAATTCCTGCCATCGCCTACCTGTCGGCGAACCGCACCTGCGAGATGGGCATGAGGCAGGCCACCGGCCGGCCGTACGAGTCGTTCGTGTTCCTGCTCGAGGAACTGACCCGACTCACGTGATGGGGGCCATCACATGATCGGGGGAATGATCGCCTCGATCAGGTGCGGCCCGGGCTCGGCGTAGGCCTGACGCAGCGCGTCGGCGAGGCCGTCGGCGGTGCTCACCCGTTGCGCGGGCATCCCCATTCCCTGTGCCAGCGACACGAAATCCATGGTGGGATCCGACAAGTCGAGCATGGCCGCGGACTTCTCCCCCGCCGCACCTGCACCGGTGCGCATGAGTTCCATCCGCAGGATGGCATAGGCCGCATTGTTGAAGATCACCGTGGTGACGTTGAGGTTCTCGCGCACCTGCGTCCACAGCGACTGGATGGTGTACATGGCACTGCCATCGGCCTGCAGGGACAGCACCGGACGGTCGGGCGCGGCCAACGCCGCCCCCGTCGCCACCGGTAGTCCCTGACCGATGGCCCCGCCGGTCAGCGTCAGCAGGGTGTGTCGCGGTGCGGTCGCCAGAACGGCGGGCAGTCCGATCCCGGAGGTGTTGGCCTCATCGGAGATGATCGCGCCTTCCGGCAGGGTGGCCGCGACCGCCATCGCCATGTTGTTGACGTCGAGCGTCGCCGCCGGAACCTCGATATCGGTCCGCGGTGCGGCCAGGACCGGTTCGACGCCGGGGGCCACCCGCTCGGCCAGCCGCACGAGAGCGTCGGCGACGTCCTGATCCGGATCCGCAAGGCGCGCAACGGCACAACCAGCCGGGACCAGATCGCTCGCCTTGCCCGGGTAGCCGAAGAACGACACCGGCGCGGCGGCCCCGACGAGCACCAGTGTCTCGACGCTGTTGAGTTGGTGCTGGGCGGCCTCGGCGATGTATCCGAGACGTTCGATGGCAGGCAGTCCGGCGCCCTCCTCCAACCGGGCCGGGAAGGTTTCGACGAGCAGTCGCGCCCCGGTGCCCGCCGCGATCCGGCCCGCGGCCCGCAGGCCGGCCTCACTCAGGGCGGTTCCGCCGAGGAGTAGCAGTGTCTTGTCACCGGCGGCGGTCGCTACCGCGGCCGCCTCGATCGCGGCGTCGGCGACCGGCGGCGCGACGGGGGCCGGCCGCGGGTGTGCGAGCACGCCACCCTCGTCCCACGAAACGTCCGCGGGCAGAACCAGAGTCGCCACCTGACCGCGGTTGGCCGCCTCCAAGGCACGCATCGCGTCGTCGGCGACATCGCGTGAGGTTCCGCTGGTGTGCACCCATCCCGACACCGTGCGTGCCACCGCTTCGATATCGGACTGCAGTGGGGCGTCGTAGCGGACGTGGCCGGTGGCGTGCGCGCCGACGATGCACACCATCGGGGTGCGGGCGCGACGCGCGTTGTGCAGATTGGCCAGGCCGTTGCCCAGTCCCGGCCCCAGATGCAACAGCACCGCGGCGGGCTTGCCGGCGATTCGGGCGTACCCGTCGGCCGCACCGGTGGCCACACCCTCGAACAGGCCCAGCACGCCGCGCATCTGGGGCACGTCATCGAGAGCGTGCACGAAGTGCATCTCCGAGGTGCCCGGGTTCATGAAGCAAATGTCCACCCCGGCCGAGACCAGGCTGCGGATCAGGGACTGAGAACCGTTCAACATTCCTCCGCGGCGGGATCGGACAGGATTAGATGCTCTGATGGTCAAGAGCGTACGCAGGGCCGCCGCCGGCGCGGTGGCCGTTATGACGGTTTCGGCACTGTTCACCGGGTGCGGATCGAAGAACACCGCCTCGCAGAACCCGGACAGCCCGTATCCGGACTTCACCGCGACCTTCCTGCAGGGTCCGCCCAACCAGGACTACATGGAGGCCAAGCCGCTGTCCAAGGACGGCCACCGGTTCTGGATGCTGCCGGCGACCCCGCAGACCACCCAGTGGGGCGTCTACGACAACAACATCGCACCGGTGCTGCACATCGACTCCGGCGACACCGTCGCGATCCAGACCGTTCCGGCCGGCGGCGGTCAGGTGGCCCCCGGCATCAACGAGGGTCAGATCGAGAAGATCAACGGCGCCGTCAAGAACCGCGGGCCGCACACCATGACCGGACCCATCTACGTCAACGGCGCCGAACCCGGCGACGTCCTGGCGATCCACATCAACAAGATCCAGTTGCCGATGTACGCCACCAACAACACCGCCAAGGGCAAGGGCCTGTTTCCCGACGAGTTTCCGGAGCAGGTGACCAGTTACTACCTCGACACCGACACCATGACGATGCGCTTCTCCCCCAATGTCCTGGTGCCGCTCGAGCCGTTTCCGGGCGTGCTGGCCGTAGGCCGATCCGACACCACCGGCGCGTGGTGCACCGACGGCAAGTGCAGCACCGAACAGCCCGGCCCGTGGGGCGGCAACATGGATCTGCCCGAGATGCAGGTGGGGTCGACCACCTACCTACCGGTGCAGGTGAAGGGCGGCCTGATCTGGACCGGCGACTCCCACGCCAAGCAGGGCAACGGGGAGATCGACCTCGACGCCCTGGAGACCTGGTTTCCCGAACTCAACATCACCGTCGAGGTCATCAAGAACCAGAAGCAGGACTGGCCGACCGTCGAGACGGCGACCGGATGGGTCGCGGTCGGTTACGACGAAGACCTCGACAAGGCCCTCGACATCAACACCGCCGAGGCGGTCAAGCTGATCATGGCCAAGCAGCGACTCTCGGAGGCTGACGCGAAGGCCGTGCTGGACAAGACCTGGGACTGCCGGATCTCGGAGGTGGTCGATCAGGTGCTCGGCACCTACTGCGTCATCCCGAAGAACCCGGACGCGCCGCGGGCGGCGAACCTGCCGACCGCCGACACCGCCGACGCATGGGTGTCCACCGCCACCGCGCCAAAAGCGCTGGACGCCATGAAGATCGCGGCCTCCGCGGCACTGGACAAGATGGCCGCCAATCTCGACATCACCCGCAACGACGCCTACCACCTCGCCACCATGGTGCTCGACTGCCGGATCGACCGCTGGACCGCCGGGGACAAGACCGCCCAGGACAAGGCTGCCCAGGACAAGACGGTCGCCTGCACTGTTCCCAAGAGCATCCGGGTGCCCGCGTAGCGCGCGAAACAGGCTGCGGATGTTAGGTTCATCCCGAGTTTCAATTCAGGAGAGGACCGGGATGGCCAACAAACGTTTGGTATCGGCGATCGTGGCTGCGGGAGTTGTCGCCGCGGGCGTTTCGATCGGTACAGCATGGGCGGGCGGCCCGGGCGGCACCGTCCAGGAAGACATCGCCGAGGCGGTCGGCACCGGCGTGTTCGACGGTGAACTGGTCGGCTTCCTGGCCACCGGCGCCACCGTTGAGCAGGCGTCGGCGAACGTCATCGCGGCCTGCCAGGCCGCCGGTGGTTCGGAGTGCACCGCCGACGAGGCGACCAATGACAATCTGTGCATCGTGTCGGTCGCCGATGACGACTCCGACGTGGTGGCCGGCGGCGCCGGCGTGAATGTCGAGGCGGCCCGCATCGACGCACTCGCCAGGGCAGCCGGCAACAACACGCCGATCGCCGCGGACGCCCCCGTCGTGATTTCGGACTGCCCGTGATGAGCGCTCGGAGTTACACCGGAAAGGTGAAGCAGCACATGCTCTTGAAGAAGTCTTGGGCAGATCGCAGAATGTCCGCTCTCGTGATTGCCGGTCTGGCCGTGGCCGCCGGCGTCGCGGTTCCCGCCGCCGACGCCCGCCCGAGCTGCCAGAGTTCGGACTTCCAGACCGTCTGCCAGACCAATGGCAGCGTGTCGATCAAGGCGCGGCCCGGAACGGTGGCGCCGCCGGCCAACCAGCCGCACATCCCGTGGCTCGGGCAGCCGGGCCGTCGTCGCTGACGCAGACCTGCTGACCTCAGCCATGGCGTTCACCCACGTCGTGACGTTCAAGTGGAACGACGGCGGCTTCGACTCGAGCGAGATCGCCACCTCGCTGCGCGAACTGGTGTCAGGGTTCGACGGCCTGATCGGTTACCGGTGCGGCGCCGACGCCGGCGTCACCCCGGGCGCCTATGACTTCGCAGTCGTGGCCACCTTCGAGGATCAGCAGAGCTTCGTCGCGTACCGCGACCATCCGGAGCATCAGCGGATCCTCAGCGAGATGATCCTGCCGAACCTGCAGGTGCGCACCGTCGTTCAGTTGCAGGACTGAACTACCAGGCCCACGTGTGCGTTCCGGTGACGTCGGTGAATGCGACGAAGCCGTCGGCAGTCGCGGAGGCGGTTGCGCCGTTGACCGCCGCGGTGCCGTTCCAGACTTCGACGCCGTCCAGGTAGATGACCCGGGTCGAACCCAGGGTCGGGACGGCGACGGTTCCCGACGTCCCGTCCGGCGCCTCGACGGTCAAGCGAAAGACGTTGTCGCCCAACTGCCACCGTGATCTGATCGTTCCCTGCGCGGTCGGTGTCTGACCCTGCGCCCAGGCGAGGCCCTGCGGGAAGGGCTTGACCTGCCAGGTGCGGTAGGCGACGGACGACGGGGTGATGCCGACGACGTAGTCGGACAGCGATGAGGTCGCCCCGGTGCTCCACGCGTGTGAGGCTGAGTCACCGAACAGATACCGCAGCTGGCTGGCGGACAGGTCTCCGTTGGGCAGGTTGATCCGCTCCCAGGTGGTGCCGGGGACGTTATCGGCCATGTAGCCCCAAGTGGCGAGCATCTGCTGCATCGCCAGATCGGGCCGCCCGGCAAGGTAATTCGACGGCAACGTGAAGCTGCCGATGTACGGGGAGACGATCTGCGGGTACCCGCTGATGCCCTCCTCTGCGGCACGCAAACCGTAGCCGGTACTCAGTGAATCCGACAGGGTCTGGACGATCTGCGCGGCCTGGCCGGCATCGGCGACACCGTAGAGCACCGCCCATGAGTTGGCGTCCTGCACAACGAAACCGCGCCGGTCCGTCGACGCGTCATAGGCTCCGAGATCCGGATTCCACAGGTTGACGTTGATCGCCGTCTTCAGCGCGGCGGCCTGGTCGGCGTACTGCGCGGCGGAGGCAGTGTCACCGATGGCCTCCGCAAGCACCGCCGCACTGGTGAGGCTGTTGTACTGAATCATGTTGGTGGAAGCCACTTGTCCCACCGCGCGGCCGACCACACTCCAGTCCAGACTGGCCATCTGCGGGACGTCGACCAGACCGGTCGCCGGATTGATCAGCGAGTTGCCGTAGGTGACCGCGCGCTGCACCGCAGCCCAGTTGTCGCGAACGAATTCGGTGTCGCCGGTGATCTTGTAGTAGTTGCCCATGTTCTGCGCGAACGCCATCGAATAGCTCGCACCCCAGAATTCGCATCCCCCGCTGGACACGCCACTGCACACACCCGCCGCCGGCCCGGGATCGGACAGGGTCGTGGGTACGGCGAAGGGAAGGCTGAGGGGTTCCAGAACAAACGCCTTGACCGGGTTGTCGCTGATGATCTGCAGATTGTTGCGCAGCAGGGCGTCTCCCGCGGCGCCGAGCACGTCGTGTGCGGTCGCCCCCGCGCTGAGGAGGTCCCCGGCCCAGACTGCGCGGTCTCGTTTGGCAGCCTCCCCCAGGATGGACAGCGGGTATGGTCCTGCGAATCCCGGTGTGCCGGCGGGAATCTCGTCGAGGTTGACCGTGTAGGCCCCGGCGTACCAGATTCGGTTGATCTGGTCGGCGTTGGACAGGAAGTTACCGGCGTACTCCTCCGGCGAGCGCAACGGCGCGGTCAGTTCGGTGGCGATGTTGGTCAGGGTGATGGTGCCCGGGAGATTCAGCACGATCCGCTGGAAGCGGAAACCACCCTGCAGTTGACTGCCCTGATACGACCCGTTGCCGATGACCGGGACCATCTGGAAGGTGAGCGGATCGCCGGAGTTGGCCAGCAGTGCCGAACTGAACGCTCCGTCACCGATGGCGCTCAGGTTGTTCAGTGATTCGCTGTAGGAGGCCTGCAGAAGGTTCGGCGTCGCGCCGTAGTAGCTGAACCGGGTGTAGCCGCCGACGTCCTGGCCGTAGTCGAGGATCACCATCGGCGCCTGCGCGCCCAGACCGTAGGTGAGGGTGATCTCGCCGTTGTCGCCGATGGTGACGCCGTCGTTCTTGTAGTAGACGCTCACCGGCGACACTTGGCAGGGTTGTCCTGTTGAGCAGCCTTGCGGGGTGAGGACGTAGCGCTGCCAATCGTTTTGGGCGGCAACCGGACTCGCCGACAGGGCCTGCGGGTCGCCGGTCAGCACCGGCGCCGGTTGAGTGGGTGCGACGTTGATCGCCACGCGCGCGGGCACCGAGCCGGTGTACGGCGTGGCCAGTCCGAGCAGCTGCAGGTTGTTGACGAGTTGCGGCCCGAGGACGGGGACGTAGGAGAGCATGTCGACGATGCCGTGGAAGGTGGGGAACTGGCCGGGTGTCTGATCACTGACCACGATGTTGAACTGATCGAAACCGCCGAGAGAGTTCATCGCCGAGGGCGCGGTGTAGCTGAAGTCGCCGGTGGCCTGGTCGACGTCCAGCGTCCCGCCATTCTGCGGGGCACCGATGTAGGTGTAGCGCAGGGTGTCCCCGTCGGCGTCGGCGGCGCCGACGTTGCCGGTGATCACGGCCTGCCCTGTCACGCTGGTGGTCTGGCCGTAGATGACCGGCGTGATGGTGGGTGAGGAGTTGAAGAACTCCCGGCGCAGCGCGGCCAGGATCCCCCAGCCCGCCGCGGCTTCCGCAGGCCGGTTGGGCACTGCGTTGGCGGCCGCCCGCGCGGTGGCCACCGGGGGCACGGACGCCGCGGAACGGGGTGGCCGAGGGGAAACCTTGCGCACCGTGGCCGCGGGCCTGGCCGCCGGCGCCCGGCCGGCAACCGGGCGCGGCTTGCCGGATGCACCCGGTGCAGTGGTCGCGCTGTCCGCCGACGCGGTCCCCGCCTGGCTTGCGGCCAGGGCCGCTCCGATTCCCAGAGCCACCGCCAACCCGCCGACCCGGCCGATATACCTGGAAGCCCCCATGTCGCTCCTTCCCACCACCGTGTCGTGAAACTACGACACGGATAGCCGGTTTCGGAGCGGTTTCAGCTACAGCAGTTCGGGTCCAATGCGGCGCACAGCGCCTGCAGGGCCTCGGGCCGGATCCGGTGGAAGACGTTCATGCCGCGCCGCTCCGAGACGACCAGTCCGGCCTTGCGGAGTTGAGTCAGGTGGTGGCTGACCGTCGCGTCGGTCAGCTTGAGCACTGACGCCAGTTCACCGGAGGCCTGCTCACCGGACTTCGAACTGAACAGATACGACACGATCTTCACCCGGACCGGGTCGGCGAGCGCCTTGAGTCGCACCGCGATCTGCAGAGCGTCGTCGTCGTTCATCGGCCCTGCGGCCACCGGGGCGCAACACACGGGTGCGGTGGTGTCGATCACCGGCAATGCTTTGGGCATGACTCCACTCTGCCATGCATATTGACATATATCAAAAAGGTGGCATGCTGGCGTCGTCGGTAGTTCGATATATGTCTTACTTTCTCCAGGGAGGCCCCCATGTCCCGTGTGCAACTCGCGCTCAACGTCGATGACCTCGACACCGCGATCGCGTTCTACTCGAAGCTGTTCGGAACCGAACCTGCGAAGGTCAAGCCCGGCTACGCCAACTTCGCCATCGCCGAGCCGGCCCTGAAGCTGGTGCTGCTGGAGAACCCCGGCCAGGGCGGCACCCTCAACCATCTCGGGGTCGAGGTGGAGTCCAGCGAGAAGGTGCACGCCGAGATCGCCCGGCTGACCGAGGAGAAGCTGTTCACCGAGGAGGAGATCGGCACGACGTGCTGCTTCGCCACCCAGGACAAGGTGTGGGTGACCGCCCCAGACGGAGAGCGCTGGGAGGTCTACACGGTGCTGTCCGATTCGGAGACGTTCTTCGGGACCGGCTCCGGAACGATCCCGGTCGAGCCCGTAGCCGCTCAGGGCGGGTGCTGCGGCTGATGACCGACACCACACAGGACGAAACACACGTCGCAGCAAGGCTTTCCACCCTCGACCGGCTACTGCCGGTATGGATCGGCGCCGCGATGGCACTGGGGTTGCTGCTCGGCCGGCTGATCCCCGGACTGGGCAGCGCCATCAGCGCGGTGCAGGTTGACGGCGTCTCGCTGCCCATCGCCCTGGGTCTGCTGGTGATGATGTACCCGGTGCTGGCGAAGGTCCGCTACGACCGCCTGGAAACCGTCACCGGTGACCGCAAGATACTGCTGGCGTCGTTGTTCCTGGTGTGGATCGTCGGTCCGGCGCTGATGTTCACACTGGCCTGGCTGTTCCTGCCGGATCTGCCCGCATACCGCACCGGCATCATCATCGTCGGCCTCGCGCCGTGCATCGCCATGGTGATCATCTGGAACGACCTGGCCCGCGGCGATCGCGAGGCCGCCGCGGTGCTGGTAGCGATCAACTCGGTGATCCAGGTGCTGATCTTCGCGGTGCTGGGCTGGTTCTACCTGTCGGTGCTACCGGGCTGGCTCGGCATGAACCAGACTGCGATCGCCGCCTCGACATGGCAGATCGCCAAGTCGGTGCTGATCTTCCTGGGCATCCCGCTGGTGGCCGGTTACCTGACCCGTCGCTACGGCGAAAGGGCAAGGGGCAGAGAGTGGTACGAGCAGACTTTCCTGCCGAGGATCGGCCCGTGGGCGCTGTACGGTTTGCTGTTCACCATCGTGATCCTCTTCGCACTGCAGGGCGACCAGATCACCTCGCGGCCGCTGGACGTGGTGCGTATCGCCGCTCCGTTGCTCGCCTATTTCGCGATCATGTGGACCAGCGGCTTCCTGCTGGGTGCGGCGCTGAAATTGGGCTACCCGCGCACCACCACACTGGCCTTCACCGCGGCGGGCAACAACTTCGAACTCGCCATCGCCGTCGCGATCGCAACCTTCGGGGCGACCTCGGGTCAGGCGCTGGCCGGCGTGGTCGGCCCGCTCATCGAAGTGCCCGTCCTGGTCGGACTGGTGTACGTCTCACTCGCGCTGAGGAAGTACTTCCGATGACACCGGCTCCGATCACGGGGACCCCCAGCGTGCTGTTCGTCTGCGTGCACAACGCCGGCCGGTCCCAGATGGCGGCCGGACTGCTGCAGCATCTGGCCGGTGACCGCATCGAGGTTCGGTCGGCGGGTACCCAACCCGCCGACCGGATCAACCCGGCGGCCGTGGCGGCGATGAACGAGATCGGCATCGACATCACGGCGGCCACGCCCAAGGTGCTCACCGGTACGGCCGTCGAGTCCAGCGACGTGGTGATCACCATGGGCTGCGGTGACACCTGCCCCTACTTCCCGGGGGTCTCCTATCGCGACTGGAAACTCGACGATCCGGCCGGCCAACCGATCGAGGTGGTCCGCCGGATCCGCGACGACATCGCCGGCCTCGTGCGCGCGCTGATCGAGGAGTTGGCACCGCAGTGAGGACGGCGGTCCCCGCGCAGGCGCCCTCGGTGTGGACGCGGGGCGACTTCCCCGAGGAGTCGAACTGGTCCTTCGACTTCTCGGAGGCCGACCGGCAGGCGCTGATCGGCTACGCCCGCGGTGGCGACATCGCACCGTTGGCCGAGCAGTTGAGCACCGCGGCGCGGAACTGGACTGAGATCCTCACCCGAGGTGCGGGCTTCGTGCGGCTGCGCCGGTTTCCGATCGACGAACTCTCCGACGCGGAGATCGAACGGGCCTTCCTTGCACTGGGCCGGATGCTGGGCGATCCCGTCGGACAGGACCGGGACGCCAACATCCTGACCCATATCCGCGACGAGCGTCTGGCACCCGGGCCGGGCGTGCGCAAGTACCGCACCAACCTCCGGCAGGACTTCCACTCCGACGGCGCCGATCTGGTCGGATTGCTGTGCCTGCACCCGGCCCGATCCGGCGGCGAATCGAGAATCGTCAGCGCACACGCCGTGTACAACGAGATGCTCACCCGGGCAGAGCATCTCGTCGATGTGATGTACCAGCCGATGCCCTGGGACCGCAACGAGGAGCAGAGCCCCGGTGAAACGCCGTTCTTCGAGTTGCCGCCCATCATGGACATCGACGGCACGCCACGGCTGTTCTTCATCGCCTGGTACATCCGCGACTCACAGCGTCACACCGGCGCTCCCCGACTGACCGACGATCAGCGGGCGGCCCTCGACCTCGTCGAAACCATCGCCAACGATCCGGCCTTCCACATCGAGATGGTCTTCGAACCCGGCGACGTCCAACTGCTCAACAACACGACGGTGCTGCATTCACGCGAGGGCTACGTCGACGACGAGGATCCCGCGGCCCGGCGTCACCTGCTTCGGCTCTGGCTCAAGACCACCATGCCCACCACGCAGGAACTCCTGCGCGGCGGAATCCCCAAGCAGAACAAGGGATCCGGCTAGATCCCCGTCCGGCTCTCGATCACCGTCCGGCCCCTTATCACCGTCCGGCGTTGTGCACCAGTTCGACGGCGTAGCTGTTGACGAAGGCTCCGGCGTACGGTTCCCCGCGATCACACGATCCGTCGGACTCCCCGGGCCGCTTGACCCAGAGGTAGGCATCGGCATGCGCGCCGGCGGTGTTGGTGGTGGGCGCGGAACCCAGGGCCCGTCCGCTGGGGTTGCACCAGTTCAGTGGGCTCTCCGGTGCCGGGCCGGCGCCGTTGCGCCCGGTGTCGATCACGTAGTGCGCCCCGCCCGTCAGCGCGGAGACGGCTTCGCCGTAACCGATCTCCTCGGCGGTGGTGTAGAAGTTCGAGGTGTTCAGGCTGAAGCCGCGAGCCTTGCTGACACCCACCTGGTTGAGACGATTGGCGATCTCCTCGGCGGGCAGCCAGCGGGAGTGCCCGCCGTCGATGTAGAGAGCGACGGCCGGGTTTGCGGTGAGGGTGTCGACGGCGTACCGGATCAGCCCGAAGCGCTCCTGGCGCTGATCCGCCGAGAGGCAGTCGGCCATGTCCAGGGCATCGGGTTCCAGGATGATCGCGGCGGGCATCGAGCCCAGGCCCGCGGCGATCGCGTCGATCCACTGCTTGTAGCCGGCCGCCGAAGCGAACCCGCCGGCGGCGAAGCTGCCGCAGTCCCGGTGCGGGATCGCGTACAGCGCGAACACCGGCATGGAACCCGCCGCCTGAGCCGCACCGGCGACGCGGGCGACCGTGCTGGTCGCCCGGCCGGCCGGGAATGCCTCGTCGAGCCAGTAGGCCGCCGGGGTGTTGGCGATCGCGGCGAGCTCGGGATTGCCCTTGGCGGCGCGCACGGCGGCCGAGATGGGATCGACGTAGAACGGCTTTCCCGCCAGCGGGTTGGACTCGTCGACCAGGCGCACGGCCGGCGACGCGACGTTGGGGAGGCCGGGGTGCAGGCCGGCGCCGACGACCGACGCGACCGCCAGGATCGGGGTGGCCCACCGTGCGAGTGCGCTGAAAGCGGAGGAAATCACTCCCAGAAAATAGTTCGGCCCGTCATCAACCGCCAATCATTGGCGAAAGTCGGGATCGGCCTCCCAGGGATCGACCTCCCGGGGATCAGCCCCAGGCCGAGATCCGCCCGGTTTCCGCATCCAGGCGGACCGGGACGGCGTTCTCCACGGTCGGGGTGGCCGACATGGGCTCGTCGGGGTTGCGCTCAAGGAACCGGTAGACGAACTGGCCGTTGGTGAAGTCGATGCCCTCCGGCTTGATGCGGTCGCCCAACGGGAGCGTGTTGGTGGCCCGCCACGACTTGCCCTCGTTGACGGCCAGCACCGCGTAATAGAAGGTGCCGCTGCCGCCGGGGTCATCGGCGAGCAGCAATGCGGCTTCAGGCTTGCCGTCGCCGTCGATGTCGCCGCTCACGCCCTCGCCCACGACCCGAACCGTCTCCGTGCTGCCGGGCGCGATCTCCTTCTCCGCGATCCCGTCGACCAGGGTGAAACTCTGCTCACCGATGGTGACGATGAGATTCTTCGCCGGCGGCGGTTGGGTCTGCACGTCACCGCGTCGGATGACGGCGAAAGCCACGCCCAGTGCCACGGCCGCCGCGATGAGCGCCGCGACGACGAGAACCGGCTTCCTCATGACGCCGGGGGCATAACTGGGACGGTGGTCACCGGGGCCGCCGGTTTTCCGTATTGATAACCGGGCGGCGGGGGGCCGTCGATCGAGTAGTAGCCGGGCGGCAGCGCCGGTCGCCCGGTGGCGGGCCCGCCGGCGGGGGTCGTCGAGGCGGTTTCAGAACCCGGCGCGTTGATCGAGACATATCCCGGCGGCAACGCCGGCGCCGGGCCGGCCCCGGGCGGCGGTGTCGGCCGTCCGGTGTCGGCGGAACCGTCGAGGGTCGGGTTCTTCACCTGGTCCCACAGATCCATGAGCGTGCCGAAGACGCCGCCGCCGTTGTTGCCGGATCCGTACGTCTGGTTCTGGACCGGCGGCACGTACGGCTGGAACGGACTCGCCGGCGCCGGCGCCGCCACCGGGTCACCGGCCGGAACCACGGGCTGGTTCGGGGTCATCGGGTTGGGTGGCGCAGGAACCGGGGCGATGGTCGTCGGCGTCACCGGATCCGCCGGGTCGGCCGGTGCCGGTGCCGCCCACGCCAATGCGGCAGCGATCGTCGCACCCGCGATAGCCCCAGAGATGGGCACTGTGCGGTGGTGTCGTCTCATGAGTCCAGCGGTCCTCCCTTTGCTGGCATCGTCGCACAACACCAGTCCGGCGTTACGTTCGCTAGCTGGAGACCAGGGTGTTCTTCGCAGCTTCCCGGGCCAGCAGGCGGTCGCGCTGCTCCTCGAACTTCGACACCTGGCCGTCGAGCTTGGTGAGGTAGTCCGCCAACTGGTCACGGCGCTGCTCGCCGACCGAGGTGAAGTCATTGCGCTCGAAGATCTGCCACTTCCGCAGATTCGGCAGCACGACCTCGTCGCGGTGCTGCTGCGGGTCGTAGATGCCGTGCTTGGCCATCAGCACACCGTTGCGCCGGAAGTTGGGCATGCCCTGGCCGGGCATCCGGAAGTGCTCCACCACATCGCAGATGGCCTCAAGAGCCTGATCCGGTGCGACGTCCAGGGCCGCACCGCACACGTCCCGGTAGAAGATCATGTGCAGGTTCTCGTCAGCGGCCACGCGTTGGAGCATCCGCTCCGCGATGGGTTCGGCGCACGCCTTGCCGGTGTTGCGGTGGCTCACCCGGGTCGCCAGTTCCTGGAACGACACGTAGGCGACCGACAACAGGAAGTCGGTCTTGTGCCGCTCCTCCTCCTCGGGCGTCTGATCGAATCCGTGGGTCATGTGTGCCATCCGGGCGCGTTCCAACTCGACCGGATCGACCGCGCGGGTGACCACGAGGTAGTCGCGCAGCACGATGCTGTGCCGGGCCTCCTCGGCGGTCCACCGGCCGACCCAATGGCCCCATGCCCCGTCCTTGGAGAAGTACGCCGCCGCCTGGCGGTGGTAGGACGGCAGGTTGTCCTCGGTGAGCAGGTTGGTGATCATCGCCGCCTTGGCGACCTCACCGAGTTGCGACTGCTCCGGGGACCAGTCGTCGCCACCCATCGCGGCGAAGTTGCGGCCGTCGTCCCACGGCACGTAATCGTGCGGATGCCATTCAACGGACGCCGCCAGGTGGCGGTTGAGATACTCTTCGGCGGTCTGCTCGAGTTCCTTGAGCAATTCGACATCGGTAAAGCGGCGCGCCATGGTTTCCCTCTCGGCAACGCGTCTCTCGCGGCACCAGCTAGAACGGCCCTAAGCTTACCCTTTGGGCGGCGACGCCGGGATTCGCGACTATCCTCACCTTGATCATTTCTCGCTGCGACGACTTCTCGCTGCCAACGGCTGGGCGGATTCATGACCGAAGCAACATCAGACGCACCGGCACTCGAGGCCAGGGTCGGCCACTGGTACCAGATGGACGGCACCTACCTCGTCGGCCGCGAGAAGGTGCGTGAATACGCCCGTGCAGTCCAGGACTACAACCCGGTGCACTGGGACGTCGACGCCGCCGCCGAGCTCGGCTATTCGGGTCTGGTGGCGCCGCTCACCTTCACCTCGACCCCGGGCATGTCCTGCAACCGGGAGATGTTCGAGTCGGTGGTCGTCGGCTACGACACCTACCTGCAGACCGAAGAGGTCTTCGAGCAGCACCGCCCGATCGTGGCCGGCGACGAGTTGCGGATCGACGTCGAACTGACCTCGGTGCGCCGGACCGCCGGCCGCGATTTCATCACGGTGACCAATACCTTCACCGACGCCGCCGGGGAACGGGTGCACACCCTGCACACCACCGTCGTCGGCGTCACCTCCGATGACATCAATCCGGAAGTCAAAGTGGCCGTGCAGAAGGCGATGATGCACGACGTCGACATCATGGGAGTCGGCAATCATCACTACGAGAAGGCGGTGCGCCCCGACGGTGACTTCCGCCTCGCCGACGACAGCGCGCGCACGCCCGGCACAGTCTCCTTCGACGACTTGAAGGTCGGCGACGAACTGCCCGCCCACCACACCCGGCTGTCCCGCGGCGATCTGGTGAACTACGCCGGGGTGGCCGGTGACGCCAACCCGATCCACTGGGACGAGGCCATCGCCAAACTTGCCGGCCTGCCCGACGTGATAGCCCACGGAATGCTCACCATGGGCCTGGGCGCCGGATTCGTCTCGGACTGGACAGGTGATCCCGGCGCCGTCACCCGCTACGCGGTGCGGCTCTCCCAACCGGCGATCGTGCCGGCGATGGTGGGCGCGGACATCGAATTCAGCGGCAAGATCAAGTCGTTGAACCCCGAAACCCGAACCGGCGTCATCATCGTCGGCGCGAAGTCCGACGGGAAGAAGATCTTCGGCCTCGCGACACTGGATATCCGTTTCCGCTGATTGCTGACCGAGCGTTGAGCAAACACTCGGTTGGTGCCATGCTGAGGGTGACGAAGGTTCGCAGCTAACCCGGTGTGGAGGTGCAGGAATGAATTCGAGCCAGCACCCCCATTCGCTGAATCTCTTTGCGCCCCATCCTCACCTGCCGCATTTTCACCTGCCGCACCCACACCTGCCGCACCCGCCGCACCTACCGCACCCGCATTGGCATCATCCCGGGACTACGACCGCCGGGGCACACGTGGGAAGAATCGGCACCCTCGCCGTCGCTATGGGGGTGGGCACGGCGGCCGGCGCAGGGTTCTGCGCTGCCTGCGCCTACGCCGACACCGGGAATTCGACTACCGCCTCAGCGGGGCCCGCAGCGCCGACGACCTCTCAGTCGGCGGGGCCGGTCCGCACCGCCGGGTCGGCCAAGGTCGCCACGAGCCAGGCAGGCGCCACGGCGCGTGGGGCGACGGCCCGCCGCATCGCCGTGCAGGAAACGGATCAGACCGTCGCGGTGGCCCTGCCGGGCAAACTGGCGTCATCAGCCGATGAGCTGACCGGCAACGCGCCGGCCGTGCCGACGGATGCCGCGATCGCCGGACTGCTGGCCGCGGCACGGCGGGAACCGATCACTCCGGTCCGCATGTCCTACAAATCCGGCGCCTCGATCATTTCGGCCGCCTCGCCGGTCACATCGGTGGAGGGCGAGAAGCTGGTGCTGACCTCCTCCGGCGGCGGGCGCGTTGTCACCGATCGCACCGCGTCGAGTGGGTCGGCCCTTGTCCTCACCTCCAGCACCACCGCGACGACCACGGTGCTGCTGCCGGACTCGACCGCTCTGGTGATCCGCGCGAAAGCCACCGTGAACTCCGGGTCGCCGACGATGACGGTTTCACTCGACGGAGTCCCTATCACCACCGTCGTCGTCGCTTCGACGTCCTGGGCCGACTACACCCTGACCGGTGTGATCCCGGCGGGAGCACATGTGCTGAGCATCTCGTCGTCCAACTCGACCAACCGGCGCAGTCTCTACATCGACACGCTGCGGGTGAGCGCCGGTCCGTTACTCGAGGACTTCACCGGAAACTCGGGGTCGGCTCCGAACACTGCGAGCTGGTCGATCAAGACCGGCACCGGGTGGGACCCCGGCCTGGAGAACTACCGGGCCGGCAACGTGTCCCTGGACGGCGCGGGCAACCTGATCCTCAAGGCCACCCGCAGCAAGAGCGGCTACTCGTCCGGGTGGGTGGAGACCAAGAACAAGATCAGTTTCGGCTACGGAACGATCACCGCGCGCATCAAAGTGCCCAGCGGACAAGGACTTTGGCCGGCCTTCTGGCTCAAGGGCGCCAATGAGGACACCGTGCCGTGGCCGCAGTCCGGCGAGGTCGACGTCCTGGAACTACCCAGTACGACCACCACCATCTATTCGACGCTGCACGGGCCGATCTCGGGAAGCACAGCCACGCAGCAGGCCCAGATCATCAGCACGGTGCCGGATCTGTCGACCGGTTATCACAACTTCTGGGTCCGCCACCTGCCCGACGAGATCACCTTCGGTGTCGACGATCAGACCCTGGGAACGCTCACACCGGCGTCGCTGGCCCCCGATTCGCAGTGGGTGTACGACCAGCCCATGTTCGCGATCCTCAACCTGGCGGTCGGCGGCCCCTGGGCCGGAGCCCCGGACTCCTCCACCGTATTCCCGGCATCGATGACCGTCGACTGGGTGCGCTGGGACCCGCCGTAAAACATGTCCACGGTCACTGACAGCACGGAGGCCGCGGCCGGCGGCCGACGGAAACACATTCTGCGACTCGCCCTGTTCGCCGCGTTCCTGTTCGCGATGTTCTATCTCGTCGCGGTCAAGCACGTGATCGACATCGAAGCGGTCCGTGCGGCGATCACTCGGACCGGTCCGCTGGCCCCCCTGGTCTACATCCCGATGTCGGCGATCCTGGCCTCGGTCTTCGTCCCCGGACCGCTGCTGGCGGCCGGCAGCGGACTGCTGTTCGGACCGGTGCTCGGAACGGCGGTGACCTTGTGTTCCGCGGCGCTGACGGCGACTATCGCCGCCTTCTTCGGCAGGCGGGCCGGCCGGGACAGCGCGCGGGTACTGGTCGGCGCGGAGTGGGCCGAACGGATCGACTCGCAGATCCGGCGGCGGGGTCTGTGGGCGGTCGTCGGCCAACGGTTCGTACCGGGCATCTCCGATGCGCTGGCCTCCTACGTATTCGGCGCGTTCGGAATGCCGTTGTGGCAGATGGCGATCGGAGCCTTCATCGGATCGGCGCCGCGCGCGTTCGTCTACACCGCGCTGGGGGCGTCGATCTCAGATCTGCACTCGCCGTTGGCCTTCGCGGCGGTCGGGGTCTGGTGCGTCACCGCGATCATCGGGGCGCTCGCCGCGCACCGCGGTTACCGGAGTTGGCGCGCCGGGCGCCGTTGACGGCGTCCACCGATCGGAGGACAGGGCGATCAGCCGGTTCGGGGCCCGACCGGCGGACGCTGCGGGACGCCGGAGCGACCGAGACTGAAATCATGAAAACGATCACCATCATCACCGAGCAGATGTCCGACAAGTCCCTGACCGCGATCCTGCCCGGCACCGGAATCGCCTCGGTCACCGTCACCGAGGGTCCCGCGGCCGGCCGAGACAGCGTCTCGACCGAGGAGTTCCGCGGGTTCTGCAACCCCAGGCGATTCAGCCCGAACTACCGCATCGACGTCGTCCTCGACGACGCAGCGGTGGGGACGCTGTTCGACAGCATCGAGTACGCCTACACGGGCGGCTTCTTCGGTGATGCCGAAGCGTGGGTCAACACCGCGGCACTGGCCGCCTGAGGGTCGCTCGTCGCTCGCTCCGGAAACTCGCTTGACGCGCAACACCCTGTGCAATTATCGGCATTGTGCCGGTTACCGGATCGCGATCGACTCGGGCGTCAGCGCTGGCGGCCATCGTCTGCGCGACGCTGTTCGCCGGCGTTCCCGTCGCATCGGCTTCGGCGCAGACCCGGATCACCATCGGGGGCGCGGGGCCGCTGTACTACCCGAACATCCTCACCAATCTGCCGTTGGGACGGTTCTACCTGTGGGGCACCGACGAAGCCGGTGGCCCGCCCATCTCCATCCTCGAGGGGTACGACCTGCTCAACCACATGATCGGGGAGAACTGGTTCCCCAACAGTTCGCCGCAGGTGGTGAACTACCCGGCCAGCATCGGTCTGATCAGCGGCAGCCTGGCCGCACCGGGCGCCAATCAGGCTGTGGCCATGGGGCGCATCTCACTCGACGACCAGATCCGCAATGCGAGTGCCGGTGGCGAACACGTGGTGATCGCTGCACTCTCCGAGGGAACGCTGGTCATCAACAGCGAATTGGCCCATCTGGCAACCAGTCCCGACGCACCGCGATCCGACCAGCTCTCGTTCGCCATGTTCGCGAGTCCGGAATTGGGGCTGGCCGACATCTACCTGCCGACAGGCTTGACCGTCCCCATCGTCGGCTACACCGTGCGTGGTCTGGCCGACAGCCAATACGACGTCTCGATCGTGTTCCACCAGTACGACGCCTGGGCTGATCCGCCCGACCGGCCGTGGAATCTGCTGGCGGATCTGAACGCCCTCATGGGGACTCTTTACTTCCACAACAACTCAGCGTTGGCCTCGCCATCCGAGACTGTCACGGTCTCCGAGGTGACCAATGCCCTGGGCGGAACCGTGACCACCTCCATGATCCCGTCGCCGACGCTGCCACTTCTGGAGCCGCTACGACAGCTCGGCTTCCCCACCCAAACCGTCGACTGGCTGAACTCGACGCTCAAACCCGTTGTGGACGCGGGCTATTCGCGACTGACCCCGGATGCCGGCCCGTACTTCTCGCATGGGCGACTGGTCTGCGGGTCATCGGCGACCACCATCCCGGCGGCGTCGCGGGCGACGCTGCGAAAGCCATCGCGCAGGGGCGCTCAGGCCTCCCAGCCGGCCGCGCCGGCGGTGGCCGGCGGGGCGTCGTCGAGATAGACGTCGCTGCGCGCGTCGATCTCCTGCTCGAGGTAGGGCGGAATGCTGAGCTTGCCGCGCAGGAGTTCCGGGGTCAGCCAGCGATGCTCGCCGGAGATCTCACCGGCCAGGCCCGCGATGGTGGCGACATCGAGGCGGCTGAGCAGATCCTGCTTGGAGGCGATGACGAAGCCCAGGTCCCGGCCGTAGCAGGGGGCGTCGACCGCGTACGGGATCACCGACGGGAACACCGCCCGCATCGTGCGAATGACCTTGGCGTGCAACGCGACTTCGATCGGGGATGCCGGCCCCGCCTGGACGGCGACCACGCCGTTCGGACGCAAAACCCGCGAGATCTCGGTGAAGTATTCGACGGTGAAGCAGAACGTCGACGGTCCGCCCTCCACCGGGTCGGTCATGTCGGAGACGATGATGTCGAGGCTTGCGTCGGGCAGCGAGCGCAGGAATCCCACGGCATCGTCGTGGACCAGCGTCACCCGCGGGTCGTCGAATGCTCCCTTGTGATGGGCCGGCAGGAACTCGCGGCAGGCGGCGACGACCTCCGCGTCGATGTCGACCATCGTCACGCGCTCCAGCGAGCGCCAGCGCAGCGCCTCGCGCAGGCATGCGCCTTCGCCCCCGCCGAGGATCAGCGCATCGCGCAAAGGCGCCGCGGCGGCCGCGGCATAACAGGCCGGATGGACGATTCCCTCGTGATAGATGAACTCGTCGGCCTCGGTGCTCTGCACCACACCGTCGAGGACGAGCATCCGGCCCCAGGCCTCGGAGCGGCCGATGAGGTAGTCCTGGAATTCGCTCGTCCCGCTGGTGTAGACCTCGGCGAGGTCATGTTCGTAACGGTCTGCCGGGGTGATGAACTCGGCGAACCGGAAGGCCGGTTCGTCGGGCCCGCCGGGGACGACGCGTGGCACGGTGGCGCGCCGCACGTTGGTGGGAGCCAACCCCTCGATGATCAGGTCGACCAGCCGTTCGGGGTCGGCGGCGCCACAGGTGTACGCGTCCAGGGTTGCCCCGCCCCATTCCGGCCAGGTGTGGATCGACACATGCGACTCCGCCAGCACGACGACGGCGGTGGCACCCTGCGGCATGAAGGAATGGTGGTGGCGGGAGAGGACCGTCGCACCGACCGCCTCGGCGGACCGTACGAGAAGCTCTTCAAGGCCGACACTGTCATCGAGCAACGGCGACGTGGAGCCGCTGATATCAGCCAGGACGTGGCTGCCGACAGTTCGCGAGGTCACGAGAGCAGGACATTAGCACCCGTCGGCGAACACTCCGCCTCCTCGAAGGTGATGCGGCGATACTGAAGCTCATGGCCGTCGCCTCACCCGTGTCCGAACGACTGACAGTCGCCGGGTTGCTGCTGCTGACCTTCGCCACCGGACTGGTGGACGCCATCAGTGTTCTGGTGCTGGGGCATGTGTTCGTCGCCAACATGACCGGCAACGTGATCTTCCTCGGCTTCTGGTTCGTCCCGAATTCCGGCGTCGATCTCACCGCGGCCGCCGTCGCGTTCGTCGGCTTCGTGCTCGGCGCGATCATCGGCGGCCGGTTCGTCCGGCATCTGAGTCACCAGGTACGGCGGTGGCTCACCGTCGCACTCGGCGCCGAGGTGGTGGCGCTGCTGACGCTGTCCGCGCTCGCCGGAACAGGAGTGCTCGGCTATCACGGCAGCGGGAGGCTGATCCTGATCGTCTGCCTGGCGACGATCTTCGGCTCCCAATCCGTTGCCGCCCGCCAGTTCGGCATTCCGGAACTGACCACCACGGTGCTGACCGCCACCATCGTCGGAATCGGGATGGACAGCCGGCTGGCCGGCGGCGCCGGCGAACGCGAGAAGTTGCGCTACGCGGTGGTGCTCAGCATGTGCAGCGGAGCGGTGGTCGGCGCGACGCTGTCCAGGCACGTTGTCGCCCCGGTCATCGCCCTGGCCGCGCTGACGGTGGCGGCAAGCTTGGCGATCTTCCGGTTCGGCCGGCCCGACTAACATCAACGGCGATGGATGACCTTGATGTACGACCGAGCGATGTACGCCCGAACACCGCAGCGGCCAGCAAGCTGGCGACCGAGACCGGCCGCCGGCGGACCTTCGCCGTCATCAGCCACCCCGACGCCGGCAAGTCGACGCTGACCGAGGCCCTGGTCCTGCACGCCCGGGTGATCACCGAGGCCGGCGCAATTCACGGCAAGTCCGGTCGCCGCGCCACGGTGTCGGACTGGATGGAGATGGAGCAGGCCCGCGGCATCTCGATCACCTCGACGGCGCTGCAGTTCCCCTACACCTCCCCGGACGGGCAGGACTGCGTCATCAATCTGCTCGACACCCCCGGCCACGCCGACTTCTCCGAGGACACCTACCGGGTGCTCAGCGCAGTCGACTGCGCGGTCATGCTGATCGACGCGGCCAAGGGTCTGGAACCACAGACCCTCAAACTCTTTCAGGTGTGCCGCCATCGCGGCATCCCGATCCTCACCGTGATCAACAAGTGGGACCGCCCGGGCCGGCACCCTCTGGAACTGCTCGACGAGATCTCCGAGCGCATCGGCCTGAAACCGACGCCGCTGACCTGGCCGGTGGGTATCGCCGGCGACTTCAAGGGTGTGCTGGATCGCCGCACCGGCAACTTCATCCGGTTCACCCGAACCGCCGGCGGCGCCACCGTGGCACCGGAGGAACACATCCCGCCGGACCGTGCCGAAGAGGCCGCCGGCGACGACTGGGTCAACGCGGTCGAGGAATGCGAACTGCTCTCGGCCGACGGCGGTGACCACGATCAGGCGGCGTTCCTGGCGGGCGAGACCACACCGGTGCTGTTCACCTCCGCGGCGCTGAACTTCGGGGTGAATCAGTTGCTGGACAACCTGGTTCGGCTGGCGCCGCCGCCGCACGGTCAGGTGGATGTCGACGGCAACCTTCGCACGGTCGACTCCCCTTTCAGCGCATTCGTGTTCAAGGTTCAGGCCGGCATGGACTCCGCTCACCGGGACCGCATCGCCTATGCGCGGGTCTGCTCGGGCACCTTCGAGCGCGGCGACGTGCTGACCCACGCCTCCACCGGTAAGCCGTTCGTCACCAAGTACGCCCAGTCGGTGTTCGGTCAGCAGCGCTCGACGCTGGACAGCGCCTGGCCGGGAGATGTGATCGGCCTGGCCAACGCGGCGGCACTGCGGCCCGGCGACACCCTGTTCCGCGATGTGCCCGTTGCGTTTCCGCCGATTCCGAGCTTCTCCCCCGAGCACTTCGCCGTCGCCCGCGGCACCGATCCCAGTAAGCACAAGCAGTTCCGCAAGGGCATCGAGCAGCTCGATCAGGAAGGCGTGGTGCAGGTGCTGCGCTCTGATAAGCGTGGCGATCAGGCGCCGGTGTTCGCCGCCGTGGGCCCGATGCAGTTCGAGGTGGCCAGCCACCGGATGGCGACGGAGTTCAGCTCCCCGATCACCCTGGAGTCCCTGCCCTACACCGTCGCCCGCGCGGTTGACCCCGAGGACGCGGATTTCGTCCAGCGACAGGTTTCGGTCGAGGTGCTCACCCGCAGCGACGGTGTCATGCTGGCGCTGTTCACCACCAAGTGGCGGCTGCAGGGGTTCCAGCAGGACAACCCGAAGGTGCGGCTGAGTTCCCTTGTGGCAGCGGGCGAAAACTAGATTTCACTCACCCGTCCGTTGTCCACCGACCAGGACCGGTCCAACCGGATGTTCTGCAGCATCCGCCGGTCGTGGGTCACCAGCAACAGGGCCCCGTCGTAGCTCTCCAGCGCCTGCTCGAGTTGCTCGATGGCGGGCAGGTCGAGATGGTTCGTCGGCTCGTCGAGGACGAGGACGTTGGTGCCGGCCGCCTGCAGCAGTGCCAGGCCCGCCCGGGTCCGCTCCCCGGGTGAGAGTTCGTCCACCGTGCGTTCGACGTGATCGGCGCGCAGCCCGAATTTCGCCAGCAGGGTCCGTACGTCAGCTGTCGACCAGTCCGGCACCCGCTGCTCGAAACGGTCGACCAGCCGATCCGAACCGGTGAAATCAGCCCGGGCCTGGTCGATCTCGCCGATCGCGACGTTGCTGCCCAGACTCGCGCGGCCCTCGTCGGGCTGCAACCGGCCGAGGAGCAACCGCAGCAGCGTCGATTTGCCGGCGCCGTTGGGTCCGGTGATGCCGATCCGTTCTCCGGCGTCGACCTGGATCGAGACCGGCCCCAGGACGAAGTCCCCCTGCCGCACAACGGCGTTGTCGAGGGTGGCGACCACCGAACTCGACCGCGGCGCGGCACCGATGGTGAACTGGAGACTCCACTCCTTGCGGGGTTCGGCGACCTCGTCGAGACGGGCGATCCGGCTCTCCATCTGACGCACCTTCTGCGCCTGCTTCTCGCTGGACTCGGTGGCCGCTCGGCGGCGGATCTTGTCGTTGTCCGGAGACTTCTTCATCGCATTGCGCACACCCTGGCTCGACCACTCCCGCATCGTGCGTGAGCGGGCCACCAGATCGGCCTTCTTCTCCGCGAACTCGTCGTACTGTTCGCGCCGGTGCCGGCGGCCGACCTCGCGCTCCTCCAGATAGCTGTCGTACCCGCCGCCGTACACGGTGTTGGTGTTCTGGGCCAGGTCGAGTTCGAGCACCCGGGTGACGCTGCGGGCCAGGAACTCCCGGTCGTGACTCACCAGCACGACGCCGCCGCGCAGGTCGCGGACGAAGGACTCCAGCCGGTCCAGGCCATCGAGGTCGAGGTCGTTGGTGGGCTCGTCGAGCAGGACGATGTCGAAGCGCGACAGCATCAGAGCCGCCAGTCCGACCCGTGCCGCCTGGCCGCCCGACAGCGCTGTCATCGGGGTCGAATCCGGTTGCACCGCATCGGAATCCAGTCCGAGGTCGGCCAGTACGGCGGGCATGCGTTCGTCGAGATCCGCCGCGCCGGACGCCAGCCAGTGATCGAGTGCGGCGGCGTAGGCATCAGCCGGGTCGACACCTTCCGGCGCTGTACCAGGATCCGACAGGGCCGCTGCCGTTGATTCCATGGCTTCCGTCGCGGCGGTGCACCCGGTTCGCCGCGCGATGTAGGCCGCGACGGTCTCCCCCGGTATCCGCTGATGCTCCTGCGGAAGCCATCCGACGAAGGCATCGGCGGGGGCGACACTGACCGTGCCCTCAAGCGGTTCGAGGTCGCCGGCCAGAATCCGCAGCAGGGTGCTCTTGCCCGCGCCGTTGGCGCCGACGACTCCGATCACATCGCCCGGGGCGACGGTGAGGTCCAGGCCCTCGAAGAGGGTGCGGTGGGCGAACCCGCCGGCCAGGTCCTTCGCGACAAGTGTTGCTGTCACGGCTCTACTTCGATGTGGTCGCCGCGGCCAGCACTGCGTCGTTGATCGCGGTCGGCGTCAGGCCCAGGAGGATCTTCTGCGCCCGGCTGGCGGTGTCGAGCAGATAGCGGCTCTTGGGCCGGCGGGCCGTCAGCGCATGATCGACGGCCTTGACGACCCTCTCCGGATCCGCCGCCAACTTCTGCATGCGACCCAACAGTTTTCGGGTGCCGTTCAAGTGCGGCGCATAGAGATCCCGGTGCTCCTGTGCGAGTTCGGCCACCATCCGGTCATGTTCGACGAGGATCTCGCCCCAGATGTCGGTGCGGATCGGACCCGGCTCGACCAGCGAGACCGGAATCCCCCACGGCCGCAGCTCCATCCGGAGTGCATCGGCCAGCGATTCGAGTGCGTACTTCGAGGCGCAGTAGGCGCCGGTTCCCGGTGTGGTGATCAATCCGCTGACCGAGGAGATGAACACGATCCGGCCCTTGGCGGCGCGAATCTTCGGCAGCACCGCCTGGGTCACCCCGATCTGAGCGACGACGTTGACGTCCAGCTGCCGGGACAGATCGTCGAGGGTGAGGCCCTCGACGGGCCCGTTCACCACGATGCCGGCGTTGTTGACCACGCCGTCGAGTTTCTCGGGCAGCTGAGCTGCCAGCCCCTTCAGCGATTCCCGATCGGTGATGTCGAGCCTTGTCGGGTGCACCCGTGGCATCGCCCCGAGTTCACTGAGGGCGCTGTCGGAGCGCGCGGTGGCATAGACGTCCCAGCCGCGGGCGCTCATGTGCCGGGTGATCGCCAATCCGATTCCGCGGCCTGCGCCGGTCACCAATACCGAGGGCATGTGTTCTCTTCTCTCTTTGACCGGTCAGTGCTACGTGGCCGCTCGGCGAGGGTGCCGAGAGTCGGGGCGGTGCATCGAAATGAGCTCACTGAGATGATGGGACACCCGGTCGAGTGGCGTGGTCGATTGCTCTGCACGGCAGAGGATCACCGCTCCTTCAATTGCTGCGATCACGGTCGTCGACAACGTCTCGGCCACATCCGGGGCGATACCGTCGGCGGCCAGCCTCTCGGCCAACAACCCTGCCCAGCCGGAGAAGAGAGCCGCGGCCGCGGTGGCGGCCTCGGGAGCCTCATCGCGACTGCACGCCGCGGCAACCAGGGGACAACCGTTCTGGAAGTCGGTGCTGACGAGCGCATCGCTCCACATCCGGATGAATGCTGCAACCGGATCCGGCTGCCCGAGGTAACTGCGCAGCGTCGTCGTCATCTCATCACCGGCGGACTGCGTTGCCGCTGCGACGAGTTCGGCCTTCCCGCCGGGGAAGTTGAGATAGATGGACCGCCGCGTCACACCACTGGTCTCGAGGATCTGGGCGATACCGGTGCCGGCAACGCCGTGGCGTTGCATCAGTTCCGCGGTGGCCGCTGTCAGCCGGTCGCGTACACGCATGGGTTGAAATATACCATTCGGTCTACTAGCGTCGGCGCGCATGACCACACTGCGCGATCCTTTGACCCTGCCCTGCGGACAGGTGCTGCCCAACCGAATCATGAAGGCCGCACTCAGCGAGGCGATGGCGGACAAACGACACGCTCCCGACAAGCGTCTGGAGCGGCTGTACACGACCTGGGGCCGAGGCGGGTACGGCTTGATCCTCACCGGGAACGTGATGGTCGACGGCAGCCAACTCGGCGAACCCGGCAACGTGGTGATCGAGGACGAACGCAATCTCGATGCTCTCTCCCGTTGGGCCAAGGCCACGAAGGACGGTGGCGCTCCGATCTGGGTGCAACTCAATCACCCAGGGCGGCAGTCGAATCCGCTTGATCTCGGCCACAAGCCTGTCGCACCCAGTGCGATTCCGATGAACCTTCCGGGCTCCCCCACGCCCCGGGAACTCACCCCGGCCGAGATCGAGGACATCATCGAACGGTTCGCCACCAGTGCCGCGGTATGCGAGACAGCGGGCTTCGACGGCGTACAGATCCACGGCGCACACGGCTACCTGGTCGCGCAGTTCCTCTCGCCGTTGTCGAATCAGCGCACCGACGACTGGGGCGGCGACCCGGAGCGGCGGATGCGCTTCCTCATCGAAGTGGTGCGGCGCATCCGTTCGCGGGTGACACCCGGCTTCGCGGTGGGCCTCAAACTCAACTCGGCGGACTTCCAGCGCGGCGGATTCACCGAGGACGAATCGCGCGGTGTCCTGGCCGCGCTCGTCGGCGAAGGTCTGGACCTGATCGAAGTCAGCGGCGGAAGCTACGAGCAGCCCGCCATGATGGGCTCCGCCGCAGACAGCACCCGTGCACGCGAGGCGTACTTCCTCGATTACGCCCGCACCGTGCGCAGCATCGTGGGCGACATCCCGCTGGCGGTCACCGGCGGCTTCCGTTCGCGCGCGGCCATGGAGGAAGCGGTCGCCGGCGGTGAATGCGATGTCATCGGCCTCGGCCGGCCCACGGCCACCACACCGGACGCCGCCGACGCGCTACTCAGCGGGCGTGCCGACGCGGTGACGGCACACCAGATCCGCTACGGGATGCGCGGCTTGCTCGGCAAGGTCGTCGAACTCAAGACGATGGACGGGCTACTCGAACTCGGCTGGCACGCCGATCAGTTGCACCGGATGGGGGAAGGCCTGGAGCCCGATCCGGATCGCAGCCGGCTGGCCGCCACGGTGGCGATGCTGCGGCGCAGCGGCCGTGTCTCCATCGGGAGCAAGCGCGGATTCTGAGAATCCGACCGCTAACCGCCCTCGACTACCGCTAGAAGGCGTTCAAGAGTCCTCAACTGGTCGGTGTAATCACCGTCCACCTTCGCCAGCAGCGTCGTGATTCCCACCGCCCGGTACTGACGGACCCGTTCGGTGATGCTGTCCTGCGTACCAACAAGATTGGTGAGCCGGCCGAGGTCGATCGGCACTGCGGCGCGGGCCTCGTCCCGCTTACCGCTCTGCCACAGTTCTGCGACCGCGGCCACCTGCTCCCCGTACCCCAATCGGGTGAACGCGTCGTTGTAGAAGTTGCGGCCGCCGGTGCCCATGGCGCCGATGGTGAACGCGTATCCATCGGCGTGCCGGCGTGCGGCCGCGTCGGCAGCTGCGTCGTCATCGTGGAACTCGACGGCCACCGGCGCCACCAGGTCGAGGTCGGTGAGTGGACGCCCGCCCCGCTCGGCGCCTTCGCGCAGCGGACCGAGAAGCACCTCAGCGGCCTCGGGAATGAACGCGTTGCCCAGCCAACCGTCGGCGAGCTCACCGGTGAGCCGCAGATTCCGCGGTCCCATCGCCGCCACGTACACGGGCACGTGCCGCGGTCGCACCATGGGCTTCAGCGCGGCGCCGCTGCTATCCGGCAACGGGAGCGGATAGATCTCTCCGGGGTGCTCGAGACGATCTCCACGGCTGACGATCCGGACGATCTCGATGGTCTCCCGAGTGGTCTCGACCGGCTTACGGAACCGGACCCCGTGCCAGCCCTCCATCACCCTCGGTCCGGAGGTGCCTACGCCCAGGAGGAATCTGTCGTCGGACAGCTCCTCCAGGCTCAGCGCGGAGGTCGCCAGCATCGCCGGACTGCGCGAACCCAGTTGCACCACGAAGGTGCCCAGCTTGAGCGTCGTGGTCTTCGCAGCGAGATACGCCAACCCGGTCAGCGCGTCGTACCCCCACACCTCGGGGATCCACACCGAATCGACGCCCAATTCCTCGGCGGCCACCGCGAACTCCACCGCGCCGGGCAATCGGGGTTCGATCATCGTGGCTATCCGCATAACGTGGCACGCTACCTCCATGCGCTACCGCGACCAGCCGAGCATCGAAGTGACCCAACGCGTCCACTGCGACGTCGCCACCGCGTGGCGCTACGTCACCGATATCACTGTGCCCGCACGGTGCTCGGCGGAGCTTCAGTCGGTCGAATGGCTCGACGGTGCCGACCGGGTCCGGGTGGGCGCCCGCTTCCGCGGCCGCAACAAGAACGACGCCATCGGCGTCTGGGAGACGGTGTGCGAGGTCGCCGAGGTCGAGGACGAGCGCCGCTGGGTGTGGAACGTCCTCGGACACGAGGGGGCCATCGCCAGTTGGGGATTCGAGGTTGAGCCGACCGGCGACGGCGTGCTGATCCGGCAGTGGGCGCGGATGGGTCCAGGCCCGTCGGGCCTCAACATCGCGATCACCGCGCAGCCCGACAAGGAGGCCCGGATCGTCGCGCGCCGGCTCGCGGAGTGGCAGCAGAACATGCAGGCCAACCTCGACTGGATCCGGTCACAGGTCGAAGGCGTGGAATAACCGCAGGATCAGACCGTCCGGCTGGCCTAGTGTGTGGCCATGTCTAACTCGAACGAAGCCGTGGACACCGGCCTCGAACAGTATGGAGTCGACACCATCCCGGACTCCGCACGGACCTCCTCACCGCGCTATGTGATCGCGATCCTGTGGGGCGGCAACATGGCCCTCTCGGTCGGCGTGTTCGGCTGGCTGTCGATCCTCTACGGGCTGAGTTGGTGGGCCAGCGTCTCTGCGATCGTGGTGGGCACCGCAGTCGGCGCGCTCGTCGTCACGCCGTTGGCCCTGTTGGGTTTTCGGGCCGCCACGAACAACTCGGTGTCCTCCGGCGCCTACTTCGGTGTCCGCGGTCGACTCGTCGCGTCGGTGATCGGCCTGCTGCTGTGCCTGGGGTACGTGGCGCTGACGATCTGGACCGGCGGTGAGGCGCTGGTCGCGGTGACCGACCGTCTGCTCGGCACCGAGGAATCGGTCCTGCAGGACGTCCTCGGCTACGGACTGCTCGCGGTGGCAATCGCCGTCGTCGCGATCTACGGGTACCGATGGCTGCTGCGGGTCAACACGATCATCGTCATCGTCGTCGGCGCCGCGATGCTGCTCAGCGTGATCGGGTTGGCCGACAAGTTCGACGCCACCTATCCGGGTAGCCCGGACCTTTACGCACTGGGCTCGTTCTGGCCGACCTGGCTGCTGGCCGCACTGACCGCCGGCATCGCCGGTCCGCTGTCCTACGTGACGCAGTTGGGCGACTGGACGCGCTACATCTCCCCGCGCCGGCACAAGCCCGGAACGCTGCTCATCGGGATGTTCGTCGGGCTGCTGGGCGGCCTGCTGATCCCCACCCTGTGGGGCGCCTACGTGTCGTCAATCCTGTTCGACGAGAACAGTTTTCCCGCGGGCCTGGTGACCGGGGTGCCGTCCTGGCTGCTGATTCCGGTGGTGCTGGCTGCGCTGGTCGGCAGCATCGGCCAGGGCGCGATGAACCTCTACAGCATGGGCCTGGATCTGGACGCGATCCTGCCCCGCCTGACCCGGATGCAGGCGACCATCGTCATGACGGTCGTCTCCACCGTCCTGGTTTTCCTGGGCAAGTTCATCTGGGATGCCGAAGTCGCGGTCACCTCGTTCGTCGTCTTCCTGACCTCACTGGCCACTCCGTGGGCGGCGATCACCCTGATCGGGTTGTGGCGGACCCGGGGCAGCTTCGATCAGCCGGACCTGCAGGTGTTCAACCAGCGCCGCACCGGCGGCCGGTACTGGTACAGCGGTGGCTGGAATGCCGCGGCGGTGCTGGCCTGGATCACCGGAAGCGTGGTGGGCATTCTCTCGAATGCCACCGACTCCTACACCGGGCCCATCGCGGTGGCTCTCGGCGGTGTGGACGCCAGCTTCATCACCTCGGGCGTGGCCGCTGCGGTCGTGTACCTGCTTCTGATCACCGTGCGGCCACAGTGGCTGCACACGGCCGAACCGGTCGCGCAGGCCTAGCGGGCTCCCTCGCCCGGATTCGCGCCCGGCGTCATCGGGATGGCGACGATGCCGGTTCCGAACATGGCGACGGCGGCGGCGGGATCGACGTGCGAGCAGCTCTCCATGTACCAGCGGGCGGCGGAACGGATCTTCGCTGCGAACTTGTCCATGATGTTCTCCTTCGTCGGCGTTGCGGCTTGCTGAGAACCACAGTGCCGGGAAAGCCACGGCCGCTGCATCGAGCAGACGGAGGATTCTGACGAGGACCCTGGATCCTCCGATCGGAGGATCCAGGTCTACTGGTCGACGATGAGAACCGTCTCCAGCGACGGGTCGCTGCAGTAGGCGATGCGGCAGTACTCGCTGGCTGCACGGATCGCGGTCAGCGCTTCGTGCGTCACGCGTTCCCCCGGCGCCAGCAGCGGCACTCCGGGCGGGTACGGGCAGAACTGCTCGGCGCTCACCTCACCGATCGCGTCGGCCACCTTCACCCGCCGGCGCCCGCGCAGGAACGCCTCGCGCGGGGTGAGCACCACGTCGGGTTCGACTCGCCACACCGACAGCGGTGACGACGGACGGCTCTGCCCGCGGTGCGCCTCGATCAGTCCGGCGAGCAGACCGGCGAACTCCACGATCCACTCCGGCTCGTCAGCCACCGTCAGAGTGAGCACCAGGGTGTCCCGGTCCGCCGACTCCACACCGTGGCCGAGCCGCCAGAGTTCCTGACCGAGCGCGACCCCGTCCGCACCGGTGCCGGGAAGGATCAGCGTCAGCTTCGTCGGGTCAACCGGACAGCCGGCGGTGGCGTCATCCAGAACGACGAGCCCACGGACCCGCGCCAGCCGACGCCGGGCATCGGCGACGGCTTCGATGATCAGCCCCAACCGTTGTGCGCCGTCGCGTTCCATCGCCGCCCGGCTGCCGTCGATGGTCGCCAGCAGCGTCCCCGACGGCGAGGTGGTGGTGGTCAGATCGACCCACCGGTCCAGGGTCGAGCGCGGAATCAGGTTCTCCCGCATGCTCACAACGGCGGTCTGCGAGTAGCCCAACAGGCTCTTGTGCACGCTCGTGACGGCGAAGTCGGCACCTTGGCGGATGGCGCCGCAGCCGGGCAGGAAGTCCAGATGCGCACCCCAGGCCTGGTCGATCATCAGCGGCACGCGCCGCCGCTGCGCGACGGCCGCCAGTGCGGTCACGTCCGACAACGTCCCGATGTAGGAGGGCGAGGTGGCGAAGAACGAGTTGACGGTTTCGGTCACCGACTCCAGACTCGATGCCGCCATTCCGATCGGCAGATGGAACTCCGGGTGCAGCCGCGGATAGATCCAGACCGGACGGGCGCCGATCAACACCAGGCCGGCCTGCGTGCTTCGGTGCGAGGTCCGGTCGATCGCGATCGGCACGTCCTGATCGGCGATGGTTCCCAGGGCGGCGATATTGCCCTGGGTCGATCCGCCCACGAGGAACCGGCTGAAGTCGGCGCCGATCGCGCGGGCCCACAGCGCCTCGGCCTGATCGAGGTAGCCGTTGCTGTAGGCGTTGTCGTCGACGCCGCCCTGCAGCGGGATGTCGTCGCGCACCGTGTCGCCGACCAGATCGTGAGCCCATCCGTCGGCGCCCTGCAGATACCGCATCTTGTGGCCGGGAATCTGCATCGGCCGGCGCCCTGCCTCGCGGGCCCGGCGCCACGCTTCGACCAACGGCGCGGACGCCGCGGACGACCGGTCGAAATCCCTTGTCATGCGTGCTCCTGCAACTCCATCGGACCTTGGATTATGCCAAGCCGGTCATCCGATCTGGCAGCATTACGGGATGGAAGCGCCCACCGATCCGTTCGACCAGGCCATCGAGGCGGCGCTGGACTCGCTGCCCAGCGCGCTCCGTGACGCGATCAGCAACGTCGAGATCGTTGTCGAGGACGAACCCCCCGACGGACAGTCGTTGCTCGGCTTCTACCGTGGCGTTCCACTGCCACAGCGGACCAGTGACTACAGCGGGGTGCTTCCGGACAAGATCAGTATCTTCAGCGGACCCCTCACGCGGCGTTCCGCGGGCGACGCGAACCGTCTGTGCGACGAGATCAAGCATGTCGTTCTGCACGAGATCGCGCATCACTTCGGGATCAGCGACGAGCGACTGATCGAACTCGATCGCTACTGATCCCGCTGCCGTCGCCACCATGTCGGGATCGCCGACAAGTCGCGCCTGCGGCGCCGGAGCCATCGCGCTCAGCGTTGCGGCGGCCTGAGTGCCATCAGTCGATGCAGTCCCGGACAGCCATCGTCGTTGCTGCCCTGGCACACATCGAAGTGCGTCGGTTCGCCGATGTCGGCATCCGCCTGACACCGATGAAGGTGCCGTTCTTCGATGCGGCGGCTGCGGCAACCCGCCGGCGGCCTGCGGTTGCGCTGCGCTCGGCGCCGGAGCCCCGGAAGGCGCGGGCGCTGCCGAGGCTATTTTTCTTCTCTTATTCTTCGGTTCTCAAGCGGCGAACGTGACGATCAATGCCGACAGCGGCGATACGGTGACACCGTGACGACCCGGGTATGTCCGGCCTGCGGTTCAACCGTGCCGGCCGAGGTGTTCTGTGCCAGCTGCGGAGCCGAACTGGCTGCGCCGGTGAGCACGTGGAGCATTCTGCTGCGGCCCCGGGTGTTCGCGACCGCGCCCCGGGAGCCGATCTGGATACCGCGAATCAGTAGCTCCCTGTTCCCCCGCATCCCCTTCCAGACCCGAAAGCCCTTTCGGGTCGGGCTGATCCTGTGCCTTGTCGCCATCATCGTTCTGGCCTCGGCTGAGATGAACGGCCCACTGGGTGTCATCGCGGTGATCGGATGGCCACTGCTCTTCCTCATCTACGTCTGGCAGTCCGACGGGTTTCGCGACAAACCACTTCGGATCCTGGCCGTCGCGATGGTGCTCGGCGTGGCACTCGGAATCGGGTGGTGGCTGTCGACCGGCAGCATCATCGCGGGTTCCTACGGCCTCTCGACCGGTTCGAGCCTGCTGCTCGTCAACGAAGTGCTGGACGTGGGATTGCTGATCTCGCTGGGCGGCGGGGTACTGATGTTGGTTCCCGCCCTGGTGTGCAGGCTTTTTCCGATGCCGGTACGGGAGTCGCTCGACGGGTTCGTCATCGGCGCCTTCGGCGCGCTGTGGTACTCGACAGCGTCGGCGGCGACCATTCTGGCGCCCCAATTCGCCGAAGGTCTCATCGAACAGCAGGGTGCGGGACGCATGTTCGAGGACGCGGTCACCTATGGGATCGTCGATCCGATCGTCACGACAGCGGCCGGTGGTCTGGTCGGGCTGAGCCTGTGGTTTCGGCCGAATCGGCGCGCGGGCAGGGATCCCCGACGCGCCCGCACGGCGTTGACGATATGCACACTCCTGGCGCTCGGTTTGTACGCCGCGGTATGGGTGGCCGACGCAGTCAGCGTGCAACGGACGATCGATCTCGCGGCGAAGATCACCTTGGCGGTGCTGGCGCTCCTCACGGTCCGGTGCGCGGTTCAGATCGCGTTGCTGCAGGAGGAACCCGATCCGGCCGGCGGCGAACCGGTGTTGTGCGTGCACTGCCTGAAGGTGGTGCCGGACGAGCCGTTCTGCGTTGCCTGCGGGGCGGCCGCGAGGGCGTCTTCGCGGTCCTCGCGACGGCTCCGCCGCGAATCACCACCCGTGCTTGACGAATCCTTCGGCTAGCCAACAGCTTTCTGATACGCGGCGATGTCGCCTTCGAGTTCGACCAGCACCGCATTCCAGTCCGGAACCCACAGCGTCACTCCCGCGAGAACACCGGTCGGCGTTGTCTTATCAGTCGTGTCGCTCATCTGACGGACCACGGACTCACGGACCGGGATTCCGAACGCATCGGAGAAAACCGCCCGCTGCGCCTCGTCAGAAAGAAGGAACGTCAGCAGTTGCTTCGCCTCTTCCGGTTGCTTCGAGGTGGCCGTGACACCTGCGACATACGGCAGTGAGACGGTGGTTCGACGTCCGTCCGGCATTGCCGGGAAGAAGATGTCGAACTTCGACCCGTCCTTGATGGCGGCCAGGTTCATCTGGACGTCGCCGTTGGCGACCAGGAGTTCACCGCTGCTGACTTTCGGCTGCAGACTTGCCGTCGATGCCGCCGGACCCACGTTGTTGCGGTTCAGCTTGGCGAGGTAGTCCAAGGCGCCCTGCTCACCCATCAGGTGCTTCAACAGGATCAACACCGCTGTGCCATCACCGGCTTCACCCGGCGTCGAGTATTGCAGCCTTCCTTTGAACCGGGGGCTGAGCAGATCCTCCCAACTCGCGGGCGCCGGGTCGGCCGCCGGACCGGCGATGAAGCTCAGCGCGGTCTTGACGATCGGGACATAGATACCTCCGGGGCCCATCAGTTCCGACGAGATGCCGGTGGTGTCGACTCCGGTTTCCTGCAGCAGCCCCGCCCGCTCCGCCTTCTGAATGAACGGCGGAAGGGTGACCAGCAGGTCTGCCGGCGCGAGCGGCTGGCCGTCGTCCAAGCGCTCCCACACCGCGCCGGAGTTCACCCGGGAAACCACCTGACCGGATCCACCCTCGAACAGGGTGACGTCGATCCCGGTCTGCTGCGTGAATCTCTCGAACTGACCCTTGTACCAGTTCGCCAGACCGGTGGCGCTGTACACCGTCAGCGACGGCCGGTCACCCGACTTCGTCGAACCACCGCAGCCGGCGCCGAGCATCGAAACAACAAGCCCGACAATAAGAATCAACGCGCTGCGGGAATTGCGGAAAGTCATCGTTGGTCCGTCCTGGAGTCGGAGTTGCCGGATGTGTCAGCGTGGTGGATCGCCCTTCCAACTGAAGCTCTCGACGTACTTCCCCATGTCGATGGCGAGTTCCACGTTCGCCGAAGACGGCGGACCGGGGCCGAAGTCCCGCGAGAACCGTCGGAACGGTCCTTCGGCGACAGCGACCAGCGCGAGGTCGTTCTTGACGGCTGCGATTATGACGACCCGCATGTCGAATCGATTCGCCAGACCGGGTCGCTGGAAGTTGGCGACCACCCCGTAGCCGAGTTGGTAGCCGACCATGGCGTTGGGCAGTTCGTAGTCGACCACCGCCTTGGGGAACTGCTTGGCGAGGAGGTCGGTGACGACCCTGCGGGCGACGCGGCCTTGCGCCGGCTCGCCGAACAACTGCAACACGCCCCTGTCGCCGGCGGTGTATCTGGCGGTGATGCCCTGCGACCCGGTGGTGACTTCGTAAGGCGAACCGGGCCCGGGATAGGAAACCGAGAACTGTTCTCCCGGTGCCGTATACCGCGGGAGGGCCGCGACCGGAACGGAGTTCGGCGGCCGTCCGCAATCCGGTGGACAGTTATAGACCGCTGCATCCTCCACGAGTTTGTCCCAGACCCCGAGGACGACCATCGCGACGGTCAAGCCCAATGCCAGCAATCCGAGCGTCGCACGGTAGCGGGCACGCGGTGCTCCATCGGCACGGTAGCGACCGGGAGCGACTCCCACGCCGTCATACATCGTCGCTGACGTCATGAGTTGGCCCGGGACAGGAGAATGTTCTTGATCAGAGCATCGACATTCGGCGTGCCCAAGCCAGTCACCATGTCGTAGCCCACGGTGCCGGAAATGCTGATTGCGTTGCCGCCCAGGTTGATGTCCCGTAACCCGGTCGACACCGCGGTGGATCTGGCCATTCGATAGAGCAACGGATTCAGATCGCCCAGTGGCAGGGCGCCGCGATCCCGAAGCCTCTCATTCATCAGTGCTGACAGGGCCGCCCAGATCGGCGCGGCCTGGGAAGTGCCACCGCCGACCATGACCTGTCCGTTGAACACGATCTTCACCCCGGTGAAAGGGTCGGCGACCGCAGAGATGTCCGGAACCAATCTGCGGTCCGGGAGTTCGGTTCCTATCCCGACCGTCTGCCACTCCGGGCGACCGAACAGTGTCGACGCCCCACCGGCCGTGCCGAGGATGAGCGGCACGTTGTACCAGGACTGTTCCGAAAGCCACCGTCCGCTGTCGTCAGTCGACAGCTTTGTTCCACCGACTGCGGTCATCTCCGGGAGGGATGCCACCGCGTCCACACCGACATCGTCCGGTGTGGGCCGCGACGACCAGTTCTCGCCGCGCTTACATTCCAGGCCCGCGAGATCTCCGGAGGCGTTGAACGCCGTTGTCCCATGCGCCAGGGCGTCGGCCATCGCATCGCGAACCGGTGCGAAATCCGCTGCGGTGAAGAGCCTGTCGCAGCCCCACCCGATCGAAAAGCTCCAGATCGCCCCCGGGAACTGCCGGTCGACCGACTCCATGAGCCGGCTGAGTTTCACGAATACACCGTCGCCCTGGTCGGAGATGGTGTCCCGCGCGTTGACCAGAACCAGCTTCGCGTCCTGAGCGATGGCGTGAATCACCTGCAGATCCATATTGGCTTCGCCCCCACGCCGTTCCGGCATACCGCCTACCACCTCGGGGGTGAAACGCGAGAGGCCGAACGAATCGGCGTAGAGATCCATATCCTGCTGCTGGAATCCGTCGAAGGCGAACACCACCACCGTCTCGCCCTTACCGGTGTCGCCCTCCTCCACCAGAGGGGTGGCGTTGTAAGCGTTGAGAAGCTGGGAGGGGAGCAGTCCGCCATCGGGGACATCGCGCGGCAGGACAGGGAATGCCTCGCGAGCGGGTACGTAGCTGAGGATGCGACCGAGCCCGGCGACCTCGGACGCAGCAGCGGGCGGGATATCCGGCTGTTGTGCAGACGCGTAGAAGATGCGGCCGTCGTCGGCCCCGTCCCGGACCCGGTAGTCCCGCACCGAGACGCCGAACGCGGTCGAGACGTCGGCCGGGACACCTTCGACGACCGCCCAGCTGTCCCCGTGCCGCCATCGAACCGCCAGACCATGGTCCCGCGCCCAGGCGGTGAGGCCAACTGGTTCTGTCCGACTTCGCAGCTCGGCGGTCAACTGAACGCGCTCGGCACGGGCCGGTCCAAGATCGGTCGATTGGGTCAGCAGCCGGGCAAGAGGACCGCTGATGGCGTTGCCACGCAGTCCATTCAGGGGGACGTCGGCACAGCGCAGTCCTACGACAGCGACGGCGATGACCGCACAGACGGACGCGAAGCGGCGTATTCCGACGCTGATCATCACGTCACCGGCTTTCCGCGGATCGCTCACATCCGTCGGGTCCTATCTGGCCCAGCGGTCAGGCTACCGCGTGAAACCCACGCCGGGGCCAGCTACCGTCGCCACCATGTCGGGATCGCGGATCGGTCGCGCCCGTGCCGCCGGAGCCATCGCGCTCGGCGTCGCGGCGCTGGTTTCCTGCAGTCGTCCGCCCCACCCGGCACCGACGATCACAACCCCGGCCACCACGGTGACGAGGCCGCCGACGCCGACCACCACGGTGCCCGCGATCCCCAACGCCGCGTTCGCACCCGTTGGTGATCTCGTCGACGCCGACATCGCCGCACACCGGTTGCCCGGCGCGGTGGTTCAGATCGGCCACGGCGGTGAGGTCGTCTACCGCCAGGCGTTCGGCGATCGCAAGCTCTCCGGCGAACCGGGACTGGACGGCACGCCCGCGGCCGCCGAACCGATGACGGCCGACACCATCTTCGATCTGGCGTCACTGTCGAAACCGATCGCCACCACACCTGCCGTTCTACAGCTTTACGAGCAGGGCAGGATCGGCCTCGACGACCCGGTGCAGAAGTACTTCCCCGAGTTCAATCCGGCGAACGATCCGCGCAGGGCACAGGTGAGCGTGCGCATGCTGCTCACCCACACCTCGGGGATCGGCGGTGACCTGAGCCGCGAAGGGCCATGGGGCCTCCCCGACGCCGACAAGGCGGACGGCCTTCGCCGCGCGTTCGCCGCGGGTCTGGAGTTCGATCCGGGCGCAGGCTTCCACTACTCCGACACCGGTTTCATCATCCTCGGCGCGCTGGTGGAGAAGATCTCCGGTGAACCGCTGGACGTCTACGTGCAGGATCACGTGTTCACACCCCTCGGGATGACCGACACCCGCTACCTTCCGGCGGCCAAGGCGTGCGGTCCGCACCAGATCATCGGTGATGCAACGGTTTACAGCACCGACGGCCGCTCCTCCACCCCGTGCACGGACGGCACCTGGAACGTCGCCCTGTTGTCCCGAATCGCGCCGACGGCGCACGACGAGGACACCCCCGGCGTCAACCCGGACTTCGACCGTCTGATTCGGGGCACCGTGCACGACCCAACGGCACGGCGGATGGGCGGCGCAGTCGGCAGCGCCGGGGTGTTCTCGACGGCGCCGGATCTGGGCAAGTACGCCCAAGCACTCCTCGATCGTCTGGCCGGACGCCCGAGCACCTTCCCGCTCAAACAGTCGACCGCGGAACTGATGACCACACCGCAGCAACCCGCTTCAGCCGGGACGGAACTGCGCGGCTTCGGCTGGGACATCGACACCTCGCACTCCAGGCCCCGTGGGTCGATCTTCCCGGTCGGCAGCTTCGGCCACGTCGGCTTCACCGGGGTGTCGCTGTGGATCGACCCGGGATCGGACACCTACGTGATCGTGCTGGGGAACGTGATCCACCAGCGCGGCGGACCGCCCATCGTGACGCTCAGCGGTGCGGTGGCCACCGTCGCGGCGCGGGCACTGCATCTCTACGGCAGTTGACGGCGCCTACGGGCACCGCGTCATGATCGCCTTGTCGCCGTCGGCATTGGTGGAATCCATTGACTCGTCGTCGATCACCGTGACGGTCACCCTGAGTTCCGGGACGTCCGTGAAGCCGATCACGCCATCGCTGTAAGTCCAGTCACCCACCGGGCCGTCAGTGGTGCCATCCGCCCTGAGATCGAGTGAGCTCTCGCAGTTGCCGTTCGTTCCCCATTTCCCGATCACGAAGTCCCGGGTCGGCGTGTCACCCTTGGACGGCCCGGGTGCGGGAACGGCGGTGCCGGCGGCAGGTCTGCCCTGGACGCCGCAGGCGGCGAGCGCTGACGCGACGGCGATGACGACGGCGAATCGAATCAGCATGTCAATCGTCCTTCCGGCGGAGCCCATCGAGGATGCTTCTCAACTTCAGCACTTCGGCGGCGTCGATGCTGACGGAATCGAGATTCTCAGCCATGTCGGGATTGATGAAGCCCATCCCCGAGGGATAGGTCTTGCGGGCGGAGGCGTGAAATGCCTTGGCGCCGGTGAACTTCGCCAACTCGAGAATGTTGGAAGACCGCACCCCGGAGCCGGGCATGATCGTGATGCGATCCCCCGCGGCGGCGACCAGTGTCCGCAGGTTCTCCTTGCCGAGTTCGACGTTCGGATGCTGCCCGCTGGTCAGGATTCGTGCGCAGCCGAGGTCGATGATCTCCTCCAGCGCAGCGAGCGGATCACTCACCCGGTCGAAGGCCCGGTGGAAGGTCACCTGCATCGAGCCGGCGTGCCGCACCAACTCGGCGCAGCGCTGCACATCGACGCTGCCGTCGGTGCGGAGCAGGCCGATGACGACGCCGTCGCAGCCCAACCGCCTGCACTGCTCGATGTCGGCGACCATCGCCTGGAATTCGGCGTCCGAATAGAGGAAGTCCCCTCCCCGGGGACGGATGATCGGGAATAGCTGAATGGCGGTGTTCGCCCGGGCCACCTCGATCACCCCATAGGAAGGGGTGGTTCCGCCCTCATGGGGGTTGGCGCACAACTCAATTCGATCGGCGCCGTTCGCCTCCGCGGTCACACACGAGGCCAGGTCGAATCCGATGACTTCAAGTTCCATTCAGCACCCGGCTTTCACTCTTCCTGGACCAGACCAACTCCTGCAGCGCCAGCACAGCCCAGCCCGATAACGCCATCCCGACGATATTCATCATCAGCTGCAGTGCGCGGTGCGTCCGCCTCCGCCTCGAAGCCGTCGCGCGACAGCCAGGTGTCGACGCGACGGATCTCGATGGTGTCCTCCTTCTGGACTCCGAGTTCCAGTTCGGCGGGAACCGGAACCCGCACATTGCGCATGGGTTCAGTGTCGCCGAAAAGGCGCGGGTTTTCGCCGATTCGGAGAGTCAGCGCGAGCGGTGCGGTCGCAGCGCGTCCGGCGGGATCGAACCGAACCTGCCGGCTTGGAAATCTTCGAATGCCTGTGCCACTTCGGACTTGGTGTTCATCACGAACGGCCCGTACTGGAACACCGGCTCGCGAATCGGCCTGCCGCCCAACAGAAGAACGTCCATGGCGGGATGCCGGGAATCCTGAGTGCGATCGGCAGTGACGCTGATCCGGTCGCCCGGTCCCAACACCGCGAGCTGGCCCTGGTGGATCGGATGACGTACCGGTCCCACCGTTCCGCTGCCGGAGAGCACATAGACCAGCGCGTTGTAGTCGCGATGCCAGCCCAGGTTCAGTTGTGCGCCGGGTTCGATGGTGGCGTGCGCGAACGTGATCGGGGTGTGGGTCGACCCAGGACCCTGGTGGCCGTCGATGTCGCCGGCGATGACGCGGATCAGGGCGCCGCCGTCGGCCGAGGACAGCAGGGTGACCGCAGCCCCTTCGATGGCCTGATAGGCCGGGGCCGCGAACTTGTCGGTGCCGGGAAGGTTCACCCACAACTGGATGCCGTGAAACGTCCCGCCGCTCTCGACGAGTTCGGCCGGTGGGGTCTCGATGTGCAGGATTCCGGCGCCTGCCGTCATCCACTGGGTCGCCCCATCGGTGATCAACCCACCGCCGCCGTGCGAGTCCTGATGCGCGAACCGGCCGTCGATCATGTAGGTGACCGTCTCGAACCCACGGTGCGGGTGCCAGTCGGTGCCGCGCGGTTCGCCGGGGGCGTACTCGACCTCGCCCATCTGATCCATGTGGACGAACGGGTCGAGATCGGCGGAGCTCACTCCCGCGAAGGCCCGCACCACCGGAAACCCCTCGCCCTCGAACCCGCGCGGCCCGCTGGTGATGGACCGGACCGGACGTTCGGTGTCGGTGGGCGCGGGGGCGCCCACTCGCGGCAAGGTCAGGGTGTCTGCGGTGACGGCGGGCATGAATCCAGCGTAGGCCGCAGTTTCCTAGCTAGCAGTCTCCTTCGCCGCTGCCTTCAAATCGGCATACGCCTGCCGCGTGTGTTCGGCCAGCGCCCGGGCGTCGTCGATTGCGGCCGCATTGGAGACGAAGCCGAAATCCATGTGATCGCGGTAGGAGCTCAGGGTGACGTTCAGGCCGATCGCCGCCGCCAGCGCGGACACCGGGAAGATCCCGACCAACGGAGCGCCGCTGAGATACCGGGGCTCCCTGGCGCCCGGGACGTTCGAGATGACCAGGTTGCACGCGGGCCGGCCGATCCGATCCAGGTGGGTGGTGGCAGCGGCGCCGGCCAGGGCGATGAGCGCAACGGCATAGGTCATGGCGGTGTCCGGCGACATCGCGCCGAGTTCCTTCTTCGCGGCAGCCACCGAGTGCACCACCTGTTGCAGCCGCTCACTGATGTCGGCCCCCGGTGAACCGAGGCGTACGAACATCGCCGACACCCTGGTGCCGATGGCGCCGTCGTCTTCGCCGCGCAGCGAAACCGGGACCATCGCAATGAATTCGTGGCCGTAATCCCCGCCCCGCTCCCGAAGGTAGGAGTGCAAACCGTGGTCGATGACGGTCGCCGCGACGTCGTTGAGTGTGGCCCCGAACCGGTGCCCGATCTGATGCATCTCCTCCAACGGCAGCGATACGGTCGCAAAACTGCGGGCCTGTTTGAGCGGCACGTTGGTCGGCGAATGCCTGGCCACAAAAGGCAGGCTGCCCTCGAGATGGGAGCCGAGTGCGGCACCCAGGCCCTTGCGCAGTGCCCCGAAGGAAATCTGGTTGATCGCGCCCACCTGTGTGATGACCCCGCGAAGGGTGTCGGTGAGCCGACGCAGCACAGGTGGCGGTTTATGCGGCGGCGCCGGCGGACCGGTTTGGGCGAAGGCCGGCGGCAAGACGGTGGGCTCGTCGGTCAGGCTCAGTCCGTCGTACAGCTTCTTCAGTCCGGAGACTCCGTCGATGATGCTGTGGTGGGTCTTGGTGTAGATCGCGAACCGCCCGCCCGGCACCCCGTCGATCACCCAGCACCGGAACAACGGCCGGTCCCGGTCGAGCATCGGCTCGTGCAAGTCGGCAACCAGTCGGAGCAGGTCGTCGTAGGAACTTCCGGGCGGCAGTGCGAGGTGCGCAACGTGATAGTGCGGATCCCAGTCATCGACTTCACGGAAATGCGGCGCCCCGGCACCGATCAACTCCGGTACGTAGTTGAAGGGGGGCGCCGGTCGTTGGGCGCGGTAGGCCGCCACGATCTCGCGGACGATAGTTCGGCGGCCGGCCGGCTTCTCGAACAGCAGCATCGCCCCGACGTGAGTCGTGCCGGCGGGCGTCTCGAGGAGCAACCAGCTGAGGTCCAGTGGAGCAATCGCATTGCTCATGGAGTCAGCCTAGGTTCAGTGCACCGTCACGTGAACGTGGTTGAAGTGATTGGCCACCCGCCACATCGAGTACGAGACGCCGAACTCCGCGGAGTGCGCCAGCACGTCGGCGTTGATCGCGTCGCCCAGGCCCATGTCTGAGCCGATCATGATGTCGATGGCGTGCCCGCTCGGGTGATCGGGCAGCGCATCGGAACGCACGCCGCCGATGGACTGCACACCCGGATAGGTGGCCATGATGTAGGCCGCCAGACTGCGCGCGTTGGGCACCAGTCCGCCCATCCCGACGGTGGGGATGTTGCCGATCGGGCCCAGCGCTGAGACGACCGATGCCGGCAGGGCGGCCTTCTCGTCGGAGGGCAGCAGCGCGTAGCGCACCCGGGCCGAGGAGATCTGCGACTGCAGTTCGGACTGCTTCTTCATCAGGTCCGCGCGCAGGGCGACCGCCGCGTCGACGGCCGCCTGGGTTTCGGCTTCGGACTTGGCCGAAGCCACCTCGAGTGCCCTGGCCTCATCCCTGATCCGGCGGAAGACCTCCATGTCGGCGGTCGCCCCGGTGGCCATCGTGCGCTGCACGTCCATGGTGTCGATCAGGTTCTGCGGCGAGGAGGAGGTCAGGATCGCGTTGACGCTGTCGGTGCGTCCGCCCATGTAGACCGCGGCGGCCAGTTTGTTGACGCCGTCCTGGTGCGGCGCCAACTGAACCTCGGCGGCCTCAAGCGCGGCCAGATCGGCGGCGTGCTGCTTGTCGATCTCGGCGAGCAACTGCAGCTTCTGGTCGAGGTCCTGGCGAGCCGACTTGATGGACTCCGCCAGCCCCTGGGATTGCTGGGCCAACTCGCTGAACTTCGCCACCTCGTCCTGCGCCGGGTCGGCGTTGGCGGCACCGCCCCAGACCAGGCTGAGAACCGTGCAGCCGGCGACAGCGCCGGCCACCGTTTTGGGGTGGAATTTCAAGACTGGGCATCCTTTGACTGCCGTCGGCACCTGCTTCGCCGAACTGCCTGTCGCGTGCTTAGGTCACGAACAGGTTACGAAAGCCCCTCTGGCTTGTCCAACCCACGCTACCGAACGACCAGCACAGGGCACTCGGCGTGGTGGATCAGGTTCTGGCTGACCGAGCCGAGGAGTGCGTCGGCCAGGCGCCCGCGGCCATGGGTGCCCACCACCACCAACTGGGCCTCGCGCGACAGGTCGGTGAGGCCCTTCGCCGGGCTGACGTCCTCGAAAACCCTGTTCACGTGGGCATTGGGGTACTTCCGGGCGAACGGCTTGACCAACTCGTCCATCTGCTGGCGCTGCTGGGTCTGCAGCATCTTCAGCAACGGCCAGTCCATGTTGCCCTGGCCGCCGAGGTCGCCCATGCCGACTGCCGCGTCGATCTCCCACATGTGTGCCACCGTCAGCGACGCATGCAGCGCGCGGGCGACGTCGAACGCCTCGGCGAGTGCCCGGGTGGCTTCCTCGGACTCGTCGACGCCGACGACGACGGGCAACGGCTTGCCGGTCCGCTTGGCCGACGGAGCCCGCCAGACCAGGACGGGGCATTGCGTCCGATGGGTGATCCGCACGACATGCCCGCCCAGCGCGCGGTGGTCGGCGCCGGTGCCGACCACCAGAAGCCGGGCGTCGGCGGAGGCGTCCGCCAGCACCGTGGCGACCGACCCCTTGACGGCCGCCGTTGTGATCGCGAGGTCCGGGTGCGCCGACCGCACGGCCGTCTCCGCCGCGGCCAGCACACTGTCGCCGTGGGCGCCGCGGTCAGCGGACGCCTCAGTGCCGGTTTCTGGGCCGGCCTGAGAACCGGCCTCGGCACCGGCGAAGTGCCAGTCCAATCGCGGGATCGCGTGCACGAGGGTCAATGGGAGCGCGTGGCCGGCGGCGAACTCCGCGGCCCACCGCGCAGCGCCGAGGGCGGCTTCGGTTCCGTCGATGCCGACGACGACGGCCGGCTGGTCAGCTGCGGTGGTCATGCCAGGAGACTATTCAGTCCCGGCGGACAGGAAAGCCGCGAGGTCAGGCCAGGCGGCGGGATCCTGCATCAGGAACAGATGTCCGCCGTTGTAGATGTGCAGTGTGGCGCCGGGAATCCGGTCGGCGATGGCCTGCCCGTTGACCACCGGGGCGATGTCGTCGTAGCGGCCGCTGCCGACGAACGTCGGGCAGCTGATCCGGTTGAGTCGGCTCAGCACGTCATGGCCCTTGCGCGCCTGCAACTGCAGCCGGCGGCCGAGGTCGTCCGGCCCCGGAGCGAACCCGGCCGTCAAGGCCATCTGTTCGGGATGGGCGGCAAGCCATTCCGGGGTCCACCGCCGGTCGACCAGTTGCAGCGACCGCGCCGCGCCCTCGTCGTCGGGCAACTCGCTGAGCCGCTCGAGCGGATAGGAGGAGAACGCCCCGCCGGGCGAGGTGGCCAGCAGCGCCAGCCGCTCCACCCGCTCGGGAAAAGTGACCGCGAACTCCTGGGCGACCATGCCGCCGAAGCTCAACCCCAGCACCGCGCTGAGGTCCCAGCCGACGTCGTCGAGCAACCCGGCGACGTCGGCGGCGACGTCGGCCATGGCGTAGGGCTCGCTCACCGGGCCGGTGGCGCCCATCCCGCGATAATCGAAAGCCAGCAACTCGAACCTGGAGGCCAGCATCCGCAGCAGGGGTCGAACCGAGTCCAGAGTTGATCCGGAGCCGTTGCAGTACAACAGCTTCGGACCCGAGCCTCGAAGCTCGTGATGCAGCTTCACGGAATTCTCTTTCGGAGCATCTGTAGAGGGCTAATGTCGGCGTTCGACGACGAATGGAGTCCCCACGCCATGGCCAGCAAGAGCACCCCGCACATCGACCCCAAGGGCGAAGAGATCGCGGAGACGATTCTGCTCCCCGGCGACCCGCTGCGGGCCAAGTTCATCGCCGAGACCTATTTCGACAACCCGCGCTGCTTCAACGAGGTTCGCGGGATGTACGGGTTCACCGGCACCTACCGTGGCCACAAGATCTCGGTGATGGGGACCGGGATGGGCATCCCGTCCATCTCGTTGTACAGCTACGAGTTGATCCACTTCTTCGACGTGAAGAACCTGATCCGGGTCGGCAGCTGCGGGACGATCCAGGACGGGATCGACCTCTATGACGTGGTGATCGCCCAGGGCGCCTCGACCGACTCGAACTACCTGACCCAGTTCGGGGTGCCCGGAACCTATGCGCCGCTGTCCTCCTACCGGCTATTGGAGCAGGCCAAGCGCATCGCCGACGAACACGGGCAGCGCTGCCATGTCGGCAACGTGCTGTCCTCGGACATCTTCTACAACGACGATCCGGATGCGCTCGGCAAGTGGGCGAAGATGGGCATCCTCGCCGTGGAGATGGAGTCCGCCGGACTGTTCGCCAACGCCGCGGCCGCCGGCGTGGACGCGTTGGGCATTTTCACCGTCAGCGACATCATCTTCGCCGGCAAGCACACCACCCCGGACGAACGGCAGACGGCGTTCACCAAGATGGTCGAGATCGCGCTGGAGTTGGCGTGACCGTCGACCAGAAGACCGGCCGCGAGCTGAATCCCAAGGCGGCCGTCCCGGTCCTGTTGGCGCTGTTCGTGTTCTCGCTGGTCATGGACAACGGCTTCAAGCTGCTGTCGCCGTCGATCGCCTCGTCGCTGGGCCTGTCGGAGAACACCGTCAGCCTGCAGGCCACCCTGCCCGGCATCCTGATCGGCATCGGCGCGGTCGTGTACGCGGCGCTGTCGGACTCGATCAGTATCCGCAAGCTGATGATCTTCGCGGTCATCATCATGTCGATCGGTTCGATGATCGGCTTCGCACTGCAGGGATCGTTCGGCGGAGTGCTCACCGGGCGCATCATCCAGACCTGCGGCCTCGCCGCCGCCGAGACCCTCTACGTCATCTGGGCCACCAAGCACTTCCACGGCGACGAGCAGAAAAAGTACCTGGGCTACAGCACCGCGGCGTTCCAGTTGTCACTTCTGCTCGGGGCGGTCGGCGGTGGATTCATCGCCACCTACGTCGGCTGGACGGCGTTCTTCCTGGTGAATCTGGTTGCGCTGGTGACTATTCCGTTCATCCTGAAGTACGTTCCGGCCGAGGACACCGGGCACAGCGACCTCGACGTGTTCGGGCTGTTCCTGGTCGCCACCATCGCCGGCGGTCTGGTGATGTTCATGCAGGACTTCAACTGGTGGTTCCTGCTGCCTGCGGCCGCGGGGATCGCCGCCTTCGCCTGGCACATCTCGGTGCACCGGAATGCGTTGATCACCAAGGAGTTCTTCACCAACAAGCGCTACACGCTCATGCTCGTGGTCGTCTTCGTGGTCTATTCGGTGCAACTGGGTTACCAGTTCATCTTCCCGTTCATCATCAAGGGGCTGTACGGCTGGCAGCTCTCCGACGTGTCGCTGCTGTTGGTGCCCGGCTACACCGCGGCCGTGATCGTCGGGGCACTCAGCGGCCGGATCGCACAGCGGTTGAGTTCCAAGAAGGCCATCAACGTGGCCATGGTGATGATCGGCCTGGCCCTGGCCATTCCGGCGTTCCTGGTCGGCGGCTGGGTCGGCACCTTCGCCATTTCCATGGTGCTGTTCGGATCGGGCTTCGCGCTGATGTACGCACCGCTGCTGTCGACAGCGATCCGCGATGTGCCGAAGGCCAAGGGCGGTATCGCCATCGGCTTCTACAACCTGACCATCAACATGGCCGTCCCCATCGGCATCGCCTTCGCCGCCAAGCTGGTGAACCTCGAGTTGGGGCTGACCAGGTTCGCCGGTCAGTCCGCCAAGGCCGCCTCCTACGGTTCGGTGTTGCTGATCCTCGCGGTCATCGCGGTGCTCGCCCTGTTGCTGTATCGGGGTTCCATCCGGGTGCTGGAACGCGAAGACATGCGCAACGCGGAGATGGCGACCGACTGATGGGCACAGCGGGGCACGTTCCGCAGCTTGGCGAGCCCACCCATCGGCTACGTCGCATGTCGGGTCGTGATCCGCACGAGACGAACCGGGTCGCGACTCCGCTTGAACTGCTCTTCGACCTGACGTTCGTCATCGCATTCGGCAGCGCCGCATCGGAACTCGCGCACGCCCTCGCCGAAGGCCACATCCGCGCGGGCCTTGCCAGCTTCGTCTTCGTCACGTTCGCGGTGTGCTGGGCATGGGTGAACTTCAGCTGGTTCGCGTCGGGTTACGACACCGACGACTGGGTGTACCGCCTGATGACCATGCTCCAGATGGTGGGGGTCATCATCCTGGCACTCGGCATCCCGCCGGTCTACGCCTCGATCGAGCGAGGCGCCCACGTTGACAACCGACTGATGGTTGCCGGGTACATCGTGATGCGAATCGCGATGGTGGCGCAGTGGATCCGCGCGGCCAGGCAGGACCCGGATAGCCGCCGGATGTGCCTGACCTACGCCGTCACGATCACGGTTGCGCAGCTGGGCTGGGTCGGCATCGCCATCGCCGAGACGTCGGTCCCGGTGACCTTCCTGCTGGCGGCGTTGATGACGCTGGTCGAGCTGGCCGGCCCATGGATCGTCGAGCGCCGCAACGGCAACAACTCACCATGGCATGCCCACCACATCGCCGAGCGCTACGGGTTGCTGACCATCATCGCGCTCGGTGAGGGTGTCATCGGCACCGTCGCCTCGCTTTCGGCGATCGTCACCGCACAAGGCTGGAGCGTCGATGCCGTTCTGGTGGCAGTGGCCGGCACTGGGCTGACGTTCGGAATGTGGTGGATCTACTTCGTCGTGCCGTCAGCACATCTGTTGGATGCCCAACGCGACAAGGCGGTGCCGTTCGGCTACGGGCACATCGCGGTGTTCACGTCGATCGTGGCAACCGGCGCCGGTCTGCACGTCGCCGCCTATTACATCGAGGGACATTCCAAGCTCGGTTCGGTCGCCACGGTGTTGTCGGTCGCGATCCCGGTCGGCATCTATGTCGCCTCGGTGTACCTGCTCTACCTGTTGCTGGTCGGCGGGCGGGACACGTTCCACGCACTGATGGTGGCGCTGACCGCTGTGGTGCTGGCAACCGCCGTCGCCCTTGCCGCAGCGGGAATTTCGATGCCGGTGTGTCTTCTCGTCATCATGCTGGCGCCGGTGGTGACGGTTGTCGGTTTCGAGTTGTTCGGCCATCGGCACGCTATGGATGTGATCCGACGTCGCCTCGGCATTGATTCATAGCGACACTTCACAGCGCCAGCGTCGTGCCGGTCTCCTTCTCAGCGAAGCTCCACAGCCGCGCGGCGTCCTGATAGTCGCAAGCGGCCGCTGAACGTCCGCTGAGCGTCGGTTGGCCTTTGAGTCCGCGCTTGCTGTCGATCCCGACGTAGCTGCCCGGAGGTGTCGGTTCGGCGATGCAGTACAGAGTCGGGGCGGCACCGGCGTCGATATCGTTGGCGAGGAGGCTCGCGGCAGCGTGAACGGCCTTGTGGAACGTCGCCATCACCGGCCCGTCCGAGACGTTGGACAGGTTCGACGCCACCCATCCGGGGTGGGTCAGATACGTGCTCACCGCGCAGCCGGCAGCCCGCAGCCGACGGTCAAGTTCGAGGCCCCACAGCATGACGGCCAGCTTGGATCGTCCGTAGGCGGGAAGTGCCGACCACTTACCGGTGCGCAGATGCGGATCGTCGAACGCGAAGGTGGCCATCTTGTGCGCATCGGATCCGACGTTGATGATCTGCGAACGCACCCGGGGGAACAACAGATTGGTCAACGCGAACGGCCCGAGGAAGTTGGTGCCCAACGTCGTCTCGAACCCGTCGACGGTCTCGGTCCGGCGTTGGGTGACCGCGCCGGCATTGTTGATCAGGATGTCGACGTCACCGTCGATCAGGGTGGGGAAGGCGCGCACCGAGGCTTGGTCGGCGAGATCGAGTTCGACCACCCTGGTGTCGCCACCCATCTCGGCGGCACGCTGAGCGCCGAGTCCGAGATTGCGGACCGCGAGGATCACCTGGGCGCCCGCCCGGGCCAGCGAGCGGGCGGTGGCCAACCCGACGCCGTTGGTCGCGCCCGTCACGATGACCCGGACGCCGTCCAAGTTGCCGAGCCGATTCACCGACCATCGCGTCGTCACCGTGCGAGCCTAGCTATCCGGCGACCGACCGTCAGGCTCGCAGCGTCGACATTCCTCCGTCGAGGCCGAGCACCTGTCCGGTGATCCAGCCGCTTTCCGGTGAGAGCAGGAATCGCGCCGCCGCTGCCGCGTCGGCCGGCGTTCCGAATCTCTTGAGGGGATAGCGCGACGCCATGGCCTCACGCTTCTCCGGTGTGTTGAGCATCCGGTCTACCAGTGGGGTGTCGACCAGGGCCGGGGCGACGGCGTTGACGCGGACCTTCGGCGCCCACTCCGCGGCAAGGGAACGCACCAGGCCTTCCACCGCGCCCTTGGCCGCGGCCACCGAGGAGTGCATCGGCATTCCCTGGCCGACAGCAACCGTGCTGAACAGCACGACGCTGGCCGGTTCGCCGTCGACACCCTTGAGTCGCGGCTGACACGCCTTCAAAAACCGCACCGCACCAAGCAGATTGACCTCCCAGTCGGTACGGAAGTCCGCTTCCGACAGCGCCCGGAAGCTCTTCAGGTTCACCGTGCCGGGGCAGTACACCGCACCCTGGATCGACTCGGGCGGCTCAGGCAGCGGGTCGGTCCCGGTGAGGTCACACGCATGATGGTGGACCGGTCCCCCGATCGGGAGTTCGTCTGCTGATCGCGACCAGACGTCGATGCGCTCGGCAGAGGGAGTCAGCAGGGTGACGAGTTCGCGTCCGATTCCCCGACTGCCACCCGCGATCAGGTAGGTGCTCACCGGGAATCAGGCCGAGCGGGCGCGTCGGGCGGCGATGAAGGACCGCACCCCCAGTGCCAGGTACACCAGCGAGAGGGCCGCGGTGGCGGCCTGGGCATAGACGGCGGCCGGACGTTCGGCGGTGCCGTCGATCGCGGCAGGCAGTTTCAGCACCCCGCGTGCCGTGCCCAGCAGTGCGAGCAGACCGATCAGCAGAGCGGCGTGCATGACGTGCATGCGCAGGTTCTCCTTGCCGGCAAGGAGTCCCAGCACCAACAGCACGACGCCGATGGCGGCCGGGATGAGAGCGGTCTTGTGGACGGCTCCGGTGAGGAAGAAGCCGGCCAGGCCGAGCGCGATGTATATGAGCGAGAAAATCACGGTGATCCGGGGCATAGACGAAGCGTAGAGACCGAGGGGCCGCCCGGCCCCGGTGGGTCATTTACAGTGGCGCGATGAGCACGTCGGGTTTCGCTGTGCCCGCTGATGCGGTGTTGATCAGCGACGGCGGCCTGGCGACCGAACTCGAAGCACGCGGCCACGACCTCTCCGACGACCTCTGGTCGGCGCGACTGTTGTCCGAGGACCCGCAGGAGATCGTCGCGGTGCACGAGGCGTTCTTCCGCGCCGGGGCGCAGATCGCGACCACCGCCAGTTACCAGGCGTCGTTCGAGGGATTCGCCCGCCGGGGAATCGACCGGGCCGGCGCCGAACACCTCATGCGCCGCAGCGTCGAGTTGGCCAAGTCCGCCCGGGATGCCGCGCCGGCGCCGGCCTGGGTGGCGGCCTCCGTCGGACCGTACGGGGCGATGCTCGCCCACGGCGAGGAGTACCGCGGGCGCTACGGCCTCAGTGTCGCCGAACTGGCCGCGTGGCACCGCCCGCGACTGGAGGTGCTGATCGCCACCGAGCCGGATGTCCTTGCGCTGGAGACGATCCCGGACAGCGACGAGGCCGAGGCGCTGGTCGGCCTGGTGCACGAACTGCGGGTGCCGGCCTGGCTGAGCTACACCATCGACGGTGATGCGACCCGCGCCGGACAGCCCCTCGAGGAGGCGTTCGCCGTCGCCGCCGGAGTGGACGAGATCGTCGCCGTCGGCGTCAACTGCTGCGCTCCCGGCGATGTGCTGGGTGCGGTCACCACCGCGCGCCGGGTCACGGGCAAGCCGGTGATCGTCTACCCCAACAGCGGTGAAGTCTGGGACGGGCTGAACCGGGTCTGGGTCGGCACTCCCGGCATGGACACCGGCCTGGCCGCCGAGTGGGTGGACGCCGGAGCCCGGATCGTGGGCGGCTGCTGCCGGGTGCACCCGGACGACATCTCTGCGATGGCCGCGTCGGTCGGGCGGTAGGTTCCTGGTGGCGTCCGCACGATTCGCGGGCAAGTAAGGCGACGAGAGGGTCGACGTGTTCACTGGACAGGGCATCGGGCAGCGCTGGTTCAAGGCGGCCGCTGTGGTCACCATTTCGGGAGCTGTGGTGCTCTCGGGCTGCGCGAAGAACAGCGACTCGAAGTCGGCGGAACCGTCCTCCCCCGCCAAGACCACCGAGGTCAAGCCGCAGAAGGTCGATGCCCTCGCCGCCGGCGTCCCTGAGGACATCCGCAAGTCCGGCAAGCTCGTCGTCGGCGTGACCATCCCCTACACCCCCAACGAGTACAAGGATCCGGACGGCAAGATCGTCGGCTTTGACGTCGACCTGCTCGACGCCGTCGCCGCCACGCTCGGCCTGACCACCGACTACCGCGAGTCCGACTTCGCCAGGATCATCCCGTCGATCGACGGCGGCACCTACAACGTCGGCATGTCCTCGTTCACCGACACCAAGGAACGCGAGCAGCAGGTGGACTTCGTCACCTATTTCTCCGCCGGCAGCCAGTGGGCGCAGAAGGCCGGTGCGGGCATCGACCCGAACAACGCCTGCGGCAAGAAGGTCTCGGCGATGGCCGCCAGCACCCAGCAGACCGACGAACTTCCCGCCAAGAGCAAGGCGTGCGTCAACGCCGGCAAGCCCGAGATCGAGATCATCACCTTCGACGGCCAGGACGCGGTGACCAATGCCGTGGTGCTCGGTCAGGCCGACGCGATGTCGGCGGATTCCCCGGTGACCGCGTGGGCCATCAAGCAGAGCAACGGCAAGCTGGAATCCGCCGGTGAGGTGTTCGACTCCGCGCCCTACGGGTGGCCGGTGAAGAAGGGCTCGCCGCTGGCGCAGTCGCTGCAGAAGGCGCTCGAGCACCTGATCGCCAGCGGCGACTACAAGAACATCGTCGCCAAGTGGGGTCTGGAAGCCGGCGCCATCGACAAGCCCGCCATCAACGGGGCGATCAGCTAACCGTTTCTTTCGTGTCTTTCGTCGCGATCGACAGCCCGGCTGCGATCGCGCACGTCGCCGCGCCGGCCCACCACGCGTAGGTGTAGGTTCCGAAAACGTCGCGAATGACCCCGGTGGCGAATGCCGCTGCGGCAGCGCCGATCTGGTGTGCGGCGAACACCCAACCGAACACGATGGTGCCGCGATCCCCGAAGATCTCGCGGCACAGGGCCACCGTGGGCGGAACCGTCGCGACCCAGTCCAGGCCGTAGACGACGATGAACAGAATCATGCTGGGATGCACCCGGTCCGACAGCAGGCTCGGCAGCATGAGCAACCCGATCCCGCGGAATCCGTAGTAGGCGGCCAACAGCTTGCGCGGGTCGACCTTGTCGGTGAGCCAACCCGAGGCGATGGTGCCCGCGATGTCGAAGACTCCGACGACCGCCAGCAGTCCGGCGGCGGTGGTGGTCGACATGCCGTGGTCGTGTGCGGACGGAATGAAGTGAATCCCGATGAGACCGTTGGTGGTCGCTCCGCAGATGGCGAAGGCGATCGCCAACGCCCAGAACGCCCGAGTGTGCGAGGCGTAATGAAGTCCATCCAGGGCACGCCGCGTCGCGCCGCCGGACTCCCGCGCAGGCTCGAGGTAAGTGTCGGGATCGGCGCCGTACGGGAGCACGTCCCGGTCGGCGGGGTAGTCGCGAATCACCATCCATACCAACGGAACTGCGGCCACCGCCGCGGCCGCGATCAGCAGTGAAGCGGCCCGCCAACCGGTGCTCTCAGCCAGCGACGCGACGACGGGCAGGAAAATGAGCTGCCCGGTGGCCTGACCGGCGGTCAGCACGCCCATCACCAGTCCGCGACGGTGCACGAACCAACGGTTGGAGATCATCGCGGCGAAGACCAGGGCCATCGAACCGGTACCCGCTCCGATGAGCAGGCCCCAACACACCACCAGTTGCCAGGAGGCTGTGATCAGAATGCTGCTGGCGGATCCGGCGGCAACCAACAGCAGTGCCGTGACGATCACATTGCGCAGGCCGAACCGGTCCATCAGCGCGGCGGCGAACGGCGCGACCAGGCCGTAGAAGATCAGGTTGACGCTGACCGCCAGCGACATCACGCTGGTAGACCAGCCGAACTCGTGGTGCAGGGGAACCATCAGCGCGCCGGGAGCCGAACGGATTCCCCCCGCGCAGACCAGTGCCAGGAACGCGACCGCCGCCACCCACCAGGCTGGGTGGATGCGGCTTCGCCGCGCAAGGCCGGTTCGCGCTGACTGGGCCATGTGGTGGTTGTACACCAGCGGCGGATTTGTCACGAACCGGACTCGGCCAGCGAGGGCTACGCGGCCGGCATTGTCTGGATTGCTAGTTTCGGACGATGCAGGACTCTCCCAAGATCTCCCGGCGTGATGCGCTGCGTTACGCGACGGCCGCCTCGGCCCTGGCCGGACTCGGCGCTGCCTCGGCGAGTGTCGCCGCCCCCACCGCCTCGGCCGCCGCGCCGACGCTGATCGACTACGCGATGAAGCAGATTCCCGCGGCGGACATCAAGGCCGCCGGCCACGCCGGGGTGGTCAACTACGTGTCGCTCTCGCGTCCCGGCTCCAACTTCGGCGCCAAGCCGATCACCCGGCCCTACGCCGAGTCGCTGACCGCCGCAGGACTGGTGATCGTCAGCAACTACCAGTACGGCAAGCCCGGCGGCACGGCGCCGTCGGACTACACCCGCGGATACGCCGGCGGTGTCGCCGACGCTCAGACCGCCTGGCAGATCCACACAGCGGCAGGCGGCGGGCAGAGCGCGCCGATCTTCTTCACCATCGACGAGGACATCAGCCGCGACACCTGGAATACCGTTGCACTGCAGTGGTTCAAGGGAATCAACTCGGTGCTCGGAGTTCAGCGCACCGGTATCTACGCGGGCATCCGGCCGTGCCAGTGGGCCGCAGCCGACGGCGTGATCGGGAATTCGACCACGCAGGGTCACCGGTGGTCCTGGCAGACCCGGGCCTGGTCCGGCAGTCAGATCGAACCGACCGCGGTTCTGTACCAGCGCATCGTGAGCACCGCCTCGAGCCCGGGCCCGATTGTCGGCGGGATCGAGGTCGACGTCAACGACGTGCTGGCCTCAGATGTGGGTCAGTGGAACCTGCATCCGTGAAGCTCAGCGCTTCTTGGGATGCAGCGCGCTCTCGGTCGCAGAGGCTTGATCCGTCTTGGCGTTCTTGGCGGCGCGTTTCTCTTTGAGAGACTTGCCCGATTTCTTCGTCATGGCTTGGCGTGGAGACTTGTCAGACATTGCTGGCCCTCTTCAGTGGGGGGCCTGGCCGGTCCCGATCACTTGACCCTACGCGCAAGGGTCAGCACCACGTCTCCCGCTGATGATCTCGGCCGTTGGCATGAGGCAGGGGAACCGCTTTGGCGAAACGCTCAGGCGCGCAATTCCTTAGCCAGTTCACCGAAGGCGTCGACCCACTTGGCCATGTCGGCATCGGTGTGCGCCAGCGACACCAGCCACTGATCGTCCATCCCCGGCGGGGTTAGGACACCGCGGTTGATGCCCCACAGCCAACCCAACTCGGCGACCTCGAAGTCGGTCACCAGTTTCCAGTCGCGGTAGTTACGGATCGGGGTCGGTGACCACGTCACAGACCCCTTGACGCCGAAGCCGACGGTGTGGGCCGGCAGTTCGTACTCGCGGATGATGGCGTCCATGGCTTCCATGGCGTTGTCGTTGATCTGCTCGGCAGCAGCCAGCGCCTGCGGAGTCGCGACCTCATCGACCGCAATGGCGGCGGCCATGCACAGCGGATTGCCGTTGTAGGTGCCGAAGTGGGCCATCCGGTTGTCGACGACCACCTGCATCACCTCAGCGGTGCCGCCGAAGGCGGCCAGCGGCAGGCCGCCGCCGATCGACTTGGCGAAGGTCACCAGATCCGGCTTGACGCCGAGGCGCGAGGCCGCGCCGTGCGCACCGGCGGTCAGTCCGGTCTTGACCTCGTCGAAGATCAGCAGCACGTTGTGGGCATCGCACAAATCACGCACGGCGGCGAGGTAGCCGGCGTCGGGCAGGATGATGCCGAGGTTCTCGATCACCGGCTCCATGACCACGCAGGCGACGTCTTTGGCGTGTGCGGCCAGTTTGCGTTCCATCTGGCCGAGGTCGTTGTAGGCCACCGTGTGCACAACGCCCGGTTCGACGTCGAAAGGCACCTGCGGTGTCGGATCGTCGGCGGGCCCGATCTCGTCGATACCCGGCTTGACCGACACCGACAGGCCGTCATAGCCGCCGTGGTAGCCGCCCTCGATCTTGATGATGGCTTTGCGGCCGGTGTAGGCACGCGCCGCGCGCACCGCATACATGGTGGACTCGGTGCCGGAGTTGGTGAAGCGCAACATGTCCAGACCGAAGCGGTGCTTGAACCGCTCGGCGACGTCGGTCGAGATCGGCGACGGGGTCACGAACAGCGTGCCGATGTCGTCCAGGGACTCCTTGACCTTGGCCACCACCGTCGGGTTGAGGTGACCGACGAGCATCGCACCGAAGCCCATCGACAGGTCGAGCACCTGACGGTCGTCGCAGTCGGTGACGTAGGCGCCGCGGGCGGACTTCACACCCATCGGATACGGATCCCAGTACTGGAAGCTACTGGTGACACCCAGCGGCAGCGTCTTGCTCGACCTCGCCGCATGGTCGGCGGAGCCGGTCGTGGTCTTGGCGTAGCGCTCCCACTCCTTGGCCATCAGCGCCGAGACCCGGGCATGGTCCAGCGGGGTGTGGGAGGTGGGCAGCTGGCGCCAACCAGCGGGGTCATGGGCGGGAAGCGTGGCAGACACGACGGCAGCCTAACGCGCTTGCCTTACTTGTACCCAAGGAAGTGGATTGCGGCGAACGGAACTCACATCGGTGCGGTTGTAATCCACTCCACGGGGTACCTTCTAAAAATCGTCCAGCAAACACGCCTATCGATGCGCCGCCAGGGTCCGCACGAGGTGACGCTCCTGAGGGGGACCCGATGACTTCTTCCACTTCTTCACGCCGCCGGCAGGGCTCTCCCACGGGTGCGCCGGTAGGTCGTCATTCGCTTTACCTCGGCCGGGTCGGCGCGCTGGCGGTGGCCCTGGGAGTCGGAACGGCGGTCGGGTCGATTCCGTGGCTGGCGGCTGCCGACACCACGGGTCCCGGGGCCGGGTCGGCATCGAGCTCGTCCGCCGGATCGACCGACGGTGTGAAGACCGGCCCGAGGTCTGCCCGCCCGGGTAAGGCCCGGTCGGCGGGGTCGGCGGGGTCGGTCGGTGTGGTGTCCGCACCGGCGGCGGCCACCTCGCGTCGTGCCGGCTCGATCGCGGCAGGCTCGTCGGCGCCGATCGCCGCCGGTGCCCGGGTGCCGGTGAGTGTGCCGGTGTCGACATGGGCGGCGGCCGGTTCGGCGTCGCGTGCGCAGGATGCCGGCGGCGGGTCCGGAACGCCGGTTGCGGCGGCGTTGATGTGGGCTGAGCTGGGGATCGTCCGCCGGGAGGTGGGGGCGGCCAAAACCACCACTGCGGCGACCACCGCTGCAACCACGACCGCTGCCGCGACGGCAAAAGCGGTCACTGACATCTGGTTGTTCGGCGACGGCACGGCCGACCATCCCAATGCCGGCATCCTGTTCGGCAACGGCTACTCCTGGATCGGCTATGCCGGGGTCTGCACCAGTGGCGCGTGCACCGGCGGTAACGGCGGCCTGATCGGCAACGGCGGCAACGGCTGGAACGGCGGCGGCGGCGGCTCGGCGGGCTGGTTCGGATACGGCGGAAACGGCGGGAATGGTGTTGCCGCCGGAAACGGCGGAAACGGCGGCGACGGCGGCGCCGGCGGGTTGATCCTCGGCAATGGCGGTAACGGCGGGACCGGCGGCGCGGCCACCGCAGCCGGCGGCAACGGCGGCGCCGGCGGTAAGGGCGGCAGCACCGGACTGCTGTCCGTGCAGGGCGGCGGGGGCAACGGCGGGGCCGGCGGCCTCGGGCTGGCCGGCATCAGCGCCTCGACCGCGAGCGGTCCGGGCGGCAACGGCGGCAACGGCGGAGCGGGCGGCGACGGCGGCGCGGGCAGCTGGGTGTTCGGCACCGGCGGATCGGGCGGCAACGGCGGGGTGGCCGGCAGCGGCGGCAACGGCGGCAACGGTGTCAATGGCGCCGACGCTGTCCTTGCCGGCGGAGACGGCGAGGTCGGCGGCAGCGGTGGCAACGGCGGTTCGGGCGGCAACGGCGGGGTCGGCGGCAACGCCGGCGTCGGCCGGACGCTGTTCCTGATCAGCTCCGCCGGAACGAACGGTTCGGGCGGGGCCGCCGGTGACGGTGGTTCGGCCGGGAGCGCGGGTAATGGCGGTAACGGCGTCAGCGGGCTGAGCGGCGGCGCGATCGCCCGCAACGGCCAGGACGGCGGCCAGGGCGGCGCCGGCGGCAACGGCGGCGTGGGCGGTGCCGGCGGTACCGGCGGCGCTGCCGGCACCGGCGGAAGTGGTGGCACAACGGGGGCATCCGGCAACGGTGGCGACGGCACAGCCGGCGGCAACGGCGGCAACGGCAAGGGCGGCGGCAGCGGCTATGACGCCTCAGCACTGATCGACGGAAGCAACGGCGGCAACGCCGGATCGGGCGGTGACGGAGGCAACGGCGGCAGCGGCGGCCTCGGCGGCGCGGCCGGTGGGGCCGGTGCGACAGCGGGTAGCGACGCCGATGGCGGTGACGGCGGCAACGGCGGCAGTGCCGGGACTGCCGGCGGCGGCGCCGCCGGCATCGCGGGCATCAACGGCACCGTCGGCAGCCCCAACGCCGGCGACGGCGGCAGCGGCGGGGCCGGCGGCAACGGCGGCGGCGCAGGTGCGGCCGGGGCCGGCGGCACCGGTGTCAACAAGGGCTCCAACGGCACCGCGGGTCTGGCCACCCACGGCGCGGCGGGCGGCAACGGCGGCGCCGGCGGCGTCGGCTACAACGCCGCATCGGGCAACGGCGGCGCCGGCGGCAACGGCGGTGACGGCGGCACCGGAGGCAACGGTGGCGCGTCCAACGGCAGCGGCGTCAGCCGCAACGGCGGCCGGGGTGGCGACGCCGGCGCCGGCGGCAACGGCGGTAGCGGCATCGTCGCGGGTGGACGCGGCGGCAACGGCGGCGATGGCGGCATCGGCGGCCTGGGCAGTAACGGAGCCACCAGTCTCAGCACCGGTCTCGGCGACGCCGGCGGCAACGGCGGCAACGGCGGCAACGGCGGACTCGGCGGCTACTCCGGCCTGGCACCCACCGCCGCGGACAACATCAACAACGGCATCTACTTCGGCAGCGGCGGCAACGGCGGCGCGGCCGGCAACGGCGGTAGCGGCGGCAACGGCCAGGGCGGCGCGACCGGCGGCAACACCGGCTTCGCCGGCGGCGACGGCGGCGCCGGCGGCCAAGGCGGCCAGGGCGGCTCCTCCAGCCAGATCACCGGGGATTACCACGGCCTGTTCGGATCCAACGGCAATGGCGGGACCGGCGGCGACGGCGGCATGGCCGGAAACGGCGGCGGCGGAAGCAACGGCATCGGCAAGGCCGGTGGCGCCGGCGGCGCAGGCGGCAACGGCGGCGCGGCGGGCGCCGGCGGCACACCCGGCGCCGGACTCAAGTCCGCACCGGCGAGCACCCGGCTACCGGTCGGCACGGGCGGCAACGGCGGCGCAGGCGGGGCCGCCGGGTCCGGCGGAGTAGGCGGACAAGGTGACGCCGGCTTCGTCGGCGGCGCAGGCGGCAACGGCGGCGTGGGCGGCGTGGGCGGCGCAGGCGCGAGCGGCGCCAACGGCTACGCCCAGGCCGACAGCGGCGGCGACGGCGGTGCGGGCGGCACCGGCGGGTCCGGCGGCACCGGCGGCGCAGGCGGCAGTGGCGCAAACGGCGGGTCCGGCGGTGATGCCGGACTCGGCGGCGCAGGCGGCAATGCCGGCAGTGGCGGCGCCGCGCAATACGTCGGTCCGGGCGCCTACGGCGGCGACGGTGGAACCGGTGGCGCCGGCGGCAATGCGGGGGCTGTCGGCATCGGCGGCCTTCAAGGCTCCGGCGCCAATGCAGGAGCCAACGGCGCCGGCGCGCAGGGCGGCGACGGCGGCACCGGCGGCATCGGCGGAAGTGGCGGCCCGGTCGGCTCGAACGGCGTCACCGGCACCGGCGGCGTCGGGGGCACGGGTGCCACCAGCGGCGCCGATGGCACCCCGCTGGCGGAGAACAAGACCATCAGCGTCCAGACGGTCTACACCGGCATCTACCCGTACCCGGTCGTCAATGTCTCGATCAACGGCGGCCCGGCGCATCCGGTGTTGCTGGACAGCGGATCGGCCGGCCTCGTCATCAATTGGGTGCCAACAGGTCTCGGCTCCTCGGTATATTCCGGTGGACCGTTCACCTACGGCAGCTCGGGTGCCATGTACTACGACACCTATGACACCACGGTGAGTTTCGGAAGCGGTGTCGTCACGTCGTCGACCGCCGTCGCCGTTCTCACCGGAAGCTCGGTGGCGGCCTTCAACTCCTACTGGGCCGGCATCCCGATCGACGGCGTCCTGGGCATCGGGTCCAATAACGGGTACCCGGGCACCAGCATCGTGATCACGTCGCTGCCGGGGACCCTGAGCCAGGGTGTGCTCATCGACGGATCCGCTGACCAGTTGGTGTTCGGCCCCAACCCGTCACCCGGGGTCTCGGTTGACGGGAATCCGTTGGCCTCACTGCTGGTGCAGATCGACAACGGGCCCAAGGTCGCCGTCTCGAATGCGTTCATCGACACCGGGTACAACATCGGCTACATCGGGTCCTCGATCTACACCGGCCCGACGACCGGTGGCGGGCGCGTGCCCGCGGGAACCAAGATCTCCGTCTACCGCAGCGACGACACGTTGCTGTACTCGTACACGACGACCGCCACCAACGGGCCCTCGGTGCAATCGGGATCGGTGTTCAACACCGGCTGGACGCCGTACCAGCTGGCGCCGATCTACAACGGGGCCAGCCCGAGCGGTTTGGGAACGGCGGTCTTCAGCAGCTGACGCCGAAGGCGGCACGCAACGCACGCTCTGCGGCGTGTTCGGACTGGCGGTACGCTTCTGCCGGTGCCTGGCAGTCGGGAGAGATGGGCGAACCTGCTGCTGAAGCCGGACCGCTCCCGCCCGGGACCGGATCTGGACACCGGGTTGCCCGCTGTCGTGCTGTGGGTCTCGCAGTTCCCGTTGCAACACAACTGCCTCGGGGTGTTCCGTAGCCTGGGGCGCGCCGGCGTGCCGGTGTACGCCGTCGTCGCAGACCCTCGCGCGCCGATTGCGAAGTCCCGCTATCTCCGCGGGCAGATTCTCTGGCAGCCCCACCACGGCGAGGGATACACGTCTTTACTGAAGCGCCTCAATGACTTCGGCCGCGAACTGGGGCGCCGGTCGTTGATCGTCTGCACCTCCGATGAGATGGCGGTCTTCGTCGCCCGGCACCGTAGTGCCCTGGCGGAGTGGTTCGTGCTTCCGGAGGTGGGCTCCAAGCTCCCTGCCGAATTGGCGGACAAGCACAGCCTCGCCGAATTGTGTCGACGTCACGGCATGCCGATACCGCCGGCGGTCGCCATCGACACGCCGGCGCAACTCGACGCGGTCATCGACGAGATCGAACTGCCGGTGATGGTGAAAAGCACCGCGTTGCGAGGTCAGGTGCAGAGCGTCGAGAACTCCACCCTGGTACAGACCCGCGAAGACCTGCGCGCGTCGGCCGTGCGGTGGGTCGAACCGTTTCAGGTGTTGTTGCAGGAATACCTTCCCGACGAGCATTGCGAGGACTGGTTCACCCACGGCTACTGCGACGCCACCAGTCGGGCCGACGTCGTCTTCACCGGCCGGAAGGTCCGGACCTGGCCCACGCACGGTGGGGCCACCGCGGCCGCCTACACCGCCGCCGATCCCGAATTGACCATGTTGGCGAAGCTGTTCTGTGCCCAGGTCGGCTACCGGGGAATCTTCGACATCGACTGGCGGCTCGACCGGCGCACCGGCCGCTATTACCTACTCGATTTCAACCCCCGCGTCGGCGCGCAGTTCCGGATGTTCGAGGACGACGCCGGGATCGACGTGGTGCGGGCCATGCACCTCGACCTGTCCGGCCGCCCCATCCCCGTCGGTTCCCAGATCGATGGTGAGCGCTTCATCGTGGAACCGTGGGACATCGCCAACCTGCTCTCGCTACGACGCCGGCCGCTCGACGAAATGGGCGGTACCGGCCGGCCCAGAGGGGCCTGGCTCGCCACCGACGACATGGCCCCCGTCCGCGCCGCAGCGCTATCCCAGATACGGCAATCACTGGCGGCACGAGCACGCGGGCTTTTCACGGTGGCCGATCGCTAGGCCCGGTCCTAGAACGTGAGCTGAACCAACGCGCAGTCGTCGTCGAATGTCCCGCCTGCGGTCGCCCGCAGCCGGGCGATCAGCGAAGCCGGCGACCAGCCCGGCGCGGCGGCAGTCTCTTCGCACAGTTCGGTGAAGTCGGCGAACGACAGCCGATCGCCGAGAACACCGTCGCTGCAGAGCAGGATCTGTGCCCCGGCGGGAACCCGATAGGTATCCCCGGCGAACACGCTGTCGGTGAACATGCCGACCGGGATCGCCGTCCCGCCAAGCGGTTTCGCGTTCACGATGCCGTCCTCATCGGTCAGCGCCAGGGCGGGCGGATGTCCGGCAGCCGCATAGTGCAGCAGTCGGGCGGAGGCCTGATAGACGCCGTACCACATGGTGAAGTAGTGGTCGTCGTGGTTGTCCATGCCGAACAGCCGGTTGAGTTCGGCCAGGACCTGCTCCGGGGACAGCAGAGTCGCCATCGGCATCGACCGCGACCGCAGCATGTTGTGCACCGATATCGACAACAGCGCCGGCTCCACCCCATGGCCGGACACGTCGATCAGGTACACGATCAGATGGTCGTCGTCGATCCAGGAGTAGCCGAACGAATCACCGCCAAGCTCACGCGACGGCAGATAACGCGATCTCACCTGAACCGGTCCGTGGAGGTCGCCCGGCAGGATGGAGGCGACGTATTTGGCCGCGCTCTTGAGTTCGCCGGACAGCTGGTCGGTCATCGTCCGGATCTGTCGCTCGCGCTTGCCGAGTTCGGCGGCCTCCAGAATCTGCCGCAAGAGCAGGGCCCCGATCAGCAGTACGCCGGTGATCACCGCCGGGGACTCGCTGACCACGGCGCGATCCGCCCGGGCCGTGAACAGTGCGGCGACCACCAACGGCACCAGCGGCAGCGACCGGGACAGCCAGCCGGGCGGAGGAGCGGCGGCGGGATCACCGGGTGCGGCCCTGTGGCCGGCGACGAGCGCGACGATGATCAGCAGCGAGTTGGCCGCATACAGAAGATTGACCAGGCTGCCCGCCGAGTAGCCCGTGGTGTTCGACTCGTAGACCCACAGACTGTCCGCCAGCGCGGCGGCCATCAGGCCCGCGACAAGCAGGGTCAGCGTCAGCCGCAGACCCGGCGCGGCCCTGATCGCAACCAGCAGTCCGACCGTCATGACCAGGACGTCACTGACCGGGTAGGCCACCGAAACCGCGAATTCCAGCGCGTTGCCGGCCACGCTGTGCCAGACCGAGCGCATCGCGGTCATCCAGGAGATCAGGAAGAACGAGCCGGCGACGATGACGCCGTCAAGGATCATCTGGGCCTGGCTCCGCCAGCTACGGGCGGTCGGAAACAGCAGCAGGGCAACACATACCCACGGCGCGTAGGCCAGATAGGCGGCATCGGCCCAGGACGGGAAGGGCGCCGCTTCGGCCGATGAATGGGAAGCCGATGAATGGGAAGCCGCCCAGTGGTAGTAGGCCCAGAGCACCTCACCGAGGAGCCAACTCGCGAAACCGATCGTCATGGCGACCCAGGCGGCCTTCAGCCGACCGTGCGCCGCCCTCGCGGTTCGCACGGCGAGCGGCACATAGATCAGGCCCAGGACGATGAAGGTGGCGTCAGAGACGGTTTCGAGGGTGGCGGGGTCCAGTAGACCCGACAGCAGGACGGCGGTGAACGCGGCGAAGAAGACCGTCGCGGCCACCGCCGCTCGGGCCGTGGGAGACATCGGGAGACCCCGTCGGGAGCGGCCGCGACTCGCGGCCGGGTAGCGCACCCCGGAGGTCATATCCCGCCATCAAACCAGCATGGCGACGCACCGGCAACAGGGGCGTCAGCGCAGCCCGGAAAAGAACTTCCGCACATCGGCGATGAACAGGTCGGGCTGTTCGAAGGCAGCGAAGTGCCCGCCGCGCGGCATGTCGGTCCAGTGCGTGATGTTGTAGGCCGCCTCGCACCAGCTCCTCGGCGCCTTGAGGATCTCCTTCGGGAAGGCGGCGACTCCGGTGGGCAGCTCGACTTTTCCGCCGCCACCGAATGAGCCGAAGCTCTCCCAGTACAGCCGCGCCGACGATGCGGCCGAGTTGGTGCCCCAGTAGAGCATCACGTTGTCCAGCAGTTCATCTCTGGTGAACACATTCTCCGGATGCCCGCCGCAGTCACTCCAGGCCTGGAACTTCTCCACGATCCACGCCAGCTGTCCCACCGGGGAGTCGGCCAGCCCGTAGCCCAGCGTCTGCGGGCGGGTGGACTGCTGCTTGGAATAGCCGGCCTCCCACTTCTGGTAGTGGCTCGCCGCCGCCAGCGCATCCCGCTCCGCGGATGTCGGGTCTTCCAGCGGACCGGCCGGACGGGCGATCGGCATGTTGGTGTGAATCGCCATGCAGCCAAACCCGTTACGTCCGATCTGAGTGGTCACCGCCGCACCCCAGTCGCCGCCCTGCGCGCCGTAGCGGTCATAGCCCAGACGTTTCATCAACACGTCCCAGGCCGCGGCGATCCGCTCGACCGTCCACCCCGTGCCGGTGGGCTTTCCGGAGAAGCCGTATCCCGGTAGCGACGGGCACACCACATGGAAGTCCTGCGTCAGTGGTCCGATCACCTTGGCGAACTCAACGATCGATCCCGGCCACCCGTGCGTGATCAGCAGTGGAAGCGCATCGGGATTCGTGCTGCGCTGGTGGATGAAATGGATGTCCAGGCCGTCGATCCCGGTGACGAACTGGTCGAAGGAATTGAGCCGTGCCTCCCGTGCCCGCCAGTCGTATTCGTCGGCCCAGTAGGCCGCAAGTTCGCGCACGTAGTCCAGCGGGATGCCCTGGCTCCAGTCGCCGACGCACTCACGCTCCGGCCAGCGGGTGCGGCGCAGCCGGTGCCGCAGGTCGTCGAGTTCGTCGTCGGGCACCTGAATCCGGAACGGGCGGATCGCCTTCTCTGCCATGCCGCTGATTATTCGCACTAGTCTCGGTGCTTATGCGTCTGGTGGTCGATCTCAACAAGTGCCAGGGGTACGCCCAGTGCGTCCCGCTGGCGCCGGAGGTGCTCAAACTCGTCGGCGAGGAGGCCCTCGCCTACGATCCCAACCCCGACGAGTCCCAACGCCAGCAGGTGCTGCGGGCGGTGGCGTCCTGCCCTGTGCAGGCCATCATCCTGGAATTGGATCCCCCGGCTGATCGGGACACGAAATGAGTTCCGGGGCGAGCGGCATCTACTCCTTCGACGATATCGTCAAGAAGTTCCGGGCCGAGGGCCGCATCGTCATCGTCGGCGCCTCGCTGGCCGGACTTCGGGCCGCGGAAGCGTTGCGGGAGAAGGGCTTCGAGGGCTCGCTGACCATCATCGGTGACGAACCGCACGAACCCTATGACCGGCCGCCGCTGTCCAAGCAGGTCCTCAAGGGCTGGGTCCCGGCCGATCACACCAAGCTGCCCCGGATGCGCCGGGTGGACGCCGACTGGAAACTCGGTGTTGCCGCCGTCGGCCTGGACCGGATCAACCACGTGGTGAAACTGGGCAACGGCGAGGAGGTGGGGTACGACCGGCTGCTGATCGCCACCGGGACCCGGGCACGGCCCTGGCCGAATCCTGCGGAGGGTGCGCTGCAGGGCGTCTTCACCGTCCGCACCGTCGAGGACGCGGCCGGGCTGTCCGCGGCATTGAAGGCGCGGCCGAAGCGTGTGCTGATCGTCGGGTCCGGATTCGTCGGTTCGGAGATCGCCTCGGTCTGCCGCGACCTGGACCTTGAGGTGACGGTGACCGAACGCGGCAGCGGGCCGCTGAAGGGTGCACTGGGTGGGGTGATCAGTGACATCGCGGCGGGCATGATGCGCGACGCCGGAGTCGACCTGCGCACCGGGACGTCCGTCGCTGCCCTGCACGGCGACGAGTCGGGCCACGTCCGGTCCGCGACGCTGTCGGACGGCACCGTCCTCGACGTCGACGTGGTGATCCCCTCGCTCGGTTCGATCCGCAACGTCGAATGGCTCGAAGGCGCCGGCCTGGCCGCCGGGCAGTGGGGAGTCGGCTGCGACGCAGGCTGCCGTGCGTTCGATATCAACGGCGTCGTGACCGATCACATCTTCGTCGCCGGCGACGTCGCCCGCGCCCCGCACGTCCTCTACGGCTACGAGTTCCTGGCGCTGGAGCATTGGGACAACGCGGTTCTCGGCGCCGAGGTGGCCGCCAACAACATGCTCAATCTCGAGGTGGGACGTCGCCCGCACCTGCCGCTGCCGTCGTTCTGGTCCGGCCAGTTCGGGGTGAACATCAAAAGTGTCGGAGTGTGCTCCTTCGGCGACGAGATCGTCTTCACCCAGGGCTCCCCGGAGGACCGCCGGTTCGCCGCCGCCTACGGAAAGAACGGCCGCATCGTCGGTGCGGTCACCTTCAACCACGGAAAGTGGCTGCCCTACTACGCCGAGTTGATCGAGCGCTCCGCCACGTTTCCGCCCCCGCCCCCGGGCTACGACCGCCCGGTGAACAACGAGGTGATGCCGGCCCGGTTCCCCGATCCGCGCGAGCCCGCCGGCAATCCCGATGTCGTCCTGACCGGACATGACCCGACCGACCGCAGTGCCGAGTTCCGGCCCCGAAGCCACTAGCCCCAGTAGCCATGAGGAGCTGATATGGACGCCGCAACAGCCTGGGCCGAGGCGATGAAGTTCGCCAATCGCCCGAATCCGTACCCGTATTTCGAGGAACTCCGCAAGACGCCGGTGGCCAAGGTCGCCGAACACACCTACGTGGTCACCGGTTACCCGGAAGTCCTTGCGCTGGCTCATGATCCGCGCATCAGCTCCGATATCGGCCGCAGCCCGTCCGGGTTGTTCGGTGAGAGCGATGCCAAACTGGAGTCGTCCGAAGCGGCTCAGACCCGAGACAGCAGCATGCTGGTCACCGACCCGCCCGGCCACGACCGGATGCGCCGCCAGTTCATGCGGCACTTCGGGCCGCCGCACTCCCCCGACCTCATCCCGAGCATGGCCTCGTTCGTGACGGATCTGGCAGATGAACTGCTGGACAAGGTCGCTGAAAGATCACGCGCCCGCGGCTCCTTTCGGATGGACGTCGTGGAGGACTTCTCCTACCCGATCCCGGTGTCGGTGATCTTCCGGGTGATGGGCGCACCGATGGCCGACGAGCCCAAGTTCCACGCCTGGGTGACCGACTTCATGCAGGGCGCCGACGTCGGTCCGGAACGCGACACCCCCGAAGGAAAGGCCGCGGTGCAGAAGGCCGCAGCGAGCATGGCCGAGCTCGAGGCCTACGTGCACGCATGGGTGCAGCGACTGTCCCGCGAACCGGAACCCGGCCTGCTGTCCGCGGTGCTGCACGACGACGGTCCGGACGGTCCGGTGTCCCCCGACGTGGCCGAATCCAACGCCATGCTGCTGCTGATCGCCGGACACGACTCGACGGTCAACACCATCACCAACAGCGTCATGACGATGCTCCGCAACCCCGGCTCGTGGGATCTGTTGCGCGACAACCCCGAACTGATCCCCCGCGCAGTCGAGGAAGTGCAGCGGCTGCAGGGGGCCGTGCAGTTCTTCCCCAGCCGTTGGGCCACCGCCGATATCGAGATCGGGAGCACCCGGATCCCCGCGGGTTCGGCGGTGTTCCTGGTCTACGCCGCGGCCAACCGCGATCCCCGGCGATTCCCGCACCCGGACCGTTTCGACCCGATGCGGGAGGACAACGAGCACCTCGGCTTCGGCAGCGGCATCCACACCTGTTTCGGCGGACCGCTGGCCCGCCTCGAGATCAACCTGGCGCTGGAAGTGTTCCTCCGCCGGGTGCGTTCACCCCGACTGGTGGTGGACCCGCCGCCGTATCGGCACAACCAGGTGTTCCGCGGGCCGCGGCACCTGTGGGTGGACTTCGCTGAAATCGACTGATTCTGAACGGGTTTCGTGACGGCTTAGGCTGATTGGTTACTGGACATTCGACAGCAGTTCATAGGCTCGGTCCGGTCCGGCGGCGGACAGCTTGGAGCGGAACGCCGGGTTGACCAGCTTTCGGGACAGGGCGCTCAGGATGCTCAGGTGTGCGTCGCCGGCGGCCTGCTCGGGAACCGCGATCAGGAAGATCTCCGAGGCGGGTACGCCGTCGCGGCTGGACCAGTCGATGCCCGTGCGTGAGCGGGCGTACACCACGACCGGTTCGGAGACAGCGTCGGTCTTGGCGTGGGGAATCGCGATCCCGTCGCCGAGACCGGTGCTCACGGTCGCCTCGCGGGCCAGCGCGCTGGTGACCACTGCGGCCGGATCGACGACCTTGCCTGTCCGTGCAGCGATACCGACCAGTTCGGCGATGGCAGCGTCCCGATCGGTCGCGGTCAGGTCGACGGCGACCGTCTCGGGGGTGATGTATTGGGCGAGGCCGACTTTGGCCGGGGCGGTGGCCACGGCAGTGGCGGCCCCGGCACCGGATCCAATGGCCTGTTCGGACTGCTCACGTGCTGCAGCCGCCGGCACTGCAGCCGCCTCCTGCTGCTTGGCCTGGTGGCGCATCTTCAGGCCGAGGGTCATCAGCGCGGTCACCGTGGAACCCAGCGCTATCGCGATCAGGTAGCCGGGAACGCCGTGCACCGCGCCCAGCAGAGCGACGATCCCGCCGCCGTGCGGAACGGCGTTGGTCGCACCGAAGAGAGCCGCGGTGGCCCCGGCGACGGCCCCACCGACCATGTTGGCCGGGATGACGCGGGCGGGATCGGCGGCGGCGAAAGGTATTGCGCCCTCTGTGATTCCGAAGAAGCCCATGAACATCGCGGCCAGGCCCAGCTCCTGTTCGGACTCGTCGTAGACCTTGCGGCGCAGCACGGTGGCCAGGCCCTGACCGATCGGCGGGGCGGCGATCGCGGCCCCGATCATGCCCATCGGCGCGGCCTGGCCGGTGGCGATCAAGCCGACACCGAACAGGAACGCCACCTTGTTGACCGGACCGCCCATATCGAAGGCGATCATCAAGCCCAGGATGACGCCCAACACGACGGCGTTGGCGCCCGTCAGCCCCGACAGCCAATTCGTCAGACCGCTGAACACGCCGGCGATGGGTGCGCCCAGGACGTAGATGAAAGCCAGCGAAGAAACGACGGTGGCGACCAATGGGATGACGATGATCGGCATGATGCCGGCCATGAACTTGGGCACTTTCACGCGCTTGACCGTCAAGGTCACATACCCGGCCAGGAAGCCGGCCACAATCGCGCCGAGGAATCCCGAACCCGCCTCCGAGCCGTACAGCTCTCCGGTGTTGGCCACGAGACCGGTGATCATGCCGGGGACCAAACCGGGCCGGTCAGCGATCGACATCGCGATGAAACCGGCCAGAATCGGGATCATCATCTTGAAAGCGATGGTCCCGATCTGCAGCATCTTCCACCAGAAACTGCCCTCCGGCACGACCAGGCCACCGGAGGGATCCGGACTCCCACCCAGCGACAGGCTGACGGCGATGAGAAGGCCACCGACGACCACGAAGGGGATCATCGGCGAGACGCCGGCCATCAGGGCGCGGTAGAGCGTCTGGCCCACGCCGACCTTCTCCTCCGTCGCGGCAACGACGGTTCCGCCTTGAACGGGCGCGTTGATCGCGCGGTCAAGGAGTTCGGCGGGTTTGTGGACTCCGTCGGCGACCCCCACCTTGAGCACCTTCTTGCCGGCGAAGCGATCGAGTTCGACGTTCTTGTCCGCCGCGATGATGACCGCATCGGCCGCGGCGATGTCCGCGGCGGTCAAGACGTTCTCCGCACCGATCGAGCCCTGGGTCTCGACTTTGATCTGGTGGCCGGCAGCGGCCGCGGCGGTCTGCAGTTTCTCTGCCGCCATGTATGTGTGGGCGATGCCCGTCGGGCACGCCGTGACAGCTACGTAGCGCACGCTACCTCCGTAAGTTGCTCCGCTGATGCGGCCCACTGACTCGGCCTCAGACGCTAGCTGCGCGCGGGCCACCACATGAGAAAAAGGACGAAAGCGCGCCAGCAGCAACCATCGCCGATTGTGCTGCGCGTCGACCCGCCTCGAATACCCTGGCGCGATGCCACCGACTGCAGAACTGCTCCTTCTGCTGCTGACGGGCGGAGGGTTGGCGTTCGCGAACACGCTGGCGTCCTCAGGGTCGGCGCTGTCGCTGCCCGTGCTGCTGGCGGTCGGCCTGGGTCCCGAATTGGCCAATGGGACCAACCGCGTCGCGGTGCTGGCCGGCGCGGTGGCCGCCATGGCCTCCTTCGTCCGGGCCGGCCGGATCCAATGGCCGATCGTCCGGCCGCTGATGGCCGTCGCGGCCATCGGGGCTGTCGTCGGCGCAGCGATCTCCGAAGCGATCCCGGCGACCACCCTGCATCTGGCGATCATGGGTGCGCTGCTGGTGGCGTTGGCGCTCCTCGCCATCAAGCCTTCGCGATGGCTGACCGACTCCGCATCGCAACCCCGTGTCGGCGCGATTCAGCTTCTGCTGATTTTTGCGATCAGCGTCTGGGCCGGGTTCATCGTGCTCGACGGCATGACGTATCTGCTTATGGCCCTGGTGCTTTCGGTCGGGTTCGATGTGATCTCAGCCAATGCGGCCAAATCGGCGATCGCCGTCGCCATCGCCTCGGTGTCGCTCGCGGTTCTCGCCGCCGGCGGGAATGTCGACTGGACCGCGGCCACACCGCTGGCGATCGGCGCCGTGCTCGGCGGACTCGTCGCCGCGCGATTGGCACTGAACCCCTCCGCAGCGCGCTGGATCTATCGGCTCCTGGTGCTCATCATCGTGGGGGAAATCGCCCAACTGGCGCTTGCCGGGATGCGCCTGTGAACAGCCGCGTGCCTCCCGAGAAGGTTGACGAAGCTAAGCCTGGTCCGATGCCGAATTCGAGTAATCCCACGACAGTGTCCGAACGGGCGTCACGCGGATATAGGCGGCGCCCGGTCGAGGCGCACTGGGCCATTCGGCCTCTGGCACGCCCCGTGCCAGGGCACCTTCCCTCGCGAGCTGGAGTGCTTCGCCTGGTTCGCGAACGATGCGGGCGTGACCTTGCACCATCACGCCCCGGATGTCTGCCATGCTCGAGCCGTCTTCGAGCAGGACACTCACGTGCGGGTTGCTTTCGACGTTGGCCACTTTTCGTGTCCCGTCCCGGACACCCATGACGATGTCGCGGCCGAAACGGAAGTATCCAAGGGGAACGGAGTGCGGGAAGCCGTCCTTGTCGATGGTGCTCAGTATCGCCCAGCCCGGGCGGCTATCGAGGTAGGCCTCAATTTGTTCGTCAGTGAATTTGCCTGGCATAAAGAGATATTAGGTGCCCTGCGGAATCCTCAGCTTGAGGTGTCGATGGCACTGACAACGATTCGGAACGGGCCTTCCTGTTTGTCGAGGATGTAGATCGAGACCCTGCTGATGATTGACGGGTCCAGAGACGGCGCGATTGGTACGGGATCGAGGAACCTTCCCACCGGCTGGAAGCCGCCCACCGGCAGGTCGTAGGTTTGCCGGACGCCGGCCTCGGTGGAGAAGCGCTGGATATAGGACCAGGGCTGACCCGTCTCCACCTTCAACACGTAGGTCTTGCCGTCGCCAAGCGCTCGCACCCGCAGCGACGTCGCACCGGTCGCCCGGCGCCCGAGTTCGGGGTCGATCGGACCGCGGGCCGAGGCGAATCCTCCGTTGTTCTCCAGCGAGATGTCGCCCGAGAACTCCAGGCCACCGTCGCCGAACGTGACCGTCGAGGTCGACCGGCCGCCCATGACGGGATCGTTGACCGTTGTCCAGGCGGCTACCGCCGCGGGATCAGCGAGGTCGACGAGAACAGCCGGCCCGGCCGCCGGGGCGGACGGGCGAGGCGGCGTCAGCGGTTCGTCTGCCCACGCGATCCGACCGGTGCCCCCGCCCGACACGATCAGGGCCGCCAAGCACGTGATCGCCAGACCTGTTCGCGCCCGCCAACGACGTTTGTCACTCCACATCCACTCAATGTAGGGGCGTGGGTCGCTGTGTCAACGACGGCTGCGGAGTCCCCGTGCCCTACCGGTGATTCCTGACCCACGCCGAATACGACGCGACCGAGCCGGACCGCGGCCGCCGCAGCCAGGGCCATGGATATAGAGCGGCGATATCGAGGCGCCCCGCCCGTGTCCGCCAGCCGGGCACGGGCGCAAAGGTGGCCGCCAGGCGTTGGCCGGCCAACACATCGACGGGATCCCCGCGGAACACCTGCACCTCCCGACGGGTCGACAGATCGGCAAGGCTCGAAGCGAGGAACACCAATCGGTGCGCGGAGAGCCTGAGTCGTCGCAACAGCGGCTCGTCGAACACGAAGATCACCGGCAGTTCCGGGTGCGCGGCGCAGGCCGGGTCCCGGTCACTCAGGCTCTCGGCGGTGATCCAGACCTTCTCGGGCGGCACCGACAGCCTGGCGACTGCCGGACCACTGGTGGTCTCAGGGTCTTCGTCGCGCCGGATGCGCGGATCGGTCAGTATCCGCGGCTCACGCTCACTGGTGGGCGGCCAGTCAGCGATCGGGCAACGCTGATTCAACGAACAGGACGCGCACAATCCCGGCGCCCGCTTCTCCACCTGCCACCGGGAGAACCCGTAGGCCTTTCCGGTGAGCGCGCCGACTGTCCACTGCCAGCCGAGCCGGTTCGCCGCGCGCGAGCCGTCCAGCAGATGCCGATACATCAGGTCCTCGCCGTCGCGCCAGCCCAGCCCCGAGCGGACGCTCCAGTGCGAGGCCAGCCACATCCGGGTCTGGTTGGTCAACCAACCGTTGGTCACGAGCTCCGACCACGACGACTCCAGACACCGGGCCGACCCCGACCACGGATTGCCCTCCTCGGTCACCCCGTCAGTGCGCTCCGCGACGGTGAACCGCAGCGACTCGCGTGTCCCAGTTCCCAAGCGGGCGTAGAGATGTCGCGCATATTCCTGCCACAGCAGCTCGTCGCGGAACTTGCCAACGTCCGCAGGTGGTCCGTCGCCGACGTGGTTCCACACCTCGCGCAGCGTGAGCAGCCCGTGCCGGATGTAGGGCGACAGCCGCGACGCACCCCGGGTGTGAGCCGGCCAGACGTTGTTGCGCCGACGGGCATAGCCCCTGACGTCGAAGGCCCGCAGGGCGGCGTCGGCGGCGCGCTGGCCGCCGGCGATCGGTGCGCCGATGGCCGACGACACGCAGAGGTCCCCGAGGTTCCGCGTCACCCAGGTGCTTAGACCCTCGGCGTCCAGTGGCGGATCACTGAGACGCTGATTCATCGGAACTCCTCGAGGCTGGCTCCGTGAGTCTAGGGGCGGGGTCGTAAGCGGCACGCAGGCACTCAACAGCTCACTGGTGTGCCCACGTGGAGCGGGACGGCCGCCGGCCGAGCCACGTCGCAATTACGTCAAGTTTGCCAACGTGATTCGCGAGCATTGACGGCGGGTGGCGATGGCGCTAGGCGCCCATGATTGCGAGGCCCCAGTTGAGATGGCCGCTCGGAACCGATGCGATCCGCCCGCCCTGCACAGCCGGCTTGGGGTCCGACACCGGACCACCACAGAGGCGCACCTGTGCCACCGTCGCGTCCAGATCCGGAGTCTTCAGTGCCAGGCCAATGAGTGCGGGTGCCAGGCCACTCTCGACTGCCTCGATGAAGCCCTCGCCGACGCGATAGAAGGCCATCTCCGGACCCTCCGGCCCTCGTGGATGGAAGCGCCTGCGCGGCGCAGAGCCCAGCACCGCGTTGAGTGCGTCGACCGCCGGGTCCAGATCCGGCACCGTGTAGACGATGTGGTCGACGGCGGTGACCCCGCAGGGGTGCGTGCTCGGAGCGGACGCGGGACTTGTGACGGTCCGTACGCCGAGAAGGGAAGGATCGGAATGGATCTCGTCGAATCCCCAGCCTTTGCCGCCGATGCTGCAACGGACCCGGCCTACGGTGAAGCCTCCCCCGTCGACGACGAAGCCGAGCGCCGTCCACGCCCGCTCATCGCCGGGTACGCCTAGCCATGTGAGAGTCGACATGGTCCCCATCGTGTCAGCAGTAGCGGTCGCTGAGCGAGGACCTGAAAGACGTGACAGCGGGGTGCGGCGTACGGCATCGTGGTGGCCATGTCACCAAAGGCGTCAAAGGGCGCGTCATCAAAGTCCTCAAAACTCAAGGTGCCCTCGCCGGGCGATGTCATCTCGGCTACCCAAGCGGCAGTCGACGCCGCGCAAGCGGCGGCTACCGGCGCCCTGCGCATTCCACCCGCGTCGGCTCGCCTTATCGCGCAGATGCCGGAGTTACTGGACAACATGGTCACGGCCACTGAGCGTCTCAACGCTGCGATGGACCGTCTCGACAGGTATCTGGCGCTCGCCGAACCGACGCTCCGGGCCACGGACCGTCTGCTGCCACAGCTTGAAGCACTGGTCGCCACCGGCGACGAGATCTACGGGGCCCTGTCCCGCATTCCCGGGGTGTCCGCACTGGGTCGGTTCGCAGGTCGTTCGTCAGACGAAGATCCCCCGAAGAAGCGCAAGAAATAAGGTGCGCGGTGTGGCGGTGACGCCACATGCCATCCGCTTGCCCTCATCGCCGGTCGCCAATCGTCTCGGCGTCGGACGGGGACGCGCGTCACATGCTTAGTCGGTGAGCTTCGGGAGACCCTTGTTGATGGCGGATGCGAGTACCTTGCCGACCACCGCGGCGAGCCCGGGTATCGCTGAGTCGAAACCGATCGTGTAGTCCAGTCTCGTGCCGCCGCCTGCGGTCGGTGTCAGCTCCTGGCGGCCCCAGTGGCCTTTCAGTGGACTGCCTTTGGTGATCTTGTACTCGATGAGCGTGTTCGGCTGGGCGGTTGTAGTGGTCTCCTCGAACGCAGGAAGGGGACCGATCTTGATGCGGCGAACCGAGCCGGCGCCATTGCGCGAGCTAGCGCCGTCACTGACGCGAGTGATCGTGGCACCGAAGACCGGGCCGAGGTTCTCGTGCTCGGCGAGCTTTTCGAACACGGTCTGGGGGTCGGACTTGAACTCGTGAGTGATGTGGACGCGTTGAGGAGTAGCCATAGGCTCGGATACTAGGGCTCCGCCGCTGGCTCTAGGTTCTCACATCCCGTTTAAATCTCGGTCTCTCGATCTGCGTCTCGGCTTTTGCCTCACTTCGTTTCATCTGGGTTTGTCTCATTTTGCGTTTCATTTCCTTGCCGAGGGGCCGTTAGCAGGTCGTGTCCTGCCGAACACGGGGCGGGCTGAACCGGGCGCGCCCTGTCATGATCAACGGGGTACCTCGACGAGAAAGCGATGGGAAACGATGGCCGGGAAGCCACTCCGGGTGGACGGTATACGCGCCTACGCGCAGGGCGAGATTTTCCTGTTGACCAAAGCGGGCGACCGCCTGGATGCACTCGTGTACAACACAACGGGCTTCGGGCCCTGCCCCGCTGCTGAGTTCGATGCGCTCGATGTCGGACAGATCGCGAAGGACACGGGATCGGACCTTGCGTGGAAGAACCCCCGGCGTTTCTGGATGATGGACACACTGCAAATCAACATCGTCGGAGAACCCGCGGAATTCGGCGGAGTGAAGTTCAATCTCGTTGCCAGGATGCAGTTGCCGGCCGGCTTCAATACCAATGAAGATCAGTCCGCTCAGGCCTACCGTCCGGCGCAGATCCACCGTGTGAGCGTCTACGAGTTCCGCAGCGGCAAGCCGGTATTCCTGCTGCGATCCCCAGACTGGATTACCTGGGTCATGCAGTCTTTCACCGATCACGTCGATCACGCACTGACCGAATCTGCACTCCCGGATCTGGGCTCGCGCCTGACCCTTGCGGAGGGGTGGCAGTTCAAGGCGGTAACCCTTGACCAAGACCTGACAATCACCACCAACGGACTTGCCAACATCGTCCCGGACAACCTCTCCAACATGTACCAAGGCTGCATCGACCGCGTGAACAACTTCGACCCCTGGGGGTAGCGGTGAGCGCCCTGTCGGAAGACCTGGACGACGCTCACCTACGACGCGGTCGTCTACCCTTTACTCGTCACCGACGCCGGCGGACAACCCCCGTCCGGCGAGACCAACTACGTCATCCACTGCGACGCAGATGAGCATCTCCCCGGTCGACGCCTTCTGGTCCGTCACGACGTACGACGCACAGGACTACCCGGTGGCAAACGAGATCAATCGCTTCGACATCAGTGACCGGGACCCGTTGCAGTACAACGCAGACGGCTCCCTAGACCTGTGCCTGCAGCAGGCCAATCCGGGCCCAGACAAGCTCTATGTTCTCGCTTGCATTTGCGCTCACATCCTGGACGCCTACCGTAATCAGTAGCTGAAAGTCGTTGCGGGCTCATCGCCAATCCACTGCCACAGCGGTATGGTGCCTTGGATCTCGGCGTTGGCGATGAGCGAATTCGCGTCAAGCTTCTTGGCATTGAAGCAAATCGGGCAGACGTAGTAGTGACCACCGGCAGCCTCGTAACGCCTGAGCAGATCGGCGAGAGGGGGGCAGCCCTCACACGCAACGCCAACTGCGATGCCGTCAACCGCGAGGCGGACCGCCTCCTTGGTGAGGAACATCAGCGTTGGGCGTCCGGATTCGGCGGCACCTGTAGGTTCCGCTTTTGGTTGGCGAAGGCCCATGATCCTGAGCTGCGTAATTGGCGGGATTCCGGGAGTGGTGGCGAAGGGGTTTTTCCGGTTTTCGTGGCGAATCCGAGAACCGTACGGTTGTCCCACATACTTCTGGGTTGGGGCCGGGTTTCAGTCTGAGGCGATTTCGTCGACAGCGTCGCGGGCGGTGCGTCCGACGCCGATGAGTGTGGCCGATCCGGGTCCGGTCCAGTCGCCGTAGCCGAGCAGGTGCAGACCACATGCCCGGAACCAACCAGGCATCCGACAGGTGGCGATGCGATACTCGCAATCATGCGCGTCGAATTGCTGACCTCTCCCGGCTGTCCAAACGCGGAGCCAGCCAGATCGCTTCTCAGGGAATGCCTCAAATCTCTCGGCATCGCCGCAACGATCATCGACAGAGTCGGCACTTACCCGTCACCGACCGTTCTCATCGACGACGTCGATGTGATGCAACCTGACTCCACCCCGCCGAGTGGCGATGCGTGTCGCCTTGACGTGCCGACGAGTGATCGAATACTTCGCGCCCTGAAGACCGCTGCCGCCGACTGATCAGCCAGCGCCGGATCTGGCGAACGACGTGAATTGTCCGCACTGCCCAGCGCTAAAGATTGATGGAAGCATTCCTGCAGCGCCTCCGACACCCGGGTGAGTGTGGACGTTGCGGACCAGTTCGGTGACGGTCAGATCATTCGCTTCGTGTCCTTCGTGTCCTTCGTGGACTGCGACGGCGGCGGTGGTCAGGCCGGCGATCGCGTCGGCTCACGACCAGTCGAAGCGGCTGTTGGGCCTACGTGCGCCGAGCTGGACTGCGGACGGGGTGGGTCAGGCCGCGGTGTGGGACGGCACTGCGATGGGCACGGCCGGTGGCGGGTCTGCCTCGGGGGCAAGTGTGGTGGCGCGGCCTGCGCGTACGCCGTTGGCGATGACGAAGACCTCGGCGAGTTCGTGCACGAGCACGACTGCGGCCAGTCCGAGAATGCCGAACAGCGCCAAGGGGATCAGCGCGGTGATCAGTCCTAGTGAGAGGCCGACGTTTTGGACCATGATGCGCCGTGCGCGGCGGGCATGGGCGAAGGCTTGCGGTAGGTGGCGCAGGTCTTCGCCCATCAGTGCCACGTCGGCGGTTTCGATCGCCACGTCGGCCCCCATCGCGCCCATCGCGATCCCCAGGTCGGCGGTGGCCAAGGCCGGTGCGTCGTTGACCCCGTCACCGACCATGGCGGTATTGCGTTGGGTACGAAGCTCTTCGACGAGCCGGGCCTTGTCTTCGGGGCGCAGTTCGGCATGGACGTCGCTGATACCGGCGTCGGCGGCCAGCGTCAGGGCGGTGGCGCGGTTGTCGCCGGTGAGCATGGCGACGTGATAGCCGTCGGCCCGCAAGCGGGCGACGACCTGGGCGGCTTCGGGCCGCAATTGGTCGCGCACGGCGATCGCGCCGAGCACGTGGGCGTCTTGCTCCACGAGCACGGCGGTGGCCCCCGCGTGTTGCATCCGGGCGACGTCCTCGGCCAGTGGCCCGGGGTCCAGCCAGCCGGGCCGGCCCAACCGGATGGTGTGGCCATCCCGGTGGCCGATCAACCCCGCACCGGTGACGGCCTGCACGTCGCTGGCAGGTCGGACGTGCTCGACGGCGGCCAGGATCGCCCCGGCCAGGGGGTGTTCACTGCGGGCCTCCACGGCCGCGGCCAGGTCGAGGACCTGCTCGGCGGTGATGCCGTCGACGGCGGCCACTTCGATGACGCTGGGCCGGTTGGCGGTCAGGGTGCCGGTCTTGTCCAACGCGACACCGCGTACCGCGCCCAGGGCCTCCAGGGCTGCTCCGCCCTTGATCAGGGCGCCGAACTTGCTGGCGGCGCCGATCGCAGCGACCACGGTGACGGGCACTGAGATCGCCAGCGCGCACGGCGAGGCCGCCACCAGCACCACCAGTGCCCGTTCGATCCAGGTGGGCGGGTCACCCAGCAGGCTTCCGATCACGGCGATGAGCAGGCCGGCGACCAGGATGGCCGGAACCAGCGGTCGGGCGATGCGGTCGGCGAGTCGTTGGGAGGTTCCCTTGCGGGACTGTTCTGCTTCCACGATCCGCACGATGCGGGCCAGTGAGTTGTCCTCGGAGGTCGTGGTGACCTCGACCTCCAACGCTCCGGTGCCGTTGATCGACCCGGCGAAGACCTCGTCCCCGGGCCCGGTTTCGACCGGGACCGACTCGCCGGTGATCGCGGAGGTGTCCAGCGCGGTGTGGCCGTGGCGGACGATGCCGTCGGTGGCGATCCGCTCACCGGGGCGGACCAGCATGCGGTCGCCGACCTTCAATTCGGTTGGCGCCACGTCGATCTCGGCGCCGTCGCGCAGGACGGTCGCCCGGTCGGGGACCAGGGAGAGCAGGGCGCGCAGTCCGCGGCGGGTACGGGCCAGGGAGTATTCCTCGAGGCCCTCGCTGATGGAGAACAGGAACGCCAGCATGGCCGCCTCGCCGACCTCTCCGAGGATCGTCGCGCCAACGGCGGCGATGGTCATCAGCGTGCCGACCCCGATCTTGCCCTTGGCCAGCCGCCGCAGTGTGGAGGGAACAAAGGTGTAGGCCCCGGCGGCCAGGGCGATTCCTTCCAGGGTGAGCACCATCGGGCGCCCCGCCCCGGCCCAGCTGGCGATCAGAGCAGCAGCAAGGAACACACCCGAGAGTGCGGCGAACCGAAACTCGCGGACCTGCCACAGGCCCCCGGGCTCACGATCAGGCTCCTGTGCGGGATCGCCCTCGCTGCCGCAACCGCACGCCTCACTCACCGGGGTTGTTCCCCTCCAAGCCCACCTCTGTGCGGCTGTCGATGCCGTAGGACGGGCACAAAGCCACGGCCTGCCCGCCTGCCTGCAGTACCGTCTCGGCGGCGGCCAGCAGGTCGATCAGGGCGGGCTGGGACAGGCGGAACACCGACGCCCGGCCCACCGGCTCGAAGTCGACCAGGCCGCACTCTTTGAGGCAGGCCAGGTGCTTGGACACCGTGGACTGGGCCAGCCCGACTTCCTCGACGAGCTCGCCGACCCGGGCCTCTCCGGTGGCCAGGCGGCGCAGGATCGCCAGCCGGGTGGGATCACCCAGCGACCGGAACAACGCCGCCGCCGGGGCCAACTCGACTTTTGTCACCGCATCGGACACCACAGGGATCGCCATTGGGCGATGTTATCGGCATTTAGTGACATGCGGGCCGAACGGGCGCATGCTGGAGAGATCGGGGGTCATCCCCGGGGTTTACCCGCGAAGGGGGTTTGGTGATGTGCGGTGACGGCGGCATGTGGCACCACGGCTACTGGGGGTGGGGCAGCTGGATCGTGACCGCGATGGTCATGACCCTTTTCTTCGCCTTGGTGATCACCGCGATCGTGGCGGCGGTGCGCTACCTGGGCGGCCCCGGACACCAGCACGGACCGGCCGCCCACGGTCCACAGCCAGGACGCAGACCCGATGAGATCCTCGCCGAACGCTTCGCCCGCGGGGACATCGACGACGAGGAATACCGTCGCCGCGTGGCACTGCTGCGGGAACACCAGTGAGCGCGACCATGAACCACAACCGCCTGCGGACCGGACTACTGATTGGCGCCACCTCGCTGGTTCTCGGAATCGGCACCACCGCCACGATGGCCGGAGCAGGAGCAGGCCCCGGCTTCGGCGGGCCCATCCCGGCCCAGCCCGCACCCTGCACGCCACCCGCCTTGGCCGGAGCAGTCGTGGACGTCACGGTCTCCGACATGGGCGCCATGATGGGCCCGGGCATGAACGGCGGACCCATGATGGGCCCCGGGATGATGGGCCCCGGTATGAACGGCGGACCCATGATGGGCCCCGGAATGATGGGTCCGGGTATGAACGGCGGACCCATGATGGGTCCGCAAGGAGCGTGGCCCAATAGCCCCGGGATGGGGATGGGCATGATGCGCCTGAGCGTCAACCCGACCTCGGTACCCGCCGGCCAGGTCTCCCTGCGGGTTGCCAACAACGGCTGGCTCCCCCACGAAGTCATCGTCATGCCCCTAGGACCCGGGCAGAGCCCCGGCCAACGCCCCATCGGCGGCAACTGGGAAGTCGACGAAGCCGGCAGCCTCGGTGAAGCCGCTCAAACCTGCGGCGCCGGCCAAGGCGACGGCATCGCACCCGGAACCATGGGCTGGACCACCCTCACCCTCAATCCCGGACGCTACGAACTGCTCTGCAACATCGCCGGGCACTACGGCTCCGGCATGTACACAGAACTCGACGTCACACCAGCGAGGTAGAAACGCTAAAGCGTTGATGGCACCTGCCTTTTCGGAGTCCGGGTGATTCGTATTCGTCAATGCCTTTCCAGCGTTTCGTCGGAGCGCGCGCCTGGCGGGTGGCGCCGGTAGTGGCGTCGGCCGAAGGGGACTCGAAGCCCGCGATCAGTGTTTGCTTGTCGGGGTCCTTAGTTCGTTCGGGGGGCGTACATGATGACCGCTACCCCTATCAGGCAGATACCGGTGCCGATGGCGTCCCACCGGTCGGGGCGGAAGCCGTCGAAGGTCATGCCCCAGAGCAGGGAGCCGGCGACGAACACGCCGCCGTAGGCGGCCAGGATCCGGCCGAAGTGGGCGTCGGGTTGAAGGGTGGCGATGAATCCGTAGGCGCCGAGTCCGATGACGCCTAGGCCAGCCCAGGTCCAGCCGCGGTGTTCGCGGACTCCCTGCCACACCAGCCAGGCGCCGCCGATCTCGAGTATCGCGGCGAGGATGAAGAGCGCGATGGACTTCGCGGTTGTCACTGGGTTCCTCCGGATTGCCCGCGCCGATCAGTTCAGCAGCGTGGAACCCCAGTATTCGCCCTCGCGCAGGCCGGGTGGGCAGGCGAACACCGCGGAGCCGGTGTGGGTGATGTATTCGTTGAGCAGGTCGTTGGCGGCCAGTTCTGATTGCATCGGGATGAACTGCGTCACCGGGTTGCGCATGAAGGCGATGAAGAACAGGCCGGCGTCGAGGTGGCCGAAGCCATCGGAGCCGTCGGTGAAGTTGTAGCCGCGGCGCAGGATTTGGATGCCGCCGAGGTGTTCCTTGGAGGCCAGCCGGACGTGCGCGTCCGGGTCGATCAGTGGTGTGCCGTTCGTGCCGATGCCCGCCAAGTCCAGGGGCGCGAACTCGTCGTCGCCGCCGAGTGGCGCCCCGGTGCCTTTGGCCCGTCCGATCACCCGTTGCTGTTCGTGCAGTGCGGCGCGGTCCCACGGCTCGATGCGCATGCGGATTCGCCGCGACACCAGGTAGGTGCCGCCGGCCAGCCAGTCCGGCCCGTCACCGCCGGCGACCCACACCTGCTCGTCGAGTGCCGCGGTGTCTTCGGCTTTGAGGTTGTTGGTTCCGTCCTTGAAGCCGAACATGTTTCGCGGTGTCGATTGGTCGCGGGTGGTCGAGGAGGTGCGGCCGAAGCCCAATTGCGAGTAGCGCACCGCGGCCGTCCCGAAACCGACGCGGGCCAGGTTGCGGATCGCGTGCACCGCGACCTGGGGGTCGTTGGCGCACGCCTGGATGACGATGTCGCCGCCGCAGCGCGCCGGGTCGAGCTTGTCGTTGGGAAACTTCGGCAGGTCGGCCAGCGGGGCGGGCCGCTGGCCGGCGATGCCGAACCGGTCGCGGCCGTCCTTGACGAAGAATCCCGGCCCGAACCCGATCGTCAGGGTCAGCTGCGATGCCGGCAGTCCCAGCGCCTCGCCGGTATCGGCCGGGGGCGCATAGGGACTCAGGCCGACGGCACCGTCGGCGGCGGCTTCCTGACCGGCGGTCATCCGTTCGGCCATCGTGGTCCATTCCCGCAGCATCGCCACGACGTCGGGCTTGGAGTCGGTGGTGATGTCGAAGGCGCAGTAGTGCATCCGGTCCTGGGCGGGAGTGATGATCCCGCCCTGGTGGCGGCCGCGGAACAGCACTGGTTTGTCCAGTCCACCGCTGGCGGTGCTGGCGGCGGCCGCGCGGCCGGCCAGGGTCCCGGCGCTGGCAGCACCGATTACCGCGGCGGCGACCCCGGCCGCGCCGAACAGTCTGCGTCGCGACACCCCTTGCGGCTCAGCCTCGGTCGGGGTGTCGTCACTGGACGGCGATGACACCCTGGACCTGGCTCACTTCCTTGCTCAGCGCGTCGATGGCCCGCGAGAGCTCCTGGCGCTGCGGCTCGGTGACAGTGGTGTAGGCCACGAAACCGTCGCCGTCGCGGTACTTGTCCAGCAGCCGGTTGACCTCGGCGAATCGCTGGTCGACTCGCGTGCCGAGTTCGGCGTTGCGCTCGTCGAGGATGGGGCGCACCGCGGCCAGCGCCGCCTGGGAGCCTTCGATGTTGGCGTGAAAGTCCCACAGGTCGGTGTGGCTGAAGATGTCCTCCTCGCCGGTGATCTTGCTGACCGCGATCTCATCCAGAAGGCCCTGGGCGCCCCCGGCGATCTGGGTGGCGCTCACGCGGAAGCCGGGCGCTGCGATCTTCTCCTGGAGTTCGTTGATGTCGGCGAGCAACTGATCGGCGACGGCGTTGGTGTCGGGCTGCAGGCCGCTCACCCACAGATCCTTCTCCAGCCGGTGGAAGCCGGTCCACTTCTGGCCGGCCTGCAGGTCGGCCTCCCGCAGGTCGATGCGCGGGTCGAGATCATCCGGGAACGATTCGGCCACCGGCTCGATGCGCTCCCAGGAGGTCCGCGACGTCGGATACTGGGCCTTGGCGGCGGCGATGTCACTGGCTTTGACCGATGCCACGAAAGCCGCAGTGGCGGTGACTAATTCGCCGGCCTGGCCGAGGACGTAGGTCTTGTAGTCCTCGGAGGCCTTCGTGGAGACACCGGTGTCCTGGGTCTTGAATGCCGCGCCCGTGACGGAGAAGTCGCCGCGGATGCCGTCGCCGACCATGCCGGGCTTGCAGGCCACCGTGTAGGAGCCCGGTTCGTCGAACTGGACTACCAGTTGGCGTTGCAGGCCGGGTGAGATGTTTTCGACCTCGCCGAGGACCCGGTTGTCCTTGCCGTAGACGTAGAACTCGGTCGCTGCGGTGCCGTTGTTGGTGACGACGAAGGTGGCCGGCCCGGCCGCGCCCTCGGTCGCCGACAGTTCGCAGGCGGTGTCGGTGGCGTTGACGGTGACCTGCGCGCCGGGGGCCTTGCCCTGCTCTGTGGTGGCGGACTTCTTGGCGGTGCAACCCGCCAGGGAGAGGCCGGCCAGCAGGGCGGCGAAGGTGGCGGTGAGAACCCGGGGAGATGTCACAAGGCGGACCTTTCGGCAACGGGGACAGGGGGTTGGACCGAACGGGGTTGCGGCGCGGCGGGCTTGACCGGCCGCAGGAACACGGTGAGCACGACGACGAGGTAGGCCAGCCAGCACAGCAGTTGCAGCACCGTCGGGGTCGGGGTGATGTTGAAGACGCCCTGCACGATTTCGCCGTACCAGGCCGACCAGTTGAACCACGAGCTGATGTCGAAGGCGTGGAGGCCGGCCATCGGCAACCAGCCGACGGTCTGCAACGCGCCGATACCGTAGGCCAGGATCCCGGCGGCGACCACGATCAGGAACACGCCGGTGTATTTGAAGAATTTGGCGAGGTTGATGCGGACCGCCCCGGCGTACATGCCCCAGGCGATCCCGACCGCCACCGCCACCCCGGCAAGCAGACCGACCAGCGGCCAGGCGGTTTCGGCTTCGGCGTAGCCCACCATGAACAGCGCGGCCTCCACACCCTCACGCCCGACGGCCAGAAACGCCAGCATCACCACCGCCAGCGCCCCGGTCTCCAGTGCGCGCGACATGCCCGCCCGTAGTTCCCCGGAGATGCTGGCGGCGGCCTTGCGCATCCACAACACCATCGTGGTGACGATCGCCACGGCCACCAGCGAGGCCACCCCCGCGACCGCTTCGGCGGCAAGCCCGCTGACGTTGTAGGCGCTGTACTGGACGACCAGGAACACCCCGACCGTCACCGCGACCGCGCCCGCCACCCCGAGCCACACCCACTTCAAGGCGTCACGGCGCTCCATCTTGACCAGGAACGCGACCAGGACCATCACCACGATCCCGGCTTCCAGACCCTCCCGCAGGCCGATAAGCCCGCTGCCGAAAAGCTGTGCGGAAACATCGGGCGGGGCGGGGCTCAGGCTGACATTCAGCCCGCCGGACATGTCAATCACTGCGACCGCCCCTTCGAATTCCTCATGTTTGCCTACCCTAACTTAGGGTTGCCTACGCTAGCTTTCGGGTCGGCTTCCCGCAAACCTGCTGCTCCGACGCCAGCCGGCCGCGGTCGTTCGAGGGCTGCGGCATCGCCCCGTCTGAGAGGATGCGAGAAACAAAATCATCCCGACAGCCCCGTCACCGAGGCTCAGATCCGGCAGGCCGTCCAGGCAGTCATCGCCAAGGAACCCAACATCAACGAGATCAACCAGGTCGCCGCGCGACTAGCGCTGGTGGGCTGGCCGCTGGCCGACCACTGCTAGTTCGGGTATCTATTCTCGACCCGTCAGAGTGGGAACGGCCGCGCCGTACCAGCGGTCGGCATGATCTTCCGTGAAGTCGCCGCAGCTGCAGTAGCCATGGTGATTCGGGGACGGTTCTACCGTCAACAGTTGGGTAGCCGTCCTAACAACTTTCCGGCGAAATTGCCAACCTACTGCCATCAAAAGCGGAATTTGGCCATCGAAAAGCGGAACCTACAGCCGCTTGTCAACGGCAACCGAAAACTGATCAGCTGTCGGCAAGTGAAAATTGACCAGCTC
>ENA-UPXM01000098-UPXM01000098.1-activated-sludge-metagenome-genome-assembly--contig:-NODE-98-length-108529-cov-162.677333_pt1 | contig 108529 bp, 102 predicted proteins | sample MGYA00238178_ERZ772708 | MGnify/ENA primary metagenome ERZ772708 (study PRJEB29002, sample SAMN05720212) | activated sludge metagenome | isolation source: anaerobic digester from wastewater...
AAAATGAGACACCCCTTGTCCAGTTTGTTAATATTGATTCCCTCTTCAGTTTCTATTACCAAAGATCCACCTTGTTCTTGAACTTTCAAAAAAAGATCTTTGTTCTCAGACTTAAAAATCCCTACAGCATCACAAACCTCCCCATCTACCACACACTCTTTAAAATAAGCTACATAGAGCTCTCCGCCTTTAATTTTCGGATGAACTCCTTGCTCATAAAGATGCTGTGCAATCGCAACAGAGTGCTCATGAAGTTGCTCCGGGTGGTCGAAAATCTGAGTAACTAGTTGATAAACAGTGTTATGCTCCTGCTCCTCCCCAATAATAAATTGATAATATTGACCCTCCTTAAAAGAAGAAAGAAAGTAGGCATGCAGCACCTGTTTAAGCTGCTCATTTAAAGAAATCTCATGTTGAGAAAGGAGTAGTTCCTCCTCATTATTCTTGTTTCCTACATAATGAGCAGCTAACCCGGCAATCTGTGTTGACTCAAAATAGTTCATTAACAAAGGATTATATCGATTAACGGCATTTACAAATAATTCGGGGCAAATATACGGAAAAAATATTTTTTTCGTTATCTTTGCAGATTATTATTTAATGTAGTATTGAGTATGAGTGACGACAAGAAGATTATTTTTTCGATGGTGAATGTGAGTAAGATCTACCCACCTCAAAAACAGGTATTAAAAAATATTTATCTCTCCTTTTATTATGGGGCAAAAATTGGGGTTTTGGGACTCAATGGATCAGGAAAATCCTCTTTATTAAAGATTATTGCCGGTGTTGATAAGTCATATCAGGGAGAAGTGGTATTTTCTCCCGGTTATACCGTTGGCTATTTGGCTCAGGAACCTGAGATGGATGACTCTCTAACTGTAAAAGAGGTGGTGATGCAAGGAGTTCAGGAAGTAGTGGATATTCTGGCAGAGTATGAAGCGGTGAATATGCGGTTTATGGAGGAGTTGAGTGATGATGAAATGAATCAACTGATTGAAAGACAAGGCGAACTGACTGAACTGATCGAACAACATGATGCCTGGGAATTAGATAGCAAACTGGAACGTGCTATGGACGCATTACGCTGTCCGGAAGGAGATACACCCGTGCTCAATCTCTCCGGAGGAGAAAGAAGAAGAGTGGCGTTGTGCCGTCTACTCCTTTCCGAACCGGATATTTTGTTGCTGGATGAGCCTACCAACCACCTGGATGCCGAATCGGTTGAGTGGTTGGAGATGCACTTGCAACAGTACAAAGGAACTGTCATCGCAGTAACGCACGACCGTTACTTCCTGGATAATGTAGCCGGTTGGATTTTAGAACTGGATCGCGGGGAAGGAATCCCCTGGCAGGGTAACTACTCCTCCTGGCTGGAACAAAAATCACAACGATTGGCTATGGAAGAGAAGCAAGAGTCCAGAAGAATGAAAACCCTGGAAAGAGAGTTGGAGTGGATAAGAATGAGTCCTAAAGCCCGACAAGCCAAAGGAAAAGCAAGGTTGAACGCTTATGACAGACTGATCAACGAAGATATCAAAGAAAGAGAAGAAAAACTGGAAATTTTTATTCCTAACGGTCCTCGCTTAGGGAACAAGGTGATTGAAGCAGTTCAGGTTTCTAAAGCTTATGGAGACAAACTGCTGTTTGAAAATCTTAATTTCTCGCTACCGCCTAACGGTATTGTAGGAATTATCGGACCCAACGGAGCAGGTAAAACCACGCTATTCCGCTTAATCATGGGAATTGAAAAACCTGATACAGGGACTTTTGAGATTGGAGAAACAGTAACTTTAGGCTATGTAGATCAACAACATAGTCAAATAGACCCCGAGAAAAGTGTCTATGAGGTAATCTCTGAAGGCAATGAGCAGATCATGCTGGGTGGCAAACTAATCAACTCCAGAGCCTATATCTCCCGCTTTAATTTTGGAGGCTCCGACCAAGGAAAAAAAGCAGGTGTATTGTCGGGTGGGGAACGCAATCGCTTACACTTAGCTCTGACCTTAAAATCGGAAGCAAATGTGCTCCTGCTGGATGAGCCCACCAACGATATTGACGTGAACACATTAAGAGCGCTGGAAGAGGCGTTGGAAAATTTCGCAGGATGCGCCGTCATCATATCTCATGACCGTTGGTTCCTGGATAGAATTTGTACCCATATCTTAGCCTTTGAAGGGGAATCACAGGTTTACTTCTTTGAAGGTAACTATACTGATTATGAAGAGAATAGAAAAAAACGATTGGGCAATGAAGGTCCTAAAAGAATACGTTACAAAAAACTAATGAAATAGTGAGGAAAATGAAATTTAAAGGTTTATTGTTAGGTCTTGCTTTGGCTACCTCGCTATTTACTGTTCCTGCACAGAACGATTTTGAAATAGCGAAAAATGTAGATATCTTTGTTTCCATCTTGAAAGAGTTAAACGCTAAATATGCGGATGAAATATCTCCCGGGGATTTAGTAAAAAGTGCTATTGACGGAATGTTAAATTCGCTCGATCCTTACAGTGTTTACTATCCTGAGTCACAAATTGAGGATTACCGAATGATGACTACCGGACAATATGGCGGAATTGGTGCGTTAATCCAGAAATATGGCGATGAAGTTGTAATCTCTGAACCCTACTTTGATACGCCCTCGCAAAAAGCCGGATTGAGAGCCGGGGATATTATCCTCAAAATCAACGGACAATCTACCAAAGGAAAGACCACCGACGAAGTGAGTACTATTTTAAAAGGACAGCCCGGTACGACACTCAATGTTGAAGTGAAAAGATCTACAACAGGAGAAATTCTTCGCTTTGATATCAAAAGAGAAGAGATCAAGTTTCCTGCCGTGTCCTATTTTGGCCTACTCGACAATCGAATAGGCTACATCAAACTGGATCAATTCACCGAAAAGGCAAGCAGTGAAGTAAAAGATGCCTTTGTCAAACTGAAAGAGGAGGGAATGCAGTATCTCATCCTGGATCTCCGAAATAATGGAGGAGGATTACTACAAGAAGCGGTCAATATCATGAACATCTTTGTAGATCAAAATGTGACCATTACTGAAACGAAAGGAAAAATTCCGGAACAGAACAATGTTTACAAAACTCGTACCACTCCTTTAGATAAAAAGATTCCGGTTGTGGTGGTTGTCAATGAAGCAAGTGCTTCCGCATCGGAGATTGTTTCCGGAGCATTTCAAGACTTAGACCGTGGCGTAATTGTTGGAAAGAAAACTTTCGGAAAAGGATTGGTGCAAAATGTTGTACCATTAAGTTATAACACCTCTTTTAAAATCACGGTATCCAAATATTATATTCCCAGTGGAAGATGTGTACAAAATATAGATTATTTTGATAAAGAAAACGGCAATAAACCGACTAAAATTCCTGATTCACTGGCAGTGGCTTACAAAACTAAAAATGGCAGAACGGTGTACGATAAGGGAGGGGTTGAACCTGATGTCATCACGGATGAAGTGGTTCCACATGAAATTCTCATTACGCTGATTCTCAATAATTTAATCTTTGATTTTGCCAATCAATATCACGCCAACAATCCGGAAATTGCTGAAGCGGCACAGTTTCAGGTTACTCCGGAAATCTATACGCAATTTCAGCAATTTCTGAAAGGGAAAGAGTATTCTTATAAAAGTGAAACCGAAGCCCTTTTGGAACAACTGACTAAAGTGGCAACAGAAGAACAATATCTGGAAAAAATTGATCCGATTATCAAACAGTTAAACCAAGCCATTGAAGAGGAAAAAGAGCGCGATTTGATTAAGTATCAAGAGGAGATATCTCAATATTTAGCGATGGAAATTGTAACTCGTTACTACTATCAAAAAGGAAAAATTGTAAATCTGTTGGTTCATGATCCGGATATTAAAGTAGCTAAACAGATTTTAATAGATCAAAAACAATATCAATCCATTCTCAGCGGCAAATAATGAACCTTTTTACCAGGGCTAAATTTCATAAATATGTCTATTTGGCGGGACTACTCACCATCGCCATAGCACTTCCATTGTCACTTTTTGCGATGACCGTTGGGATCACTACATTGTTCATAAATAGCATTTTAGAATGGAATTGGAAGGAAAAATGGGAGAGCATTAAGGGAAATCGTACCCTTTTATGGCTCATGAGTTTTCCCCTACTGCTAGGCATCTGGCTTATTCACAGCGATCATCTGCAAACAGGGCTACAAAGCCTCCTCCTCAAGCTGCCATTACTCATCATTCCTTTCGTGATAGCAACAACTAACCCACTCAAAAAGAAGGAGATACACCTTATTTTACTCGCTTTTATCGGCTCATTAGTGGTTACGACCTCTATCTCGGTCTATTTTTTATGGAATACACCCATTCACGACATTCGGGAAATATCACGCTTTATTTCCCACATCCGTTTCAGTCTCAATATCGTGATGGGAATCGTAATTATTCTTTTCCTGATTCGAAAACAAGCATTTAACAGCCGGATTTTCAACGGGTTACTCATCATCACTGCAATTTGGTTGACTGCCTACTTGTTTATCTCTCAAACTTTGACGGGCATCGCTATTTTGCTCATTTTAGGAATCATTTTTTTTACTTCCTATCTCTTTGAAAAACAGAAGAATAAGTTTTTAATCTGGGGATTTTTTGCCTCTCTGGTTCTCTTTTTCGTTTATGTAGGTGTTATCTCTTTTAATTATTTTGATATAAAAAAAGAGGGGGGTGGATATGCATCGCACACTCGTTTTGGCAATCCATATCATCACGATACCCTCTCTATTGTCGAGAATGGATCCAGAATTGGAGTCAACATCTGTGAAATCGAACTGATTCCCACCTGGGAAATGAGGAGCAAACTCCCTTATGATACTGTAAAGGACGGTTTAATCCGCTACCTCAACTCTAAAGGATTAACAAAAGATAGAGAAGGTGTGTTGGCACTCACCGAAAAAGATCTCCAAAATATAGAGATGGGATACGCCAATATAGCCTATACCGAAAAATTTGGACTCAAACGCTCCCTCTACCCTACCTTTTTCAGTATCTCGCTGTACCAAAAATATGGGATTCTACATCAATCCTCCCTTTTGGAACGGGTGGAACTCTGGAGAAACTCATGGCTAGTTATTCGAGAACACCCTTGGTTTGGAGTTGGCTTGGGAGACCATAAAAAAGTACTGGACCATCAGTTGGAGCAGTCTCATTCGCAAATCACCAAAAAGGAGAAAGGTTGCCATAGTCAGTTTCTTACAATATGGATAACCGGTGGGATTGTCCTCCTGACTTTATTTGTGTTATATCTGGCAGCTCCATTCTTCAGTTCAAGAAAAAGATCACTGCTCTATTTCCTCTTCTTTATCTTAATTTTTATGTCAATGCTCACTGAGGATACAATAGACACCCACGCCGGAGTTACTTTCTTTGCCTTTTTCAATAGTTTTATACTTTTTGTGATAGAACCGATCCTAATTCACAATAAAAAGGGGGATTTTTAAGTTTACACTGAGATAAGTTTATCTATTTGGTATGAAAAAAATCACAATAGCAACACAAGTTCACGTTTACCCTGACAGGACAGCTATTCCTGAAGATCTCCAAAGATTACTGAAAGTCGCCGAAGAGAATGCCCACAAATCCTATGCTCCCTACTCCCATTTTCAGGTGGGTGCAGCCATACTACTCAACAATGGCGTTATTGTGGGAGGAAATAACCAGGAAAACAGCGTTTATCCAACCGGTTTATGTGCTGAAAGAACAGCCCTTTTCTACGCTTCCTCTCAATATCCCGGAGTACCTATTCTCAAAATAGCGATTACCGCTGTCTATCCGCAAAGTCCGGTTCAGCACCCTGTTCCTCCTTGCGGTAGCTGTAGACAAGCATTGCTAGAATACGAAGTCCAGTACAATCAACCTATTCAAGTGATTATGGCGGGAGAAACAGGTGAAGTACATGTAATCAATTCCGTCTCAGAATTGCTACCCTGCCAGTTTAATTCGCATTTTTTGGAAGAAGAACAACATTGATTTCGGATTTCGAATTTCGGGTCAATTCTAATAAATAGTTTGGTAAATATATCATAATTTTTCCTAACTTTGCGGATTGTTTAAATATGAGACAGAACCGATTTCTTTTTATACTCTTGCTATTCCTGTACGGATGTGCTCAAATTGTGGCACCCACGGGTGGTCCCCGTGATGTTACTCCACCCGCCGTGGTTAAGGAACAGCCCCCACAAGGTACCACAAACTATACCGGAAAATCTATCAGAATCACCTTCGATGAATTTTTCACATTAAACAATCCCTTGGAAAATATCATCTTTTCTCCTCCGTTAACAACTACGCCTAATTACAAAATAAAAAGAAAATCGCTGGTTATTGAATGGAAAGATACCCTTTTACCTAATAAAACCTACAACATTATCCTTTCTAATGCCATCAAAGATTATACGGAAGGGAATCCACTTTCTATCTATCAATACGCATTCTCCACAGGAGATGAGATTGACACCGCATCGATTCAAGGAACAATTATTAATGCTGAAACAAGAGAGCCTCAAAAGGACCTTTTCATCTTCCTGTATGATCAATTTGAGGACTCGCTGCCCATTATGGCTCAACCTCAATATTTGACCAAATCCAAGGCAGACGGATCATTTCAGTTCAAAAATATCACCGAAGGGGAATATAAAATATTTGCACTACAAGATATGAACGGAAACCTTCGCTTCGACTTACCCGGTGAAGGAATCGCTTTTTTAGATGAACCCGTGATGACAGGTCAGGAAGACACCATCGATCTGGCTTTCTTTACTGAGGATCATCAACCGTTTCTTATCAGTCCATTAACTGTTAACAGGAACGGGGAGTACCGTTTCAAATTAAATAAATCTTGCGTATTTCCTCAACAAAATAATCTCAGACTAATTACATCCCACGATTTACAATTCTACGAAGAGTGGAGTCCGGGTGGGGATACCCTCACTCTTTTTACTACCCCCCTTTCTGAAGAGGATACTGCACAAATAGAGATTACCATATCAGAGTATCAATCTATTGACACTCTGATTCTTGCACCCTACAAACCGATCTCAACAGGGCTTTGGGGAAGAACTGCTCCTCCACCACCGGCAGAAGTTACGACACTGCATGCCGGTTCACTTTATGAGCCACTCACATTACGGTTTGATCCGCCTATTTCTTCTACTCCTGAGATACCCTACACCCTAATTAGAAAAGATAAAGAGGGTGAAGATACCTCTTACCACACACTCTCGACCGATCAACCCATCACCCGAATGCTCCCTGTCGAGTATCCTTTTGAGCCCGGTAAAGAGTACACCATCCTGTTCAGAGACTCTCTTTTCCAGGGGTATCACGGAAGGCTGAACGACTCCATACAGATCCGTTTCAAAATGAAAACCGAGCGCGATTATGGGACACTATCCATTTTATATCGTTTTGAAAATCAGGATTGTAGCTATATTGTAGAACTTTTGGATAGTAAAAGTAAGGTTGTCGATAAACAGATATTATCCGAGTCTCAAAGGGTAAATTATGAGCATCTGACTCCGGGGAATTACAAAGTACGTTTCATTTTTGATCGGAACCGCAACGGTAAATGGGACACCGGCAACTATCTTAAAAAGATTCAGCCTGAAAGGATCCTACTGCATGACCAACAATTCACAGTGAGGGGATTCTGGGAGTTGGAAGAAGAAATTGAAGTGCGCTAAGAACGTCCTTTCCCCCCTTTTTATTTAAAGTTAGAAATAAGAAGTAAGAAGTAAGAAGTAAGAAGTAAGTTTTTTGGATGAAGGTAGAAGGATATTTCGGATTTAACACTGAAACGAAATTATCACTCTATCCAAATTTTTTTCATATTTTCTACTGTTAATTCGCCTATAAGATATTTATCGACAACGTCGTTGTACTTATCATCGTTATTGATAGCTTTTTTCAATGTGCTTTTAAAAAAATCTTTATTTGAGATAGGTTCCTCTCCTTGTAATAAAAGCCTAATCCATTGTTGCATCTTTTCTTCACCTATTTCTCTTTCGATAGTAAACAATATTGCTGTTTGATAATCATAAGCATATGTTTCACGATCATTAGTATGCTCAGACTGATTGAAATCAAGCATGGCTTTAAACTTAAAATCAGGGTCTTCAAACCATTCAATGGCTTGAATCATCTCATCCTTAATAAAATTTGCATCTTCATTTTGACTCACATATTTAGATGCTAAAAACTGGGCAAAACCCTCATTAATCAATGATTCTAAGTATGAATTACTCCGCTTCAAATTACCAAAATAATAATGACTAATTTCGTGAGCTATTGTATGTATACTCCTATCACTAACAGATTGAAAACTTGAACGCAAATCGTATGGTGGATCCCCAACAACTGTTATTGCAGGATAACTAAAAAATGCAAATCCATACCCTTTTGCTGTAACACCACCATCAATCCATACTAGTTTTTCCTGATATTCAATATTCGTATAACGGATCATAAAATCAAAAATTCGATCATTAATCTTGTCAACCTCTTCTAATTCTTTTTGAGTAAAATCTGAATTGAGCATATAAGTTGTTTCACTTTCTTGAATATTGTACTTCCCTATAAACAGTAGAAGCTCACGAGCAATGTCGCTTTTGAAGTTGATCAAACTTCCCCTTACAGGTTCAGCCCCATTCAAATAGATGGTTTCACAATCTTCACAATCTATAGTTATATCATATTTCAACTGATCGTACTGCAAGTCATTGATAGGATCGTATACTGTTGGATACCAGGCCGATTGAATACCATCAACCCTGAGATTACCTTTTACAAACGCAATATTTCCCCTCCAATCCTCCCTTTGCATTGTTGTCCAAAGAGTATCATTGATAACCGGAAATTTTCCAACATACCGAAATCGAATGTTATTCGGATAAAACTTTTCACCCTTTACATCTGAGGGAATAAAATATGAGACAGTTTCATGTGATTGAACAGAGTCTGTTAAATCTCTATCAAACCCAACCAAAAAAGGATCGGGGTTTTTGACTTCCATATTTAGAATATTTAGCCCCTTATTTAAGCGAATTAAATAATCTTTAGGAAGTACTAATTCCGTCAATTGCAAGTCGCACTCAATAGTCCCATTTTGAACAGAGACCTTCACAATTCCTGATAATAAGGGTATTTTTTCTTGTCCAAATGCAAAACTAGTTATAAAAAACAAAAAGATAGTAAAAAGTTTTAAGGTTTTCATATCGTTTATTTTAACTGATGCAAACTTCTTCCTTAATCTCCTTCAATCGCCTTCTTTCTTCGCTTTTATTCCGGTAAAAAAACGAAAGAAAATACTAATTCTACCTTCTACCTTCTAATTTCTACCTTATTTATTAATCCAACTTGAGAACTGCCAGGAAAGCAGATTGTGGTACTTCTACGTTACCAATCTGTCTCATTTTCTTCTTTCCTTTCTTTTGCTTTTCAAGGAGTTTCCGCTTTCTACTAATATCCCCACCATAACACTTAGCTGTTACGTCTTTACGTAACGCCTTGATAGTTTCACGGGCAATAATTTTGGATCCAATCGCTGCCTGGATTGCTATATCAAACTGTTGACGTGGAATCAACTCTTTCAACTTTTCACAAATCTTACGTCCAAATGGGTATGCATTATCTACGTGAGTTAGCGAAGATAACGCATCTACCGAATCTCCATTCAACAGAATATCCAATTTGACTAGTTTGGCAGGCTTATAGTCGGTAATATGGTAGTCGAAAGAAGCATATCCTCTGGAGATACTTTTCAGCTTATCGTAAAAGTCAAAAACAATCTCGCCTAGGGGAAGATCAAAACCCATCTCAATCCTGTTAGACGCAATATAAACCTGATTCACAAGGGTTCCTCTCTTATCCAGACAGAGCTTCATAATCGGTCCGATATAATCGGCTTTACTGATAATTTGTGCTCTAATGTAAGGTTCTTCTACAAAATCGATCTCACTCGGATTGGGCATTCCGGAAGGATTATGCACCTCTATCACCTCTCTTTTAGTTGTGTGTACTCTGTAAGAAACGTTGGGAACTGTAGCAATTACATCCATATCAAACTCTCTGTCCAGACGTTCCTGCACAATCTCCATGTGTAACAATCCTAAAAATCCGCAACGAAAACCAAATCCCAACGCTGCTGAAGATTCAGGTTCAAAAGTAAGCGAAGCATCATTCAACTGTAATTTTTCCAAAGAGGCTCTTAACTCCTCATAATCATCCGCATCAACAGGATAGACTCCCGCAAAAAGCATCGGTTTTACATCCTCAAAGCCGGCTACTGCCTCGGCACAAGGACGTTCTACATGTGTGATGGTATCTCCTACTTTAACCTCCGCTGAGGTTTTAATACCGGATATGATATAACCTACCATTCCGGCTGAAAGTACCGGTGTGGGTTCCATTTTCATTCTTAAAACACCTATCTCATCCGCGTGATACTCTTTATTGTTTGAGAAAAATTTTACAAAATCATTTTTCTTGATCGTGCCATTTAAAATTCTAAAGTAGGAGATCACCCCTCTGTAGGAATTATAAACGGAGTCAAATATCAATGCTTGTAGTGGAGCTTCCGGATCTCCTTTGGGAGCGGGAACTTTCTGAATAATCGCCGCCAAAATCTCCTCAACTCCCTCTCCTGTTTTACCGCTGGCCTCAAAAATATCATCTCTGTCGCAACCCAATAAATCCACTATCTGATCTTTAACCTCTTCAGGCATTGCAGAAGGCATATCCATTTTATTTAGTACCGGGATAATTTCAAGATCGTGATCGATAGCTAAATACAGATTGGAAATGGTCTGTGCCTGAACCCCTTGAGTAGCATCAACCAGGAGTAAAGCACCTTCACAAGCAGCAATAGAACGAGAAACTTCGTAAGAAAAGTCAACGTGCCCCGGAGTGTCGATCAAGTTCAATATGTACTTCTCGCCTTTATACTCATAATCCATCCGTACAGCATGACTTTTAATTGTAATGCCCCTTTCTCTCTCCAGATCCATACTATCCAGCATTTGATCCTGGAAGTCCCGATCAGAGACATTACCGGTAAGCTGTAGCAAACGATCTGCCAAAGTACTCTTACCGTGGTCAATATGAGCAATAATACAAAAGTTTCTAATATTCTTCATTTATTTTTCCTAATATTCTTTTTATAATTTTAATCAATACTTGATTAATTCTTAACTCCCTTTCTCCCTCTCAGTCTATTCTCCCAATAACTGTTTCAGCGCATTTACCAACGCTTCACCCCTTAGGTTTTTAGCTACTATTCTACCATCCTTTCCAATCAAAAAGGTAGATGGAATGGAGGTAACACCATAAACAGCAGCAGCCTCGGAAGACCAATATTTCAGATCACTGACATGAGAAGGCCATACCAATCCGTCATCTTGAATCCCTTTTAACCAAGCTTCTTTAGTTCGATCCAATGAAACACTATACACATCAAATCCTTTATCTTTGTATTGATGGTATGCTTTTACCACGTTGGGATTCTCCATTCGGCAAGGTCTACACCAAGATGCCCAGAAGTCTAATAACACTACTTTCCCTCTTAAATCGGACAGCTTAATAATTTTACCATCCGGATTTGGAAATGCCAAATCCGGAGCCATAGAGCCAATATTGGTACTGTTTTTAGGTGAAGTTTCGGCTTTGTATCTTTCAGCAACCAATGGATTATCAGGATATTTTGCATAGAGCGCATGAGCCACTTGTTGATGTAAATCGGGGAACTGCTCTCTCTTATAGATATCTACAAACATCAAAACCGCCAAATCATCTTTATGATCCACCAGTTGTTGCAAAATAGCCTGATTCACTTTTTCAGTCTCTTTATTATACGCATTTTGGTACACTTGAATTACCTGTTTTACTTTCTCCTGTGAGTTCGCCTTAAACGTTTCGGCTGCCTGGTTTGTATTGGCTATTTCTTTTATATATTGATTTTCACTATTTTGGGGAATCGGGTAATTTTGCAGCACCCGGAACAACTCCTCGCCCATACTTTTCTTCACTTTACTCTGCGATAAATACTCTCCATACACCAAAGAGTCGCGCTTAGCATTGATCTTTTTTACCTCTGCCATCAATGTTCCCAAACCTGACACTGCAATTTGATGTCTTTCATTGATTTTATCCAAATAGCTCTGCTTAAATTGTTGATAAAACTCTTGTGCTGCCTGAGGCACATCTTTACTAAAGTCATAATATTTAGGAGCATTTACCAAATAGTTTGCCAATGGAGTATAATCTCTCTCCATCTGTTTGGTATAAGTAATCACTTGAGAAATAAAATGATCAATATTTTTTGACTTTAAGTATTCTTTTTGGGATTGTAAAGAGACAAAGTTTAGCAATGTATCGTAGATACGATATAAATGAGTAATATGTTGATCTACATCATTATTGGTTTGATGGAATTGGTGCAAATCCTGGAAAAACTGATTGTAATAAAGTTGCTCTTTATCCTGTTGAAGCGCGACATTGATACTATCCATTATCTTTCTATTACTCGCCAGAAGATCTGCTGTTCCTTTGACAAAACTCATTGAAGGAGAACCGCTTACTGAAACAATCGATTGTAAATTATGTGCATCGAAAGCAATTCTAATTTGATCTCCGGGATGCAATACCATCAGAAAGAAATCCTTTTCTGAAAATTCCAATTTAAAAATATCGGATCTCGTAATATTGGTAGATGTGAGTATAAACGTACCCTGTTCAGTAATGGTAGCTTTACCGTAGTCTGAAGGAGTATCAGCCTTATATGCTAACTTTAAAACAACTTCTTCAAATTGATTATTCAAAATCGTTCCCTGAACTTTAGTCTCTTTTTGAGAAAAGAGAACAAAGTGAGTCACAATCAAAATAAGCCCTATAATACTTTCTTTCATTAGTTTCATATTTCTCTATAGTTTAAATTCGAAGCTGCAAAATTACTATTTTTTTCTGTCTTGTTGATAAGTTTAATAGATCTTATTTCATGATGATAATAAATTTAATATCAACAGTATAGAATAATATTTTGAAATTTCTATTGTTAACAACTCTCAATTTGTCAAAAAAACTGTTTCATATTAACTAAAAATGTATTATTTTTGATCTTTCAAACAGATAACGATTTTTTACACGTAATTTATGGCAAACGAAAACTTTATGGTTAAAAAGACCTCTGCTACTCCTGCATTGAACACCCTGGAATCAGTGATGGGATTCACCGGGAAGTTAACTCCTCAAGCTATCGATTTTGAGATGGCTGTTTTGGGAGCAATCATGATTCAAGCGGACGCAGTAGGAGAAGTGATTGATTTGTTAACCCCTGAAATGTTTTATCAGGAATCACACCAGTTAATATTCAGAGCATTCCGGGAACTATTTAAAGATTCTAAACCGATCGACTTACTCACAACGACCAATCATCTTAGACAAAATAAACAGCTTGATGCCATTGGAGGACCTGCCTATTTAGCATCATTAACGCAGCGTATAGCTTCATCTGCTAACATTGAGTATCACGCCAGAATCGTGATGGAGAAATATGTTTTACGTTCTCTGATTACAACATGTAATGAAATTATCAAAGATGCGTACGACGATTCTACCGATGTACTTTCCCTTTTAGATCGGGCAGAAACCGACCTTTTCGGAATTATAGAACAAAACTTCAAACGCGAGAGCAAAGAACTTCCTGAAGTTGTAAGTAAAGCAATTGAAGAGTTAATAGAGATGAGAAACAGCGATGTGGCAGTCCATGGAGTTCCAACCGGAATTCGTGCCATTGACGAAAAAATCGGAGGTTGGCAAAAATCGGATTTAATTATTATCGCAGCTCGTCCGGGGATGGGTAAAACCTCATTTGTGCTTTCAATAGCCCGCAATGCAGCCGTAGATTTTAAGAAAAATGTAGCTTTCTTCTCTTTGGAGATGTCAGCAACTCAAATTGTACACCGACTCTTCTCCATAGAAAGCGGTATCGATTCTGAAAAAATCTCCAAGGGAAGATTGGATGACGTGGAGTGGACCCAACTCACCAACAAGATTGGACACCTCAGCAATGCCAACTTAGTTATTGACGACACTCCCGCCCTTTCCGTTTTTGACTTAAGAGCCAAGTGCCGAAGATTGAAACAGCAAAAAAATATTGAACTGATTATTGTCGATTACCTTCAATTAATGCAGGCAACCGGAGATAATGAGAAAAATAAGGGAAATCGTGAGCAGGAGATCAGTTTTATCTCCAGATCTCTCAAAGCTTTAGCAAAAGAGCTCAATGTACCTGTGATTGCTCTTTCTCAAATGTCCAGAGCCGTTGAAACAAGAAGTAGTTCCACGAAAAGACCACAACTTTCCGACCTTCGTGAATCGGGATCCATCGAGCAAGATGCCGATATGGTACTTTTTATTTACAGACCCGAATATTATAGGTTTGAACTCTTCGAAGATCAGACTCCATCTCAAGGAAAGGCTGATATTATGTTTGAAAAAAACAGACACGGTTCCACAGGAAATATTAGAGTCCGTTTTGAAAGCAAATACACTAAATTCTCCGATATAGACTATAGTGATATGAAGAGCGATGACAACATCACTCCAAACACCGGCTTTGACACTTTTGAATCTAAAATGAACCACTACAGTAATGAGCCATCCTCTGATGAGGATGCTGGAGACGGACTTCCTTATTAGGAGATCCCATCTACAATTATGCCAATCTTTTTCCTCTCAGAAAAGCTTGTTCAACCTTATTAGAACCAAAAGAATAGGGCATAAACTCAATATTGGGTATCGGTTTTGTAATATAAAAATTGGCTATTTTCCCTTTTGCAATGGAGCCTGCAACATCTTGAACATCCATAGCATAAGCTGTGTTGAGTGTGGTTGCATTGATTGCCTCTTCCGGAATCATTTTATACTTTATGGAACCCATGGAGAGTACCAATTGCATATTTCCGGATGGTGAGGAACCCGGATTGTAATCGGAAGCCAGTGCAATAGGTAATCCTGCGTCAATCATTTTACGTACCGGACCGTAAACCATTCCGAGAAAGAAAGCAGCTCCCGGTAAAAAAGTCGGCATCGTTTCAGAATTTAACAACACTTCAATCTCTTCATCCCCTGTGTACTCAAGATGATCAACAGAAAGTGCATTATATTTTACTCCAACTTGAATTCCTCCGGAATAATCCAACTCATTAGCGTGAATTTTAGGTCTCATACCATACTTGATTCCTTGCATTAATATCCTTTCTGTCTCCTCAGGTGTGAAGAAGCCCTTATCACAAAAAACATCGATAAAATCAGCCAATCCTTCTGCTGCCACCATCGGAATCATCTCATTGATAATCATATCTACATATTCTGTTTGTCTGCCTTTATATTCCAAAGGAACCGCATGAGCTCCCAAAAAGTTCGATTTAATAATAAAGGGGGTTTCCTCTTGCAATCTGCGAATCACACGCAACATCTTCAACTCCGTTTCAGTAGTCAGACCATAACCACTTTTAATCTCAACAGCACCTGTACCGAAAGAACCCATTTCCATCAATCTGTCGTAGGCAGTATCGAAGAGTTCTTGCTCGGTAGCCTCAGCTAATAAACGGGCAGTATTGTTAATCCCTCCCCCTCTTTTTGCTATCTCCTCATAAGATAACCCCTTAATCTTATCTATATATTCAATCTCTCTGCTTCCAGCATACACAATATGAGTATGCGAGTCGCAAAATGATGGAAAAACCATCTTTCCGGTGGCATCTATAATCTCGACCTGCTCCTGAACCTGATTCAGAGTCGCTTTAGTCAATTGCTTCATAGGGCCAAAATCAACGATTTTCTCCCCTCCAGTCAATAAAAAAGCATCATCAATAGTTTCCAAATGAGCCATCTCTTTACCTGCCCGATAAGCTACAGGTTCATACTCCACCTGAACTAATTTCTTAATGTTTTTAATCAATAAAGCCATAGTTAGTATATATTTTTAAAAATAGATTAACAATAACCTGCAAAGATACAAGATTTTTTTATATATTTGCAGCCCAGTAAAACAGACTATGAAACACTTTGAAGACGCTGATATACAACTGATTAACGATTTCAAGACAGCCTCGGAAAGCAATATAGATATAGAATTCACTATTGAAGAGTTTGAAATTATTTCTCTTTATTTTTTCCTAGAAAATGAGCCGAATGAGTTTAAGGCATCTTTTTATCTTAAAAGGGCCATTGATCAATCTATAAAACTTTATCCGGAATATTTAACTTTCAGATTAAATTTAGTGAGATATTATCTTTTGAGTCAAAAATTTGATCTGGCTGAAAAAGAGATTGAATTAATAGAACAGGAGTTCTATCAAACTTCCGATCTTTATCTTGAAAAAGCAAACCTCTACGCATTATTGGAACGCGATAGTGAGATTTTTCCTTTAATTCAAAAAGCTTATGCATTGGATCCGGAAGATCCTAAAGTGCATTTTGCCTTCACATATGAATATCTCAAACAACATAATCCCGAACAAGCTCTTAAACACCTTATCATTGTTTTAGAACATGATATTGATTTTGGAGAATACTTGAGTGGCGTTGTGGATCTTTTTGCATTAGAAAAACGCCTCGATGAAGGGATTATATTTTTTAAGGAATTGTCGGATCATTTTCCGCTTTTGCCTGAATCCTGGATCAATTTAGCTACGCTTTACCAGCATAATAAAGCGCACGAAGAAGCGATTGATGCACTGCAATTTGCATTAGTTTGTGATGATCAAATTGGAGAAACCTACTACCGTTTGGGAAATTGTTATCAAAACACCGGCAGATTTGAAGAAGCAATCGAACACTACTTAAAAGCAATTGAGCTCTTTTCTAAACCGGAGTTTGAGGTCTTTGCTCCTCACATTGATTTGGCTACATGTTATGATGAAACAGGAGAATATGCCAAAGCCATAGAGTACGCCAAGTATATGGTAAATAATGGTTTTGCTCACCACTATGCAGTGCCTTATATTATTGAACTCTATCTTAAATTGGGAGATATCGAAAATGGGGTTGCCTTTATTGAAAAGCATATCGGCACCTTCCCTTTCAATTCTGAGTTCATTTTTACCATGCTTGAGTTTTACAACAAGGATGAAATGGTTCAAGAGATGATTCGACTTATTGAAGTGGGCATCAAAGACCCGGAACTGCTCATTCCCCTTATAGATGGGATTGGAAATATTCTCTTAGAAGATGAATTGTATCATGTAGGGGAAACCCTTTTTGCACACTTTGATAAAAAGTTACCGATTGAGAATAAATCAGATATGTTCCTGTACTACTATGCTGCCTTCCTGCTCCTAAATCACAACATGGATGTCGGTTATCAAATCCTTGAAGATGCACTGCTGACTCATTATGAACAATTTCCTCAATTTTTAGCTATTTCAGATGACTTTGTTTTAGACCCGAAAATTACATCATTAATCCAACAATATAAGCCTTAATGAAAAGAGTATTTCTTATTTTATCGCTCGTTGCGCTCTGCACCGTCACACTCGCTGAAAATCAAACCACACCTCAAGATACAACAAAAAAATCGTTGACCATGCGATTGGTCGGAACCTATCTCGATAATCTGAATTATGGAACTATCACGCTCTTTATGACCATCGAAAGTTCCTTTATTCCATTTCCATCAGAAATCGTAGTTCCACCGGCTGCGTATGGAGCTTGTGATCCCGATAATCCACATCTATATCTTACTGACAATAAGTGGATTAACATGTCTGTAGTTGTACTCTTTGCTACTTTGGGAGCGATTCTGGGAGCTTTGATTAACTATTTTTTAGCGCTCTTTTTGGGCAGACCAATTGTTTACTGGTTTGTTGAAACCCGTTTAGGGAAAATGTTCCTGCTTAGCAAAGAGGGAGTGATCAAAGCAGAAAACTATTTTGTAAAAAATGGTAATATTTCCACTTTTATTGGACGTTTAATTCCAGGCATTCGCCAATTGATATCTATTCCTGCCGGTTTGGCGAAGATGAAAATGCTACCTTTTCTCCTTTATACTACTTTGGGAGCTTTCATCTGGAATTGCATCTTAGCTATTGTAGGCTATGTTGCTCATGGTCAACAAGATTTGATCAAAAAATATGCTCACGAACTATCCATTATCCTGTTAGGATTGGGAGTTCTCTTTGTTATCTATTTGATTTACAAAGGAATTAGAAAGAAGTAGCACTGAAAATTTTCCAACTCTCCTCCGCCTGTACTTCCAGCATCAGCAGTCCGTTTTGGGTGATTGCCCCGACTTCTCTGCCTTTACGCAGAAAGAGGGATTCTTTCGGATTGTAAACCAAATCTATTAGGGTATGATTTGATGTAATCTGCTGAGTATCAATGGGTATCATTTGCTCAACGATAGGGAATGTGCCCACCGGTGTACAATGCACCAAGAGATCATACTCTTCCATCCCCCCTTTATTTATTAATTCATAAGTCAAAAAACCCAAATCGGGATTACGGGAGACAAAATGATACTCAATGCCTTGTTGAGCCAACACAAATGCTACCATTTTAGCGGAACCGCCGGTACCGAAAATGAGTGCCCGATGAAAAGGGACTTCCTTGCGCTTCTTCACAGCATCCAGGGTGGCAGCAAAACCGATATGATCCGTGTTATAACCTCGCATTTGAAAGTGATTCCTGGTACGAACCACCTTTACCACATTAACAGCACCAATCTGCGCTGCCAACGGATCGATCCAGTCCAAATAAGGAATAATCTGCTCTTTATAAGGAAATGTAACATTAAAACCTTCTAAATTTGGATACTCCTTAAGGCACTCCCATATCTCCTCAATCCGTTTCAGTTCACATGCATCGTACTGATAATCAGTTATTTTTTCTTTTTTAAATTTATTATAAAAAAAGGGGGAAGAAAAGGAGTGGCTCAACGATACTCCAATGAGAAATAGCTGTTTCTTACTCATGGCTACTATCTGATGTTCAAATCTTTAATTGTCGGAGCTCCCAGCTTATCGTTCAGCTTTTCTATGATCTCCGATTTCCTACCATTCAATTCAAAACGAAGTGCACTATTTTTTACAAAAACAGTCAATACTCCCTTTGAAACACTCACTTTGTGTGTATATCTGCTGATCAAATTCCCTACCACATCAGGCCAAATTTCCACCGCCTGCTGCTCCAAAAAGAGCTGCTGCTTCCCGTGTTGAGCGAGAATTTCCCGAATTACATCACCAATCATTACTGTGCTCATAAACGTTCTGTTTTAGATTACAAAGATACAAAAGATTTCGGATTTCGGATTTCGGACTTTAAAAAAGGCGGAAGGCGGAAGGCGGAGGGCGGAATGATCCAATTACGAATTACGAGTTTACAAGGAAGAAGGTAGAATGATTTCGGATTTTAAAAAAAGCGGAAGGCGGAATAATTTCGGAATCAAAAAAATATATAAAAAAAATCAAGATTGTCAACTTTCATATTAAAAATAATTGTACTTTTGCAGTTCCAATTTTCCAAGCGGATGTGGCGTAATTGGTAGCCGCGCTAGACTTAGGATCTAGTGCCGAGAGGCGTGGGGGTTCGAGTCCCTTCATCCGCACAAAAAAGAACTCTGTGATGGGTTCTTTTTTTTATTTTCAACTGTTACCATTACAGTTTGTCAACTCGGGGTGCGACTTTAAGTCGCACCCCGAGTATCCCATAATTCATAATTGGATTCCGCCTTCCGCCTTCAACCTTCCGCCTTCAATTCTTCCTTCTTCATTCTACCTTCTACCTTCAACAAAGGCGTGTCTATATCCTTGCACATCATTCCAATGTCCGCGTGTAAAGTCGGGAATTTCGACCGGTGCACTGTTATTTTCCAGCGAAATGGCAGTCAATGGACCCAAACAGCACCATTCTGCCAAATCGTACACATCCATATCCAGAGGTAAACCGTTACGCAGACAGTAAATCAGTCTGTAATCCATTAGGTAATCCATGCCGCCGTGGGCTATTTTACCCAACTGCTTTGCGGTTTCTTCCAACTCACTCTGAATAGGATGTTTATATTGCTCCATCAACGCAATGCGGGCTTCATCAGACATGAATTTGTGTGCGCTTAAGTCTCCCAATTCAGGAGCACCGCTTTTGTTCAACACTTCACCTTTAAGCGCATAGCCGGGAGTCGGATATTTACTCGCAAATCCGTTCACTCCCGCAACATTGTACATCCGTGAGTAAGGACGAGGCGTAGCCACATCATGCTGAATATGAATTGTTTTCCCTTTTTCGGTTTTGATCATCGTCATGGTGTGCTGACCGTTTTGAAATCCTGTAGCATCTTCTCCCCTCGCCTCCATGTACGCGGGAATGCTCACCGGTTTGCTGTCCATCGCTACCAGATAGTTCATCTTGTCACCCCGGTGAATATCCAGGATTTGACAAGCCGGACCCATTCCATGCGTAGCATACAGGTCTCCCCGATGATTTTTATTGTAATCTAACCGCCAATTACCTTCATAATAGGGCCAAAACTCTTCCAACTGGTGAATATAAGCACCTTCAGCATATAATATTTCACCAAACACACCCTGTTGTGCCATATTGAGCGTAGTCAGTTCAAAGAAGTCATACACACAATTTTCAAGCTGTATACAATGCTTGCGTGTTCTTTCGGAAGTATTGATCAAATCCCAAATCTCTTTCATAGTCATGGCACCGGGTACTTCTATGGCAACGTGCTTACCTTGCTCCATGGCATAGACGCCCATTTCGGCATGTGTTTTCCAATCTGTTACAATATATACAAGATCAATGTCATCTCGCTCTACCATTTTTTTCCAAATATCAGCGCTACCGCTATATCCGGTTGCACGAGGCAAACCGTTCTTTTCCAAGATATTTTTTTGCACTTTCTCCACTCTGTCCGGATGCAAATCACACAATGCCACCACTTTCACACCGGGAATATGAATCATCCGCTCCACCGCGTCCGGTCCCCGCATTCCCAACCCGATAAACCCGATCCGTACCGTATCAATCTTCGGCGCAACTAATCCCAGCACATGCTGTTGTCCCGCCGGACGAACAGGAACTTTTGTTTTAATAACATTTTTCGGCAGGGAGGAAACGCCAACTTGCTTCATTGTTGTGGTACATGCCGCGAAAACAACAAACAACAGAAAAAAAGAGATAAAATTCCTTTTCATTATCATTAAGTTTATTTCGGATTTCGGAATCAATAAATTTAGAAATTAGAATTTAGAATTAGACCGTAATTCGTAATTCGTAATTCGTAATTTTTTACCGTTTAGGTCAAAACCACAAAACTGCTAATCCGTTTTCTATTTTTTAATTCTGAAGTAGAAGTCAAAACATGTTTCCGGTTGAATCTCAAAAGGTTCTTGTTCGTGGCGCATAATACGCATCGGTCTGCTTCCTTTCAAGGTGATGGTACCATCTTCAACCCAAAGTGCAGTTCCTTCGCGGAGTCCGGCAACGGTAATCTCAGGATTAACAGACAAAAACTCATTAATCCTATCTTGACGGGTTTCTCCTCCGTGGCGGATAGCATCATTCACTTCTTCAGGATAGGGATCCAAATAGTGTGGATTAATTTGGAAAGGCACAAAATCAAAACACTCAAAACTTTCCGGCATAATGATCGGCATATCATTGGTTGTTCTCAAGGATGGACAAGCCACATTGGATCCTGCGCTCCAACCTAAAAATGGGGTTCCTTCCATCACTTTACGGCGAACCGGCTCAATCAGTTCATTGTAATGAATCTCAGCCACCAGATTAAAGGTATTTCCCCCTCCAACCATAATCGCCTCTGCCCGATTAACTGCTTCGTAAGGATCGGCAAAATTATGGATTGAATCAACAGCAAAACCATATTTTTCGAATATTGTTGACACTCTTTCAGCGTAAGCATCATAGCTATCGGGGTAATTTTTCCCGGAAATCTTCACACCGGCATAAGGAATAAAAAGAATTCTCTTCACCTCTTTAGTTAAGAACTGTTCGATCATGTCGATACACCATCCCAAATAAGGTTCTTTGTAATTTGTTGAGTTACTGATTAATAATAATTTCATAGCCTTTATTTTTTGATATTAGGTGCAAAGATACAAAAAAGGAAGCAAAGGGAAAGAAGTCGCATGAAATGAAATATTTTTATTTTTTTATTTTTTTTGAATTTCATATTGAAAAAAGTTGTATTTTTGCACCCTTATTACGAACGTTCTTTGAAGGATGCCTTGGTGGTGGAATAGGTAGACACGCAGGACTTAAAATCCTGTGGCCATTGCGGCCGTGCGGGTTCAATTCCCGCCCAAGGTACGGAAATATAAGCGGAAATAGCTCAGTTGGTAGAGCATAACCTTGCCAAGGTTAGGGTCGCGAGTTCGAGTCTCGTTTTCCGCTCAACAAAAAAAGCAGGTTTTCAACCTGCTTTTTTTGTTTCATTCAAAATCGAAATCTTAGTAGTTTTCTTCTTTGATATGCATGTAAGCTAAGCCGTGTAAGCAAGCAGGACAAAGATCCAATGCTTTTTTAGACTCATAAACATAGCCGCAATTGGCACATTTCCAAACTACTTTCTCGTCACGTTCAAATACTTTACCTTCATTTAAGTTTTTGAGTAATTTCAAATATCTCTCTTCATGAAATGCTTCTGATTTACAAATCATTTCGAAAGCAAGAGCTACTTCTTTAAAACCCTCTTCACGAGCAACTTCTGCAAAGTGAGGATAGAGTTCTGTCCACTCTTCATTTTCTCCTTCAGCAGCAGCTTTTAGGTTTTCAGCTGTTGTTCCGATCACTCCTGCAGGATAAGGAGCAGTGATTTCAACCATGCCACCTTCTAAAAATTTAAAAAATCTTTTAGCATGCTCTTTTTCTTGCAATGCAGTTTCGGTAAAAATAGCAGCAATTTGCTCATAGCCCTCTTTTTTTGCCTCTTTTGCAAAAAATTCATATCTATTACGTGCTTGAGATTCTCCGGCAAACGCTTTCAATAAGTTCTTTTCTGTTTGTGTTCCTTTTAATGATTTTCCCATAAAATTGCAATTTTAAAATGTTGATAAATACGGTGCAAAAATACAAAAAAATAGGGAGATTTTATCCGGCTTTAACTAAATCTATTTTTTCTTTTAATTCAGCTAATAGCGACTCATTTGTAACTCCCTGATCCGAAGAAAAGTTTTGATCAAAAGAGGGTAATGAATAGGTTGCCAATATTTTAGCTCCATAATATGGAAACAGCTGTGAAGCCATTCCCATCACTGTAGCCCCACCCCGTGGACCGGGCGAGGTACTAAGCAAAAATATATTTTTATTTGCCAATGCTATATTTTTGGGAATCCTCGAAATCCAATCGAACACATTTTTAAAAATCACCGGAAAACCTCCATTATGCTCTGCCAAAGCCATAATAATCAGATCCGCTTTGTTGATTCTCTCCTGAAACTCCACAGCCAAAGGCGGAATACCATCCTGCGCCTCCTTGTCATAATTGTAAAGTGTCATCTCATAATCGTTGATATCAACTATATCAATCTGATTCTCAGAAAAATAAGTTAATACGTAGTCCAGCAATTGTTTATTGATGGAAACTGAACTTCCACTGGTTGAAAATGCTATTATATTCATATCTTTTTTGTTTTATGGTTAGTATATCACGCTACAGACATTAAAACAGAGCTGAGGTTTAAAGAAAAGCAAAATATAATTACGAATTACGGGATACTCGGGGTGCGACTTAAAGTCGCGCCCCGAGTAAAAATTCCATATTTTTTTATTTTTTATCTTTATTTTGAAAAAGAAATAAAAAGGGGGCAGATCATATTTCGCTTTGTAGTTCTTCCATTTCCCCGCTCTGGAAAATTGAACATTTTTGATATGGAGTGTTAATTACGAATTACGGTTTGAACAATCACTCTGTTGTAATTCTAAATTCTAATTTCTTAATTTACAATCATGTCACCCCTTCGGGGTTCTTTTAGCTCTTGGGGTCAACATTTTGCTATAATAATGTCACCCCTTCGGGGTTTGCCAGACATAATTCAAATTCATTGAGAATTAGACCATGTATACTTCAAAATACTTTCGCCTTTCGACTTTCGACTTTCGACTTTCGCCTTTTTTTCATTCCGCCTTCCGCCCTCCGCCTTCCGCCTTCTTTTCACACCGGATTATCATTGAGGTTACCCTCGTCCGAGTGGGGTTATGGATAGGCGCAGAGCAAGGTTTGTTCTGCCCCCCAATTATTTAAATATCATAATAAGAAAAATTCAAAAAAAAAGTGTAAATTTGCAAGTTATTACAATGTGTAGTAACAATATTTTAGAACTAATCACTAAATAACTAAAAATCAGATAGATATGGGTAGTGGACTATATTCAATGGATGAAAAATCATTCGACCAAACCTTAGATTTAACAAAAATCAAACCTTATGGGGATACCATGAATGATGGTAAAGTGCAATTGAGTTTTACTTTGCCGATTCCATGTAACGATGAGGCGGTTGAGGCTGCAAAACAGTTGCTTAAAAAAATGGGATTGGATAATCCTCAGGTGGTTTATTATAAGGAATTGACTGAAGGATTCACATTTTTCAACTGTTACGGTTCTCTGGTGCATACTGTGGATACGACAACGATCAAGGTTGAAAAGGTGGAGTCCAACGTGATGAGTATGAGTGAAACGGACGAGTATATCAAAGAACATATCGGTCGGAAAATTGTGGTTATTGGTGCCAGCACAGGAACAGATGCGCATACTGTCGGGATTGATGCCATCATGAATATGAAAGGCTATGCCGGGCATTTCGGGATTGAGCGTTATGATATGTTTGAAGCGCATAACTTGGGCAGCCAGGTTCCTAATGAGGAGTTTATCGCCAAAGCAATTGAATTAAAGGCAGATGCGTTGCTGGTGTCTCAAACCGTAACCCAAAAGGATGTGCATATCCACAATTTGATTGAACTGATCGAGATGCTGGAGGCAGAAGGATTACGTGATAAGCTGATTGTTTGCTGCGGCGGTCCCCGTATTACCCATGAGTTGGCGAAGGAGTTGGGCTATGATGCCGGTTTTGGTATGAATACTTTCGCTACCGACGTAACCTCCTTTGTGGCTGAAGAACTGAATAGAAGAATAAATCATTAATAAAAAATCATTATGGATAAAAATCAAATCAGAGAGGTGATTGCCAAGCGCGTTGCCAAAGAACTAAAAAATGGAGATGTTGTTAACTTAGGAATTGGACTACCCACTTTAGTTCCAAACTATTTACCTGAAGATATTGAGTTGATCTTGCAGTCAGAAAATGGACTATTGGGTATGGGACCCACTCCTGAACCCGGAATGGAAGATGACAACTTAATTAATGCCGGTGGTGGTTATATCACTGCGAATGAGGGAGCTTCCTCTTTTTCATCTGCACAATCTTTCGTGATTATCCGTGGCGGACACGTAGATGCTACCATTTTGGGAGCAATGCAAGTAGATGAGCAAGGTGATATCGCTAACTGGATGATCCCCGGTAAATTAACTCCCGGTATGGGAGGTGCTATGGACCTTTTGACCGGAGCAAAACATGTTATCGTTGCCATGGAACATACTGCAAAGGGAAATCATAAGATTTTGAAGAAATGCTCTTTACCCCTTACAGCCAAAGGACAAGTGAACATGATTGTGACTGAGATGGGTGTTATGGAGGTTACTCCTGAAGGTATTGTATTGAAGGAGATTCATCCTGAATTTACCGTTGAACAGGTTCAGGCTGCAACAGAAGCAACCTTGATTATCTCTCCCGATTTAAAACCTATGCAACTGTAATCCAAAATTATTTTATTTAACCTATTTAAGAAAATATGAATATGAAAAAAAGAGTTTTTATAGTAGCTGCAAAGCGTACTCCTATTGGAAAAATGGGCGGATCTTTAGCTCAATTTACACCTGCTGATCTGGCAGCCGTTGTAATTCAAGATATTATCAAATCAACAGGAATTGATCCTAAACAGATAGATGAAGTAATCGGTGGTAACGTTTTAAGCGGCGGACAAGGACAAGGTGTTATCAGACAAGCCTCCATCAAGGGTGGTGTTCCTGCTGAAGTGCCTGCATACAGCATCAATATGGTGTGTGGTAGCGGATTAAAAGCGGTGATGAATGGATATAACGACATTTTGGTTGGCGATGCCGAGTTGGTTTTAGCCGGAGGTACCGAAGTGATGTCTAACGCCGGATTTGTATTACCCGGAACTGTTCGTAGCGGTATTAAAATGGGAAATATCAGTGCTATTGACCACATGGTAAATGATGGTTTGACTGATGCTTTCAACAATTATCACATGGGAATCACTGCTGAAAATATTGCTGAAAAATATAACATCAGTAGAGAAGCTCAAGATGAGTTTGCAATTCAATCTCAAACCAAAGCAATTGCAGCTGTTGATGGCGGTAAATTTGTTGACGAAATTACTCCTGTTGAAATCGTAACTCGCAAAGAGACTATCATTTTTAAAGATGATGAGTATCCAAACAGAACTACTTCACTGGAAAAATTAGCCAAATTAAGACCTGCTTTCAAGAAAGAGGGTACTGTAACCGCCGGTAATGCTTCCGGAATCAATGATGGAGCATCCTTCGTGCTTTTGGCATCTGAAGATAAAATGAAAGAGTTGGGTTTAACTCCAATGGCTGAGATTGTTGCTGTTGGTCAAGGTGGTGTTGATCCTGCCATCATGGGTATGGGACCTGTTCCCGCTATCCGCGCAGCCTTGAAAAAAGCGAATCTTAAACTTTCCGATATCGAGTTATTGGAACTCAATGAAGCTTTTGCTGCTCAATCGTTAGGTGTTATCGGTGAACTCATTAACGAACATGGTGTTTCTCGTGAGTGGATTGCCGAAAGAACCAATCTTTGGGGAGGAGCGATTGCATTAGGTCACCCCATTGGTGCATCCGGAAACAGAATTTTAACCACATTGGTACATGGATTGATCCGTGAAAAGAAAACCATGGGATTGGCATCACTATGTATTGGTGGTGGAATGGGAACGGCGATAATTGTGAAGGTGGAATAATTTCGGATTTCGGATTTAAAATAATGTTAAGAAGAGGCTCCTGTGGGGTCTCTTTTTTATTTCAAATTGCGACTTGAATTTTAGATTTTTAATGTGTACTTTATTGATAATCAATCACTTCTGATTTCTTGTTTCTTATTTTGAATTTTAAATAAAAGGGGGATTTTGATTTCGGATTTCGGATTTCGGATTTCGGAATCTTAGCATTGAGTTATTTTTTAATTTATCCCATTGATATTTAATTATTTAGATTATTTAGAAATAAAAATAAAAAGGGGGCAGATCATATTTTGCTTTTGGGTTATTCCGTTTCCCCACTCTGGAATATTAGACCTTTTGGCTAAGTAGTGATCAATTACGAATTACGGGATACTCGGGGTGCGACTCGAAGTCGCGCCCCGAGTTAACACCATTCGGTGCCAGGGGTTCTCGAGGGCAATGAATTAAATCCGCAATCCCCTCCGAAATTATGAGATTTTACCAAAATTGTTCAGGTGGATTACCCAAAAATTCAACAATGGGTTTTTCTAATTTTTTGACTTTCAAGTTGCCATTAACCAATTGATATTGATGTGATTCAATAAACCATCTTCCATCATATATAATATGCTGGTTCTTTTCCATATCAAATGAATTGATTTTGACCGCACTATTCGGTATCATAAATGTAGAAAAAACAACATCTGTGTTATTCTTACCTGTAATTAAAACCAATTCGGTATGATTCATTTCAATGGTGTGATAATTGTATTTGGAACCCAAAGTGTCAGGATGTTCTAAATGGTGTGGATAAAAAGGTGTGCTCCAAATTGTAAAATAATCGATGGAGTCTTTTTTTGCAAAATAAATGGAGGTAACCCATTGAAAGGTAGAATAATAATGAATAGATTCAAAATATTTGGAAATAACGTCAAAAAACATAAAATGAACTTGTTGATTGGTGTCCTTGGAAAGAGTATAATTTTCTTCAGTTGATTCTATGAAGCTCGAGTCATCCTTTTTTACATCTTTACATGAAACAGTAAAAACTACGCTAACTAAAAATATAAGGGTAATTAAAACGAGGTTTTTCATCATTGATCAGAATCTAAAAAAAAAGGTATTGAGATCATATCTAAATATCGATCATTTGTGATATAATCCTTAAAATATGGAATCAGATCTTCTCTGATATAATAAAAACCCAACCTGGTAATAATTATAAAACCATCTTTTGGAGTAAAGTAATAATCAGGAACATCTATCAAGATACAGTCCTCATCTGGTGATTCAACTGTAACGTAGTAAATAGGGCTGCCATTACAGGTCAATTTTGTTTTTTTAAAGTGTAAAACAGTATTAAAACTCCCATCAGTTCCTACATAATTACTCATGCCCTTTTCATTAAAAAATAGAGTCCATCTGCTTCCATCTTTGATAAACCATTCATTCTTTTCATTTTTCTTATAGGTTGCTCCATTCCGCAGAAAAATTGAATCAATAAAGATATTTTCGGTTATATATTCTCTGTGATATTGATGTTTATATTTAGTACTATCTTTAAGATCAAAAGTAGATACATAACTATAATGCTCAGTAACTTGAGCAGAAATATGAAATGAAAAAATTAAAACTAGTACTATTAAAGCTGTTTTTTTCATATACGATCACAAAAGAACAAGCAATTAATCAACAAGCAAAGATACTATTTTTTTAATTTCGAAATCTTAAATTTAGGATTCGTAATTCGTAATTGTTTCATTCCGCCTTCCGCCTTCCGATTTCCGCCTTTAACTCAACCTTCTTACTTCTACCTTCTACCTTTTTCATCATTGGTCTGTTTATAAGTTTTACAGACAGTTGATGGCAAATGAGCCGATTATTATTTAACTTTGCTGATTGATTTAAATGGAGAAAACAATATGAGAGTTCATTTTATAGCTATTGGCGGTAGTGCGATGCATAATCTGGCGATTGCATTGCATTTAAAGGGAGATCAGGTGACCGGTTCTGACGATGAGATCTTTGATCCCGCGAAAAGTCGTTTGGAAAAATATGGATTGCTTCCTAACAAGATTGGCTGGCAACCCGAGTTAATCACCAGAGAGATTGACGCGATTATTTTAGGGATGCATGCCCGTATCGACAATCCGGAATTAGCCAAAGCGGATGAGCTGGGACTCAAAATTTACTCTTATCCGGAGTTTCTGTACGAGCACAGCAAAGACAAATTGCGGATTGTTGTAGGAGGAAGTCACGGCAAAACAACCATTACTGCGATGATTATTCACGTGTTACAACACTGCAATATCGCTTGCGACTACATGGTTGGAGCTCAGTTAGCGGGTTTTGAGGTAATGGTTAAGATGAGTCAGGAAGCCTCCATCATGGTGATTGAAGGAGATGAATACCTCACCTCCCCTATCGACCGGCGACCCAAATTTCACCTTTATCGTCCCAACGTTGGGATTATCAGCGGAATTGCCTGGGACCACGTTAATGTGTTCCCCACCTTTGATATTTATGTGGAACAGTTCAAGATATTTGCCGAGATGATCCCCGCTGATGGCGAATATATTTACTACGGAGGCGATCCTGTCCTGAAAGCGATGAGTGACCGGATTACACATACACGCAAGGTAGAATACAGTCACCATCCGTACGAAATTGTTGATGGAGACACTTATTTGCTTACCCCCCAAGGTAAAAAGAAAATCAAAATATTTGGGAAACATAATCTTACCAACCTCAATGCTGCCCTGCATGCTTGTCGGGCTGTCGGAGTTTCGGATGAACAATTTTACGACGCCATTGCTTCTTTTAAAGGAGCAAGTAATCGCTTGGAATTACTGGCTAAAAATGAAAAAAACGTTATCTATAAAGATTTTGCTCACTCCCCTTCCAAGGTTAAAGCAACTATAGGTGCCGTAAGGGAACAATATCCTGAACATCAATTGATTGCCTGTCTGGAGTTACACACGTTCAGTAGTTTATCCGAATCCTTTTTGAAAGAGTATCGTGACAGTATGAATGAGGCGGATGAGGCTATTGTCTACTTTAATCCTGAGGCAATCAAGCATAAAAAACTACCCTTAATCGATGCAAAAATGATTTTAGATGGCTTCAACAGGGAAGATTTATCTGTTTTCAACGATCAGGAAGCCCTGATAAATCACCTTTTTGCAGTAAAGAAGGAAAAAAATATCTATTTAATGATGTCTTCAGGTAATTTTAATGGAATTAATCTCCCTGAGTTTTCAAAAAAAATTGTAACTTTGCCGCTTGAACATTGAGAAACAACTTAAATAAAAATCTTATAAAAAATAGAGACAATGAAAAAAATAGCAATTACCGCAATGTTAGTTCTATTTGTGATTGTATCCATTGCTCAACCACAAATTCAATTTGACAACACAACTTACGATTTTGGAAACATTAAAGAGGAAGCAGGTCCTACTACCGGCCGTTTTGAGTTCACGAACACGGGAAATGAGGATCTCTTACTGGTAAGAGTTGCTCCCGGTTGTGGATGTACCGCAGCCAATTATACCAGAGAAGCAGTTCCTCCCGGTGGACGTGGCTTTATTGATGCTACCTACAATCCTTTAAATCGTCCCGGAAATTTTCACAAAAGTATCCGTGTAACCATCAATACCCCTGTCGAAGAGGGGCAAACCGCTACTCCGATTATGCTTTTCATCAAAGGTTTTGTTGAAAAAAGACCCCCTACAAAGTATGAATTAGCAGGATATAAAGAAGGAACCGGTAATGTTAGAATTAAAGAGCGTTATGTGCGTTTGGAAACCAAAAGCAGCACTCCTCTAAAATATGAGGTTTTCATTAAAAACTTTAATGATAAAGCAACAACAGTTACTCCTCTAAACCTACCTTCTTATATTAAAGTTGAGACCAGTTTTAAAAAAGAACTCAAAGCCGACCAAGAAGGAATCATCACCATTACATTCGATCCTAAGGCAAAAGACCAAATTGGCAATGTCAGAGAGGTTATAACCTTTGAAACTCAGGACACCGTTGAGCCTAAATTCACCCTATTCATGGATATTAATGTTGTGGAAGATTTCTCAACCTATACTCCTGAGCAGTTGAAAAAAGCGCCTGTTGCTGTTTTAAGCAGTGATTTGATTCAATTTGGAAATGTTGCAAAAAGCACTCAATTATCACAAACAGTAAAACTAACTAATAGTGGTAAATCAGCATTACACATCAGACAAATCAAACCGAGCAGTGCGATGTATACTGTTAAAATGGATAAATCTGAGATCCTACCCGGTGATTTTGCAACTTTAACAATCACTTTCAATGCCCGTACTCGTGCCGGTGCTCAACCCGCAACTATTGACATTATTACAAATGATCCTAAAAATCCTACTTTAACATTTAAAGTAGAGGCTACAATTTTAGAGTAGTTCCCAATCGGCGATTTTTAAATCGTCATCTTCTAAAATTGCAACATAATTGAGATATCTGGAGGAGGGTATTTTACCCTCCTCTACTGCTTTTATCACTTCACAATCAGGCTCATGAACATGAGTGCAATCGGCAAAGCGACACTGATTGTTGTATGCTCTGATTTCAGGAAAATAGTCTCTTATTTCATCCTTACTGTACTCAATCAATCCAAACTCCTTGATTCCGGGCGTATCGATAATAAACGTTTTCGCTTCCAATTGAAACATTTGCGCAAATGTGGTAGTATGTCTTCCTTTTCGATGATACTGAGACAACTCCCCTACTTTCAAATCCAATCCGGGATAAAGAGTGTTAATTAAAGCAGATTTACCTACTCCCGAGTGTCCGCTAAAAAGTGAAACTTTTCCCGACATTTTTGCTCTCATTTGATCAATTCCCTCTTCAGTAACAATCGAAGTATGAAGAATTGAGTAACCAACAGAACTGTAAAGATCTGAGAGGTATTCGACCATTTCCAACATTTCTTCTTCATAGATATCCATCTTGTTAAAAACAAGCGTTGTTGGGATTCTAAAGCCCTCTGCGGCAACCAAAAAACGATCTATAAATCCTAAAGATGTGCGCGGGTCTTGCAGTGTAACCACCAAAAAAGCCTGATCAATGTTGGCTGCAATCAAGTGACTGATTTTTGACAGTTTTGTCGATTTTCTATCAATATAATTTTTTCTTTTCTCTATCTGTGTGATCATTCCGGTTTGATCTTCCATGAGATCAAATAAAACATGATCTCCGACAACCAGCGGATTTGTATTTTTAATCCCTTCTATTCTAAATTTTCCTCTTAATCTGCAAGGTATTACCTTTTGATCTTCAGTCAATACATCATACCAAATACCGGTTGATTTTAGGACCAATCCTTTCTTCATATCCTAATCTATTCTTAAAACAAGTCTAAATCCAATACAGTTCATTTTATGATCGGGATCCCCACTATTACGTGTTGTTACCCTGTTAAACTTGGGGCTATCAATCCAGCTTCCCCCTCTATATACGCGACGTTCACCCGAAGTCGGACCCTGTGGATTTATTTGATCTTCAGAAGTATAGGGTGCATAATAGTCTGAACACCACTCCCAAACATTACCACTCATATCATGCAATCCCAGTTCATTAGCTTGCATTCTACCTCTGGGACTAAATCTGGATACAGAAGTTTCAATATAAACCGCCACACTATCTATAATATCACTCCCGGAATAGATGGCATGCTTACTTTCTCTACCACCTCTGGCTGCATACTCCCATTCCGCTTCTGTAGGTAGTGCAAAAGTTAACCCCGTCAAATAGTTTAATTTTTCGATAAACTTTTGAGTATCATTCCAACTCACATTACTTACAGGGTAATAGGGATGGTTTCTAAAATTAGGATTATATCCCATAACTTCAGCCCATAATGATTCCACTGTTTCATATTTAGAGATATAAAATGATGATAAAGTAACTTTATGGGGGGGGAACTCAATTTCGTTGCACTCCTTATCTTTTTGTTGCATACATCCCATATTAAAGCTGCCTCCTTCTACTCTTACCATACATTTTAGAAGGTAGTCAATATGTTCTTTTTGTAGTGGTGTGATATTTTTTACCCAAGCCACCTGAATCTCAAATCGGCCAGAGTCAATCAAAAAAGGTACGGTATCACGAAGACCAGAGGAGATTTCCTGGTCTGCAGTTCCCGACTGAGAGCCCTTTTTCCCTGAACAAGCAAAAGAAAAAATGATCACTCCCAATAAAAGAGCAAAGTAGATACTTTTTTTAAAAAAAGAGATAGTCATGATTAAATCTTTTTCAAACCCATAATTTCTCTCACTTCGCGAACTGTTTTTTGAGCACTTGCCCGTGCTTTTTCCGCTCCCATCGCAGCAACTTTAGTTAAGTATGCTCTATCTGTTCTCAAAGTCAGTATTCTGTCATGGATCGGTTCAATAAATTGAATAATATCCGCAGCTAATTGTTTTTTCATATCTCCATATCGGATACGGCATGCATTATATTCTTCTTCAAAAAATTGTAATGTTTCGGGAGAAGAGACAGCTCTCATCAATTGAAACAGATTTTCTACTGCTTGAGTTTTCTCCTGGTTAGGTTCAGTCGGACCGGAATCTGACACTGCTTTCATTACTTTTTTTCTAATCTGTTCAGGTGCATCAGCTAAAAAAATACAAGATGCTTCATTATCCGATTTTGACATTTTTGTAGAACCATCCAACCCCGGTATTTTAACCAATTCTTCTCCAAAATTATAAGCAACGGGCAATTTAAAGTATGGAGTTTGATAAAAATTATTGAATCGTTGTGCAAAATCACGTGTCATTTCCAAATGTTGTTCCTGATCTTTTCCAACCGGCACTTGGTCCGCCTGATGGATAATAATATCCGAGGCCATCAAAACAGGGTAGCCCAACAATCCCAGGTTAACATTATCCGGCTGTCTCCGAACTTTATCCTTAAATGAACTCACTCTTTGCAGTTCTCCAACATAAGCATGCATAGAGAGCAACAGACTCAACTCACACACTTCGGGAAGATCACTTTGCACGTAAATCGTTGCTTTCTCAGGATCTAGTCCTGCCGCCAAATAATCGATCAGTACATTAGAAATGTGTGTATTTAACTCAGCGCTACTTGGGTGAGTTGTTAAGGAGTGGTAATCAGCAATAAAGAAGAAACATCGGTTCTCATTTTGCATACGAATAAAGTTTCTCAAAGCTCCAAAATAGTTCCCCAGGTGGAGAAATCCGGTGGGTCTGATTCCGCTAACGACAGTCTTCATAAATATTTTTATTTAAACTACAAAAATACATGTTTTTTTGTTGTCAAAAATTGATATTTTTTTTGTATCATTGTAGATTGAAATATTGTCATTAAAAAGAAGTGCTATGATAAAAAATTTATTCTTTTCATTTATTTTTACCTTGTTGACAATCAGTGCATTAGCACCTGTAAGTGCACAAGTTGACCCCGCGGATTTTGAAGCTCCAGAATTAAAGGAGAATGCGAGTTACGCGCAAAATTTTAATCCAGGGAACTATGATAGTAAGATTTTGAACGACTGCATTAGTGATTTAATTGACTATGCGCGTCATCAGTATTACTACCTTGAACCCTTAAAGCATCATTATCTTTTTGATTCAGTGGCAGGGATGCAAGCCACATATCAGGCTTTAAAAAATCTTAAAACAGATGAAAACTTAGCTCCATACAAAACTACTTTTTATCGATTAAAAAAGTATGGATTGAGTTACAGGGGAATCGAATTAGTTACAAGAGCCAAAGCTTTTTCAGGAACCAAAGAATATTCCTATTACGATCTCAGTATGGAGTTGATTACGCCACTGCTCAAAAATGCAAAACTATCGGCTCAGTTGCTGGATAAACAGTACACTTACGTTGGTATTGCTGTTGAAGCAGATGAGTTGATGAGAACTATGTATGCTTCAATTATTTTAGGAAATGACAGAACTTTCCAGGAATACAAGAGCAATCCTTTTGACAAAAGGAGTGTGATCACAAAAGGGAAAGGTGGGCTTGAGTATTACGATGAAGCGATTTGTAGAAAATGCGTCAATGATTATTCATTAGAGTTGTTATCCTCAATGATTAGTGTTGATAGTGAAGGAGATGTCTACCTAGAATATAGTGATGCTAAAGCATTAAAAAAGATGATTGGAAGAGATGGTGATGCCATTGCATTAGATTTCATTTTAATGAGCCAATATGACTGCAACGACATGATGATCGACAATGATAAAATCTTCAGAGGAACAGTTACCAAACCCATATTTTACGACAAAATTATCAAAGCTAATGAAATTGCCGATAAATCGAACAGAATTAAATCGCTTATAGCAAAAGTTCCGGAATCTATAGATTTATCTGAGGATTTCTTTATTAACATTCTTGTTTTAAAAAACAAAAAAGTAGTTTGTAAAACTGTCTACAAAAAAGGGGTTATTGCACACAATGTCAAATCCAGTGATAAGGTTAACTTTTTAGTTGATGATATCACAATCATCAATCCGGGAGAGTGGGTTCCCGTATCTGAAAAAGATGTTATTGAGGTTGTAATTCCTTATAATGCAGCAAATAAGAGTGGTTATACATTAGCGGAGTTGGAAGCTTTTGTCGAGGAGAAGTCAAAGGAGTATCCCGCGTATGAAGTCAATAAAATTGATATCATTTCCTCGCCTTCTATTGATCAGCTTTCCAATCAAACAGTGCTGAGAAATATGCAAAAAAATGCAGAAAGTATCGCTAAAGTGTTAAAAACAAAATATCCGGAAGTTCAATTCACTACTTCTATTGGAGATAGTTGGGAAAAATTCAAAGCTGAAATCAGTAACGAACAGAATGATTATTACTATCTTGCATTGATGACGAAAGAGGAAGTAATTCGCAGTTTAAGAGAACGAAACAATGAATTAGCCAAAGAACTAGAAGAGGATTATCTTTCCAAACAAAGATATACCAAAATTGTGATGCACATTAATTACCTCATTGATGGGGGTAATGAACAGGAGTTTGTACTGTATAAGTTTAATCAAGCAGTATCGGAAAACAATTTACCGATGGCTGTTGCTGTTCAAAAGTATATTATCAGACAGATTGAATATCAACGTTATCGCAATTTCCCTGCCGATAGGTTAATTATTCCTGAAACCAAACAAAATGTTCCATTACTCACTAACCAGTTGTACATGAACTATTATCCTTTAGATAAACCAACTGAGGAGATAACCAATAAGGCACAAACTATTCTTAATCTAGACCCCAAAAATCCAATATCAACTTTTAACCACTGTGTTGCTACAGCTTTGGTTCAAGTTCCGGAAAACACAACTGAAATAACCAAAAAACAATCCGACATTGATAAACTCTATACTTTGGATGCAGTTCCAAAAGAGAGAATCAACAATCTGAATATTGAGTTCCAAGTTCTTGTATTGGAATATTTAAAGAATGCACCACAAAACTCTGAACACACAAACTTGAGAACAAACACATTTGCAAAAATCAAAGAAATTAGAAATCCTGTCATGGACAGTTGGGAAGCGGCATACAAGTTGGCTAAAATCTTTATCGATGGTGGAGATTATGACTATGCTATTGATATTATGACTCCATTTATAGACAACAGTAGAGTTTCCGATGATTTCATCTTTGCTTATGTTTCCTTAACCGGTCATAAAGAGGAATATTTCATGAGTTCTCTATTTACCAAAGCTGTCAGGATAGCAAAAGAGCGAGATGCTCGTTTCTTATGTGTTGTTTTAGACAAATTAACACCTTGTATTTATGACAACGTTGAGGTGAGAAAGATGGCTTGTGATTTCTGCAAATAAGTGATTCCTAAAATTCTAACTTATTCTAACTTAACATGTTACAAAAAATCAGTGTAATATACACAGGTGGAACTATCGGGATGATTAAAAATCCTGATACGGGGGCGTTAGAGCCATTCCCTTTCGACAATATGTACGAATATATTCCGATGCTTAGAGAGATTGAAGCGATCGTACATTTTACCGAACTTCTCCCATTGATTGATTCGTCGGATACTGATCCTCAATTTTGGATCAATTTAGTCAAACTGATCCGAGAACAATATGAACAGTATGATGGTTTTGTTATTTTACATGGAACAGACACCATGTCTTATACTGCTTCTGCGTTAAGTTTTCTTCTAGAGAATCTCTCCAAACCTGTCATTTTAACGGGGTCTCAACTTCCTTTGGGTGTATTGCGTACTGATGGTCGGGAGAACATCTTAAACTCTATTGAAATTGCGGCAACTCACAGAAATGGAATCCCTTTAATCAAAGAGGTATGTATATTTTTTGAAAATTCTTTATTTAGGGGAAATAGAACATACAAGAACAGTGCTGAGGATTTTGATGCCTTTATCTCTGCTAACTACCCCAAGTTGGCCGAGGTGGGCTTACATGTGAAGTTTAACGAATCGGCTTTGCTGCCCCCCAATAATAAAAATTTAATAGCCCATCAAAAAATAGACCCCAATGTTGCAATACTTAAAATTTTCCCGGGGATGTCGCCTCAAATTATCTCGTCAATAATCAACGCACCCAACCTTAAAGCATTGATTATTGAGACTTATGGTTCAGGGAATGCACCTTCTGATCCGCAATTTCTGAATCTTTTGAATGATGCTATTCAAAAGGGGATTATTATCCTCAATGTAACGCAGTGTAAGGGTGGTGGAAGTGTTGAGATGAGCAAATATAATGCCGGGCTTCAACTACAGCAGATTGGTGTACTTGGCGGAAAAGACTTGACCACAGAAGCGGCAGTTACCAAGTTGATGTTTTTGCTGGGATTGGATTTAAACAGAGAAGAATTAAAACGATTAATTACTACCCCCTTATGTGGGGAAATGACTGAATTTTAGCCTTTCACGTTGCGATAGATACAAAAATGGCTACCATTTCGGTAGCCATTTTTCTTGAAAGGATTACCAATTACTTTCTTCCTTTATCCTTTTGTCCGGCATGTCCTCTAAAGATTCTTGTTGGAGCAAATTCACCTAATTTATGACCAACCATATTCTCTGTAATATAAACGGGAATAAATTTATTGCCATTATGTACAGCGATAGTCAATCCCACAAAATCAGGGGAAATCATAGAAGCTCTCGACCATGTTTTGATAGTAGATTTCTTCATTGATGCTTGTGCTTCAATTACTCTCTGTTCAAGTTTATAGTGGATATATGGACCTTTTTTTAACGAACGACTCATATTATTTCAATTTAAATTATTTTTTTCTTCTACTTGCAACGATATACTTATCAGAATGTTTTTTAGGAGCTCTAGTTCTATATCCTTTAGCTGGGATACCTTTTCTAGATCTTGGGATACCTCCTGATGCTTTTCCTTCACCACCTCCCATTGGGTGATCAACAGGGTTCATCGCCACACCACGTACTCTTGGTCTGCGTCCCAACCAACGTGATCTACCTGCTTTACCAGATACCTCCATAGCGTGATCGATATTAGAAACCATTCCTATTGTTGCACGGCAAGCGGTATGAACCATTCTCAATTCACCTGAAGGTAATCTTAAGGTAGCATAGTTTCCATCACGGGATGTCAATTGAGCGTAAGAACCTGCACTACGAGCCATTTTAGCACCTTGTCCTGCTCTCAACTCAACATTATGAATCGTAGATCCAAGTGGAATTTCTGCTAATGGAAGTGTATTTCCTAAATCCGGAGCAATCCCTGATCCTGAAAGAATCACATTCCCTACTTTTAGTCCGTGAGGAGCGATGATATATCTTTTTTCTCCATCAGCATAAAACAGAAGGGCAATACGAGCTGATCTATTTGGGTCATACTCTATTGTTTTTACTGTTGCGGGGATTCCATCTTTATTTCTTTTAAAGTCAATAATACGATATCTTTGTTTATGTCCGCCTCCAATATTGCGAACTGTCATTTTACCACGATTATTTCTTCCCCCAGTTCTAGTTTTAGGAAGTAATAGACTCTCTTCCGGTCTATTAGTGGTAATCTCATCAAACGCGCTAATTACTTTATAGCGTTGACCGGGTGTTACTGGTTTATACTTTTTTAGTGCCATGGTTATATACTACTATAAAAATCGATTTTATCTTTACTATTTACAAATACAATTGCTTTTTTAACGGTATTTTTTTTACCTAAAATTGCGCCGGCTTTAGTCAATCTAACAGAACTTTTCCCGCGTTGAATCAAGGTGTTAATTTTATCCACCTTTACTCCATAGGTTTCTTCTACCGCTCTTTTAATCTGGTCTTTAGTAGCTCTTCTATCTACAATAAACCCGTAACGGTTATACTTTTCTGAAGCCGCTTGCATCTTTTCGCTTATAATGGGCTTAATTAATACATTCATTTTTCTTATCTGATTTAATGTTATCAATAATTGTAAAAAATTAATCATTCACCATTATCTCGAATTCAGGAAAACTGTTTTCGAAGATAACGAGATGATTTGCATTTAATATATCGTACGTATTCACGTCTCTAGCTCTTAACACTTTTGCTTTAGGGATATTACGAGCAGAGAGATATACATTCTTATTCTCATTATTCACAAGGAATAAAGTTTTCACTCCCTGAAGATTAAATGTTTTAAGCAATTCAACCATTGTTTTAGTTTTTGGGTTCTCTAGTGCAAGATCTTCCAACACTAAAATCTTTTGATCTTTAGCTTTATAAGACAATGCGGAAAAGCGAGCTAATCTTTTAATTTTTTTATTCAATTTAAAGCTATAATCTCTTGGATGTGGTCCAAAAACAGTGGCTCCACCTCTAAATAGTGGGGATTTGAGACTACCTGCACGTGCACCACCTGTTCCTTTTTGTCTTTTCAGTTTTCTAGTACTTCCGGAAATTGTAGATTTCTCTAAAGTATCGTGAGTACCTTGTCTTTGATTGGCTAAATAATGTTTTACATCAAGCCAAATTGCGTGATCATTGGGTTCTACATTAAAAATTTTCTCATTCAATGCAACCACCTTTGATGATTCGCTTCCGTCTATTTTATATACTTTTAACTCCATCTCTCAATAATTAAATATGAACCATTAGGTCCTGGTACTGAACCTTTAACTAACAATAAATTTTTCTCTTGTACAATTTTTACAATTTGAAGGTTGATCATTTTCACCTTCTTACCTCCTGTTCTTCCTGCCATTTTCTTACCTTTCATCACTCTTGAAGGCCAAGATGAAGCAGCCAACGATCCGGGTGCTCTCAAACGGTTATGTTGTCCGTGAGTTGATTCACCCACACCTCCAAAACCGTGACGTTTCATTACACCTTGAAATCCCTTCCCTTTAGAAACACCGCTAACGTCGATATATTCACCTTCTACAAAAACAGAGACATCCAATATTTCTCCGAAAGATTTTCTATTTCCGGCTTCAAAACGTGAAAACTCTCTGAGAATTCTTTTAGGAGTAGTCCCTGCTTTCTCAAAATGTCCTTTCATTGCTTTGTTAGTCTTCTTTTCTTTTTTTTCATCGAATGCTAATTGGATGGCTTCATAACCGTCTTTTTCAACGGTTTTAACTTGCGTAACAACGCAAGGACCAGCTTCAATAACAGTGCATGGCACGATCTTACCAGAGGCATCATAGACGCTAGTCATCCCAATTTTTTTTCCTATTAATCCTGACATTTTTAAATTATTTAATTAATTTTACGCGATTTTCGCATTTTTATTGTTATAAATAGTTAAACTAACCTATTTCATCACACTTTAATCTCAACATCAACCCCACTAGGTAACTCCAGTTTCATCAATGCATCGATTGTTTTAGAGGTTGTTCCATAAATATCCAACAATCTTTTGTAGGTTGAAAGTTGGAATTGCTCTCTAGATTTTTTATTCACAAATGTAGCTCTATTCACTGTGAATATTTTCTTTTGAGTAGGCAGAGGAATAGGTCCAACTAAGACAACTTTATCCTCTCTAACAGCATTAATTGTCTTAACAATCTTTTCTGCTGATTTGTCGACCAAGGTATGGTCGAAAGATTTTAATTTAATTCTAATTCTGTGGCTCATTTTATATTTGATTATGAAATTTTATTTTTTTATTTTTATAATAAAGCAAATCTTCCTTTTGTAATAATATCTTCTTGAATCTCATCAGGAACTCTTGCATATTTCAAGAACTCCATACTATAGGTTGCTCTTCCGGTAGATATAGATCTCAGACCGGTTACATAGCCAAACATTTCGGCTAATGGCACTTGAGCTTTAATAACCTGATAACCAATTTTAGCATCTACTTTTTCGAGTATTGCTCTTTTTCTATTCAAATCGCTGGTTATATTACCAATAAACTCATCCGGGGTAACTACTTCTACATTCATAATCGGTTCCAAGATGATCGTTTCTGAATTTCTAACCGCCTCACGGAATGCAATTTTCGCACAGATTTCAAAAGCCATGGCATCCGAGTCTACAGCGTGCACGTCAGCATCCAGCAAATTCACTTGCAAAGACTCTAATGGGAATCCATATTTTGCATTATTCATTGCGATAGAAAAACCTTTTTCGATCCCGGCAAGATACTCATTTGTCATAACACCACCCCTGGTTTGATTATTCAGTTGCAGGCCTCTCTTTGTAAGATCTGTTGGTTCAATCTGAATTTTAATTTGCGCATAAGATCCCTTACCTCCGGTCTGTCTTTTAAAAGTTTCAGTATGTAAAATCTCTTCTACTAACGCTTCTTTATACGCTACCCGAGGTTTTCCATGATTACAAGAAACATGAAACTCTCTTTTTAAACGATCCAACAGAACTTCCAAATGCAGTTCACCCATTCCGCCAATCAACAGTTGTCCCAATTCTTCATTTTGTTGAACCACAAAAGTAGGATCCTCTTCAGAGAGCTTACTCAAGGATTGAAGTAATCTCTCTTCATCATCTCTTGTTTTAGGCTCAACCGCGATTTGAATTACCGGTTCGGGGAATGTAATATTCTCAAGTCGAACCAAATATTTTTCATCACAAAGGGTATCACCTGTTCTTACCTCTTTCATTCCCACAAATGCAACAATATCTCCGGCTATAACAGAGTCCAGTTGAAATTGTTTATTTGAGTGCATTTCGAGAATTTTAGCAACTCTTTCACGTTTTCCGGTTGTAACATTCCAAACTGTTTCACCTGTACTTAGCTCTCCCGAATAAACTTTAACAAAAGTAAGTTTACCTACATAAGGATCTGTTAAAATTTTAAAAACGACAGCTGAAAAGGGTGCTTTGTCATCCATAGCCCGAATCTCTTCAGCTTCTGTTTTAGGGTTAACTCCTTTTGCTGAGGGCATATCTGCCGGTGAAGGGAGGTATCTTATAATCGCATCCAACAACTTTTGAACACCTTTATTTCTGTGGGAGGATCCACATAGAACAGGATTAATCTTGCCAGTGATTGTCGCTTTTCTCAACAGAGCACACAACTCATCTGCTGTAATTGTATCGGGTGCATCGAAATATTTGATCATAAGTTCTTCATCAAACTCTGCCAATTTTTCGATCAATTTAGTTCTATACTCTTCCACCTCTTCCATTACAGATTCAGGAATTGGGATTTCGTGGAAATCTACGCCAAGATTATCTTCCGGCCACTCGTAGGCTTTCATATCTACCAAATCCACAACACCTATAAAATCTTCTTCAGCACCAATTGGCAATTGAATTGCCAAAGGTGATGCATCCAATCTATCACTAATCTGTTTCAAAACAGCATTAAAATTGGCACCGGATCGATCCATTTTATTCACGTAACAGATTCTGGCTACATTATATTTTGTAGCTTGTCTCCACACTGTTTCAGATTGTGCTTCCACTCCACCCACTGCGCAAAAAAGAACAACAGCTCCATCCAATATTCTCAAAGAACGTTCAACTTCAACTGTAAAATCAACGTGTCCGGGTGTATCTATGATGTTGATTTTATAGTTTTCCGACTGGCAATCCCAATACACCGTTGTTGCGGCACTTGTAATGGTAATCCCTCTCTCCTGCTCCTGTACCATCCAGTCCATGGTAGCAGTTCCTTCATCCACTTCACCAATCTTATAATTTTTCCCGGTATAAAACAGTATTCTTTCCGTAGTAGTCGTCTTCCCGGCATCAATATGTGCCATGATCCCAATATTTCTAATCTTAAGTAATTCTTCAGATCTCATGGAAAAGAATACAACGGAGAAACCAAATTATTAAAATCTAAAATGAGCAAACGCTTTATTCGCTTCTGCCATTCTATGAATATCCTCTTTTCTTTTGAAAGCTGCACCTTCTTCTTTATATGCAGCCATAATTTCTGCAGCTAATTTACTAGCCATTGTTTTTTCGTGTCTTTTACGTGCAAATAAGATTAAATTTTTCATCCCAACCGATTGCTTACGTTCGGGGCGTAATTCTGTAGGAATCTGGAAAGAAGCACCTCCAATTCTTCTACTTTTTACTTCGATAGCCGGTGTAATATTAGCTAATCCTTTTTTCCACACTTCCAGTGGATTTTCTTTTAATTTATCTTCAACAATATCCAATGCTTCATAAAAAATAGAAAAAGCGGTTGCTTTTTTCCCATCTAACATCAAATTGTTGACAAATTTAGTTACCAGTACATCGTTATATTTTGGATCTGGTAAAATAATTCTTTTTTTTGGTTTTGCTTTTCTCATTTCTTTGTAACTTCAATAAAATGGTTATTTACTATCGGATATACAATATTATAGTATTGTTATCCCATTAACAATTTAATTTTTTAAGAGCATTAAGCTTTTTTCTTAGGACGTTTTGTTCCATACTTACTTCTACCTTGAACTCTATCATTGACACCTGCGGAGTCTAGAGCACCTCTAACGATATGGTATCTTACACCGGGTAAATCTTTCACACGACCACCTCTTACCAGAACGATACTGTGTTCCTGTAGGTTATGACCTTCACCTGGAATGTAAGCATTCACCTCTTTACCATTAGTTAAACGTACTCTTGCCACTTTACGCATAGCAGAGTTTGGTTTTTTAGGAGTTGTAGTATACACTCTCAAACAAACACCGCGTCTTTGAGGACAATTGTCCAACGCTCTTGACTTACTTTGCGAAGTCAAACTTTTTCTTCCTTTTCTTACTAACTGTTGTATTGTTGGCATACAATCTAAAATTTAATCTTTTAATTCACAATAAATTCGACCCATTTTTTTGGGACTGCAAAAGTACAAAAAAAAACAATGCAAAAATAGGAGTTTTCTATTTTTTTCAAAAAAAGGGCTTTTCCTTAGCGAGATCTAGGACAAGCGCCCTTCGATTTCTCCCTTACCCGAGATTTAAAAGACCTCTCAATCTGTAAAAAATCATATAAAGTTTCAGGTTTTAGTACATTTTTAAGATCCAAATAGAGTTTCTTTTCAAGGGAAGTGGTCGCCTCACGTGTTTTGTAATATTGGTCCAAGTAAAATAAGATCTCTTCATCTGACACCTCAGAAAGATTCAATCTTCCTCCTTGACTTTTAATTTTGTTATTATCGAGTGCATATCGATGAGCATCGTATATCGAAGCTTCTTGTCTTAAATATTCATCATAAATAGGCCAAAACTTAATGCTTTCAGTTTCTGTTAAAACCAAATTTTTATGAATATAATCTTTTTTAATTTTCATGATCGACTGACACTGTTCATGTGTCTGAGTCGTATTATGGATACAACACGTGGTATCACGTTGTTGGGCAAAAAGCTCACCGGTAGAAATCAAAGTACAGCTAAAAAAAGAGATTAAAACGTAAAATATATGTGATCTCATAAATTAGTCATTAAAAATCAATGTAACATTCTAAATCCATCATAGTTTCCTGAAATAGATTGTCCAAAGCAGCATCATTATAAAATTCAATAGCAGCATAAGAGGCGTCATCTAACTGGAGAGGAGTCTCTATATTATCTGAGATCGATGCTGCTGAATTAGATTGGGTTGTTCTATTCCTTTCCTTTGGAGAGCTTGATCTATTATCAGCCAAAAGAGACTGAGTACTCTCTTGATCCTCCACAATAGTAGTCATTGTTGTATGGTCTTCGGAATCTTCCCTATTGTCTTCGGCAACCAACAATGGAGTAGATTGTGGCTGAGGGTCATTGGTTGTAAATATGGAAAGATTAAAAACAATTAATAGAGCTACGGCAGCTGCAATAGCACCACCAACAACTGAATAGATAAAAGAGCGACGAGTAAACAAGATGTTTTTTTCTTTTTTGGTTATCTTGTTCATCATTTTCTCATACAACTCCTCATAATAGCCTTCAGGAGCTATAAAATCGGATTGTTTTCTATATTTATCGATGTTGTTTGTCATTAGATTTCCCTTCTATCGTATTATGGACTACTTTATTTTTAAAAAGTTTAATGGCTTTCTATAAATTCTTCAATCTTTTTTACTGCAAAATGATATGATGTTTTCAATGCTCCAACAGAGGTTCCTAAAACTTTAGACATCTCTTCATAGGGCATCTCATCATAGTAGCGTAAAGTAAAGACCACTCTCTGTTTTTCAGGTAAAGACTGAATCCCTTTCTGTATCAATTCAACAATTTGTTCACTGGAAATAGATTGTTCGGCATCAGGAATCGAATTCAAAATCCTGGTTACATATTCTTCGTCATCCAACTGAAGCATCCTTTTCTTTTTTTCAATAAAAGTTAACGATTCATTAACAGAAATTCTAGTAATCCATGTTTTAAGGGATGATTCACCTCTAAAAGAGGAAAGATTGTTCCATAACTTAATCAATACATTTTGAGTAATATCATCTGCATCTTCATGAACATATACAATACGGCGTATTGTCTGATAAATATTTGTGTTATACTTACGCATCAATAACCCAAATGCTTTCTCTTTAGTTTTTTCAGAGGCAAAAAGTTCAAGAATTTGATCGTCTGAGATATGATTCATGGAACAAACAATGGTAACTTATAAGCGCTGACGTACATTTTTAACTGCATCGACAATATTAGAAGCATCTAAGCCAAACTCCTTCAGTAGTTGTTCAGGAGTTCCGGATTCTCCAAATTGGTCATCAACTGCGACATATTCGATGAGTGTTGGTAATTTTCTTGATAGCAACTGAGCAATGGAATCACCCAGACCACCATTCATCAAATGCTCTTCTGCAGTAACTACACATCTCGTTTTTGCCACACTTCGAAGAATCGCTTCATTATCCAACGGTTTGATTGTGTGAATATTGATTACTTCAGCTGAAACTCCTTCATTTTGAAGTTGTTGCGCTGCAACTAATGCGTGCCATACTAAATGTCCAGTTGCGAAAATGGAAACATCATTCCCTTCTCTCAATTGAATTGCTTTTCCTATTATAAAAGGTTGGTCAACAGGTGTGAAGTTAGGCACGGCTGGTCTTCCAAAACGCAAATATACAGGTCCAATATGTTTAGCTGCGGCAAAAGTAGCTGCTTTTGTTTGGTTGTAATCACAAGGATTTAACACCACCATATTAGGTAACATTTTCATCAATCCAATATCCTCCATAATTTGATGCGTTGCTCCATCTTCACCCAATGTAATTCCCGCATGAGATGCTGCAATTTTGACATTGGTATTAGAATAGGCAACCACCATTCTGATTTGATCATACACTCTTCCTGTTACAAATCCCGCAAAACTTCCGGCAAATGGAATTTTTCCGCTCAATGCCAAACCAGCAGCAATACCTATCATATTAGCCTCTGCAATTCCTGTTTGAACAAAACGTTCCGGAAACTCTTTAGCAAAATGGTTCATTTTCAAGGAACCTGTCAAATCCGCACAAAGTGCAAACAGATCGGGATTGGTTCTTCCTAACTCCAACAAGGCATCTCCAAATCCGGATCGTGTATCTTTAAATTCTTTACAGTCAAGTAATTCCATATTACAACTTTTTTTTGCAAATATAAATAAAAAAACAAAATGAACTTACCATAAGTTCATTTTGTTTTTTTAGTGTATTCAATCCTTCAAAATGTTAAAACAAATATGCAGCAGATACAGAAAGAACATTCATTTTAAAACTACAATTTTCAGGATAGATGGGTGTAAGGTTTGCTAACCCTATTGCATACTGAACAGAAATTTGAAAATGTTTTACATCAAAACCAGCTCCAATATTTAATCCCATATCAAATGGTTTCATATGATCGCCTTTTTCTGATCCAAATTTTATTTTATCTTTTGTTATCTTTGGTTCCACTACGGATAATTCTTCTCTATTAGTCCAATTTCCTGCAATACCATAAGAAAAATAGGGTCCTACATATCCAAAAATAGCAGAATTAGAGATCGGCAATTTAAACATTATATGAAGTGGAATTTCAATAAAATAAGGGTTGAAAGTAAATTTATTTGTATATCCAGCTACTTCTGTTGTTTGTGTATAACCTTTAGAACAGAAGAATAAACCTGGATTAAAATACAAGTTAGCAATCAGTGGAATCTCAGAAGTAAATCCAACATGAAAACCCACATGAGTACCGAGATCCTCTTTGTACTCAGTTCCCAAAAGGGTGTATTTCTTTGTCATCATTGAAAAATTTGCTCCTGCTTTTACTCCAACTCGAGTTTGTGCAGATACCTGACTTACAGTCAAAATGCTCAATAGAGCCATTACAATAATTAATCTTCTTTTCATATTATTAAGTTTTAAAATTTTTTCATTTAATATTTCTCCCCAAATTTGGATCGGCAAAGTTATGTGTTTTTTTTACATTTTTGACACTTTTTATATCATGTTTTTTATATACATTTGTAGTTTGAAATAAAGAGCAAACAAAAATAGAGATTTATGGTTGACTTAAAAACAACTTATGCGGGCTTATCCATTGAAAATCCAGTAGTTATTGCCAGTTGCGGATTCACCGGAAACATTGAATCAATTAAAAAGGTGATTGCATATCATCCGGGTGCTTTAGTATTAAAATCCCTTTTTGAAGAGCAAATCATGGCGGAATCAAGTAAGGGTATCAACCTCAACGACTACGGTTACCCGGAATCATTAGACTATATCAAGGAATATACTCGCATGAACAACCTCAATAAATACCTGGAGTTGATTCGTGAAGCTAAAAAGTTGAGTAGTATTCCGATAATTGCCAGCATTAACTGTGTAACTTCAAACGAGTGGATCTCCTTTGTAAAAAAGATTCAAGATGCAGGTGCAGATGCTATTGAACTCAATATATCATTGCTCTCTTCCAATCCTCATATTACTTCCGAAGAGATAGAAAGTACCTACTTCAAGATTGTCAATAAGATAGCTGAGATCGCTATAATTCCTGTTACTCTTAAAATGAGTAATAGTTCCAATAGTTTGGCTTATCTGTTAACCCGTTTGGATCGTTATAATAATGTAAAAGGATTTGTACTATTCAATCGCCACTATTGTCCGGATATTGACATTCACAATGAAAAGGTTGTACAAGCATCTGTTTTTTCTTCCTCTTCCGACTATGCTGAAACACTTCGATGGGTTGCTATTTTATCCGGAAAACTTAAAAAAGATATTGCTGCTACATCAGGTATTCACAATGGAGAGACTGCAGTGAAATTTCTTTTGGCAGGTGCTCAGGTTGTACAGATCTCAAGTGTTTTGTACAAAAATGATCTTTCTGTAATCCAAACTATCAAAGAGGAAATCGGAAACTGGATGAAAAGCAAAGGGTACAAAACCATTGATGAGTTTCGCGGCAAATTAAGTATGGATCAGGTTGAGCATCCTGAAGTTTTTGAAAGAATTCAATTTATGAAATACTTTGCCTCTGTAGAGTAATCTACAGATGAGCAATCTTTAAAATAATTATTAACCTGAAAATTAAAAAACTATGAATTACGTATGCGTTGTATGTGGTTATGTTTATGACCCGGCAGTAGGTGATGTTGAAAATGGAATCCAACCAGGAACCCAATTTGAAGATCTTCCAGATGATTGGACTTGTCCACTTTGCGGAGTAGGAAAAGAGGATTTTGAACCTGAAGAATAATCAAACCTACATAAGAGTTCTCGTGAAAGGACTCATAATAAAGCAAAAGGCGATCATTTGGTCGCCTTATTTTTTTATAAATTTTTGTAAATTTTTTGTAGTACCAACTCTTCTTTTTGCCAATTGAGTTCTTGTGTTGCTTGTACACAATTTTCTTTGTAGCGTGCATAACGTTTCGGATCCTGTAAAATCCCATTGATGGCAGTCGCTACTGATTGAGGTGAAAGATCATCTATCACCACGCCTACTTCATAAGTCTCAATAATTCGTTTACGTTCCGGTAAATTGGAAGCAACAATAGGAATGTAGGCATGAATATATTCGAACAGTTTATTAGGTAAACTATAATAGTGATTAGGACTTACGTTTTTATCAAACGTAACACCCAGTTCCGCTATTTGAGTATATTTTCTCAATGTTTCCGGTGCTACTCTTCCGGTAAAAATTACTTTATCTTCCAACTGATGCTCTTTGACCCAACTTTTAAGATCCGGAACCATATCCCCATCACCTACAATAAGTATTACTGACTGCTCTATATAGGGCGCTGCCTGAACAATTTCCTCTCCTCCCCGATCCCTATGAATGGCATTTCCTTGAAATATGACCACTTTTTGATCTAACGGAATACCTAACTCCAACTTTAACTCATCTTTATTAATTGGCTTATATTCACGTAGTAGCGGAATGTTACGTACCAAATGTACCTCTTTACCGTATTCTTCACGATAGAGATCTACTATCGATTGACTTACTGTTATAATATGATCTAATTGGGGGAAACACCATTTTTCAATCTGTGTCCATACCCATTTCACAGGGGCTCGGTGCTGAATCTCGAGAACACCCAGGAAATATTCATGTGAGTCATAAACCAATTTCTTCCGCCGAATTTTAGACACCAACAAATTCGGAAGCAAGGTATCAAGGTCATTAGCTACTAAAATATCAGTTTTTTGGAATAAGAGATAGAAAAAGAGTCGTAAATTGAACTCTGCATAACAAAAAGGTCCTTTTTTAAACAAGAGATGAATCCTTTTTGTTTTATATACACGTTTCACTTTGGGAGATTTCCAATAACGTCTCCCTACCAACTTCACATCAAACCCCATCCCAATCAGGGAATTGCACACTTTATCAAGCCTCTGATCACTATAAAGATCATTGATAACAGAAAGAGTCACTGTAGCCATAATCAGAGCAATTTACTCCTATCTCCCGTGACAATGTTTATATTTCTTACCACTTCCACATGGACAAGGTTCATTTCTTCCCACCTTTTTCTCAACACGTATCGGAGCATTACCTTTTCCTCCGGCAACTGATTTGCCGCCGCCCAGCTCTTCACGACCTGTTTGCAACTTCTTAGTTTCTGATTCAGGTAGCTGTGCCTCCTTAAGCTGTGGTTGTTCTTGAACAGGAAGTCCCCCTTTATTTAAAAATCCGACAATTTCCTGATTAATATCATTCAAAAGCGTATCAAACAGATTAAAAGACTCTAATTTATAAATCAACAGAGGATCTTTTTGTTCATAAGATGCATTTTGAACACTCTGCTTCAAGTCATCCATCTCACGAAGGTGATCTTTCCACATATTATCTATCACAGAAAGAGTAATTCCCTTCTCAATGGAAAGAATCATTTCGCGACCGTCAGTTTCAATAGATTTTTTTAATGGAGCAACCACGTTAAGGGTTTTTACTCCGTCAGTAATTGGAATACCAATCAACTCTATCCGACCTCCACTATCATGTGCTACACGCTTCAAAACGGGTAATGCTTGCTGTGCAAGGTGTTGCATTTTTACCTTGTAGTTAGGATAAACTGCATCATAAAGCTGATCAATCAACAATTGTGGTTTCTGTTGTATAAACTGATCATATGAAAAAGGCGATTCCATACCAAAGATGGATATTACTTGCGTGGAAAAATAGTCAAAATCCCTATTGCCATAGTTATCTTCCACTAATTTAACGCACACATCGTAGAACATATCCGAAATATCAATCGCCAAACGATCTCCAAAGAGGGCATTGTTACGTTTACGGTAAATGGTACTCCGCTGTTTATTCATTACATCATCGTACTCGAGTAATCGTTTTCTGATACCGAAGTTATTCTCTTCCACCTTCTTCTGCGCTCTCTCTATCGACTTTGTGATCATACCATGCTGGATCACTTCCCCATCCTTCAAGCCCATTCTATCCATAACTTTAGAAATTCGGTCTGAACCGAAAAGACGCATCAAATCATCTTCAAGTGAAACGTAAAACTGGGAGCTACCCGGATCACCCTGACGACCGGCACGTCCACGGAGCTGCCTATCCACTCGTCTGGAATCGTGTCTTTCGGTACCTATAATTGCCAATCCACCTGCTTCTTTGACACCAGGTCCCAACTTAATGTCGGTACCCCTACCTGCCATATTGGTAGAGATCGTTACAGTCCCGGGCTGTCCCGCTTCTGCTACAATATCTGCTTCTTTTTGGTGCAATTTAGCATTCAAAACATTATGTTTAATCTTACGAGTACTCAAAACACGTGAGAGTAACTCTGAGATTTCAACCGAAGTTGTTCCGACCAATACAGGACGTTTATCTTCGTGCAGTCTAATAATTTCATCTATCACTGCAGCATATTTCTCCCGCTTAGTTTTATACACAAAATCTTCCGAATCGATACGAGCAATAGGTCTATTTGTAGGAATCACTACGACATCCAATTTGTAGATATCCCAAAACTCACCCGCTTCCGTTTCTGCAGTACCCGTCATCCCAGCCAATTTTTTGTACATTCTAAAATAGTTTTGAAGCGTAATGGTTGCATAGGTTTGGGTTGCTGCTTCCACTTTCACATTCTCCTTAGCTTCAATAGCCTGATGCAAACCATCAGAATATCTTCTCCCCTCCATAATACGACCGGTTTGCTCATCCACAATCTTCACCTTATTATCCATGATCACATACTCTACATCTTTTTCAAACATAGTGTACGCTTTCAATAATTGATGAATAGTATGAATTCTTTCAGATGCAATCGAGAAATTGCGGTAGATATCATTTTTACGATTCGTCTTTTCTTGCGGATCAAGATTCAGTTTTTCAAGTTCTGCAATTTCAGCACCTACATCAGGAATTAAAAACATTTTAGATTCTTCTGTTGTTCTGGAAACCAGATCAATTCCCTTTTCAGTAATATCCACTGAGTTTAACTTCTCTTCAATCACAAAATAGAGTTCCTTATCAATAATCGGCATATTTCTATTTTGTTGTTGCATATAGAAGCCTTCTGTTCTAAGGAGTAGTTGTTTCATACCGGGTTCACTCAAAAACTTGATGAGTGCTTTATTTTTAGGCAATCCACGATGGGCTCTCAGCAAGAGAATTGCTGCTTCTTCCTCAGGTTTTGGATCGGGATTCTCTGCCAACAAGGCTTTAGCTTGTGCCAACACCTCATTAATCATCGATCTTTGTGCATTATATAACTTCTCAATAATCGGTTTGTAAACATGAAACTCCTGTTGTTCTCCTCTAGGGGTAGGGCCGGAAATAATCAATGGGGTTCTTGCGTCGTCAATCAAAACGGAGTCCACCTCATCGACAATGGCATAGTTGTGGGGTCTTTGAACTAGCTCCCCAATATTACCCGCCATATTATCGCGCAAATAATCAAACCCAAACTCATTATTCGTTCCGTAGGTAATATCAGCCAAATATGCTTTTTTACGCTCCTCCGAGTGAGGTTGGTGTTTGTCAATACAGTCCACGGTTAAGCCATGAAACTCAAAAATTAATCCCATCCATTCAGAGTCACGTTTTGCAAGATAATCATTCACTGTTACCACGTGCACTCCTTTCCCCGGAAGCGCATTAAGATAAACGGGCAGTGTTGCTACGAGAGTTTTACCCTCTCCCGTTCCCATCTCTGCTATTTTCCCTTGATGTAAGACAGTTCCACCAATAATTTGGACATCATAGTGACACATATCCCATTTCAGCATATTTCCACCTGCCGACCAGGTAGAACTATAAATCGCCTGATCACCCTCAATATGTACCGTTTCTCTATATGCTGCAATATCACGATCCATATCTGTTGCAGTAACCACAACCTGATCACTCTCCTTAAAACGTCTGGCAGTCTCTTTGATCACCGCATAAGCTTCCGGTAAAATTTCATCCAAAATATTCTGAGTTTTATCGTACGCTTTCTTTTCCAGGTTTTCCAACTCTTTATATAATACTTCCGACTCCTCAACATCAATATCGTAGCGTATATCCAATTCGTTTTTAATCTCCTGAATTCGAGATTCTTCAGTTTGAATTGCAGTTGCAATTCTATTTTTAAACTCAGTTGTAAGGGCTCTCAATTGATCATTAGAAAGATTCTCAATCTTTTTATGTGCTTCTAATGTAGCATTCAAATATGGGGTCAAGGCTTTTAAATCTCTATCAGCCTTAGAACCAAATAATTTAGTTAAAAAATTAGCCATTTTTCAATCTTTAAAATTGAGTGCAAAGATACAAAAATTATTATAGTAAATTCTGTTGCTTAATGGCATTCTTGAAAGACAAAAAACAACAGCGACTTTACAGTCGCCGTTATTCAAACCATTAACTTTTCCTTTTAATGCCTTATAGACACAAAGAACATATCCTCATACGTTCAGAAAAAGAAAAAGTTACAATAAATAGTTATTATTTTTTAGGGATCATCACTTCAGCAATCAATTTTGCAAATTCCGTATTAGCAAAGTGCCCCGGTTTTTTTGCAATAATATCACCTTTAATAGGTTTCCCTAGAAGAAATAGATCACCAATCAAATCCAAAAGCTTGTGTCTGGCAGGTTCATTCAAATAACGCAGTTTCACATTATCAAGGGTTCCATTCTTAGTTACTTGTACATCCCCAACTCCAAAAAACTGCGCCAACTGATCCAACTCTTCTTGTTTTGGTTTTTTATCCACAAAAACAATCGCATTATTTAGATCCCCCCCTTTTATTAAATTATTTTTAACCAAAAATTGTAATTCATGAAGGAATACAAATGTTCTACTATCATACACATCGGGGACATACTGAGACAAATCCTTAAGAGTAACACACTGACTCGCCAATGCATCAGTTCCATAATCAATAATTACAGTAAACTTTTGATGTTGTGAAGGCATGAGAATCAATTCGATCCCCTGATCAGGTTTCTCAAACATAACAACTTCTTCAACAGTATAATACTCTCTATTAGCCTGTTGAGACTGTATCCCAACTTTTTGAATTTTTTCTACATATTCTTTTCCACTTCCATCCAGAATAGGAACCTCTTCATTGTCAATTTCAATCACCACATTATCAATTCCCATTCCCGAACATACAGAAAGTAGATGTTCCACTGTTTTAACATCAACACCATCTTCTCTCAGGTTGGTACTTCGTGAAGTATCGGCTACATTATTGATATGAGCCCGAACAATAGGCTTACCTGGTAAGTCTATCCGTTGGAAGACTACTCCATGATTTTCAGGAGCCGGTTTAATAGTAATATTGGCTAATTTCCCTGTATGTAATCCTCGTCCAGAAAAGGCAACTTCTGCGGCGATTGTTTGTTGTTTTTGCGTCATAAATAAAAATTAATTCTAAATAAAAATAAAATTGTTACTCATCTTCTTGATACTTTTTCCATAATTCCCTCACTTGTTTGTACAAATCCGGTAATTTCTTTCTATATATAATTAATTTTTTTTCTTCTGAAACAGGAATTGCAGGAGAGCCCAAAATAATCTGTTTATCCTCGATGTTAGTCATCACCCCTGATTGAGCACCAATAATCACATTATCTCCAATATGGAGATGCCCCGTGATACCCACTTGGCCTGCAATAATTCCTTTTTTACCAATTTTTGTAGATCCGGAAATTCCCACTTGCGCGGCGCAAGCAGTACCCTCTCCCAATTCTACATTATGCGCTACCTGAATCAAATTATCCAGTTTCACATGAGAATGAATAATGGTTGATCCGATTGTAGCTCTGTCGATACAAGTATTGGCACCAATCTCGACATAATCCTCAATAATAACATTTCCTATTTGAGGTACTTTAAGATACTGCCCATCTTGGGGGGCAAATCCAAACCCATCAGCTCCAATAACTACACCAGCGTGAATGATACATTCTTTACCTATTTTACAGTCGCGATACACCTTAACCCCTGCATAAAGAACACTCTTCTCTCCCACAGCCCCTCTATCACCAATCACAGTATGTGGATAGAGTTGCGCATAGTCACCGATTACGGCTCCTTCTCCCACACTAACAAACTCAGCTATGTAGACATCTTTCCCAATTTGAGCTGTAGGATCAATATGTGCTTTTTCTGATATTCCTATTTTTTTCGGCTTCATCATTTCTTCGTAGATTGCCATCAATTGTGCAATAGCAGCATAAGGATTTTTTGTTCTTATTAAAGTTGTTGTCAACTTTTCTTCCGGAACAAAATCATCACTAACAATCACGGCAGAAGCCTTTGTTTGGTATATATAATGTGTATATTTAGGATTGGCTAAAAAAGAAAGCGCACCGGGTATTCCTTCTTCAATCCTGCAGAAAGTTCTAATTTCCGCATCAGGATTTCCCTCTATGGTAGCTCCAATTAGTTCAGCAATTTGAAAAACAGTAAACTTCATCAGCTAAAATTTTCGGCAAAGATACAAGAAAAATAATAAAAGTGTTATTTTTTTTCAAAAAAAATTTTTTCACTCATCAATTCAAAAAAATTATGTATTTTTGCGCCCATTATTGCAATGCGAGGAGAGATGGGTGAGTGGCTGAAACCAGCAGTTTGCTAAACTGTCGAAGGGGCGACCCTTCCGGGGGTTCGAATCCCCCTCTCTCCGCAAGTTATTGAAACATTGAAAGGAGCTATTATTGCTCCTTTTTTTGCTTTTTTTTTCAGTGATGTAAAAAATAAAGACATTTACAACATTCAGGTCATATTGAGAGTGGGGCAATTAGTATAATTAAAGAGGAATATCCATCCTGCCCCCCCTTTTTTTATTATTTCAAAAATAAAAGAAGAAAAAATCTGTAATTAAATTATGCCTTACTGAGAATTTTAAAGTAGAATTAAGAGGAAAGATATTCCGTATCAATAAAATAAGGAGAAAGAATGGATTAATTTGCGTTATTTGTGAATAAAATTCAACTCACAAGTTCAACCGAGTAAGCTATAAAATAGTAAAATATTTCACTGAAAGTTTCCATCTTTCCATTTTTAGTTGTACTTTTGCATTCGTAAATTCTAATTTTTGAAAACTTAACATCTTTTAATTATGAAAAAACTTGCGTTATTGTTCATAGCTATTTTTACAGCCGGTTTAGTATCTGCACAATCTCCTGTTTTTCAAAAAGGGGATCATACTATTAACATTGGTACCGGAGTAGCTCTTAGAGGGTTACCTATAGAATTTAGCTACACCGCCGGTATTGTTGACAATCTTTTTAGAGTTCCGGGTCTCACTTTGGGTGTTGGAGGTTATATCGGTTACTCTTTTTGGAATCCTCAGATGCCCCATCTTATTCCTGCTGCCTATAAAGGTTGGAGTACTCTTTTGGGTGCACGCGCAGAGGTACATTACTCTGTTGTTCGCAACCTTGACTTTTTTGGAGGTCCCATGGTAGGCTTTCAATTTACTTATTGGGAAAATCAATCCAATATCAATTTCCTTTTTACACCGGGAGTCTATGCTGGAATCAAGTATTTCTTTACTCCCAACTTTGGAGTTTATGCCTCAGCCGGATACGGAATTGTTTACTTTTCGGGCGGTTTCACTTTTCAATTTTAAAAATTCATAACCTACTCTTTTTTTGGTTTTAAAGTCTGAATATAATACTATTTGTGTTCAGATTTTTTGTTCTTTTAAATTTCTTATACAATATTCAAAAAAATTGTATCTTTGCGGGTCTTATTTTATAGTAAAAATTTATAGTATTAATAACGAAGAATTCATAATATGACTTTAACCAATCATTATCACAATTTTGATGAACTAGTCAAACTCATTTGGGGAGAACCTATTGAAATAGATAGCGAGGCTCTCCAAGATGTAGAGCAATCCTTTCTTTTTTTACAAAAATTTTCAAAAGATAGATTAGTTTATGGAGTTAACACCGGTTTTGGCCCAATGGCACAATATCGGATTCATGATGAAGATATCACACAACTCCAGTACAATCTCGTACGCAGTCATGCAACAGGAACAGGTAAAGAACTCACTCCTTTACAAATTCGCGCTGCTTTAATCTGCCGCTTAATCTCCCTTTTAAGAGGTTATTCAGGTGTACACCCTTCAACCATTTCTCAACTGCAACTTTTCATTAACCATGAAATCTACCCGGTTATTTACCACCATGGAAGTGTGGGAGCAAGTGGAGATTTAGTTCAGTTAGCTCATTTAGCTTTGGCTTTAATTGGAGAAGGTGAAGTTTTTTATAAGGGGGGGAAGGCAACAACTCACTCTGTACTGAAACTTTTGAAAATAGATCCTCTTCAACTTTATATTCGTGATGGGCTCTCTCTGATCAATGGTACCTCGGTGATGAGTGGGATTGCGTTGATCAATTTGGTTCAGGCAAAAAAACTATTCCACCTGGCTGTTATGACATCTGCGATGGTGAATGAAGTAGTTTCATCCTGTAATGACCACTACTCTATCCAATTGAATAGCAAAAAACATCACTACGGACAACGTAAAGTAGCCGGTATGATGGGTGCAATTCTTGCAGACAGTCAGTTAATTAGAGAGAGATATGATAAAGATCATGACCACCTTCCTACTGAAGAGGTTTTATCAAGAAAAGTACAAGAATACTATTCACTTCGCTCCGCTCCTCAAGTATTGGGTCCTGTTTTAGATACAATTAACCAGGCTGAAAAGGTTATTTTGGACGAAATCAACTCCTCTAATGACAACCCTGTTGTCGATTACCGTGATCAAACAATATATCATGGAAGTAATTTCCATGGAGATTATATCTCCCTTGAGATGGATAAGTTGAAAATTGCGATTATCCGTCTCACCATGTTAGCGGAAAGACAACTCAACTTCCTCATGAACGATAAACTAAACCAGCAGTTCCCCCCATTTTTAAACCATGGCAAATTGGGACTCAACTTAGGTATGCAAGCTATGCAATTTACCGCTACATCAACTACTGCTGAAAGTCAAACATTAGGATTTCCGAACTATGTTCACTCTATCCCCAACAACAATGACAATCAGGACATTGTCAGCATGGGTACCAACAGTGCTCTCATTGCTGCTCAGGTAATTGAAAATGGATTTGAGGTAATGGCTATCTATCTGATTGCCATTGCTCAGGCATACGAATTCATAGAAGATCACTCAAAAATAGGATCTCAAACCAAGGAAAAATACGAAAAGATTCGCTCTATCGTCCCCAAATTCATTGAGGACACTCCCAAATATGAGGAAATTCTTAAAGTGAAAGAGTGGATTATGAATATGAACAACAAATAAGAACTCAATATGAAATATGGATTAGTAACCGGTGGATCTAGGGGAATAGGTAGAGCCATAGCTTTATCTATCAGTAGAATGGGATATCGGGTCATTATCAATTATCACTCTAACACAGAGGCGGCAGAAGAGACACTTAGACTCATTAGAGCTGAAGGAGGAGATGGTGAATTGCTCCCTTTTGATGTTTCCAATGAAGAAGATGTTGACCAGGCGCTCCTGCAATGGGAGAAGGATCACCCCGATGATCAAATTGAAGTTTTAGTTAACAATGCCGGAATTCGTAAAGATAATTTGATGATTTTTATGCAAAATGAAGACTGGCATTCCATCATCAATACACACCTCAACGGATTTTTCTACACTACTCGCCGCCTGCTTAAAGGCATGTTGACCAAGCGTTACGGCAGAATTATCAATGTGGTTTCACTATCAGGAATCAAAGGATTACCGGGGCAAACAAACTACAGTGCTGCAAAAGCGGGTATCATTGGTGCTTCTAAAGCTTTGGCACAAGAGGTTGCACCAAGAAAAATAACTGTCAATTGTGTTGCTCCCGGATTCATTCATACTGACATGACTGCCGAATTACCTGAATCAGAACTCAAAACCTTAATCCCTATGGGACGTTTTGGAAATCCAGAAGAAGTTGCTGCTGTAGTAGCTTTTCTAGCTTCTAAAAACGCATCTTATATCACCGGAGAAGTTATCTCTGTAAATGGAGGTTTATACACTTAATCTAAAAAGAGCATGAAAAGAGTTGTAATCACAGGAATGGGAATTTACTCCAGCATTGGAAAAAATAAAGAGGAAGTATTACTCTCCCTTCAAAATGGGAAATCCGGAATTGGGATTGAACCTTTCAGAACCGAAATGGGGTTTCGCTCCCCACTGACAGGAATTTTAGAAGTACCTAATCTCAAAGGGAAATTAGACAGAAGATTACGTACCGGACTCGCTGAAGAAGGAATCTTTGCTTATATTGCTTCTTTGGAAGCACTGGAACAAGCCTTGATTGATGATGATTATCTTGAAAATAACGAGATCGGAATTCTGTATGGGAATGACAGTTCAGCCAAGGCTGTAATTGAAGCACACGAACTTATAAAACTTAGAAAAGACACTACGCTGTTGGGTTCCGGTGCCATATTCCAATCTATGAATTCAACAGTAACTATGAATCTTTCCACTATTTTTAAGCTTAAAGGGATTAACTTCACCATCAGTGCTGCCTGTGCCAGTGGTTCTCACGCATTAGGTATGGGATACCACTTTATCAGACACGGCATGCAAGATATGGTTTTGTGTGGTGGAGCGCAGGAGATCAATGCGTACTCAATGGGAAGTTTTGACGCACTCAGTGCTTTCTCCGTACGGATTGACGAACCCACTAAAGCATCCCGCCCATTTGATAAAAACAGAGATGGACTAGTTCCCAGTGGTGGTGCGGCTACACTTATTTTGGAAGAGTATGAACATGCAGTCAAACGAGGAGCACCCATTTTAGCAGAAATAATTGGATATGGATTCTCCTCCAATGGATCACATATCTCACAACCCACAAACGAAGGATCGTACCGCGCAATGTCGATGGCACTTAGAGATGCACAACTCACTCCAAAGCAAATCGATTATATTAATGCACATGCCACCTCCACTCCAATGGGAGATGGTTTTGAAGCGTTGGCTATCAATAAACTGTTTGGGAATCAAACACCGGTCAGCTCAACCAAAAGTATGACGGGACATGAGTGCTGGATGGCAGGAGCCAGTGAAGTTATATACTCAATTTTAATGATGCATCACGACTTTATGGCTCCCAATATCAACTTTGAAGAACCGGATGAACAGAGTGCCGGAATCAATGTCATAAATAAAACAACTGAAAAGAAATTAAATTATATTCTCTCTAACTCTTTTGGATTTGGAGGAACCAATAGTGCTTTAATTATAAAAAAACATCAATAAACACTAAAACTATAAAGATGGAAAGAGGTAAAATTATTGAAACAATTAATCTTTTTTTAATTGAAGAGATCGAAATTGAAGAAGATCTATTAAATGAAGAGGCGTTACTTAAGGAAGATCTAGGAATTGACAGTTTAGATTTTGTAGATGTCGTTGTAATAGTAGAACGTGAGTTTGGCTTCAAAATAAAACCGGAAGAGATGACCGATGTAAAAACATTAGGTGCTTTTTATGACTATATAGAAAAAAAAGTTAACTCATAACGTGCCCATGAAGAGAGCTTGGAGTGGAAAAACTCAAGGAGGTAAGTGGGGACAACAATTTGTACTTTATTACTTCAAATATGGGAGCCTGAGATTACTCTACCTTGTACTTTACTTTGTGATCCCTTTTTATCTTATTTTTGATCGCAAAGGATATCGTGCTATGCGTTGGTATGCGCAAAAAGTAGGTAATAAAAATCGAAAATGGCATCTCCCTTTCGTTTTCCGCATTTATAAAAGCTTTGGACAGCTTTTTTTAGATCGTTTTTCAATGCTGGGCAATCCCAAGAGAAGATTTCACTTTGAGATTATTAACCAAACTCTCTTTGATCAATTTTATTATGGAGAGAAAGGGTTTTTATTAGTTAGTGCCCATGTCGGCAATTTCGAACTTTTTGGTTACACCATTAAAGAAAATCTAAAAATTATTCACCCTATCCTTTTTGGAGGTGAAGCAGAAGTATACCAACGAATGCGCAAATCTATTTTTACTGAACATCAAATCAAACCGATTATTCTTAATCCAACCGGTGATTATATCTTTGAGATTCACAATGCGCTACAATCAGGAAATATAGTAAGCATGCCCGCTGACAGGACCTACAATGAAATCAAAGATTTTACTACTCCATTTTTTGGATACGATGCCAAATTTCCTATAGGAGTATATCAGATTGCTGCCACTTTGGAAATACCTGTGCTCTCAATTTTTGTAATTAAAACCGGATACAAAAAATTCCGCGTTTACATAGACCAGGTAAGTGACAATCAGTTTTCCGGTAGAAAAAAAGAACAAGCAGTTCAAATGGGAAAAAAATATGTTGCACAATTGGAAAAAGTTTTAAAACAACATCCATCACAATGGTACAATTTTTTCCCATTTTGGGATCAACAAATAAAAGATCTAAATATCAATAAAAAGAAGTATGGAGAGTAATAAAATCTTATTGATATCGGCCAATACATACGGAATACCATACAAGGTGTATCCCATAGGTGCTTCCTATATCAAAACCTACATCCATGACCATTTTCCTGATTGGCAGGTAGATCTATTCGATTTCAACTTCAACACCTACGATTCACTCCGTCAACAACTGCTAAAAAAACAATACGATCTTATTGCACTCTCTCTTCGCAATAGCGATGATGTGAATTATTACGCTCAAGAGAGTTTTATGAGACATTATCATACTATTTGCCAAACAATCAGAGAAAACAGCTCCACTCCCATTGTAGCCGGTGGACCAGCCGTTTCAATTTTTCCACAAGAAATATCCGACTACTTGGGAGTTGATTATATTGTTGTTGGAGAGGGAGAAAAAGTGCTTTGTGACCTCAGTATAGCCCTTAAAAATAAAAAAGAGATTGATACTGTTACAGGAATTTGGAAAAATAAGAACTCTTATAAAAAAACCGAATATGTTTCGCATCTGAATGTACAATTTGAACCTGAACTAGCTCGTTTCTACCTTGATGAGGGAGGAATGTTAAATATCCAAACCAAACGAGGATGTCCATTTCACTGTGTCTACTGTACCTATCCACTCATTGAAGGAAAAACCGTACGCACTTTGGACTCCAAATTGATTGTAGAAAATATTAAAGAACTGTCACAAATAGAGAAAAACATTTATCTCTTTTTTACTGATTCAGTCTTCAATATACATGAAGATTACAACGAAGAGTTAGCCCATCGGATTATTGAAAGTGGAGTCAAAATCAGGTGGGGAGCCTATTTTATTCCCAAAAATCTCAATAAAAAACGTTTAGAGCTCTATCAAAAATCAGGTTTAACCCATATTGAATTTGGGACAGACTCCTTTTCTGATCAACAGTTAATCAACTATCGTAAGGAGTTCAAGTTCAGTGATGTTATAGAATCCACTGAGATTTGCAATCAAGTGGGAATTTTCCATAGCCATTTTCTTATCTTAGGAGGGATAGGTGAAACAGAGGAGAGTTTACTTGAAACCATCCAAAATAGCGACCAACTAGAAAACACAATTATTTTTCCCTTTATTGGAATGAGAATCTACCCCAACACTGAACTACATCACTTAGCCCTCCAGGAAGGGAAAATTAATAACGGAAACCTCCTAGAACCTCAATACTATCTTTCCGACTCAATCCCAGTAAATCAACTAAAAGATTTAACCGCCCGTACAAAAAACAGATGGATTTTCCCGGATGAACCTCATGAAGAGATGATTGCTCGATTAAGAAGAAAAAAAAGAAGAGGACCACTTTGGGAATATCTCAAATATCAATTATAAACTTTATTTGAATATGACAAAACTTAATTTTGATATTACCCGCTTAAATGTTCAAGATCTTCTTCCACAAAGAGTTCCTTTTATCTTTGTAGATAGCGTCCTGGCATTAGATCCGGATCAAAAAAACTGTGTTACTCAATTTTTAATCAAAAAGGACACATTACTGATGGATCAGGGTTATCTTTCAGAGGGTGGTTTAGTGGAAAACATTGCTCAAACTTGTGCTCTTTACTTAGGAATTTACAATAAATACATACTTCATAAGGAAATTCAAATTGGATTCATAGGTGCTATCAAAAAATTTGCTATTTTTGAACTGCCAAAACAAGGTGATCTTTTATCTACCAATATTCAGATCACAACGGAATTTGGAGACATGAAAATTGTCAACGGAACGATCAAATGTGCAGGTCGGGATATTGCACATGGAGAATTTAAAATTGCAATAGGAAATGAGTAAAAAGAAAAAATTAACTGCTGAGACAACGCTAAAAATTAGATTTAGCGAAGTAGATTCAATGGGTGTAGTATGGCATGGAAGCTACGTTAAATATCTTGAAGATGCCCGTGAAGCATTTGGTGCCCAACATGGATTAAGTTATCTTTTTGTATTTGACAATGGATTTTTTACACCACTGGTGTCATTGGATATTCTATACAAAGCACCTCTAGTATACGGTGATGAAGTTACTGTCAAAGCTACTTTTATTGAAACAGAAGCTGCAAAAATCATTTTTGAATATGACGTGATTAATAATAAAACCGGTCAGTTATGTGCAACAGCCAAATCTGTACAAACATTTTTAAATAAAGAGTATAGCTTGGAACTGTATGCACCCGAGTTTTATCTTAAATGGAAAAAGGAACATCTAAAATAGAGATCAAATGAAATACAATCAGGGGGTAAATATTATTGCAGACTGCATTGTTAATAGCTTGGGATTCAACACTCAAGAGATATTTGATCAGATGAGAGCAGGTAAATTGGGAATGCAGGAGGTGAAAGGGTTAACACAGAGTGAACCCACTGCTATGCTATCACAGATTGACAGAGTTAGATGGAACCAAATCTGGGATCAAACCAATACTTTACCTTTAAAGGAGCAGTTTACTTTTTTTGAACAACTGATGATATATGTCATCCAAAAAGTAGTTAAAACCGCCCAAATCGATCCTAAACAGAAGAATGTTTTGTTCCTATTTTCTACCACAAAAGGAAATATTGAACTATTGGATTCAAATTTACAGCACAATTTTGATGCTGAACGAGTTCATATCTGGGAAAGTGCGGAAATAGTTACACAATATTTTCAAAACAATAATCAACCTATCATCCTCTCAAATGCTTGTATTTCAGGGACTCAAGCACTACTAATAGGAAAATCGATACTTGAAAATCAACCCTACGAGCATTTAGTTGTAGTGGGTGCTGATTTGATTACCCCTTTTGTGGTTGCCGGTTTTCAATCTTTCAAAGCACTATCTCCTACCCCTTGTCGTCCTTTTGACCTTAATCGTGACGGTTTGAATATTGGCGAGGGAGCTGCTGCAGTTGTACTTTCAAAAACAAAAAAAGGAATCGTTTCGATTGAAAATGGTGCTGTCACCAATGATGCCAACCATATTTCCGGTCCTTCCCGAACCGGCGAAGGACTCTATCGCGCACTCATAAAAACGCTGAAATCAGTTGATCTGTCGGAGATTTCGTTCATCAATGCGCATGGCACTGCGACACTGTACAATGATGAGATGGAGTCAATTGCATTCCAACGTGCCAATTTGCTGCATCTGCCTGTCAACAGCTACAAAGGTTACTTCGGACACACGTTAGGGGCCGCCGGACTGATCGAGAGTATTCTCTCAGCACACGCTTTAAATCAGGGAATTATCTTTCCAACTATAGGGTTTCAGGAATTAGGTATTTCAAAGCCTCTTGATATTGTTACGACTGAAAGAAACTGTAATAAGTCGTTTGCTTTGAAAACTGCTTCCGGATTTGCAGGTTGTAATGTTGTTTTATTAATAAAAAAAGGGGGGAAGGATGCATAACGTTCAAAGAGCAATTACAATCAGAAATCACCAAGTGATCCTTCAAGGAGAACTTCTGTTCCAGCGAGATCAATCAACGCCTAATGCCCGATTTTTTAGTGAACTGTACAAAGAACTTAAGTTAACATATCCCAAATTTTTTAAAATGGATCCATTGGCTAAATTGGGATTTCTAGCAGCAGAATTGCTCCTCAACTCTTTATCTGCAGAAGAAAAGGAAGAGATGAAAATCTTGCTGGCATGCTCTCACTCTTCTATCGAGAGTGATACCATGTTTCAAAACACCATCAGTGATGAGAGCAATTACTATCCCAGTCCCTCACTCTTTGTCTATACACTGCCCAACATTGTCATAGGAGAGATAGCCATCCGTCACCGTATTTATGGAGAAAACGGCCTGTATCTTACCCCCCCCAATAATAAAAAATCCATAATAGAAACACTACATAAACAAATAAAATGGGAGGATAACCGTTATGCTTTAATAGGTTATCTGGATTATTATAAAAATAAATATGAAGTTGATTTTTATTTAATACACTCATAAACAATTAATTATGAAAGATTTAGTTTTAGAACTCAAAAAAGAAATTATTGAAGTATTGAACTTTGAAGGGATGACCCCGGAGGATATTGATGAAAATGCGCCTCTTTTTGGAGATGGTTTGGGTTTAGATTCTATTGACGCATTAGAACTCATTGTGTTAATGGAAAAAAAATATGGCATTAAATTGGCCGACCCCAATCAGGGAAGAGAAATTTTTGCTTCCATCACGACGATGGCGGCTTATATCAAAGAACACAGAACAAAATAATGAATCAACGAATTGCTATCACAGGATTAGGGATCATCTCTGCCATTGGGAATAACCGATCGGAAACTCTCCAATCTCTATTGCAATCTCGAAGTGGCATTGGAAAGATGCAATATCTCAACTCTGTTCACCATGAATTTCCGGTTGGTGAGGTAAAACTGAGTGATGCAGAATTGAAAGATTTGTGTCAAATAGATTCTCAGACAATTATTGGTAGGACTACTCTACTCGGCATTTTAGCAGTCAGAGAAGCTTTAAAAGAGGCAAAAATTGAACAAATCGAAGAGCATAAGATTGGATTAATTTCCGGGACTACTGTAGGGGGAATGGAAAAGAGCGAGCAATATTATTTCGATTTTTTGCATAATGATCTGCATAACCAGTATATCAACATCCATGATTGTGGAGCATGCACTGAAGGAATTGTAGAACAAACGGGTAATTACTGTTTTTGCACCACCATCTCTACCGCCTGTTCTTCGGCTGCCAACGCACTGATTATGGGTGCAAACATGCTTAAGGCAGGTTATCTCGACATGGTTGTAGTGGGAGGAACAGAATGTTTGACTAAATTTCATCTCAATGGCTTCAACACACTGATGATTTTAGATAAAACCCCGTGCAAACCTTTCGATCAGAACCGAAATGGAATCACTTTAGGTGAAGGTGCCGGCTATCTTATCATAGAAACAGAAGAACATGCAGTTAAACGGAATATCAAACCAATCTGCTTCGTCAGTGGCTACGGAAATGCTTGTGATGCATATCACCAAACTGCTTCTTCTCCAGATGGAAAAGGGGCACTCCTGGCAATGCAAAAAGCACTTAAAATGAGTGGATTAAAACCCCAAGAGATCGATTATATCAACGCCCATGGCACCGGAACGCATAACAACGACCTTTCGGAAGGAATTGCCGTTCAACAGCTTTTTACCCCGGTACCTCCGATTAGTTCTACTAAAGCTCTTACCGGACATACTACCAGTGCAGCGGGAGGAGTAGAGATTATACTTTCTATATTAGCAATGAAGAATCAATTTTTACCTCAAAACCTCAACTATCAGAATAAAATTGAGGAACTGAACTTTGAACCGATTAAAAGCAACATGCTCAATCACCCTATCCAACATTTCCTTAAAAACTCATTTGGATTTGGAGGAAATAATAGTTCTATCATTATTAGTAACAACGTATGAAACAGCATAGCGTATTTATTAACGGAATAGGTTCCATATCAATACAGAAGGAAGGAACATTGACCCTGCCAGAGTGGGGCGAAGAAAACTATCTGCGTTGTATTGATCCCCCATTTGCACAATATATCTCTCCCGCTTTGCTGAGACGCATGAGTAAAGTAGTCAAAAGAGGAATTGTTGGTGCTTTACTTGCATTACAAGATGGTGGCATGGAGATCCCCGATGCGATTATTTCAGGTACCGGACTAGGATGTATCGAGGACACAGAGAAGTTTTTGAGTGCCATGATTGAGCAAAATGAACAGTTTTTACAACCCACCCACTTTATTCAATCTACACACAACACCATCAGTTCTCAGATTGCCATTATGCTCAAATGCTACAACTACAATACCACTTTCTCACACCTGGGAATATCTTTAGAAAGTGCCCTGTTCGATGGTTTTCTACAGATTAAAATGGGAATGCTCTCCAATGCACTCATTAATGGTTGTGATGAAATGACACCGGATTATCACTTAATGCTAAGGAAAGTAGGCTTTTGGAAAAGGTCTCCTTTTCAAATAGAAGATATGCACAAAGCAACAACTTCCGGAACTGTAGCTGGAGAGGGATGCAACTCAATACTCCTATCCAACGAAAAAAACGAACATACTTACGCTGAAATCAATGACATACAGTTGATTCATCATCACGAAAAAAACAATATTGAAGAACAAATACGGCTCTTCTTGAATCGAAATGAACTCAGTTTATCAGAGATTGATGCTGTTATGATGGGAACCAACGGAGACATTGAAAATGATTCCGTATATGATAAGTTATATTTTGAAGGGAAAGATAATCCTACTCAATTAATATACAGACACTTATCGGGAGATTACTTTACCTCATCCGGGTTCGGACTGATACAATCTGCAAGGATATTAAAAAGCCAGGATATTGAACCACTTTTGTACAGAAAAGAGAGCAAAAAAGACAAAATTCAACATATATTATTTCATAATCATTATAAAAACAGCACACATGCTTTAATCTTATTATCCGTATGTTCAAATTAATATCATTAGTTACACTGCAATCTGCCCTATTGGCTGCTTCTCAGATATTTTTGAAGAAAGCATTAATTGCATTTGGACCGTTTCAGTGGAGTTTCCAATTTTTCAAAACCGTGTTTACCAATCTCAGCTTTGCATTGTGTGGTCTAACAATAGCGGCCGCTACATTGATCTGGTTTTTTGTACTCAAACGTTTTGATTTTAGCATGGCTTATCCGCTCATCAGTATCAGTTATATTTTCGGAGTATTAGCTGCTCGTTTTGTTTTCCATGAAACCATCCCTCTCACAAGATGGATCGGAGTATTGGTAATCATTGTTGGTGTTTTTCTTGTTGTTCAAAAATAATATTCCAATGAAAAAAATAGTGTTTCTCTTACTTTCGATTTTAACCTTTTCTACTGTACTCTTTGCTCAAACGGATTACAAAAAGATACCTGACGCACAAGTTCCTTCTGTTATCAAAGAGATCCGATCTAAAACGGCACAATTTCAAACCATTAGCTCTGATTTTGTGCAAACTAAAGAGGTCAGTATCCTGAAGGAGAAATCAGTACTGAAAGGTACGATGTATTATAAAAAAGAGAAGCAATTTCGTTGGGAGTACACAGCCAATCCTAGGTTCATTTTTGCTCAAAATGGATCGCAGATCTACACCCAAACAGGTGATTCAGCCAGAGTAATTAAAGATAATAGTGTTCGCTTATATGAAGAGATCTCTAAATTGGTTCAAAGTTCTATCAATGGATCCATATTTGAGAATAAGAAAGATTTCAGTACCCTTTTAGAGGAAAACAACAGTTCATACCGAGTTACTTTAACCCCTAAAAATAGAAACTTAAAGAAATTTATACAAAAAATCACTCTAATTATAGACAAAAAAGAGATGTTAGCAACTCAATTTATGATGCTGGATCAGAATGGTGATTCGACAACCATCCAATTCAGTAAAATGAAAATTAACACTCCTATAGATAATCAATTATTTATTCTAAAAAAATAACAACTTATGACATCTTTTGGTGATCCGTTTAACTTTAGCATTCTCAGTCCCCATTCAGACCCCCTCTCTAAATATGAGGTTAGTTTTGATCTGACCCATCCTATTTTCGAGGCACACTTCCCTGGACAGCCTGTGGTTCCCGGAGCTTATCTTATTCTTCTTTTTAAGATTCTAATTAGAAATCGATTAAATAAAAACATTATCATCAGGGAAATACCTCAAGTAAAGTATATTTTACCCGTTGACCCAAAAGTTACTCCTACTGTTTTTGTTCAGATGCAAATTACAAGCAAAAACGAGCGTCCATACGCCAAAGTAGACTTAAGATCTCCAAAAGGTGAACTACTGACTAAAGCAGAATTCTTCTATGAATATCATAATGAATAGTGAATTACAACATAAAGTTGCAGAATTAAAAGTCTGTTTGCTGATTCCCACCTATAATCATGCTCAGTTTTTGTGTAAGGTGTTGGAACAATCTGCCGCTGTACCCATACCCATTATGGTTATCAACGATGGATCAACAGATAACACCAAACAGGTCATAGAAGAGTTTGAAAAGGGAAAAAGCGATTTCCCCTTTCATTATGTTCACCAATACCCTAACCAGGGGAAAGGGGCTGCGCTCAAAAGAGGCGCCTCTTTGGCTCGTAATTTAGGGTATCAATCCATGATCACGATCGACAGTGATGGACAACATGATCCCAATGAGATTGTTCTTTTTATCGAAAAAGCAACGTTAGATCCTAAGGCAATTATCGTAGGTAGTCGTGGATTTGATCATGAAAATATGCCCCAGCAAAACAGCTTTGCTAACCGCTTTTCCAACTTTTGGTTTAGACTTCAAACAACAATCCCACTTCCTGATACCCAATCAGGGTTCAGGTATTATCCACTCTTTGTTTTTGAAAAGAAACGTTGGCTTACAGATCGATACAATTTTGAATTGGAGATCTTAGTTAGAAATGTGTGGCGTGGGGTGAAAGTTATCGATATTCCCATCCATGTTTATTATCCCCCCAAAGATATTCGGGTAACTCATTTCAGGCCTTTTATCGATTTTGCAAGAATCTCTCTGCTTAATACGCTACTTACTTTGCTCGCTTTCATCTATTTTTATCCTAAAAAAGGGGTGCATTTTTTTATTAACTTATTCAAACGTAACCCTAAAAAGGAGAGTTGATCCTTTGTAAAACCCAAATTAGAATGGCATGAAAGAAATTCTCGCTACTTGTAGTCATTTTTTTAGAAAAAAACCTTTCTTTTTTTTCTCATTTTTAACTATTTTAGTGTTCTTCCTCTTCTTAATTGTCAAAAAAATTAGTTTCAAAGAAGATATTTCCAGTTTTCTGCCTAACAGCAAAGAAACCGAGCTCGTCAACTTTGTGTATGAGAACAACAAACTCTCCAATAAGCTTATCTTCTCGCTGAAATTAAATCAAACATCTGAGGATACCATTGATGCACTTATTGAAGGGATTGAAATTTTACACGAACAGATAGCAGCTTTGGGTGATCGTTATATCACAGAAATCATCTATCAGATTGACCAGGAGAGTATCAGTGAAATTCAAAATGTGATCTTGGATCACCTTCCCATTTATACCTCACAAGAGGAATTAGAAGAATTGAAGAAAAAACTCGATGACTCTTTCGTACAGAAGCAGATGAATCGCAACAAAGAACTGTTGGTGCTCCCTTCAGGTGGATTTATGAAAGAAAACATTGTCAAAGATCCGCTTCATCTCTCAATTCCAACATTGCAAAAATTACAAAAAATGGGTGAATTTCAGAACTTTAGCACTGAAACAGGCTACTTACTATCACCCGAACAAGATCAGATCTTCATGATGGTTGTGGCTAAAAATGCCATTTCTGAGACCAAAGAAAATCAACTTTTTGTTGAATTGATAGAAAAGGAGATTGAACAATTCCATGCTGAAACAAAAGATCAATATCACACCTCATTTTTCGGAGCAATTCCGGTCAGTGTATCTAATGCTACACAAATTAAAAAGGATAGCGCTATCTCCATGGCCATCGCTCTATTGATTATCCTCTTTGTGTTATACCGTTATTTAAGACGCTTCACTCATTTGATTTTGTTGGTTGTTCCGGTAATTTTCGGTGCACTTTTCAGTTTAGCTGCTATGGTATTTCTGAAAGGGAGCATTTCAACTATTGCAATCGGTGCCGGTTCTGCTATTTTCGGAATCGCACTGAATTACTCACTCCACTTTATCATCCACTTTAAAGATACCGCTGATCCTGATCAGACTACCTGTGAAATTTGGTTTCCACTCACTGTCGGAAGTGTAACGACAATAGGTGCCTTTTTGAGTTTACTCTTTATCAAATCAGATGCACTCAAGGACTTTGGACTATTTTCTGCACTTACTCTGGCAGGAACTTTGCTCTTTGTATTGGTTTTCCTCCCCCCCTTTTTTAAAAAACAAATAAAAAAAGAGAGTCAACCTAATCGATCTGAACGAATATGGAACCGTATTGCTTCATCCCGTTTAGAAAGACTTCCTTATCTCGGACTTGTCATTCTGCTCTTGACACTTCTTTTCGGTTACTTCTCACAACGTGTTCAATTCGATGTCAATTTTAGCAATTTAAGCTATATGACACCTGATCAGAAGCGGGATTTGGAAGAAATCAGCAAGGTAACCAATACCAATCAGCCTTACCTTTACCTTGTTACACACGCCCCCAACCTGGAACAAGCACTGCAACAATATGAGGCGCTCTACCCCACTTTAGATTCTATGAACCAGTTGGGATACTTCAAACATATTCAAGGAATTGGAACACTGATGCACTCCGAAAAGTGGAATCATGCACAAGCTGAAAAATGGAACCATTTTTGGGAAACTCATGGAGAAAAAATCGGCTATGGGATTGAAAAAAGTAGTGCCGATTTAGGTTTTCATGCCCATACTTTTGACCATTTTGTGGATATGATCAATACCCCTTTTGATGTAGAACAGATCGACATTTCGAGCTTGCAAAAGAGATTATTGGATGATTATATTATCGAAAAAGAGGGTAAAGTAGCGATTATCACCTTGCTCTACCCTACTGTAGATCCTGAAGAGTTGGCTGGTTCTCCATTATCTTACTTTGAGAACACACTCCTTTTCAATCGAACAATGAGTAATGAGTCGATGGTGTCGATTCTATATGAAGATTTTAATCTTGTACTTTTTGTCTGCGCCCTGTTAGTTTCCTTCTTCCTTCTGATCTCTTTTGGACGTATCGAGTTGGCACTCATTACTTTCCTACCTATGGGAATTGGCTGGATTTGGATTTTAGGATTAATGGGAATCTTCAATATTCCTTTCAACATTGTCAACATTATCCTGGCGACCTTTATTTTTGGATTAGGGGATGACTACGCAATCTTTATGATGGAAGGAATGGTACAAAAATATGCACATAAGAAGGAACTGTTGGTTTCTTATAAGACCTCCGTAATCCTCTCAGCATTTACAATGTTGGTCGGTATTGGCACGCTCATCATCAGTAAACATCCCGCCATGCGTTCTTTGGCGCAGGTAAGCATCATCGGGATGATCAGTGTAGTTATTATGACCTATACTGTAACACCACTTGTTTTCAACTGGATGATTTATAAGAAAGGTAAACCGCGAATCCAACCTGTTACTCTAATAGATTATTTGAAAACAATCTACTCTTTTGCCTGGTTTGTGTTAGGCTCACTGGCTCTCAATCTCATGATTCCGGTTATGATGATCCCCTTTGCACCCAAAGCAAAAAGAAAACATCTCTATCATCGGTTCTTTAAGGATATTTCATGTCTATGCACAAGACGGGTTCCCGGAGTACAGTATGAAGTTCGGGGTAATGATCCCGAAAAATTCAAAAAACCTGCGATCATCATTGCTAATCACCAATCTCACATTGACTTAACTGCTATTTTAGGACTTCATCCCAACATTATCGCACTGACCAACAAATGGACCTGGAACACCCCTTTCTATGCTTTGCCCCTCCGTTTTGCTGATTTTTATCCTATCACGGAAAACATTGAACAAAGTGTTGAGCCTCTGCGTAATATTGTTGATGCCGGTTATTCAATCCTCATTTTCCCTGAAGGAACTCGCTCCGAAGATTGCTCCATTAAACGTTTTCATAAAGGAGCTTTTTATCTTGCTCAAGAATTACAATTAGATCTGCTCCCCATTACACTACACGGTTTTGGTCATATCCTGCCCAAAAAGGAGCTACTGCTACGAAATGGAAAGATTACCCTTCAAGTTGGAGATCGAATTTCCTACCAAGAGTGTCAAAAAATGGGACCATACCAGGAAGTGGCAAAACAGATGCGCCAATATTTTAACACCTCTTATGCCGCATTAGCAAGCGAGATAGAGAGTCCTCACTATTGGTCTAAATGGATAGCTGCACAATATATTTATAAAGGATATGGTGTAGAAAAAAGAGTAAAACGCAACTTAAAAAATAATAATAATTATCAGGAGATCATCACTCAAGTGGGTGAATATCGAACAATAAAGATGAAGAATGTGTGCTTTGGTGAGCTACCTTATTTGGCTGCTATGGTGCATCCTCATTTGGATATTTATATAATTGAGGGGGAGGAAGGGTTATGCTCTGTTTTACAAAATGGGCTCAATATCCCTAAAAACTTGCACTTTTCAATTCCTCCCGATACAAAATTTGATCTCGAAATTGATGTTCAATCTCTTAATAGTCAATCATGAAGTATGATGTAATTATTATCGGAACGGGCTTAGGTGGCCTACTTTGTGGCTATATTCTCAGTAAACATGGCTATAAAGTAGCGCTATTTGAACAACATCACCAGCTTGGAGGATGTCTGCAAGTATTTCATCGGAATGAATATACCTTCGATACCGGAATGCATTATCTCGGTGGCTTGGGGGAGGGAGAAATTCTACACAAACTATTCACATATTTCGATATCCTCAAAGATGTTAATTTGAGAAAATTAGATGAAAACAGATTTGAAAAAATTACTTTGGGAGGCAAAGAGTATGCCTATGCCATGGGATATGAAAACTTTATTGATCAACTATCTCAATATTTTCCAAAAGAACGAGATGGAATTCGTAACTATATTCTAGAAATTCAACGAATTGCTCATGCTTCACCCCTCTACAACTTGCAAGAGATCAATCAAACCACTTTTATTGAGTCTGATTTTATTAAAAAGAGCGTTGGTAGCTTTATCAATTCCTTTACTAATGATCCTGTATTACAAAACATTTTGGCTGCAACAAACACCCTTTATGCCGGTTACCCGGATAAAACACCGGTATATGTACATGCTTTAACGCTTCACTCTTACATTAGTAGTGCCTGGCGATTGGTAGATGGTAGTCATACTATTATAGAAAGTTTAGCCAATTCAATTCAAAACAATGGAGGGGTAATTTATAAGAACTGTAAGATAAAAAAGATTGTTTGTAACCAGACTCAAGCTGTTTCCGTACTAACCGAATGGGATGAACAGTTTGAAGCCAATCAGTTCATCTCCAATATTCACCCTGCAAATACAGTAGAATTAATAGAATCACACCTCATTCGTAATGCGTATAGAACTCGGATACAAAACATGGAAAATACCGCTTCTAACATGACTGTTTATCTTGGCTTTAAACCCGATTCGGTTCCTTATCTCAATTACAATCATTATCATTTTGAAGGTGATTCGGTATGGTATACCCAAGACTACAAAGTCCCTGACTGGCCAATGAGTTTCCTCTATATGCAGCAAGCCCGCCAAGGAGATGGACCTTTTGCCAACAGCGCACAAATCTCCTCTTATCTCTCATTCGATGAAGTCAAAAAATGGGAACACACTTCCGTTGGCAAAAGAGGTGCGGATTACGTAGAATTCAAAGAGGAAAAAGCGGAAAAAATGATTCAACACTTAGAACAGCACTATCCCGGAATCAAAGAACAAATTGCATACTACAATGTTTCTACTCCCTTAACTTACCGCGACTATACAGGAACTAAAAACGGTTCCCTTTACGGAATTCAACGTGATTGTAACTTCCCCGTGCAAACTTTGGTTTCACAAAGAACTAAAATCCCCAATCTCTTTTTAACAGGACAAAATATAAATTCTCACGGATTTTTAGGAGTGAGTATCGGTTCTATCATTACTTGTGCCGAATTTTTAGGTGTTAACACAATTATGAATGATATCCAAAAAAGTAGTAAAATATAATTTAAAAAACTGATAATATGAAATTTAAAATTATCTATCCTAAATGGAGAAAACTGGAAGGACAGACCACTTTTAATCTTCCACCTCACGGTCCGGTAGTGATGGCAGCATCCTTACCTGAAGATGTTGAAGTCTCCTTTACCGATGAAAATGTGGAAGAACTCAATTTTGATGAAGCGGTCGATTTTGTGGGTATCTCTATGATGCTAACAGTCCAAATTAAGCGTGGATACGAAATTGCCAAAATCTATCGTGACAAAGGTATTAAGGTGATTTTTGGAGGAATTTCCACTATGTTGCATGCTGAAGAGACAATGCTTCATGCTGATTCTATTTTCTTAGGGGAATCTGAAGGAAGAATGGAAGAGGTTATGAATGATTTCAAGAAGGGAAAGCTTAAAAAGGTATATAACTTTCTCAATGAACACCCTCCTATTGAATGGGTAGGACCTGCTAGAAGAGACCTGCTCAACCACTCACTATACAACCATAAAGGGGTGCAGATGGTAGATCTTTTCCACGCCTCCCGTGGATGTCGATTTAGTTGCTATCCCTGTGCTGTTTCCTATCTAGGAGGAAGAAAGTTCAGAGCACGCCCTATGGATAAGGTGGTGGAAGAAATGGCCGGCATCCAAAATAATCGCCTCTTTATTGTTGATAACTCACTCGCCCAAGATCATGAATGGGTAGCAGAACTATTCAGAGCTATCGCACCACTCAAAAAGAAATGGATCAGTCATACCATTGCTGATGATCCAAAAATTCTTGATTTGGCCGCAAAAGCGGGTGCCTGGTATGTGTATCAAGCTGTATTTGATACTTCAGATTTTATAAAAGAGAGAATTAAAAGATACCATGACCACGGAATTGGTGTTGAAGGAACGATCTTATTAGGCTTGGATGACCAAACAGAAGATGATATCAAACGATTGATCGACTTCCTGTTAGAAATCAACCTAGACCTCGCTGAGTTTACTATCCTTACTCCATTCCCACATACCAAAGTTTGGGATGACTTGTATCGTCAAGGAAGAATATTTGACAAAGATTGGAACAACTATAATGCCGGACAAGTGGTATATCAGCCTAAAAACATGAGTCCGGAAAAACTACAAGAGCTCTATCAATATGCCTGGGATAGCTTCTACAAAGATGAATCCCAAGAGCTAAAGATGTTCAAACTCTTTACACAAGTGATCATGAAAGAGATGGAAGATGGCACTTTTGTTCCTCGAAAAAGAGAATTAGCAAACCAATCTTTTGGGAAACAGGTGATTCGTTAAAAATTAAAATAGTATGGAATTAACTCATTATCATATAGATCAAACATTTGATTTTAAGGGCTCCTTTGATATGCCCTCCCGCTGTGGATTAAAAATTTCACAAAAAGGGGAAAAAACTATCGTTATAGTTACAGAACTATACAAAGAAAATCCCGGGACAACAATCACTTCAGTAACCTGCTCCTTGGCAGAACAGATCTGTGAAGCTTTCCAAATTCAACCGAAACAAATGATCTACCTTGAATGTGCACCCGGAATGAATTCAAAATTAAATTTTTATGATGAAGTTTATTACCTTGTTCAGTTTGATATTGAGGATAATAAATTAATTAACCCCAAATGGACTCAATTGGATGATTATGAAAAGAGCATTTATTTATAGTTTAATTTGCATTTTATCAATTCAACTCCTTAATGCACAGGATGTTACAATTTGGAAGAACACTACTATTCCATGCAGATGGGCAAAAATCTATCACTATAGCCCTGATCCTGGGAAGGATAACCACACTGCGGTAATTATTTGTCCCGGTGGAAGCTATCACCATTTGGGAATGAAACATGAAGGACATGATGTTGCCAAAATGCTTTCTGCTGAAGGATTTACAGCTATTGTTTTGAGATATCGGGTGGGTTTTATGGGACACCGTCACCCTGCCATGATTCAAGACATACAACGTACCATACAGCTCGTCAAAGAACGTGCTTCAGAATACAGCTATTCAGCTGATCGCGTTGGATTAATTGGATTTTCTGCCGGAGGACATTTAGTGGGAACTGCTGCCACCTACTTCAAAGAGAACTACTTAAAACCACTGGGAATCCAAGTGAAGGAATCTCTCAAGCCTTTATTCACTGTAATGGTATATCCCGTTGTTACCATGGAGGGACCTTACGTTCACGAAAAATCCAGAAAAAACCTCATAGGAAGAAAAAAATCGGAAGAGTTGATTCAAAAAATGTCATTAGAAAAAAACATTCATTCCGAAATGGAGAATATCCTCATTATACAAGCAATAGATGATCCAGTTGTGGATTATCATAATGCCTTGCTCATGGCAGAAGCCGTAAAAAAAGCGAACATATCTTCAAAACTACTTTTATATGAAACAGGTGGACATGGATTCGGAGCCCATCCTAATCCCAAAGATCAGATCCACACTTGGTTCAACGATATGATTGAATGGCTTAAAAGTGAAAAAATTATCAACTAATTATTATGATTACAGATCCTAGCATAGAATTTCAACCTTTAGAACAAATCGTAGCTTTTCAAGAAGAAAAGCTACAAAGTGCCTTACAATATTTGAAAGCACACTCCCCATTTTATCAAAACTTGTTCAAACAAGAACAAATCGAGATAGAGTCGATCAAAACAATGGAGCAATTACAGTTGATCCCATTCACTGAAAAGTCTGCTCTACACGAGCATAACAAAGATTTCTTATGCACTCCAAAAGAGAAAATTATAGACTATATCACTACATCCGGTACATCGGGTGATCCTGTTACATTTGCTATGAGTGATCGTGATTTGGAACGTTTGGCCTACAATGAAGCAATCTCCTTCATGGGAACAGGATCCAAACCGGGTGATATTTTTCAATTGATGACCACGATTGACAAACGGTTTATGGCCGGATTAGCCTACTTTTTAGGTGTTCGCATGTTGGGTGCCGGTATCATCAGAGTGGGAAATGGAATTCCTGAACTACAATGGGATACGATCCGACGAATAAATCCTGATACCCTCATCGTAGTCCCCTCCTTCATACTCAAAATCATCCAATATGCAGAGGAAAACCAGATTGATTATCATCAGTTTGGAGTAAAAAAAGCAGTTTGTATCGGTGAAAATTTGCGGGAACAAGATTTTTCACTCAATCTATTGGGACAAAAAATTAAAGAAAAATGGGATATTGAGCTCTACTCAACCTATGCTTCAACTGAAATGTCTACCAGTTTTACAGAGTGTATAGCTCAAAAGGGAGGACACCTCCATCCGGAATTGATTATCTGCGAATTGATTGATAATGACGGCAATGTGGTAAAAGAGGGAGAATATGGAGAATTGGTGGTAACCACTTTGGGAGTTGAAGCGATGCCTTTATTGCGATACAAAACAGGTGATATGTGTCGTTTTCACTACGAACCATGCAGTTGTGGCAGAAATACGCCCAGAATTAGTCCAATTATTGGTAGAAAAAATCAGATGATCAAATTTAAGGGAACCACACTCTATCCCTACGCTATTTTTGATGTTTTAGATCAAATTAGCTATGTTGAAAACTACCTGGTTTATGTATCCACGAACGAAATTGGGACAGATCAACTCACAGTCAAAGTGGGAACACGACACCAAAGCGAAGAGATTGAGAAAGAGATTAAAGATAGATTTAGAGCCAGACTTCGGGTTGCTCCTGAAGTAATATTTGAATCAATTGAGACAATACAAAAAATTCAAACCCCTGAAATTAAACGTAAACCCATTAAATTTTTTGATGAACGAAAATAGGATATAATCAAAAATGGAAAAACAATTTGAACATATTAGACCATATAACGATCAAGAAGCACAGAAAGCATTTGTTAGAATTGCTCATTCCAAAGAGTTTCAAATGATCTGTGAGTCGCTACTTTCTGAAACCCCCTTCGAAATTCTTCAAAAAGAGTTTATCAATTTAAAAACTATTAGAGAGTTTCACGATAAATTTGCTGTGGTTATAGCGAAAAAAGTAATGAAGAAAACAATAGAAGAACTCACAGTTAGCGGAATTGAAAGGTTGAGAAAAGATCGCGCATACTCCTTTATTTCCAATCACCGGGATATCGTCATGGATGCATTGATACTGCAAGTGCTTTATTTCGAAAATATTGACGAGCTCATCGAGATCTCTTTTGGGAGTAATCTGATGATGAATCCCTTAATTATTGATATTGGAAAATCATGCCTGATGTACAAAACAGACCGGAGCGGTACCTCACGGGAGTTGTACCATAAGCTAACTTCCCTATCCGATTATTTGCAATATACCATCACTCAGAAAAAGAGATCCACATGGATTGCCCAACGAAATGGAAGGACTAAGGATGGAATTGATAGAACTGATCCCGGACTCATAAAAATGTACTCTATGTCTCAAAGAAAATGTTTTAAATCTCACTTTATAGAGATGAACATTACACCTATAGCCATCTCCTACCAATATGAGTCATGCGACTTTATGAAAGTGAGAGAGATCTTTCTAAAAGAGTTAAGTGGGATCTATAACAAAGCAAAAGGTGAGGATTTAGAGAGTATTTTGTACGGTATTAACCAACCTAAAGGAAAAGTTTCTATGGTAATTACAGAACCTATTTCAGAAAAAGAGATTGCATCATTATCAGATAACTATACCTTATTTTGTAATGAGTTGACTCAATTGGTAGATGAAAGAGTAATCCATAACTACCAACTTTGGAACAACAATTACATTGCTCATGACCTTTTGCACAAAAGTGCTGATTATAGTAGTCAATACAGTTCCGAAGAAATGGAACAATTTAAATCTTATATGCATAAACAACTCTCTAAAATTACAGATATTGACGATTACTGTAGTTTAGAGAAAAAGTTTTTAGAAATTTATGCTAATCCATTGAGTAATAAATTATCTTTGCATAGTCATTTTAAATTTAACAACTAACAACCATAAAACAAAATTAAAACTTTACAAACCATGAAACATGTCATTGTGGGCGGAGTAGCCGGAGGGGCTACTGCTGCAGCTAGAATTAGAAGAAATGATGAACTCGCAGAAATCATCATTTTAGAGAAAGGAAGTTACATTTCATACGCTAATTGTGGACTACCCTACTATATTGGAGGAGTGATTAGTGAAAGAAGCCGACTTTTATTACAAACACCAACTACCTTTGGAACTCGCTTTAATGTCGATGTTCGTATTGAGAATGAAGTAATCAGAATCGATCCTGAGAAAAAGATCGTTCATGTTAAAAATGAAAATGGAGTTATTTATCAAGAGTCTTACGACAAACTTTTGCTCTCTCCCGGAGCAGCCCCCATCAGACCAAACATTGAAGGGATCGACCTGGATGGTGTTTTCTCACTAAGAAATATTCCGGATACCGACAAAATTAAAAAATATGTCAGCGAAAAAGTGATTAGTAGAGCGCTGATTGTAGGTGCCGGGTTTATAGGATTAGAGATGGCGGAAAACTTACACCACCTGGGTGCTCAAGTGCATATTGCTGAGAAGTTAGATCAGGTGATGGCTCCTATTGACTTCTCGATGGCTCAACTTGTTCACCGTCATCTTACTGAAAAAGGTGTGCAACTCCACCTCGGCGAGTCTGTTACCAAATTTCAAAAAAATGAGGACTCCATTCTCGTTTATCTCGAAAGTGGAAAAATGATAGAAACCGATGTCGTGATTCTTTCTATTGGAGTTAGACCCGAGATCGGCTTTTTACAAGATTCAGGAATTAAAATTGGAGAAGCCAGAGGAATCTGGGTTAATGAATACTTGGAAACCTCTGTAAAAGACATCTATGCCGTAGGTGATGCCATTGAGTTTCCACACCCTATCACAGGAAAACCCTGGATGAACTACCTGGCTAACCCCGCCAATCGTCAGGGAAGACTGGTAGCCGACAATATGGTTTTTGGCAACAAGGAACCCTATGAGGGAGCAATTGGTACTTCTATCGCTAAAATTTTCGACATCACCGTTGCTTCTACCGGATTAGCTGCTAAAAAGCTAAAGTCACTCGACATACCCTACATCAGTTCCTGGACACACTCCGGTTCACATGCCGGATACTATCCCGGATCAACACGTATCTCCTTAAAAATCACTTTTGAACCCGAAACAGGACGCATTTTGGGAGCTCAGGGAGTCGGATATGACGGTGTAGATAAAAGAATCGACCAGATCTCCCTACTCATTAAAATGGGAAAAACAATCTACGATTTAATGGCTGTTGAACATTGTTATGCTCCTCCATTCTCTTCTGCTAAAGATCCTATCGCTATCGCCGGATATGTTGCTAACAATATCCTCAGTAAAAAGATGGATATTGTCTCCTGGAGAGAGGTTAAAGAACTCGATTTGGAAAAGGTAACCTTGATTGATGTAAGAACTGTGGATGAAGTTGCCATGGGTACTATCCCCGGATCTATCAATATTCCTGTTGATGAATTACGCTCCAGAATGAATGAAATTCCAAAAGATAAACCAATTGTTATCTTTTGTGCCATTGGTCTAAGAGGTTACTTGGCTTCCAACATTTTGAAAGCGAATCACTTCAACGATATAAAAAATCTATCAGGGGGATACACTACTTACTCTGCAGCAGTAGCTCCGATTGTCAATCAAGAACTCCCTCTATTCAAGGGACCCAAATTAGCCGATGACGCTCAGGTAAGCTTCATGCGGGAAGTAAAAAACATGATCACGATTGATGCAACCGGATTACAATGTCCCGGACCAATCCTAAAGTTACGCAAAGCAGTTGATGATGCCAACAGTGGTGATCAAATTACAGTAACCTCAACTGATCCCGGATTTATCAGAGATGTTGAAGCCTGGTGCAACTCTACACAGAACCTTTTAATCTCTACCTCCTCTGACAAAGGAATCTATGAAGCTATTGTTGAAAAAGGAATCAAGAGAGCAACTCAAGGCGCCACATTGAGCACCGGAGAGAAAAACAGAACTTTCATCATGTTCAGTGATGACTTGGATAAAGCATTGGCTACCATGGTATTGGCTAATGGAGCAGCCGCTTCAGGCGATAAAGTAACCATATTCTTTACTTTCTGGGGATTGAATGTGATTAAAAAGGTGAACAAACCCAAACTTAAAAAAGGATTCTTTGACAAAATGTTCTCCTTTATGTTATCTTCTCACTCGCTCAAACTTAAACTTTCCAAGCTATCCATGTGGGGTATGGGTGATCGGTTAATGCGCCACTTAATGAAGGAAAAAGGAATCGATTCATTAGAATCTTTACGTGAACAAGCACTTCAAAATGGAGTTGAGTTTATCGCTTGTCAAATGTCAATGGATATGATGGGCGTAAGAAAAGAGGAACTTCTTGATGTCGTTACAGTGGGCGGTGTTGCCACCTATATGGAACGCGCCGACGATGCAAGAATCAATCTTTTCATCTAATACCTCAACCGAACAGCAAATTTAGAATTTAGAACTATCTAACTATCAACTACTTATACTTAGATTTGCTTCATATTTCTAATTTCTTATTTCTTATTTGGTATTTTAAATAAAAGGGGGGCAGCATAGGGATTACTCTTTTGTTGTCCCCTTTCCCCACTCTAATATTACACACTTTGAGGAAAGCACCAATTATTCTGTTTGTACACGATACTACCGTTTATTACATCGGACTCAACACCTCGTAAAAGCGCTGAGGAAGATAGACATTTTCAATATTTTCATCCAGTGCTGCTTTGAACAAGGGGGCAATCTCTTGCACTGTAAAACCTGCAATACCACAGCCTATTTCCGTTACCAAAAACTTGAGCTCCGGATGTGATTTTGCAAAAGCTAAAAACTCATCCACATAGGGTTTAATCGTTTCAACTCCACCTTGCATAGTCGGAATAGCGTAGGTTTGTCCCTGTAGTCCAACCCCTTGTCCCCAAATCGCTCCCCACTTCCTGGCTACTGCAGCTGCACCACCGCCATGCATTCCCTCTAAATTACTGCCAAAAACAAAAATTTCGTTAGCTTCTAATTTATTAATCCACTGAGGGGAAACTCTTTTTGTACTCATCTTTTACTTATTATTTACTTTTATAATTCATTTTCTTCTTCATATTCCTCTTCATCATCATCCAATAAAACGGAATCCGGAAGAGAAAGAATAGCTTGAGCTTCACTCTCACTCAAAGATTCGACATTTCTCAACTTGCGTTGAATCGCTCTGGTTCTTGTACCTGCCAACGTATCCAACTGATTGAGACCTGTTTGGATATTCTTTTGTGCTTTTTCAATTAACCCACCAAAGTTATCAAACTCTTTTTTTACTGCTCCCAAAACTTGCCAAACTTCACTACTTCTTTTCTGAATAGCCAACGTCTTGAATCCCATTTGCAAACTATTCAAAATCGCTGCCAGAGTAGTCGGACCGGTTACGATCACCTTATAATTTCTTTGCAAATCTTCCAATAAAGCTGCTTTACGCACCACTTCAGCATAGATTCCTTCAAAAGGTAAGAACATGATCCCAAAATCAGTTGTGTTGGGCGGATCCAAATATTTATCACTGATATCTTTAGCCATACTTTTGATGGTATCTTCCAAATTTTTCTGCGCAGCTTGAATATGAGCAGGATCTCCATCGTCGTATGCATCTTGCAACTGTTCATATCGATCTTTAGGGAATTTGGCATCAATGGGAAGCCATACATTGGGCGCTGTTTCGTCCCGACCCGGCAGTTTAATGGCAAACTCTACAACATTATCGCTGTTTGCTTTGGTTTTAACATTGGCTTCATATTGATCCGGAGCCAGAATTTGCTCCAATAGCATCTCCAACTGAATTTCTCCAATCCCACCACGCATCTTGACATTACTCAAAACCCGTTTCAAACTACCCACATCGGTTGCAAGATTTTTCATCTCTCCCAATCCTTCCTGAACAGCCTGCAACTGCTTTCCAACGGTCTCAAACGATTTACTCAATCTCTCATTCAAGGTTTTTTGCAGTTTTTCATCTACAGTGACTCTCATTTCGTTCAGCTGTTTGGTGTTGTCTTCACGAATATTCTTCAACTCCGTTTCAACCGACTGTTTGATCTCTTTGGTTTGCTTTGTCGTTTGCTCACTGATTTCAACTTGACGTTTTGAAAACTCTCCAAAATTGAGTCTCAGCAACTCCTTCAATTCTTTTGTATTTTCGGTAAACTGATCCCCAAACAACTTTAAACTTTTCGAAAGTTCCTCGCGATTTTTCTGGGAAATATCATGGGTTTCCGTCCTATTTCTTTGGAATTCATCCTTAACCAGTTTGTCTATCTTCTCCAAAGTAGCATCAAACTTAATCATCGAATCTTCCAGATTCTTAATTTGCGGATTCACCTCATCCTTTCCCTTTTTCGAGAAAGTAATAATTATATTCACAATTATCAACAGGATAATTACAATAGCTAAGATGATCAATGTCATAATGGTTCAAAAAATTAATGGAAAGTACAATTTGCAAAGGTACGGATAAAAACCGGATTAACAACTTGTAAAAATTACACTAATTTAGCTATTCTCTACAATTTTTATTTCTTCCTCTGTCAAACCATACAATTCATAAACCAATTGATCTATTTGGTTTTCGAGATCTGTTGTATCAGCTAAGGAATCATTTTTCTTGGTATCAACAACTTTTCTTACAGCAAATGCTATTCTTTCTTGCTCTTCTTTTGAAGCGAGTTTAATATACGTGTTTAATAAGTTGGGGGCTGAATATAAAAGATAGCCTCCAGACATTTTAAGTCCATCAAAAAAACATTCAAACATATATTGAAAGAGTTTTGAATTGACCCAACCCAAAACAAATTCAGGAATAAAATCCTCAGAAAAAGTATGAATACAATTTGTATTTATTGAGGCATATTCCCCATTTTCATCATAAAAAGCCTCCGGAGTAATTGCAATTTTCGCAAAGATAATTTTTGGATTAGAATATAAGTGAAAACGATTTTTACCCAATGCTGATTCAGACATAGGCAAATAGGGTTTTAAATACTTTTTCTTCTTGTCCACAAGATATGATTCTCCCCATGTAGAAGAGAATTTATCAATTGTTCCTGTGTTTATTAACTTAAAGCCTTCATTTTCATTTATTAAAGAATGGAATTCATCAGCTTCTTTTGCTGTTGATGTTGCATTAATCGTACCGCATTTGCCAAGCGGAACAGATTGAGATATTATTTTGCTCACAATCTCATATTTTTCACTCAATACAAAACCAAGAATGTACTCATTAAGCGAGAATAAATCCTCCTTTTTATAATATCTGTATTTGATTGGCTGAAACTCTTCAACGAATGTGAAAGTTTTTAGGTTATGTTTGTTTGGTAATTTTTGAAAAAGTGTTGTAACCGGATATGTTGATGCTTCCTTAAACACCTTAACATTGGAGTAATCACCGATGTTCAATAGACTGGTTTTGTTTAGAATAAATTCTCTTAAAGCTAACCCATAACTTGCAGATAAAAATCTATTTGGCGTAATGTAATTTAGATAAAAATTATCTCGAAGTAAAGAATAACCAAGTTCAAAAAAGTAGATATATAAGTCAGTTGAGCCTTTAGCTGTGCTGTAGTTATTTTTATAATAATTGTATTCTCCTTCTGTTAAACTTTTTTTGAGTTCTATAGCATTAACATACGGCGGATTTCCAATTACTACGTCAAACCCAACAAAATCTCCATCATTATTCAATACTTCAGGAAATTCAAAACGCCACTCAAAAGCATTTTCAAATATTTTGTTACTTTCAATTTCATCAATCTCTTTCTGTAGCTTAGCTATTTCATCCTCTATTTTACACTGTTCATCCTTGCGTCTTTTTTCCACATTACTCCCGTAAGGTATTTCGGGTTCAAAAAGCATACTGCCTGTAAAACGGTTATACAGTTCGTATGCCAATTGTGATAATCGTGTTTTTTTAGGATCATTATTGTTGATCTCTGTTTTGAAATTATTTTTAATTTCACTAATCAGGCGTTCCATTTCCCTTTTCTGCTCCTTATTTTCAGCATTTCGGTAGGTGGATACAGCCATACGATAACTATTTATTGTCCATTTACTTTTCTTTAAAGCTTGTTTTAAATCTACATCTATGGCAAATCGACTTACTAAGGAGTTTCCACATTTGATATTGATATCGATATTGGGAAGAGTTTCCAGTTCAATCTTGTTTTTGTAATAAGCATTCTTCAGAAGCTCAATCCACAAACGCAACCGGCAAATTTTGACTGAATTGGGATTGATATCTACACCAAAAAGGCAATTTTCAATGATGGTTTGTTTTTCGTGGAACAGTGCTTCCTGTATGCGTTGACTCTCTTTATTATTGGGATTATATTCAAAGAGTTCCCCCTCTTCATCGGTTACAATCAGCTCATCATTAACTACTTCTACCTCGTAACGATGTAGTGATTTTCCTTCACGATCTTCCAGAATTTTCAAATCATTTTTTGTTGCAATGAGTTCATTCAGTGCACTCACCAAAAAGTGTCCAGAGCCTACAGCAGGATCGCATATTTTTAAGGAATTAACAACCTCATTGGCTTTCTTTCTGGATATTTTTTGTGGTATCAAATCGTAGACATCCTCAATCCTATCAATCTCATAATCAGGAAAATAGTGGTCAAATTTCTGTACAACCGCTTTACGAATAGTTTCACGACACATATACATTGTGATGAAACCCGGAGTAAAAAAGGAACCATCTTTATAACCATTAATTTTCTCGAAAATTAAACCAAGAACTGAAGCATTGATCAATGTTTTATTTTCTTCTTGAATCTCCTCTCCACCTTCTGCTCCAAAATCATAAGCGTTCAAAAATGCAAGTAGATATTCCAGTGTTTTTAAACTCCCCGTTATTTTTTTTCCATGTTCATCTTTTAGCACAGTTTGCGAATAAACAGGTATAGATTTATCATCACTTAAATTGCTGATCAAGAACATTGAATGTTCCAAATCTGTCGGCTCAAAAAGAGAGGAGTTGAGATAGGGAACCTTCTCAAAAGCTTTTTTAACATCTTGGTTTCTGTCTTCGTTTTTGCGTGCCAAAACTTGAAAAAAGAGTGTATTCAAATCGTCAAAACTTTTGATTTTATCGAGATTGAGAAAGGAGTGAGATTGGTCGCCTTTATTGTAGGTAATCAGCTGAGCTTCCAATAGTTTCAGGAATAAAATACGATTCATCCAGGTGATAGAAAGCTCTAATGCGACATTAAAAAGTCGTTCCTCTTCAGTTTTCCCGAATAGACTTGGCTTTTCAAGTCTGCTCAGTTTGTCTAAGCTATCCAATTGAATAATAGTATCTTCAAGAATGGTTCCTGTATGTCTCTCACCTGCTTTATTCCGTTCAATCAGTTTTTTACTTCCCTTTTTAGTTTCAGTCAGTCCAATAATATGTAGCAATTCCCCGTAAAATTTTTTGTCGAGAGTATTACTGTCGTTGGCAAAAGGAAGTTTTAAAAGATGTTCAGGTGAAAGTAATTTGAACAGAGCTATCAATAAAATATCATCTGTTTTATCAGGATTACGTAGAACTTTTTGATAATCCTGAAAGTTGAAGCATGCAAATTCAATTTCAGAAGTGATACTCTCAATAAAGGGCTCTGCAATTTGCTTATAGAAAAAATCGGTCGTTGTATCCGCTAATCGTCCGGCTTCAAAATCAATGAATTGCTGAACAAACTTCTTATTTTGAGCAAAAAGTCCATCAAAGGTTGTAGCGTCAAAAATGAACCATTCGTTGATATTAGTAGCTATCAAATGCTTGACTTCCAGATTTTTATCTGTAATTCTCTCTCTTAAATAATACAACACCAATTCCTGAAAAGCTTTGACATTCAGATTTTGAGTAGTAACCATTTCAGTTTTATTGGTTGGTTTCTTTGCTTCAATGATTACTCCTACTGTTGAATTTGCATTGGGTCCATTATGAATCACCAGGTCATTGCGACCTTTGGTATTAATAAAATGATTTTGTTTGTAGTATGTATCTTTAAGAAAGTCTGAAATTAGATTTTTGTGAAACTCCTCGCTTTCAAAATCATTAATTCTATCGAGCAATGTGATGAGATGGGTCTTAAAAAGCTCAATTTCACTCCTATTCGGTTTTACTTTTAAGAAAGCTTTATTAAGTGCTTTTCGTGGTTTGAGTTCTTTTAAGGTCATTGTCAGTTATTTTTATGAAGTTAGTTGTAAGTTAAATTGGGTCATTTTGAGCTTTCAGGGTTTCATGAAACAAAAAGGCACGACAAAGATAAATAAAGTTTTTAATATGCGAGTGGGGCGAAATTTTTATTTGTACGATGAATTTCCTGCCCCCCTTTTTTTTTATTTCAAAAAGAAAGAAGAAAAAAACTCCAAAATCACACAGCACTTCATATCAAAAAAATATGTAATTTTGTAGATTGTACTTTCTATTTTCAATTACCTGCTTAACTGTATAATTTATGAATAAAAGAGGAATTATTGTCTGGAGTTTGCTCATTTTAGGAGTATTGCTAATGAGTTGTTCCAACAAAAAAAAGGTTACCATCTCTATTTTGATCCCGGAAGTTGAGTCAGAACAACTGCTGATTGTTTACCGTGCCCCCAATATCGCTTCCATTTCTGATGTGTCGGGCGACACCTTGTACCCCAATAGCAAAGGACGTTATAGCTGCACCACGCCCCATCCAAGTGTACAGGTTTTTCTATTCGAGTTGAACAGTGGCGAGACTCGATGCATATCCTCCCCCCTTTTTATTTCTTCTCCAGGAAAATATAAAATAAAATTAAAAAATAACCCCGAACAGAAGGAATTGAGTGTCACAAATTTTGAGGGTCATAATCAAAAAGGTGTAATGCAATTTCTTGATTTCGTGCAGTTTACACGTACTAATTCTACTGAAACTAAATTAAATTATCAAGGTCCTGCGGACTCTTTTATGGAGCATTTAGGTGATGAAATAACCCGGGAATTGGCGCCATTTGTAAATTTTTACGACAATGTGGAGATTGATGATTATTTTTTTAATTTTGCAACGCAATATATCTCTTATTGGTACGCCTATCAGGGATTGGAATTGATTAATCAGAATTTAAAGGTAACGCAAAAGGAGGAGTTGACTGAGGAACGAGAGTTATGGTTGCATCATAAAGAGGAGTTAACCAGATCATTCCCAACCAAATCTGCAGAGTTGCAATGGAGCAATCATTTTGAAGATTATATCAATGAGGCGCTCTATCAATTAATCGATCAAAATCGGGCTGAATATGATTCAGCCTTACGCCAATCGTCAGGACAAACCTGGGCATTGTCGCATATCAAATCGCTGATTCATCCCGACCTCTACCCTATTTATGCTTTGCAATATCTTTCAGATAAGGCAATGCGACTTGACATAGAAACCATTACACTGTTTAAAGAACTCCAGAAAGCATATCCAAAATATGAGAGTTATCTCTCCTACAAACTTTTAGCCGAAGAAAAAATACCCCAAATTGAAAAATTCAACAGTAAAAAAGCAGATTTAGCTTCCAATCAAGCCATTATTTTAGATGATGAAGTTGCCATTACACATTTCTATCAGATCAGAAATCGCTTTTATGGAGAGTATCTGTTGGTGGATGTTTGGGCATCCTGGTGTCCCGATTGTATTGCTGAATTTGAGCACAAGGAGAAGGTGGATTCCTGGTTGAACGCCCAGCAGATCAATTCTCTTTATATCGCTTTGGAGCGTTCTCCGGATCGGGAGCGTTGGAAAAAATACATTTCACACTACGGGCTGAAAGGGTATCATGTCTTAGCCGACAATACTCTCAAACAAGATTTATACAACCTTTTGGGAACCGGTTCTTTATGGATTCCCCGCTATTTTTTGATCAATCCGCTGGGTGAAATAGTGGCTGCTGACCTACCTACTCCTAGTCATTGGGAAAAATTCAAAAAGGCGATTCAATCTGCTATGGTAGTGCCGATTCAGGAAAATAAAAAGAGAGGTTGTGATACCCTCTCTTTTTAAGTGGAGCCGGCGGGAGTCGAACCCGCGTCCAAACTTGCTGCAAAGATGCTTTCTACACGTTTATCCTAAGAGAAACTTGTCGGCGCAACACCATGCTTAGGCACACTATGCTGCACTTATCTTCTGTTATTTCGCGCATACCGCGAAGCCGGCACTTGCTATCCAATCTTTTACGATGCTTCGATCCGGACGCAGATTGGCAATGCTTCCGGGGAAACATCCGATGCTCTAAACCTGGTTTAGGCTTCGGAACCGCTACAATTAAGCAGCGATTGCATAAGAGTTGCCATTTATTGGCTACGAGAGTTAGCTTTTAACGGAACCGTCTCACAACCTCCGACGTGCTTACAAATCCACAAACTAGCTGTCAAAACCAAACGACCCCTAGTTATTTATAAGTAATTGATATTTAATATTTTAAGAACCTTTCAAAAGCCAGCGAGTAACAAACCAGTAACAAAAGTGTACTTTAAAGCTCTTTTTATAGTTAGTTTTTGAGGCTTTTATTTTGCAAAGATACAATTTTTTTATATTGATTTTCAAATTATTTTCTGTAGGGATTATTTTTTATTGATGAGGTTGCCCTCTTAGTTTTACTTTATGATGTATATTTTAATATAGTGGCAGGAAAATAAACAAAACCCGCCTTTTTAAGCCATTTAAGAAATTATATATCTTTTTGATGTATTTATATAGCTATTGAATAAAACCCCTTAAAAGCTCTTAAATTAACTTTAAATATTTATTCCTTTCTCTATTAATTCAGCTTGCAATTTTTCTAGTCGCTCAATCTCTTCCCCAGTCCCAAATACAAACACTTTTTGCTCAATTCCTAAAAGAGTGAGTATTTTTGCTTTTTCATTCTCTCCAATTTTCCCAGCTTTCAAAATCTTAATAAGTTCAATTTTTGCCTCTCTAGTCAATATTGTATATTGCTCATTCATCGATATTAATTTTATTTACAATTTCATCAATTTGACTTTCTGTTAAATTGTTTAAGTCTATTTCAGCTTGAACTGCCTGTTTTTTAGGTATTACATAATTTAGCAATCTCTCTATAATTCTCCAGCGTTCCACCGGTGCCATCTCTTTGAGATCCTTATTTAATTGATCTGTATTATTTACTATAATTTCACCGATCCACTTTTTTAAATCAGTTGTTATTTTGTTGGGGCTTCCCTTTGGTCTGCCTTTAGGGTTGCCTGTTTTTCCTTTTGGTTGTGCCATCTTTATATATTTTCAATGTAAATCAATGTTGTTTTCATTCAATTATGGCAAATTTTGTATAAATTACACCATTACTATATAAGTAATCTTATTTTTTACATTGCATTTTTTACAATATTATCAATAGCTATTTCTAGCTCATTAATTACATTTTCATTTTTCATATTATAGTCTGTTATAAGTTTTTTTAATCCATTCTTTACCCTCCAATAATACCCGGGATCTGAATAAGTCCCCTTTGCCTTTAAATCGTTTATATATTTATCTATATTATCAATTCCATTTTGTAATATAAGGATAGCACAATATGCATTTATTCCATCTCCGGGGGTTTTTATATTATCTTTTACCATCATATTATCATTAGTTTTCTTTATTTTTTTAAATTCATCTCCCCATTTTTGCACTAATTTATAATAAAATTGGGGATCTGTTAAAGTTGCCCCTGTGATTGTGTCAACTTTTAATTGTCTAGCTATTTCTCTTAAATATCTCAATTCATACCTCATCAAATTACTACCTATATAATTTTGTGGTATTGGGATTTTTTTTGCTTTGCAATCTTTTATTTTATCATAAAATACTAGTTGTGTCTTTTGAGTATTAAAATATAAAGTGTTATTTGTGGATAGCACCCGCTCATAATAGGGTTTACTCACTAAGTATGTGTAATAATCGGCGGGGGGGCGGCTTGTTTGTATTACTGTAGAAAAATCTAACCGGGTAACTTTCCCCTTTTTAATGTCAATATGTAATCCATCGCTTAATTTTTGGATGGATTTTTCAGCATCTTCTCTTGTAAGTGTTTGAACATTAGATAAATAGAGATTTTTTGCTAAACTACCCCTTAAATAAATCCCATTTTCATAAATACTAACTGTATAATCTCCAATTTTACCACTTGCACTAAATCCCTTTTTTTCATTATAATGCTCTGAAACATTTTCTAAATATTCCAGCGTGTCAAGTGGGTTTATATTGAAGTCATTTCTATTTATAATAAAATTTGTTGTATCAAACATTATGGCAAATTTTGTATAAATTACACCATTACTATATTAGTAATTATAAAAAACAGCTGCCCCCTCTCTCATTGATTTTATAACCTCATCATAATAGCCATTGACTAATTTTTGAGCGTGTTCTATAATGGTATTTTTACCGTTTTTTATTACAAAAAAATCTATCTTTTTCCAATCTGGAGAGATCAGAAATAAAAATCCATCATTTCTATATTCAAAAAATGGATTAATATTTCTTTGTTTGCCATAATACCTACTACTATAGGGGTTCCCATAACCTACCAAATAAATAGAATTTCTATACAAAAATATACTACTTATATTAAGGCTATTTTTCCCCATTAAAAAGCGGTCTGCCCTCCTATTGTCCGGGCTTTTAATAACCCCTTTAGTTTCATTTAGATATAAAATAATTTGCCCCTTACTGTTTTTAAGTGCCTCAAAAGGCTCATAATAGCCGGCTATATGTGTAACATCAAAACGTGGTACATTTGCCCCCTGTTTGATCCCATGCACTTGTTTAACCTCATCATTAAGTTGCTCCAGTCTTATATAAGCACTAAATAAATCAAACTTTTTCATTTTGCCCCCCTTCCCATTTTCCAGTAATTGAATAATTTTCAACTTGCTCATTTAAATCGGTATCGGTTGCTATTCTATTTGATAATAACCATTTTTCTATTTCTGATTTTTCAAAATAGATAAATTTACCGCCTTGACTTTTATAATATGGGATTTTTTTTGCACTTACCATCTTGTAAATATAGCTTTTGCTTATTCCAGTGAGTAAACTTAAATCCTCTGTAGTAAGTACCTTTTTAACTCCTAAAAGAGTAATTTTTTTTAATTCATCAAATTGATTAGAAATATTTTCCATTGCTTTAATTTTGGTTAATAAATTGAACAATAGTATTGTTTATCATACTATTGGCAAAAATAAGATGAGAAAAAAGAACTCTCTAAATTGGGGATTTTTTAAAATAAATAAGCCACTGATCTACAGTGACTTATATAATAAAGTGGCGATTTTTAAGGCGATTTTATGGCAAATATTAACCTTTAAATTTAGTAATATACTGCAATGTATTTCTCATTTTCTCCGCTGGTTCTCCTTTTACATTGCACGGTTTAAGTGTGTTTTTTTTGTCTGGAAATATTTCTGTAAATAAATTTTTAAATTGCTCAAAAGAGATTTTTCTATTATTTTTAATTCTAGCCTCACTATCATATAGTACATAAATTGCTGCTACAAACTCTATTTTGTTATTTATATTTTTTAAATCACTTATAAATCTATCTAATAAATTCTCATTGCCTTGCCCTATACCATAAAATTTGGATTTTAAATAGTTTTTTATTTTTTCCAGATTTTGCTCACTAATTTCTGTTTGTTGCTCAATATCATTATTTTGAGTAACTTGTTGCTCTGAATAGGTTTGTAATATATTTATATATTGTCTACAGTTATCGATAATATTATCATTTTCACTATATTCATCTTGTATTTTTAAAAATATCTTATCAAATTTTTCACTTGGTATTTCACCCATTTTTTCACTAAGTTTTTCAACCCGCTTATATAAATTAGTTTCATTCCCTTTGTCTAGTAAATCAATATCAATATTTATCTCTTTTATATCATTGTAAGATAGTTTTTTTATCATTTTATACAACTCAAATAACGCCTCTTTTACTTTTAAATTTTTATCATGGAGAATAACTGCTCTCCCTATTTTTAAATTGCAGTAGGCTTGTAAAACCCAAAGTATATCTTCATATAATTTTTTTGCTTCTAATTTTATAGCTTCATTTTCCATAATCTACATATTTAAAAACTCTATTAAAATTGATGAGGTTATTATATACTTATGATCTATTTAAAAATATTGTCCTGTCTATTTACTGCCTCTCTTTTAGCTTCATTTACTATTTTTGCATATATTTGAGTAGTAGATATTTTGGAGTGTCCTAATAACTTACTAACCACCTCTATAGGGGTTCCTAGTGTTAAATTTAAGGTTGCCGCCGTGTGTCTGCTACAGTGAAAAGTTATATATTTTGATATACCTGCCTTTTGTGTCCAGTTCCTTAAAATATTATTTGTAGTTTCATTTTTTGGTAAAATAAAAACATTATCTGTATTACTTTGATCTCCTTGCTCTGGGATCCATTTAACAGCCTCATTACTGATTTGTAGGTACATTATTTCAGTTGTTTTTTGCTGCCTAAATTCTAGCTCTGTTTGTCCAGTGTTATCTCTTTTTAAATTTTGATATTTGATTTTTTTAATATCGCTCCATCTTATACCGGTCAAACAACAAAAGATAAAAGCATTTTTTACCATTTCATTTTTGCAATCGGTATCAATTAATTTTTGGATTTCATCAATTGTTAAATATTCCTTTTTGCTTTCTCTTTGCTTTGGTCTTTCAGATATTGCTATCTTATTGCATGGATTACTATTTATAATATCGTCGTTAACTGCTTTATTTAATGTACTCTTTAAAAGATTAAATAATTTATATCTTGTATTGGGTTCTAACTTTGGGGCTTTGTCACTGTATTTTATAAAACTTGTTGCCGTGTCCAAATAATCTATAAAACCCTTTACAAATTGTTTGTCCACCTCTGAAAATAAGATCCTAGCCCCTTTATATCGTTGTAAATGCTTTGATAATGATTGCAAGTTATAATACAGCCCTTTCTTTCTGTTTGTCCTTTGTAGGTGCTTATTTGCAACCTCATCAATATAAATTAATAAGCACTTTTTATCTAGGTATTTTCTAGAAATATCAAAAGTATTATTTTGTACTTCAATAAATCTTTGTGCCTTGTACTTTTGGGCTAGTAGCTCGGTTTGTCTATTTTGCTCTTTATCTGCAACTGTTTGCTCTGGAATTATATAGAGTTTCAAAAACTCATAATAACGCTTGCCATTAATATAAATATCTAGATATATCGACTTGTTACCGTTTGCCAGTTCCTTATATCTTATTTTTATAGGTTCTTTGGGTTTTTGTTTTTGCTTTCTCATTTCAGATTTTAAATATATGTGCAAAGATATATAAAAAAACAACCGAGTAACAAACTAGTAACAAAAAAAGTAACAAAATAAGAGTATTAAAGGAATATAAAAACACTTCATTCAATCAGTATAACTTTATAAATACTTCAATTTCAATCATTTATATTTCTTTTATTACTCTTTTGTTTTCCATTAAAAAGGGGTCGATTAGTCAAAACCAAACGACCCCTAGTTATATCGTGTTCGCTTATTAATTCGAAAGAACCTTTCCTTTTGTTTTCAATACTACCCTATATGACTCTGCATTAGAAAAAACGGTGATCCATTTGTTAATCTGTCCCGGATCTTCTGCAGTATAAGTTACCTTGATTTTTTCAGTTTTTCCGGGCATCACAGGCGCTTTAGGATATTCAATAGTGGTACAATCACAGGAGGTTTTTACATCATCTAAAATTAAAGGTTTATTACCAATATTTGTAAACGTATAATAACCGACTTTTACATCACCAATCTTCAACGTACCAAAATCGCAAGTCATAGATTCAAATTTAATCTCCGCACCATTGATTTTAGTAGCCGTTTGTCCTATCACAAAGGATGTAGTAAAAACTGCAATCAATATCAATACTATTTTTTTCATAAAAATTAAAGCTTATTTAGTAAATCAAATCCCTTATTTTGTTTGAATCATATTATTATTTGTATTTTCAGGTACTGCTTCAGTAGGTTTTGGACTAACATTACCGGTGATGGTCAATATCACTCTTTGACCTGTATTAGAGTCCACATACACCTGTTTATTAATCGCTCCCATTCTGCCGGTATTATATTTCACCTTAATCTCAGCAGTTGCACCGGGTGCAATAGGAGTTCTTGGCCATTCAGGAACAGTACATCCGCAAGATGAACTACAATTAGTCAAAATCAGATCTGCAGTCCCGGTATTTCTAAATTTAAACAAAGACTCCCCATTGTCGCCAACATAGATCTGTCCATAATCATAAACTGTTTTTTCAAAGGTTATTTCCGGTTTTTTCTCAACAGGTTCTTCTGTTGTAGTGGCTTTTTTATCCACATTTTTCTTTGTTACTTGAGCATTCAAAGTGATCACCCCGAGTAGTAACACACTGATTAATAATACCTTTTTCATAATTTTTGATTTTATATCAGCAAATTTGTTGATTTAATTATTATTGAGTTAATTATTTTTACATTTATTTGACTACTGAATCATGTTTAAGTTTAATGAGTAGAAAAAAAATCGAGTGCCAATCGGTAACTTTTCAATCCAAACCCTGTGATCGTTCCTATTACTGCTGCAGAGATAAAAGATTCTCTCCGCAGCTTTTCCCGCTTCGCCACATTGGAGATATGCACCTCCACTACCGGAACAGAAATCGCTTTGATTGCATCAGCCAGCACAATAGAAGTATGTGTAAAGGCTCCGGGATTGAGAACAATTCCATCGTAATTCTTAGAAGATAAGATTTTATCCACCAGAAGATCCAAACTATTGGACTGGAAGTAATCAATCTCTAATTCGGGAAAATCGGCTCTCAGTTTCTTCAAATACTCTTCAAAAGAGCTGTTTCCATACCAATCAGGCTCTCTATTTCCCAATTCCCCTAGATTAACACCGTTAATGATAATAATCTTTTTCATGCTCAATTACTCATACACAAAGATAAAAACATCCTCATCATCCTTCTGCCAATTCAACTGCTCCCGGGTATATTTTTCCAATAAAAAGCTATCTGTTCTTAATTCCTCAAAAGTATAAGAATTATTGACCTGATTTTTAGCTTTGGTAATATTGTTTTGAAGATACTTAGTCTTTCTGTTCAATTCTGCGTGTACCTTATAGTTATTATTTGAAACAACAAAAATAAGGACCAGTCCTGTGATTAGGAGTAAAACTGCACCCAAAATATTCCATTTTCTCTTCAATCTCATCGCTTTACAAATTATTATCTTGCGTAGTTAACCGATCTTGTCTCTCTAATCACTGTGATTTTAATCTGTCCAGGATAAGTCATCTCATTTTGAATCTTTTTGGAAAGTTCGAATGAGATTTCATTAGCTTGTTCATCTGATATTTTATCAGCACCTACAATCACGCGCAGCTCTCTACCCGCCTGAATTGCATAAGTCTTATTCACCCCATGATAGGTCAGTGCAATATTTTCAAGATCATTCAATCTCTTGATATAAGCTTCTACTACCTCTCTTCTGGCGCCCGGTCTGGCACCGGAAATAGCGTCACAAACCTGAACAATAGGAGCATATAAACTACTCATCTTTTGCTCATCATGGTGAGATCCGATAGCATTTACAATCTCTGCTCTTTCTTTATACTGCTCGGCTAATTGAGCTCCAAACACGGCGTGTGGCAGATCCGGTTCTGTATCCGGTACTTTACCTATATCGTGCAATAATCCGGCTCTTTTTGCAATTTTAGGATTCAATCCCAACTCAGCCGCCATGGTTGCAGCCAAATTAGCCACCTCCTTAGAGTGTTGTAACAAATTTTGTCCGTAAGATGAACGATATCTCATCTTTCCAACCAAACGCATCAGTTCGTTAGACATGTTAAAGATACCCAAGTCGATACAAGTTCTCTTACCAATCTCTAAAATCTCCTGTTCAATCTGTTTTTTCGTTTTTGCCACTACCTCTTCGATACGTGCCGGGTGGATTCTACCGTCAGTAACCAGTTTTTCGAGCGACAAACGTGCAATTTCACGACGTACAGGGTCAAAACTTGAAAGTAGGATCGCATCAGGAGTATCGTCAATAATCACATCCACCCCGGTCAGGTTCTCCAATGTTCGGATATTTCTTCCTTCACGACCGATAATTCTTCCTTTAATCTCTTCATTATCAATATTAAAGACGGAAACTGCATTTTCGAGAGCAACCTCTACACCGGTACGTTGAATTGTTTTAATCACCACTTTTTTAGCTTCCATCATGGCCGATGCTTTTGCTTCTTCAATGATATCATTGGTCAGAACCATCGCTTGCGAACGCGCTTCCTCTTCCATCAGTTGCATCAACTGCTCTTTAGCTTGTTGTGAAGTTAATCCGGCAATCGATTCCAACTTCTCTTTTTGGATTGCAGTCTGTTTATCCAACTCTGCACTTCTTGCTTCTACACTCGCCAATTGTTTATTTAAATTGTCCCTTAACTGATTATTTTCATTGTTTTTTCGGTTGAGATCCTCCAACTTTTGATTCAGAGTATTCTCTTTTTGTTTTATTCTATTTTCTGACGAGGCAATCTGTTGATTTTTCTCATTAACCAACGCTTCATGCTCACTTTTCAGTTGCAAAAACTTCTCTTTTGCTTGTAAAATACGTTCTTTTTTTACTAATTCGGCATCTTCAACCGATTTTTTCATCAAAGCTTCTGCCTCTTTTTGAATGTTAAGACTATTTTTGGTAATCGATTTTTTGAGTAATGAGTATGACAAGGCAATCCCAACCCCCATCCCAACGAGTACACCTACCAGCAGTCCAATAATAATTTGAGTAGTCATAAATGTTATAAAATTATCTAATTTGTAAATAAAAAAATATAAAAAAAACCCGCATCGCTCCATAGGGTTTCGAAAAACTCCTAAATTCAAGATAAAGGGGCCCCGATATCGCAAACGTCCCCGGGCATAACACCTTATTTCACAATAATTGGGCCTGTTTTTGATAAAGGCAAGCTTACCTTCTTAATTTGTTACTGTTGAGTTTAACAAACGTATCCGAGCAAATGCGGGCATTTCTCTTTCAAAGAACCTAATCGACTGTTATTTGATCTGCAAGTAGTTTTAAATCTTTCATTTTAGGAATCAAATTCTCCTCGTAAGCATTTAATCTTTCTTCTGTTGCTATCCCCTCTACCACAAAATTAATTAATATTTTTGTTAATATATCTTGATGATCCGTAAAACTCCATTTTTTTGCAAAGTCAAAAAAACTATCGTTAATTATTTTTTCAGCTTTTCTGTAGTATATTTCCCATTCCCTCTCGATCGTTAATTCTACAACTCTCTGAGCTACAATTAATTTGATCTTTATTCTTGTGTCTTCCATTCAACTCTACTTAAAAGCTTAATAGATCTGTCTATCTCCCGCACTAAGTTATCTATTTTTTCTTCCGTTCCCTTCTTATCCTCTCTATGTAAAACTGTTTTTGTTATTGTTAATATTTTATTTTTTTCTCTTAAATCCTCAACTTCCTCTCTCAATTCACCTACTTCCTGTTGATATTCACTTAATTGTTTTTTTAATTCGACATTTTCGTTTTTTAATCTGTCTAATGCAGCAATGGCCACTTTCAACTTGTATTCAACTTCATTATATAACGACAAAAAAGAACTCATTGCAAATATTATGACTTTGCAAAATTACAAAAAAAATTGATTAATCGCTTTATTTTATACAATTTATTTTTATTTAATTAAAAAAAAAGGGGGGAAGGAAGGGTGTTACACTGCGGACTACCGTTAGCAACGAACCTATTCATTGGGTCGCTGGTTCTGTGGTGTGCCGGCGTAGAAAATATCATCCTCAGAAACAATTTTGGAGCCCAAACTACAAGCCAGGCACTGCTTGTGCTGACAATATCTCTTAGAGAGTTCCAACACCGCCTGTGATTCCATCCCATTATCAATTTCGAAGTGATTCTCGCGATAAAAGCGGATAATTTTGTTATCTTCCGCTTCCATCTGTGAGAGCAAATCGATTGCTCTGTCACTCAATTCTTCTTTTCCCGAGAAGATTCCGTACACGTACAACGCCGGGATTATCGTGTTAATAATCAGGAGTTGAAACGTATTTTCTCCTATCATTGTGGCATGTTTTTTGCTCTCTTTTCCAAATTGATAGTGGGTTTCCCAATAGGAATTGGCTGGAATTGAGAAAATTTCTGCAAATTGAGTTATTTCGGTATGATGTTCAATAGTAGTGAAGAGATTCGGATAGCGAAAAAGTATCGCACTCAACTGTGCCAAACGCATACAAGGAAAGTTTTGAGGTCGCAATCTCAATAAGTTCCAATTCTTGGGATGAATGGGATGCAATCTCTCTTTCCGCCGCAGGTATTCATACTCCTCTTGTAATGTTTCATAATAAGCATCATCCAACGGTTCTTCCAGCAAACCGGCTTGTCCGAACAGAATGGCTTCTATTTGCAGCTGATTTGTAGCATGCTTCTGAATCACTTTATAGGGAATCGATTGCGCTAAAAGGACAAAAGCATCGCGGTTTGTTTTAAACCCGAAGTTAGCGGTCAGCAATCTGAACAGAGTTTCATTCCAATCGCCGGACACCTGATTTAAAGTCGCGAAGATATCCTTGCTCCGTTGTTCCAGTCTTTCCAGAATGAGACGCGCGTACAATGAGTGAAATATCAAGCGATAGTAGTCGGGCTGATGGGCTTTGAGGTTTTGAACGAACTGCGCACAAGGGAGAGGTGATGTAGAGAGCATGAGTTGAGTATAGCGCTCTATCAATTGAGAGGAGAGGTGATTCTTTAACTCAAAAGTGGGAATTGGGCTCCCCCCTTTATAATTTATTTCATAATCATGCTCGTAAACAACATGCAAAATGACGGTTTCATACTTTGCATCCTCATGATGTCGGTGCTTCAACCAATCGGAACTTTTGACGTGAATCTCGACGTTGCCGGTCCACAGCAGATCTCCGATTTTGACCACAGCTTGTTTAAAATCGGGTCCGGCATCCTGGTGCGGCAATCCGGGATGAATAATTTGCAATGGCTGACCATCGCTGGTTTTGAAATCGAAATGGGAATAGATCGAGTGTTTCCACGCATAGTGGAGGAGTGCTTCAGAGATCATGGCAGTAATATTTAGTTCCGCAAAGATATAAAAAATATAGAATTTAGAAGGTAGAAATTAGAATTATAATGAAGGCGGAAATCGGAGGGCGGAAGGCGGAATTCAATTACGAATTAGACCTCCCCTAGCCCCTCCAAAGGAGGGGAACAATCGATAAAAACAATGATTATGGTAGTAAAAATGAAGGCTGTAGAGACAGGGAATGCCCTGTCTCCATGATATTATTATGCGACACCATTAAAATGGCAATAAACATTTGATATTCAAGAAATTGCAAATCACAAAATTTGATTAACCGCGATTGTAGGGGCAGGGCTTGTCTCTGCCCTTTGCCGAGTGGGGTGATAAAATAACAGAAAAGCAAAATATGATCTGCCCTCTTATTATTTTTATTTCAAAATAATATATATGATTAAATATCAATGGGTTATATAAAAAATAATCCGTGCCAAAATTCCGAAATCCGAAATTACTTCTTACTTCTTACTTCTTACTTCTTACTTGATAAGGTCCCTTACGACTTCTGCTGCCATAAAACAGCCAAACAAGGGGGGCATGTAGGAGATGGTGCCCACCACGGAGAGTTTATTTTGCTCGGGATTGGAGTCGATCTGAATGGCATGGTCGGGAACCGGTTCGGGAGAATAAACCGCTTTAAATCCGTAACGAACTCCCATGCGATGAAGCCGTTTTCGCACAAAATGAGCTAATTTACAGTGAGAGGTCTTCTCGATGGGTACAACCCGAATTTGTGCTGGATCCATCTTGCCACCCGCACCCATGGCGGAGATCAGCGGCAAGCCTTTTTGTAAGGTATGGTATATAAAAAACACCTTGGGCGACAAAGAGTCGATAGCATCCACAACATAGTCATAGTGATGCTCTTCCAAAAGTGTCACCGACCGGTCATCGCGGATAAATTCGTGTAACTTGTGGAGTTTCAGGTCGGGATTAATCTGGAGTAACCGCTCAGCTAAAAGATCAGTTTTAGCCTGTCCAACAGTATTGTGAAGCGCAATCAGTTGGCGATTGATATTGGTCTCCTCAATCACATCTGCATCCACGATGGTCATCTCCCCCACTCCGGCACGACAAATCTGTTCCGCTGCGTAAGCTCCCACTCCACCCAAACCTACTACCAACACATGTTTTGATTGCAGCTTAAGTAAATTTTCTGCTCCTAACAAAAGTTCCGTTCTGGATAACCAATCTGTCATACTTCTTATATTTTTATTTCCTGATAGGAAGAATCCCTTTTAAACCAGGTTAATTGTCGTTTTGCATAACGGCGGGTGTGAACCTTAATCTTTTCAACTGCCTGTTCTAGAGAAGATTTTCCATCTAAATAGCTGAAAAGTTCTTTGTAACCTACAGTATTCAAGGCATTTAAATCTTTGTAAGGATAAAGTTGCTGAACCTCATCCAGCAATCCGGCTTGCATCATCTGATCCACTCTGAGATTAATCCGTTCAAAAAGCTCTGCTCTGGGTCTGTTCAGGTAAAATTTCTGAATATTAAAGTCTCTCTCCTTTGCTTTTCCGGTGATCATTTGCGAATAAGGTTTCCCTGTTTGGATTGTTACCTCTAAGGCACGCAACAATCTTTTATAGTTGGCAATATCACTGGTTTGATAATAGTGCGGATCCAATTTTTTAATCCGCTGTCTCAATCCTTCCACTCCCTCCTTCTCAAAAATCAGGGTCAACTCTTCTCTCACTTCCGGATCGGGATCCGGTAAAAGGTCAATCCCGTAGCAAACCGCATCGATATAGAGTCCGCTGCCGCCGGTCATCACTACCACCGGATGTTGCTCAAATAGAGAGGGCAACAGTTCCAGCACATCCTGTTCATATTTTGAAACGCTGTAATAATCCTGAATCGATTTATGTCCTATGAAGTAATGTTTCACTTTACTCTGTTGCTCTTCCGTTGGAAAGGCCGTCCCGATACACATTTCCCGATAAAACTGTCTGGAGTCGGCAGAAATAATCACCGTATCAAAATGGAGCGCCACTTCGATAGCAAAGTCGGTTTTTCCTACTGCTGTAGGACCGGTAATAACACAAAGAGTAGGTTGATTAGAACTTGTCTGATGGATCAAACTGTTCAAAATCGGCGAAATCATCATCGTCAAAACTGTTATCCAAATTATCAAGATCATCAAGATCGTCAAGATCTCCCGTTTCAGGGATCTCCAATCCTGCCAAATCTTCCAACAATTTTGATCTGACGATTTTCAGTTGCATCTCTTTCTCTTTTTTGGTACATCTTGGATACTCAACACCCTCTGTAACAGGTGCTGCTTTTAATAATTCAATGTAGAATATATAAGGATCCAAAAAATCATATTCATATATAATCTGCTGGTGTGGATCAGTAATAAAATCCTTCAATAATGAATCCTTCATGATGAACTTCGGAATATTAGATTTAGCCGAATAATCATCATCATCCTCATATTCAGGCTCTTCCACATGCTGATCATCCTGCATATCGATCAATGTAATCTCCTTCTTTTTGTTCCATTTGGAGTCACAAATATAGAAGGATGCCAATTCATTCCCAACCAATCCGATCGATTCAAACAGGATATTGTGGAATGATTCAAAATGGTCTGTGGCGAGGATCTCTATATCTCTCACAAAGTCCTCAATGTGATCGTAAGTAACTCGAAACTTGTAGTAATACATGGTCAATTAAAATTAAAAGTTAGTGATTAATTATTTAGGCCATATTATGAAATACTTGTGTTACATCATCATCCTCTTCAATCTTTTCCAATAATTTTTCGATTTCTGCTCTTTGTTCTTCATCTACCTCTTTAAAATCGTTCGGAATTCTTTCAAATTTAAACTCTTTGATATCAAACTCGTTCTCTTCCAAATATTTTTGGATTGGTCCAAAGCTTTGGAAATCAGCATAGATATGAAGATCTCCATCATCTTCAAAGAGTTCTTCAACCTCAAAATCGATCAGTTCCAGTTCCAGTTCTTCCAGATCCAGATTTTCTTTCATCGCCACTGTAAATCTACATTTGCGATCAAAAATAAAATCGAGCATCCCGTGAGTTCCCAGAGAGCCGTTATATTTATTGAAATAGCTTCTCACATTGGCTACTGTTCTCTGGTTATTATCTGTTGCAGCTTCAATTAATATCGCTACTCCGTAGGGTGCATAACCCTCATATACATGTTCTTTATAGTCTGAAGTATCCTTTTCAAATGCTCTTTTAATCGCTCTTTCGACATTATCTTTAGGCATATTTTCAGAACGTGCATTTTGCATCAACAATCTCAGCTTAGCATTTGACGCCGGGTCAGGACCGCCCGCTTTAGCTGCCATTGTAATTTCTCTACCTAAACGTGTGAAAACCTTTGCCATGTTTCCCCAACGTTTGAACTTTCTTTCTTTTCTAAATTCAAATGCTCTTCCCATAGTAAATATTGATAATGTTTTTTTCTATTTGCAAAAGTATAATTTTTTTTTAAATAAATACAAAAAAGCTACGTTTATAATTTATGTCCCGTTGTAACAGATTAAAAGCCCATTAAGATGAAATACATCAGAAACATTGTAACAACTGTAATTATTTTGATTATCAGTCTATTATCATTCAATTCTTTTGCACAAATTCCAAAGATTTTTCAAAAATTCAGTGAAAAACAAGAAAAGATCCAATCAGGTTACTATAAGTATCAATATATTCATATAACTGACAATGATACAAATCATTATACAGGAATTAGTTATTTTATTTTTACTCCCAACGATTTAAAATATTTTGAAACTCACCTCTACCCAAATGATAACTATCCGGATTATCACTGCAAATCAGAAAAAATAAAATTAAGGAGTTTTGAACGCCGCAACAAAATATACTACAGAATGTATGAACTATCATCTGGTCCTAAAACAGATGAATCTGGTTATTTTACATATATAGTTTGTTACTTTCTTTTGAATTATGTTAAAAATGGTGGATTTTTAACTCAAATTCCTCCTAAAATAGATAAAAATAACATCAGATTTAAGTTCACTTTTCCGGATGATGAAATGTCAACAAACAACTCATATGAGTTGGAGTTTAATAAAAAAACTTTGAATTGGGTTCATACGGAAGAGCATGCAATACTATTTGAAACTGACAAATACTATACTAGTACTGAAATTATTGACGGTCAATTTTATGATTATATTCATCCTGACATTCTAGATACTATATCTTTTAGATATGATGAACTACGAAAGAATTATGATTTACAAACTGAAGAGCAACGCAATATCAATGATTCAATAGCGAGAGAGAAATTAATGGATTCTATTGTAAAATTAAATATTTCCAAAGGAAATCCATTAACGACCCAGATACCTGAAGAACAAAAAAAGGACACCATAAAATATATGCCTTCCTGGGAAGCTCCTCTTTTGTCAGGAGACACATTATACTCTGATAGTATCCAATCCAGGTATGTAGTTATTGATATGTGGTATGCTGCTTGTCCTCCCTGCAGAATGGCTATGAAAGAGTTGGCCACCATCGACACCCTCTTTGATGCATCTCTTGTCAGGTTTGTCAGCATGAATATTGGGGATAAAGATACTGCTAAAATCAGGCGTATAGCTGATAACATCAACTGTCACGCAGATATAGTTTGTACTTATGACCGGACTGATACGCTATTAACACAAACAATGGGCGATTGCATCGGTTATCCGCAGTTATATTTGGTTGATATGAAAACCAAACAGGTAATCTGGCGCTCTTGTGGGTATTTCCGGGGCTTTACCGAGGAAATTGAAGCGATACTTAGGAAAGAGTGATAAACGATTACGAATTAGACCTCCCCTAGCCCCTCCAAAGGAGGGGAATTAATTATCCCTCAGACATAAAATTTTTTGTCATTTGTCTGTATATTAAAAAATTGTTGTATCTTTGCAGCACGGAATAGTCGCTTAGTCTGAGAGTGTGGGTTGTATTCCCACAAGGCAGGATTAGGCGGCTATTCTTTTATACCTACCACTTTAAATTTAGAATTTAGAATTTAAAATTTAGCTACAATGTGATGTAATTATTTGACATTCAATTAATTGGAAAAGAAAGAAATTCAATTTTCAATTTTCTAGTAATTCGTAATTCGTAATTGAAAAAACTTTCGACTTTCGACTTTTAATTACTTTCGCCTTCCGACTTTCGACTTTTTATACTATTTTTGTTGTGTGAATTAGATATTTGTGAATTGCAATGAAAAGAGAATCATATACTTAATTAAATTTTGTATATTTGCACCATGTCAAGTACTGAGATAAAAAATATTATTTTAGAGTTTTTAAAACCGTATAACCCGCTGTTTATCGGTTTGTTTGGCTCCTATGCAAGAAACGAACAGACTGATAATAGTGATATTGACATCCTTGTATCTTTCCAAAATGGAATCTCTTTGCTGCAACTTATTCGATTGGAAAATGAACTATCTGCCAGGCTCGGACATAAGGTTGACCTGATTACTGTTGGAGCGATTAAGAATAAACGTATAAAAAACAATATTTTAAATGACCTTCAAATACTCTTTCAGGCATGAAAGATGATCTAGCATTCATTGAACATATTGATAAATAAGCAATTTCTACCAATACGCTGTCAAACACAATGAAGGATGCCCATTCTATTACAGAAGGGGAATCCAATTACGAATCACGCTTTTACAAGGAAGAAGGTAGAAGGTAGAAGGTGGAATTTATTTACATCAATTTGATTATCAACTCATTGTATTATATATGCAAAAAATACAGATTTCGACTTTCGACTTTCGACTTTCGACTTTTTTTTACTATTTTTGTTGCGTAAAGTAGATGTTAGCGGGCATTGTAGGACGACCAACAAGACTGTCCCAATATCATAATAGAATAAACCAAATGAATATAATATTTTTTGAAAATCAATATAAATTCAGAGAGTGGCTAGAAAACAACCACAATAAAGTATCGGAATTAATTGTAGGTATTCACAAGGTTGATAGTGGCAAGCCATCGATGTCGTGGTCTGAGTCGGTAGACCAAGCTTTATGCTTCGGTTGGATAGATGGTGTTAGGAAAACGATTAATAAGGAAAGTTACAGCATACGATTTACACCCAGAAAACCTAATAGCATTTGGAGTGCTATCAACATAAAAAAGGTCGAAGCATTGACAAATGCAGGACTTATGAAACCTGAGGGATTAAAAGCATTTGACTTACGAAAAGACGAAAAGTCTAAAATATACTCTCATGAGACAGAAATTATAGAGTTTTCAACTGACTTTATACATCAATTCAAACAAAATAAAATAGCATGGGAATTTTTCCAAAAGCAACCTCCATCATATCGAAAAGTAATGACTCATTGGATAATGAGTGCCAAACAAGAAAAGACAAGACAATCACGACTGGAAAAAACAATAACTGCAAGTGAACTACAAAATCGATTAAAAAAATTATAAATAAAAGGAACAACATTCCAGAGTGGGGAAATGAAATTTCTAAAAAGGGAAGGTTTTCCTGCCCCCCATTTATTTAAAATACCAAATAAGAAATATGAAATAAAGGCGGGGTAAACAATTACGAATTACGAATTACGGGTTTACAAGGTAGAAGGTGAAATTCATTTATATTAATCTGATTATCAACTTATTACATTATAGGTGCAAAAAATACAGATTCCGATTTTCGACTTTCGACTTTCGACTTCAAAAAATTTCTTACTTCCTGACTTGTCCCCTTTTTCTTATTGAAAAAAATAAACTGTAGATATTCAATCA